>SCPN01001579.1_pt1 | contig 27542 bp, 47 predicted proteins | sample 6106831 | NCBI WGS metagenome assembly SCPN01 (sample SAMN10720447, study PRJNA508395) | human gut metagenome | isolation source: Participant 1, 0 month
GTGCCGGATAGGAACAGCAAAAATTTTTACACTTCTATTACTTCTTTATCGCATCAATTAAAATCACAGGGGATCAAGCGGTTCATGGCTAATTAAAGGGAACAAAAGAAAGGAAAAGAATCCAGACGGTATCAGCGGCAGGATACAAGAATAAATTGTGATTACACAAGATTGGTGTTATAATAAGAGAAAAGTTCCTGCCGGGGCCACTTGGTGGTATGGATAGAGACGGGAAAACAATATGCACATCAGCTATAAAACCACTCTGGCATACACTGTTAGAGCGTGATAAGGAAAGAAGATTTAAGGCTTGCCGCTGGTATGACAACGAATATGATTGCCAACATGAGCAAAGAGGAAAGCACATCAGCATGGATACATTGGCCCGTATCTGCGAAACGCTGAATTGTGAGATTACCGATGTGATTGAGTTAGTACCAGACGAGCCTACATCCACAGGAGGTAAGGAACATGAGCGAATTGAAACCAAGAATAACGGAAAACGGAATTGATTATATCCTTGTCGGAGATTACTATATCCCAGATTTGAAGCTGCCGGAGGAACACCGCCCTATCGGAAAGTACGGACGGATGCACCGGGAATATTTAAGAGAAGCCCACCCAGCCAGATTGAACACATTGACACTGACCGGGGAGTTATGGACATATCTTGCAGACCTGAACGAACAGGCACAGAGAACGGTTAGACACCATCATGGAGCAGATGAAGGCTGCCGATGGTGTGACCGAGGAATTGAAGCGTACCCATCAAATGGAATGGGTGCAGCGTTGCAATAACATTCACAACCGGGCAGAAGAAATTATTTTGCAAGAGATGATTTATTCATAACGGTATGGTAGAATGATTATGATAAATCGAAAGTTGACAAAGGAGTTTTGATAGCGTGAAATAACAACAAAATTGTGGTGGGGTTGTTCTTGCTTTGTATTTTATTTGTTTTGTTTTCTTTATACGAAGACAATGGGATCGGCGTGGCTTCATCTAAGCTGGAGGCAGATATTCGTTCATCGCAGAAGATTAAGATGATTGGACGCTCGATGGAAGCGTTTCTAACACGATGGCTGCTTATATTTCTTACCCTCAGGATTTGAGTGACCATTCTTTTTCCAAAGTCTATGTCATCGTCAGGACTTTCCTTCGGATATTTTTTCCGTGGGTGGAACTCTTTCGGGATTCAAAGTAATGAGTTTAGAGGATATAATGAACGAGCATTATTTCTATGAAAGATCAACAGCAGGTGCAACAACATTGAAATAGATGAGTGGCAACACAATTCAAGTGGTTGATATTGACCATAATGACCTTTGCGATTGTCAACTATAAATGCGGGTAATATTACTTTTTATGATGTAAATAGAAATACTGTGGAATATTGGAATAATCCTCTTTGACAAATTCTAATTTGTCGTGCTAAAAATTCAACTGAATAATCCCAGCAAAAACCGCTGCTACATGGAAGCCAACAAACCATGCAACAGCGGTTTTTCTTTACCGTTTTTTCCTCTGGCTGATAGGCGTTCCCATTTTCTTTGATTTTTTGAGAATCCGAATCAGCCAGCGAAATTCTTCATCTGACAGATTTTTATAGTTGATACCAAGCTGCTTACAGTAAAGGACAACCAGCTTTTCATCACGGCTGCCCTTGAAATTTTCAACCGCTTCCGATTTTCTTTCAGTTCATCGGCAACGGTGGTCTGAGGTGCACTCTCGCTGTCCTTTTTATGGGCTTCCCGAATATCCCGGATAATCAGGTTGAGGTCATCCCGTACCATGTGACTGAAATATTCATCATCACTGATATGGGCGGCTTGCAACACTTTCAAATGGGGGTCATCTTCGCCGGGGCGATACCGTTCAATGATTTCATGCCGGACGGTATCGACAAGGGCGTTGAGTTTTGAATCTGCATGGTGGCAATCCCATCCACATAAATCTCAATGTCCGCAAGAAACTTGATAAAGTCCTTATGCGTGGCAAGTTCGCACAGCAGACGGTTGTTAATCCGACCGCTTTTCAGAAGTGCTACCATCTCATCACTCAAATGCAGCTCCCTTAATGGCGTGTTGATCTCCGCCCGGTTCTCTGTCCGGCAAAGAGATAATCGAGGGACCCATAGAAATCTGCCAGCGGGATAAGGTTGCCATGATTGATTTCCTTATAATCGTCTTTTTCATAACTGCCAAGAGCTGATTTTGAAATGCCGTTTATCAGCTGAGTTCTTCCAGTTTAATCCTTTGTTTAATCGTAAATCTTTTAGGCGTTCCTGTATTGTAGTAGCTCCGTTCATTGAAGCGCAGTTCCCTTTCTAACGACATTTTATAACCGTTGAATTGATTATACCATATCAATTCCGCAATCGTGGAAATTTCTGATTTTACCCTAATTCCTACTTTGTGGACATACGGCACAGGGCACAAAAATGTTCTATGATACAGGTAGTTCATCGATGGATTATTCCAATCGAATGACCAGCCTGTGTGGGATATGCTTCCCCGGCGATGTAGCGCCATGACTTTTGGCAGGGATATGGAGGAACCCTGACCAAAACGAGCATACCAAAGGAGCGATACGCCGCTGTGAGATTCAGGGGAGGAACGACACCGGGGAGAACTGGCGAACTGACACCGAAATGATACCGAAACACGACAATCTGATAGGGGGATAGTCTACCCTATCTCTGATACTTCGGGAGATTTTAGGCGGCTCTATGGCTGTAATTTTGCCGAAAATCGCCCCGAAACCATACACGAAAACGGGAGGAAGCGCAATATGCCGAGAATGAGCAAAAAGAGGAAGCATGAGCTTTCTTTTTACCTCAATGACCGGGGGCGTGTCACTTACAACGAATTATGCCGGAAATGCCAGCATGGGTGCAAGCAGAGCTTCCGGGCGGTTGTGATTGACTGCCCCCGTTATTTATCCAAACGAGCAAAGAAAAAGGAGGAACACACCGAATGATTTTTGAATTTATGACGATAGACACACCATTGCCGCCCCATGGCTTTTTCCAGAGCGTTGACAGGGTTTCCAGTCAGCAGCACCGCAAAGATCATGTACTGCCGGATGTTGGACGCTATGCTCTCCAATGGGCAGGAGGACGAGAACGGAATCCTGTTTGTCTGCTTCCCTGTCACAGCCATTGCCGCAGTCCTGTCCCGCAGCTCTATGACGGTCAAGCGTTCTTTGAATGAACTGGAAAACGCCGGACTTATCATGCGGGTGCGTCAGGGCGTTGGAGAACCAAACAGGATTTATGTGCTGATACCGGGAAAGGAGGACGCTGCCCTTGCCTGATACCTCAAAGCTGGAAAAACTCAATCGGGAGTTGGAGAAAAACGAAAAGAAACTGCGGAAAGCCATCAATGATGAAAAGGCATTGCAGCACCAGTTAAAGCAGCTTACCCGAAAAGAACGGACACACCGGCTCTGTACTCGTGGCGGTATGCTGGAAAGTTTTCTGCAAGAGCCGGAACGCCTGACAGATGATGATGTCATGCTGTTGTTGAAACTCATTTTTCACAGACAGGACACGCAGGAACTATTGAAAAAACTGCTGGAACGGGAGAAGCCGGAGACCCCTTAGTTTACTAAGGGCGCAATTATACACCACCCAGAGGTTGGTGCATTGCGTTCTCCGAAGGCTCCTCGCCGGAGGGCTGTGATTTTTCGCAGTCATGGTCTGCTCCAAGTCATACAGGGGACGCTATGCTTCCCCTGCGCTGGCTGCCGCCAGCTACCCTTTTGTGGACTTGCCATCTGGGGACACCTTGCGTTGCAAGCTGTTCCCATCTGACAAGTTTCATAAAATACGCTATCTTTTCGATAGGTAATAAAGTATAATGAAATCAATAACAAACTGGACTTGAATAACGGGAGGGAAGCCTATGTTATGGTCTATTAGTGGTGGAGTTATAATTTTTGTTTTAGGTGTGTTTATTTTTTTAAAGCCAGATTTAGTGTGGAAATTAACAGAAGCATGGAAATCTTATCGTGCAGATGAGCCATCTGAGTTATATCTGAAAACCACAAAAATTGGCGGTATTTTATTTGCTCTATCAGGAGTTGTTATGATAATACTACCCTTTATTTTGAAATAATAACTTTCAGATTGCATGACGAGCGACAAATCAATTTTAGGAGGGATATAGATGCCGGTTATCGAGATTATAACGATTGTATTTGCAGCGATTACAATTTATTTGTGTTATGACGAATATAAAAAAGGAAAAATGAGTTTGAGGAATTTCAAAATAGTTTCTATATGCGAAAGTCTTGCGATTTTAGGAATGATATTTTTGATAATTTGCTGATATTCAAATATGAAATTATAATGGGGAGCTAAAAATACGAAATGATGAAATATCAATGTCCTTGCTGCGGATATTTTACCTATAATGTTCCGGCAAATGAAGATTGTGGGTATATCTGTCCCGTTTGTTTTTGGGAGAATGACCCGTTCATTGCTTCTGATAACGAACCAAGTGACTCTAATCATGGAATAACGCTAAAAGAAGCGAAATCCAATTTCTCAAAATTTGGTGCTTGTGAAAAAGAAATGTTATGTTATGTCCGACCACCAAGAGATGATGAAAAAGAAATTTCATAGTAGTGTGTAAAGGAGAATCAAATGAAGCATAAAAAGTTTTTGTCAATTGCACTGATATGTTTAATCGGTATAGGTATTAGCTTTCTTTTGTTTTCTGCTCATAGACCATTCAAAGATTTAGAGGCAGCAGATATTACTTCGGCAAGTGTTCGGTTATCGCCACCTGATACAACAATTCAGATAGTAGAAACAGAGGAATTAGTATCATATCTCAATGAGGTAGTTATTTACAATAAGGACAACTCATATACAGAATATGCCGGACAAGCAGTTATTTTCACTCTGTCTTTGGCAGATGGTTCTCAAGTGGAGATTATAGCATACAATCCATTTATTATAATTGACGGTATTGGTTATAAATGCAAATATGAACCTTGTGAAGCTCTTAATCATTATGCTAATGAGCTAATGACAAGAGAACCATAATTTTTAAGTGTACCATCTACCCATCGGGTCAACTTGTCCCGAACTTTTACAACTAAATATCCGCCGCCCTCACAGCGGCACACCGAGCAGGAAATCTGAAAAAGGTCTCCTGCTTTTTTTTTCTGGCCAAAATGAGGTGGTAAAACGCCACCCCATCCACCAATTACCGAAAGGAGGGTAAGCGTCAAATAAAACAGTGTATAGAAAAATAACCGTCAGCCTTTTATACTAAAAGGTCAACGGTTATCGACAGAATTCTTTTACAAGAGGATTCCAAGGCAGATAATCATCCAGATATTCAGGATGTTCAAGAAAAGCACTCCCCGGCATGTCGGACAGGATATATTTTATATATTTCATCGGGGCAAGCCCATTCGCTTTCGCTGTCTCTACCAGTGTATAGATTCCTGCACTGGCTTCCGCCCCTTTCGGACTGCCAGAGAACAGCCAGTTCTTTCTGCCGATCACAAAGGGACGGATACAGTTTTCCGCAAGCGAATTACTGATGGAACAATTCCCGTCTTCCAGATAATTCCAAAAACCTTCACGGTTATTTAAGGCGTAATGAAAAGCTTTTGAAAGTTTGGATTTCGGCAGCTCTCCGATGGCACTTTTTTCTGCCCATGACCAAAAAGCCTCGAGAAGCGGTTTCTCGCGGATAAGACGTTCTTTTTTCTTCTGATCAGGAGGGAGCGCCTCCAACTCTGACTCTATGTTAAAGAGTTGATTCAGACGGAGGATTGCTTCTGCAGGTTTTGATGCGAATTATGGATGTCTTTTGGGAGCGCATCCACGAAAGCCCGGCGCAGATGCGTATAGCAAAGACATCTTTTTACTCCTGAAACTGCATTGTATCCGGAGTAAGCGTCTGTATGGATATAACCTTCATATTCCCTCAGAAACGCTTCCGGATATTTCCCGCTTCGTCCCGGCTGGTACTCGAAGTAGCGGATGGGATTTACAGCATCTCTGATGCTACAGTAAACCCACATATAGGAATCGGACGTATTTTTCCGTCCCGGTTCTTTCAGCACCTGTACATGTGTTTCATCGATATGAAGGTATCTCTGTTTCAGAAGTTCCAGCTTCAGACGGTGGACGATGTGTACAAGCCAGTCCCGATAGACAACCAGAAGCCAGTTTGACATAGTCGCTCTGCTTAAACGTAATCCCAAAGCCTCCCATTCTTTTTCCTGTCTGTACAGCGGGATGCTTAATTCAAACTTCTGGTGGATGAGCCAGGTGATGGTAGATGCAGATGCCAGAGAATGCAGGACGGGAGGATATGGCACCGGAGCCTTCTCCATATAAGGAGTTCCGTTTTTCCGGCACGACCTGCATTCATACGTTTCCCGGTAATGGTCAATCACCTTGAGTTTTGCAGGGATAAACTGTACTTCCGTGCGGACGAATTCTTCCCCTACTTTCACCATCGTACTCCCGCAGTTATCGCATATCTGTTCCCTTTCATCTATGGTATGGAGTACTTTGCTGTGAGGGAGATTTTTTACCAGTTCTTCCCGCTGACCGGTGTACTTCCTTTTACGTAGGTGCTTCTCTATCTCAACAAGCTCCGGTTCGTGTGCATCAGGATCCGCACAGGTTTCGATTTCATTAAAAAGAGACATCTGCCCCTCGATTTCGAGAGTAGATGTCTTCTCGGATTTTGTTCCATAAAGTTTACGGGTCAGGAAATCAACCTGCTCTTTCAGGAGCCGGACCTGCTGTTCCAGTTCTTTGATATGATTTTTATACTCCTGTTCCGTAGCTGACATAACCTGAAAACCCTTTCGCTTCGATAGGATTATTATACCATAGAATCGTCAGATTTCCCAGCATTTCTAAGGATTTTCAGTATTTTCAGACTTATGCGTGAGCCATTTCTGAACCGCCTTTGGCTGCTCCGGGTTCAAACCTTCCAGAAGCCAGCGCAGCTGATCAGAAATCTGTTTTGCTTCTTTGCCGGTCCGCGGCCATTGGAGACGTCCGTTTTCGTACCGTTTGTATAAAAGGCAGAAACCGTCTCCCTCGTAATGGACTGCTTTGATCCGGTCAGCCCTCTTTCCACAGAACAGGAATAAGGAATTGCTGTAAGGATCCAGTTTGAAGTTGTACTGGATGATATCCAGCAAGCCATTGAGCTGCTTCCTCATATCGGTGTAGCCGCATCGGATATAGATTTTCTCCACATGGAAAGCTCTCCTAACATGACTGCACGGCTTTCAGAATGTTTTCCAGCATCTGGGCAGATGTGCCTTCATAAAGTTCCACTGTTATGGATCCGATATGAAGTATGGCTGCAGGAGTGGAACGGGAAATGTTTCTGTCCGGAAGTGAAAGCTCCGCAAACTCAGCCGGGGATTCCGTTAAAGCAGTTGACTGTTGGTCTGTACACATGTGGATGCCGTTTTTCTTGCGGGGCAGTTCTTCCAGGGCAAGCTTTCGAATTTTGGAAAGCCAGTAATAATAACTTTTCAAAGAGATATCGTGTTGTTCACACCAGATCTGATTTGTCAGTCCGGAGGCCCTGCATTGCCGTATTACATCCAGCCAGTATTGAAGTTTCACCTGTTTGTCTGGAGTCAAAGAAGAAAGATTCATAAGCCTGCTCCTTAGATTAGATTTAGAGTTTTAGAGTCAACTCCCAAAACTCTAATCAATAGTTACATGCAACCGCCAGAAATTTCGATACACCCTCTTATTGGACGCTTACAAAGGAGGGACACGAAATGCCCTGCCCACACAACGAAATCACGATTGTTCAGCGCAGCCAGCGGCAGTCTGCGGTTGCCGCCGCTGCTTACCAAAGCGGCGAAAAGCTGTTCTGTGAATACGACCAGCAAGTAAAGCACTACCCGGAAAAGCGTGGCATCGTCCACAATGAAATCCTGCTCCCGGCAAATGCCCCACGGTCGTATGCAGACCGCAATACCCTATGGAACGCCGCCGAAGCGGTGGAAAAGCAATGGAACTCCCAGCTTGCAAGGCGGTGGGTGCTTACCATCCCCAAAGAGAGATACCACCCGACCAGTATGCTGTCCTTGTCCGGGAGTTTTGTGAACAGCAGTTTGTTTCCAAAGGCATGATTGCTGACTTTGCCATCCATGACCCCCATCCGCCGGGACACAATCCCCACGCCCATGTCATGCTCACTATGAGGGCAATGGACGAACATGGAAAATGGCTTCCCAAGAGCCGCAAGGTTTATGACCTTGACGAAAACGGGGAACGGATAAAACTTCCGTCCGGCAGATGGAAAAGCCACAAGGAGGATACGGTGGATTGGAACGACCAGAAGTATTGCGAAATCTGGCGGCATGAATGGGAGGTCATCCAGAACCGCTATCTGGAAGCCAATGACCGTCCGGAGCGTGTGGATTTGCGTTCCTATGCCAGACAGGGGCTTGATATTGTCCCCACTGTCCATGAGGGGTGCTGCTGTCCGGCAGATGGAAAAGCGTGGTATCCAGACGAATATCGGAAACCTGAACCGGGAAATCAGAGCCGCCAACAGTCTGATGAAGTCCATCCGGCAGCTTATCCAAAACCTCAAAGGCTGGATTACCGAGCTGGGAGAAAAACGGAAAGAGCTGCTTGCACAAAAAGCGGCGGAGGAAGCGACACTTCTTCCCAATCTGCTGATGAAGTACATGGAGATACGAAAGGAAGAACGGAAGGACTGGACGAGGGCTGGACAGAACCGGGGGACTTCACAGGACTTAAAGGCAGTCAGCGAAGCCCTGTCCTATCTCCGGCAAAAGGGACTTTCCACTGTGGAGGACTTAGAAGCGTTTCTGGAATCTTCCGGGAAATCAGCCGCAGATTACCGCAATCAGATGAAGCCAAAGGAAGCCCGCAGCAAAGTGATTGACGGGATTCTTGCCAGCCGGACAGACTGCAAGGAATGTAAGCCTGTCTATGAGAAGTACCAGAAGATATTTTTTCAAGAAAACAAAGGAGAAATTCAAACAGGAACACCCGGAGGTTGCCCGGTATGAGAAAGCCGCCTCCTACCTTGCCAAGCACCCAGACGATAAGGACAGTACCCAAAAGGAGCTGCAAGAGGAGCAGGAAACGCTTCTGGAAGAAATTGCAGCCCTGAAAACACCGCTGACCGAGGTACAGGAGGATTTGAAGAAGCTGCGGGACATTCGCTACTGGGTACGGAAAGCCACACCCGGCACAGAGGAAAGCAAAGAGCCGCCCAAGAAACAGCCTATCAAAGAAGTCTTGCAGGATAAGGCGGACGAGAAAAAAGCACAAAGAACTGCCCTGGCACAGACGAAAAACAAACAACAGGATATGGAACTTTAACAGGCACTTGCCATTTTCAATCAGAGAATGCCAGGTGCTTTTATTATTCAAGGAGGGATAGATTTGAATGTATTTGAAGCTGTGAAGCAGTCCGTCACAACAAGACAGGCTGCGGAGCATTATGGAATCCATGTAAACAGGAACGGGATGGCTTGCTGCCCGTTCCATAATGATAAAACCCAAGCATGAAGCTGGATCGGCGTTACCACTGCTTCGGCTGCGGTGCGGATGGGGATGTGATTGATTTTGCCGCCGCCCTGTATGGGCTGGGAAAGAAAGAAGCCGCCGTACAACTGGCACAGGACTTCGGGCTTTCCTATGAGGACTGGAAACCGCCGGGAAGGCAAAAGCCCAAGCCCGGCAGAAATCCCCGGAGGAACAGTTACAGAAAAAAAAAAACCGCTGCTTCCGTATTCTTACCGATTATCTTCACTTGCTTATGGCATGGAGAACGGACTACGCCCACTCCCCGGAGGAATCCTTTCATCCCGGTTTGTGGAAGCCTTACAGAAGCAAGACCAAGTGGAATATCTGCTGGATGTGCTGCTGTTCGGGGAGACAGAGGAAAAAGCGGCTTTGATTACGGACTACGGAAAGGATGTGATACAGCTTGAACAGCGAATGGCAGAGCTTGCAGCCGCAGACGCAGCAAGAACTAAAAAACACCATGAACGCCATGCAGCCGCCCAGAACATTGAGGAAATCAAGGCGGGGCTGGAAACTACCGAGAAAGGCGGTGTCCGTCAGAGCATACGGAACTGCCTGACCGTATTCCAGCGTGACCCTCTGCTTTCCGGGGCTATCGCATACAACATCCTAACCGACCGCAAGGACATCATAAAGCCCATCGGCTTCCACAGGAGAAAGCACCGCCCTGAACGATACGGACATGAAGTATCTGCTTCTCTATCTGGAAGAAACCTACGGGCTTACCAATGAGAAAAAGATTGATAACGCCATCGGAATTGTGGCGAATGAAAACAAGTACCATCCCATCCGGGACTATTTAAGTACCCTTGTGTGGGACGGAAAGGAACGAATCCGCTTCTGCCTGCGACACTTTCTGGGGGCTGACGCAGACGATTACACCTATGAAGCGTTGAAGCTGTTCCTGCTGGGTGCAATCTCACGAGCCTTTCAGCCGGGGTGCAAGTTTGAAATCATGCTCTGTCTGGTCGGCGGTCAGGGGGCTGGCAAGTCCACTTTCTTCCGTCTGCTGGCAGTCCGGGACGAGTGGTTCTCCGATGATTTGCGGAAGCTGGACGATGACAATGTGTACCGTAAGCTGCAAGGTCACTGGATTATCGAAATGTCGGAAATGATGGCAACCGCCAACGCCAAGAGCATTGAGGAAATCAAGTCATTTTTAAGCCGGCAGAAAGAGGTTTACAAGATACCTTATGAAACCCACCCGGCAGACCGCCCCCGTCAGTGCGTGTTTGGCACTTCCAATGCCCTGGACTTCCTGCCCCTTGACCGTTCCGGCAACCGCCGCTTTATCCCCGTCATGGTGTACCCGGAGCAAGCCGAGGTTCACATTTTGGAGGACGAAGCTGCTTCCAGAGCCTATATCGGGCAGATGTGGGCGGAAGCGATGGAGATTTACCGAAGCGGCAGATTCAAGCTGGCTTTCAGCCCCGCCATGCAGCGGTATCTCAAAGAACACCAGCGGGATTTTATGCCGGAGGACACCAAAGCCGGGATGATACAGGCGTATCTTGATAAGTACACCGGGAGCATGGTCTGCTCCAAGCAGATCTACAAGGAAGCCTTGAACCATGCTTTTGACGAGCCGAAGCAATGGGAAATCCGGGAAATCAACGAGATTATGAACCAGTGCATTACCGGCTGGAGGTACTTCCCGAACCCAAGAATGTTTTCAGAATATGGCAGACAAAAGGGCTGGGAGCGTGAAAACCCGGCAACGGACTTAGGCAACCCGTCTGAAAAAACGATGGACGGTTTTGTGGAGGTCACAGAACAGATGGAGCTTCCATTCTGAAAAGGACCGCCCGTTGCACCCCCTGTTGCTATCCCGTTGCCGAGCCGGTTGCCGGGGAAAAACCTTTATTTCCGGCTTTTCTCCCTATAACAACCAAAACAACAGAAAATAAAAGAAAAGTATAAATAGTAACCATCGCCAGATTGAGATTGTTTGCAAGGTCTTTTCGAAGCCCGTTGCCGGACTTCGTTGCCGACACCCTCTGTCTGGCTATTTTCATGTATGGAGGATAACTGCCTATGGCAAAAAACAAAACAGAGATTCATGTGACCACTGTATTTGACGGGGAGCTTGACGCCACTGATGTGTTCGTCAGCCTGATTTCCCAGAAATACGGAAAGACAAATGCAAAAGAATATCTTGCTAAAAAGAAAGATATAGGCTATAATGAAGATGAGGTTCAAAAGAGCAAGATACCGTCTGGATTGTGTGGGTAAATGGCTATGATGAACGAAATGGAATACAGAACAATCGGTTCGGCACTTGCCGGGGGTTATCGTGCGGCGGTCTATTGCAGGCTGTCAAAGGACGATGACCTGCAAGGCGAAAGTGCCAGTATCGCAAACCAGCGTGATATGCTGGAAAAATACTGCGAAAAGCAGGGATGGGAGGTTGTGGCAGTCTATCAGGACGATGGCTTCACAGGTCTTAACATGGAGCGTCCTGACCTACAGAGAATGTTGAGAGCCATTGAGCGCAGGCAGATCAACCTTGTCATCACGAAAGACCTCAGCCGACTGGGGCGTAATTATCTGCAAACCGGGCATTTGATTGAGTACTTTTCCCAAGAAACGGTGTCCGCTATATCGCCATGAATGACGGCATCGACACCCTGCGGGATAACAACGACATTGCCCCGTTCAAGAATATCCTGAACGAGATGTACAGCAAGGATATTTCCAAGAAAGTCCATTCCTCTTATCTTCTGAAAGCGCAGAAAGGACAGTTTACCGGGTGTCTTGCCCCGTTTGGGTATCGGAAAGACCCGGAGGACAAAAACCATCTGCTCATTGACGAGGAAACCGCCCTGATTGTGGGGCTGATTTTCGGATATGCCCTGAACGGTCATGGTCCGAACTATATCCGCAGACGGCTGGAGAAAAAATCCCTGCCCTACATGGTGGAACCGGGAACGGGGCTTCGCAATACCCGCACCAAATGGGAAAGAAAGACCAGAAAACGGGCGGTATATGTGGACTTCTCCGTTATCAAAGACCTTTTGATGAATCCCGTCTACACCGGGGCGATTGCTTCCCAGAAAAAGGACTACCGCTTCAAAATCGGCACGATTGGGGAAAAGAAGCCGGAGGACTGGATTGTGGTGGAGGGACAGCATGAACCGCTGATTGACAGCATGAGCTTTGACATTGTGCAGAACAAGCTGAAATCCCGCCAGCGTCCGGGCAGACCAATGAAATCAGCCTGTTTGCCGGACTGTTAAAATGCGGCGAGTGTGGGAAGTCGCTGACGGTACGCTACACAAACGCTAAACATCCCCAGCGGATTTACTCCTGCAAGACCTACAATGCCTTTGGAAAGAACCACTGCACCCAGCACCGGATTGATTATGACACCCTTTACAGCCATGTGCTGCGGAAAATCCGGGAATGTGCCAGAGCTGCCCTGATGGACGGGGAAGCGGTTGCCGACCGCCTGACCAATACCTGTGAAGCCGAGCAGCGGGAACAGCGGGAAGCAATGGAACGCTCCCTTACAAGGGACGAGGAACGGATTGAGGTTCTGGACAAAATGGTCATGCGGCTTTATGAGGATATGATTGCAGGGCGTATCAGTGAGCAGAATTTCAACACCATGCTGGAAAAGACACAGACCGAGCAGACGGAGCTTAAAACAAAAGTGTCCGAGGGCAGAAAGCGGCTGTCCGATGAAGTCCAGCTTGCCAATGATGCAAAACAATGGGTGGAAGCCATTCAGGAATACGCCAACATCACAGAGCTGGACGCAGCCACCCTCAACCGCTTAATCAAAGAAATCGTTGTGCATGAGCGCATTGACGAAGATAAAACAAGACACATTTCTATCGAAATTCATTTTAATCTCAAACCCATCCCGGAGGTGGAACAGGTCACTGCCTGACCTGTCCCGCCGGGACGGTTCTCTTAACAACACCATATAGATTTTTTGTACGCCGCCGCCCGCCATCGAGCAGAGTTTTAGACCTAATTGGGGATAAAACAGCTCATGGCGGGCGGCGGCATCTGCTGGGTATGAACCTGATCCCGCTTCTGGCAAACCTGTTCTAATCTTCGCAAAGGAGTAAGCTATGCAAAGTATCTTCGACGCTATCACAGAATGGCTCAAAGGGCTGTTGGTCGAGGGTATCATGGGAAACCTCGGCGGGCTCTTTACAGGTGTGAATGAGCAGGTCGGAGAGATTGCGGCACAGGTAGGAATGACCCCGGCGGCATGGAACGCCGGGGTCTTTTCCATGATACGGCAGCTCTCCGAAACGGTCATCCTGCCTATTGCCGGGCTGGTGCTTACCTTCGTGATGACCTATGAGCTCATTCAAATGCTGATAGACCACAATAATCTACATAACTTCGATACATGGATTTTCTTCAAATGGATTTTCAAGACCTTCGTGGCGGTGCTGATTTTGTCCAACACCTTCAATATCGTCATGGCGGTGTTTGATGTGTCCCAACAGGTCATCCAACAGTCGGCGGGCCTGATACAAGGCTCCACCGCCGTCACGCCGGATGTGCTGAACGATATGCAGACCCAGCTTGAAGCCATGGAACTGGGGCCGCTCCTCGGTATTTTTCCTGCAATCGTTCTTCGTGCAGTTTACCATGACGGCTTTGAATATCGTGATTTTCGTCATCGTCTACGGGCGCATGATTGAAATTTACCTGATGACGAGCCTTGCCCCCATTCCCTTTGCCACCAGCGCAAACCGAGGTGGGCACATGGGCCAACTATTTCAAATCCCTGTTCGCCATCGGCTTTCAGGGGATGCTCATTATGGTGTGCATGGCGATTTACGCCGTGTTGGTGCAGAGTATCGCTACAAGCGGTGATATGATGGCCGCTATCTGGGAATGTAGGCTACACGGTGATCCTTGTTTTCGTGCTCTTTAAGACCGGGAGCCTGTCAAAGTCCATATTCGGATCCCATTAAATCATACCTCGGGCCAACTTGGCCCGAAGCTGGAAGGAGGCAAAAATGTATCAGGAGCCGAACAAATCTCCGTGGGGAGCGGTACAGACCTGTGACACGCTCTGCCCCGGCGTGTTCCTTGTGAGCACAGCCAGCCATGGCGGGACGATGGTTTCAAACGATGTGGCGGCCTTTCTCCCCGGCAGCCAAGCGGTGCGGTTTTCGGCGTGGCGGCTACCTCTGCTTTGAGGAAGATACGCAGGAGGAAGTGGTGCTGCGGGAGCTCTTAGACAAAAAGCTCTGGAAGATCCCCGAGCGTATCAAAGACAAGGCCGCCTTTGAGGAAATATCAACCGCTCTATCAAGCGGTACAACCCGAGTATTGGCGGGCCAGACAGTCGGGCCTTGAGGCGGCGCAGACTGCCCGAAAGGAGGCAACGGCCCGCCAGACAGAACGATGACCTCGGGCCAAGTTGGCCCGAAGCACCAAGGAGGTGATTTCTTTGGCCTATGTGCCAGTACCTAACGATTTGAGCCGAATTAAAACAAAGCTGGCCTTCAACTTGACGAAGCGCCAGCTTATTTGTTTCTCCATAGCGGGCGGTATCGGTATTCCATTTTACCTGTTTACCCGTTCTCACATTGGGAACAGTACGGCCCTGTTCCTGATGATCGGGCTGATGATGCCGTGTTTTCTGTTCGCCATGTTTGAAAAAGACGGGCTTCCTTTTGAAAAGGTGCTCCGCAACATCATCCGAACACGCTTTTTATTGCCGAAGGTCAGGCCCTATAAGACCGATAATTTTTACGCTTTTCTGAGCAGAAAGGAGGAACACCCGATTGCAGACCAATACAAAGACCGCAAGGCCGGGCGCAGAAAGAAAGCGTCCTGACCGTAAACCCAAGAAGCAGACCCCGCAAAAGCCGGGCCGCAGACCGCAATAACAGACCATCCCGTACCGGGAAATTTTCAAGGACGGTATCTGCTGGTCAATGACAGGCTCTACACTAAGAGCATGGAATACGAGGACATTAACTATCAGTTGGCGCAAGCTGATGACCAGTCAGCCATCTTTGACGGCTACTGCGCTTTTCTCAATTCCTTCGACAGCTCCCTTCCGTTCCAGCTTTCCTTCATCAATCACCGAAGCCGCCCCGAGAGCAAATATAAGCTCAATATCCCCATGAAGGAGGACGGGTACAGCGATATGCGGAGTGAGTATGTGGAAATGCTGGAGGGCCAGATTGCCAAGAGCAATAACGGCATTGTGCGGACAAAGCTGCTGACCTTCGGCGTGTCGGCGGACAGCATCGCCGCCGCAAGGCCCCGGCTGGAGCGTGTAGAGGCTGACATTTCCAGCAACTTCAAAAAGCTGGGCGTACAGTCACGGCCCCTGAACGGGCTGGAACGCTTAGAGATACTCCACGGTCAGCTTCACCCCGGCGGCACAGAGCCCTTCCGCTTCACATGGGATATGATACCCAAGACCGGAATGGGGACGAAGGATTTTATTGCCCCCACCAGCTTTGACTTCCGCCAGACCCGGCTGTTTCTGCATGGCTCCACTTGGGGAGCGGCCCTATATGCAGATCATGGCCTCCGAACTCCGACAAGCTCCTTGCCGAGCTGTTGGAGGTGGACGCTGAAATGACCATTACCATGCACATTCAGACCGTCGATCAGGCCAAGGCCATCAAAACCATCAAGGGCAAAGTCAGCGACATTGACAAGATGAAGGTGGAGGAACAGAAAAGCCGTCCGAAGCGGTTACGACATGGACATTCTTCCCCAGACCTCGTTACTTTCAGTCAGGACGCCAAGAACCTGTTGAATGATTTGCAGAGCCGCAACGAGCGAATGTTTCTTTGACCTTCCTTGTGGTAAATACCGCCGCCACCCGCCGAGAGCTGGACAACGACCTGTTCACCGTATCGGGTATCATGCAGAAGTATAACTGCCTTTGAAGCGACTGGACTTCCAGCAGGAACAGGGCCTTGTGTCCAGTCTGCCCCTCGGCTACAACGGGATTGAGATACAGCGTGGCATGACAACCAGCTCCACGGCGATTTTCGTTCCGTTTATGACGCAGGAGCCTGCATGGACGGCGAGGAGGCCATCTATTACGGCCTGAACGCCCTTCCCATAATGTCATCATGGCAAACCGCAAGAAGCTGAAAACCCTAACGGGCTGTATCTCGGCGTTCCGGGGAGCGGCAAGAGCTTCAGCGGAAAGCGGGAACTTGTGAATGTGTTTCTTGCCACCAACGACCGCATTATCATCCTTGACCCCATGGGCGAATATTCCCGCTGGTGCGTCAGTTTGGAAAGGATGGGCTTGTGGTAGAGATTGCCCCAACAGCCCGCATTTCATCAATCCTATGGATTTGGATTTGAGTATGGATGACGAGGTTTCTCCTATCAGTCTGAAATGTGACTTCATTCTTTCGCTCATGGAGTTGATTGTTGGCGGCAAGGACGGCTTGCAGCCCGTCGAGCGCACCATCATTGACCGCTGCGCCCGCATGGTGTACCGGGATTTGCTCAACGACCCGGAACACGCACCCATGCCGACGCTTCAAGACTTGTATGACCTTCTATGCCAGCAGAGCGAGCCTGAGGCAAAGCGGATGGCAACGGCCCTTGAATTCTATGTGTATGGCTCCCTCAACCTGTACAACCACAAAACCAATGTGGACTATAAAACGCCTGAGTGCTGTGCTTCGATTTGAAGAAGCTGGGCTCTGGCTCCGCAAAATTGCCATGCACATTCTCAACGACCTGTCCAACAATCAGGTTTCCTACAACTTCTCCTGCGGTATTGCTACATGGTGCTATTACGACGAGTTCCATGTGCTGTTGCAGGACGAGCTGACCTCCAGCTATTTTGTGACTATCTGGAAAATGCTCCGTAAAAAAGGATGTGTTCCCAGCGCCCTGACCCAGAATGTGAAAGACCTCCTTGCCAGCCGTCAGATTGAGAACATTTTGAAAACTCTGATTTCATGGTGCTTTGTGTCACAGGCACAGGGAGACAGGCAGATTTTGGCGAAGCAGTTGGGTATCAGCCCCCACCAGCTTCCTATGTGACCCACTCCAATCCCGGCGAGGGCCTTTGTTCTTCGGAAATGTGACCATTCCGTTTGTTGACCGTTTCCCGAAGAATACCAAGCTCTATTCCATTATGACCACCCGCCCGGAGGAAAAGGAGGCCCAGAATGAGAAGGGGACTTCGGGACAGGTTGCCCCGAAGAAAACAAACGGCGAGAAGCGGTAAAGCGTGGGCGGCTCCACTTCACTGAGGAAGAAGTGACCCGTCAGGTGGAGCAGGCTTCGGGCCAAGTTGGCCCGAAGTTCCAAAGCACCGGGAAATTCAGGCAGGACGGTGAACGGAGAAAAGCCGTCCTCCCGCTTGCGGCAGGAGGGCGAAGCCCGGGAAGATACCGTTTGCGAGGAACAAGCCGCCCGCAAAGACCAGAAAGACAAGCGGGAGAAAAGAAAGAACGAGCCGAGGCCAAGGCGGAACATCCGCTGTCCGGCTGGAAATGGCAAAGGAAAAGCTATCCCGTCAGGAGCCGCCGAAGCCGCCCAGCCTTCCCAAACAGGCGGTCATGGTTGCGGGGCTGGTGTGGGCCTATGGACACCGCAAAATCCATGAGGTCGAGCACGAAAATGTTGGTGGAAGGAGCCCACAAGACCGAGCTTTAGCAGAAGCCGGGGCGCATAAGGTTAGCCGTTATGCCAAGCGGCGTATCCGGGAACACCGGCCCGTCAGGTCAGGAAGTGGGAACGACGGACAATAAAAGCCCACGCAGACCTTCACTATCAGAAAATGGTGCAGGAGCACCCGGAACTAAACAGCACTTCTTTCCCCGTATGGCCCAGAAGTGGGAAAAATCAAGCGGGAATACGCCAAGCAGGCCCGTGAGGCCGCAAGGCAGAGCGCCAAGACGGCGGAGCAGCGGCAACCACCACCGAGAAAGCGGCGGCCTATGCCGCTCAATTCGTGCGGCGGCATAAGGGCGGCGCTGTCATTATTCTGCTGTTGTTCTGCCTGTTCCTGATACTCAATTGTTTTCCGCCCTTCCATCGTTGGGTACGGGCATGATGAACGCCGTGGTGGGGACTTCCTACACCGCCGAGGACGAAGATATTTTAGGGGCCAACGAGGACTATACCGCCCTTGAAAATGAGCCCGGGAGAAACTCGCCAACATAGAGCGCACCCATCCCGGCTATGACGAGTACCGCTACAATGTAGACGAGCTGGGCCACAATCCCTATGAGCTGACCTCTTACCTGATTGCCAAGCTCCGCACCTACACCCGGGAGAATGTGCAGGGAGAGCTCCGAGCTTTGTTTGAGGCGCAATACAAGCTGACGCTGAACGAGGAAGTGGAGATACGCTACCGCACCGAAACGGACACATGGACGGACGAGGATGGAACGACCCACACCGACACCTATGAAGTGCCGTATGAGTATTACATTCTCCATGTGCGGCTCCGGAACAAGACCCTCCCCATGGTGGTGGGTCTCTTGGACGCCGAGCAGAAGGAAATCTACGACATAACCTTGGAGCTCAAAGGCAACAAGCCTTATCTGTGGATGACATTTACACAAGCGGCGGAGGCAGCTATGACCCCGGAAGCGACTATACCATTCCGGCGAGGCCCTTCCGACCCGGCCTTTGCGGCGCTGATTTCGGAGGCGGAAAATATCTGGCTGGCCCTATGTTTGGGGCGGCTCCTCCAAGTACCAGCTTCGACTGTTCCGGTTTTGTCTGCTGGGTTTACACGGCAAGCGGCGTTCATAATCTGCCACGCACCACGGCCACGGGAATTTTCAACCAGTGCCCCTATGTATCACCTGCCAACGCAAAGCCCGGGACTTGATTTTTTCACGAAAACCTATGCTTACGATGGCCCCGTTTCCCATGTGGGTATCTATGTAGGCGGCGGAATGATGATCCCTGCGGCGACCCCATCAAATACGCCAGTATCAATACAAGTTACTGGCAGGAACACTTTTACGCCTTTGGGCGCTTGAACTGATTTTCAGAAAGGAGCTATCCATGACCAAACTTGAAAAAATCGACAAAGAGCTGTCGAAGGCCCGTGAGAAAGCCGCCGAGTGGCAGACCAAAATCCGGGATTTGAGAAACAGCGTCAGGAAGAAGAAAACAGCATGATTGTTCAGGCTGTTCGTTCTCTGAAACTGACGCCCGCTGAACTGGCTGAGTTTTCAGCAATCCCGGCATACCGCTTCGGGCCAACTTGGCCCGAAGTCTGATGAAGCAAAGGAGGATACCGAACATGAAGAATAAGTTTTTTCGCAGGGCTGCGGTTTTGACTGCCGCCCTGTTTTCTTTTACCTGCATGAGCGCCACAGCCTACGCCCAGAGTAATGATCCCGTTGCAGAAACCGAGCCGTCTGTTGCCGAGGAAACCACTACTAAGCCCTTCACCCCGGATGGAACGGGTGGTGGTGGATAATGCTACCGACGAGGACGGCAAGGAGTTTTACGATTACCACCCCAGCGAAAATGTGTTTTATCTGGTCATTGACCGTCAGCGCACCGAGAACAATGTGTATTTCCTGAACGCTGTCACGGAAAAGACCTTCTGGCTCTCGCAGAAGCAGACCCGGAGCCCGAAGTAACAGAGCCGGTTGTCCAGCCCGAACCTGACACGGAACCTGTTCCCGAGCCTGAGCCTGAACCGGAAAAAGATACTGCCTTTCCTGTTGGCAATCTTCTGATGGTTGCCGCCGTGGCGCTGGTGGGCGGTGGTGCGGCCTACTATTTCAAGGTCTACCGCCCGAAGCATGAAGTCGCTGGGCTGGACGAGGACGATTACGACTACGATGAAGCCTACCCCTATGGAGATATGGAGACTGAGGAAGAAACGGAGGACGAGGAATGAACTTTACCAACAGCCCCTACGAAAAGATGATGAAAGAGATCCCCTGCCCGGGCCGTGGCGGCGCTGACCGCTGTGCCGGATGCCGCCACTTGAAAGAGTGCGGCAACAGAAAAGACCGTTGCCGCAAGAAGTTTCGCCCTTCGGGCCAAGTTGGCCCGAAGTCCTGATGTGCCGGGAACTGACCCGTGACGAGCGAAAGGGTATCCGAAAACTGGTCACGGAGATGTGCGCCAATTATGACCGGGAGTATGGCTGCCTGCCGCTGGATTGTGAGTGTTATATGCTTGGCAAGTGTTGGACAGGGGCCTATTGCCGCTACTTCGGGAGGCCGTTCTGCCCCTTAACCCGGTGCTGGCAGCCTCCATCTGCGAGGACGGCCCAGCCCCGGACACCCGCCTGTGCGCCGTCTGCGGGCGGCCCTTTCTCCCGGAGGGGCGGCAAGCCTACTGCTCCGAAGCCTGCAAGGCCGAGGGAAACCGCAGAAGGAGCCGGGAGCGCATGAGGAAAAAGCGTGATAAAAATAAGTAGCCCCCGTTACGATTTGCCTCTTGAAAAAGCCCGGAATATTAGGCTTTTTTGAACCACTTTTCCGGACCTGAATATCCTAATACCTTTTGCCCCTGTTTGGATGGGTATTTCGTAACATTTCATCACCTCGGGCCAACTTGGCCCGAGGTCAGAAAGGAGGAAAACACATAGAAAGCAATCAAGGCTATGAGATTTTGAAATCCGTTACCTTTGACAATGGCCGAGGCTTCGCTTTGGGCTTTGACGAAGCGGCCCCCAGTCCCTTTGTCACATGGCAGTTTACCGAAACGGAGAACGGCCAGAAGGACTACTATTGGGGCCACTACCACAGTAGCGGTCAGACAGCGGAGAAGGACTTTGCCAAGCGTGTGGCCGATTACAAGGAATTGTTTTGCGTGCATGAGCGCACCGAGGGCCATGAACAGGCAGAGTATTACCGCTATTACTCTACCCAGCGGCCCGTTGACCTCGGCACCTTCCCGAAGCCGCCCGGCAACGCTCCCGTGGAGATTATCAACTTTGACGAGCGGCGTATGGTGGAGGGCGGCACCATGCGGGCATGGGGTGAACTTTCCTATTTGAAGCCCCTGACGGAAAAGCAGATGGAGGATTACGAGCTGCGCCCAGCTCCCGGCAACCCTGACCGGGCAGCCCGGCCTCCATCACAGCCCAGCTCAAGGAGGCGGCCCGCAGAGCAGAGCCCCCGAAGGAGCCCGACAAGGCCAAACACAACAAGTCCCATGAGGACAGATAGGAGGACGCTATGAACGAAAAAGATAACCACCTGCTGACAGTCGAGCTCTCCGAGGAACAGAACGGCAATATGCTGGACGGTATTTTGAACAACCTGCCGCCCTCGCCGCTCCCAAAGGGGCCGGAGAAAAAGGAACTGGACAGAGTGAAGGAGCCGCCAGCCCACAAGCGGAGCGGGAACGGGAGGAACGCTGACGGCCCGGCGCAAGCGTGACAGGCATCTTCATGTGATGGTGACGGAGGACGAGCTGGCACAGATACAGGAGCGCATGGCCGAGGCGGGCATTACCAACGCCGGAGCCTACATGCGAAAGATGGCCTTGAATGGCTATATCCTCCATGTAGACCTTGCCCCTGTCCGGGAACTGGTTTCGTTACAGCGGCGGTGCGCCAACAATCTCAATCAGGTGGCTGTCCATGCCAACACCTTCGGCGTGTACCCGGAGGAGATCGCCGGGCTCCAGCAGGACTATGAAAAGCTCTGGGGGCAGGTGTCCGATGTGCTCACAGAACTGTCTGCGCTGGTAGAAAAATAATTTGGAGGGGTGCGGCCTTTATGTGGCTGTGCCCCTCTTTTTTTGCGTAATATTCTTGAAATTCAATTTATCGTTGCTTGATTGGTTCAAACGAAGTATAATATATTTATTAGAAATATGGTAAGGGTGAAAGATAAATGGGCATTAAAATCGGAAATAATAACACCATTAAGAACTCAAATATTGCAGAAACAATAAATGGCGGTTCATCTCAAAACCCGAATAACAAGAAAACCTTTTATGAAAAGCATCCGGTAATATGTGGTTTCTTAATCTCTTTAGTTGCTGGTGTAGTCGTGTTGTTCTCCTTTTGGAATAGTATAATCAGTTGGATTGAGGGGTGGTTTTAATGGCTAAAAGCAAAATAATTAAAGAACTTGCTAATGGGTCTATTGACACGCAAACAGCCCTGAAAAGAACAAAGGTGCTCTTGCAAGAGTTGGATAATGATGATGTCCTTAGATGGATAAACTGTGAAATAGAAGGATACTCAAGTGGTTCTGAAGTTCCAGAATATAGAAAAATCAGCGGGCAGTTATATGGTTCTTATTTTAAAGGTTCTATGGCCGCGCACATGAAATATACTCATGTTCCGTTACCATTAGGAAAAATGCCCGATGAGGCTAAACAAGCAATTCTGGTTACCGATGTAACACAAGGAATTGAAGCATTAAAACGCATGGTATCTGAGAGTGAACAGAGTGAAGCAAAAACTTTAGCAAGAGGTATTCCTGCTGACTTATATCCATATATAGCTACTTACAATAATGATCCTTACATGATAATTACATCTGCAAGTGTGGAATTGAATATGCCTCAAATCCTGAATATTTTTTCTAAAGTTGAAAGTATTCTATTGGACATTCTCTACTATCTCGAAAAGCAGTTTGGAAACTTAGATGAATTAGATATAGATACAGAAAGCAAAAATGAGGAAGAACTAAAGGAAATAATAAGACATATTCAAGTAATAATTTATAACGACCATAGCGTTTCTATTGGAGATAATAACAAAATAAAAGATTCAACTATTTCTTCTGCAATTAACGAATAGACTTTGAGAACACTTTGTTTACATACAAAGTGTTCTTTTGTTTCTTAGACAAGATTTACTAACCGCCTACAACATTGTTGCCCCTGTCTCCGCATGGTAAAATATAGGTAGAAAGATAGAAAGGGGCTAAAGATATGAGACTGATATTAAAACTGATTGCTGCGCCGTTTATCGTTTTGCTGACCGTCCTTGTTGCCGTTCTGTTGTTCCTGTTCTCTGTGTCCTCCTTCCTCCTGACTGCGGCCTCGATTATTATGGCGCTGTTGGGCGTGGGGCTGTTCTTCATCAGTTACCCGATGGGCGGCGTCATTTATCTGGGAATTGCGTTCCTGCTTTCGCCCTTCGGCTTGCAGGCGGTGGCGGGCGCTGTTATTACGGGGCTGAACAGCTTAAACCTGTCTCTGCGGCAATTCATCACAAGCTGATTGCTTCGGGCCAAGTTGTCCCGAAGCAATATAGACGGCGGCCTTGCATGGCCGCCGTTTTCTATGAAGGGAGGGATTTTCTTTGGAAACAACTACCTTGCTACAACGCCACGCCAACGAAGGAGAAAGTATAGCCGAGGCCATTCGTGATTGTCTGGACTATGGGAAAAACCCTGAAAAGACGGAGAACGGGAAATACATATCTTCCTATGAGTGCGACCCGGCAACGGTAGCCACCGAGTTTCTTTTGGCAAAGGCCAGCTACAAGGCCATGACAGGCCGGGAACAAAAGAATGGTTCTGATGTGCTATGCTATCAGATCCGTCAATCCTTCTATCCCGGAGAGATTACGCCAGAAGAAGCAAATCGGATAAGCTACGAGCTGGCTATGCGCTGGACGAAGGGCCGACACGCTTTCATTGTTACGACCCACACGGACAAGCAGCATATCCACTCACACATTTACTACAATTCTACTACCCTTGACTGTACCCGGAAGTTTCGCAACTTCTGGGGCTCGTCCTTCGCTTTGCGGCGGCTCTCTGACCGTCTGTGTCTGGAAAACGGGCTTTCCATCGTGGAAAATCCCAAGCCCCGAAGCAAGGGCAAGTTTCGCAATTATGGGGAGTGGCAGGCCGGACAGAAAAAGCCGCTGACCTATCAGGACAGACTGCGGGCCGCCATTGATACCGCTCTTGCCAAGAAGCCCGCTGACTTCCCGGCGTTCCTCTCCCTGATGGAGCAGGCGGGCTATGAGGTCAAACAACGGCGGGGTGTCATCAGCTTTCGGGCTCCCGGTCAGGAGCGGTTTACCCGCTTGCGCTCTGATACCTCGGGAAGGTTACAGCGAAGCGGGACATACGGGCCGCCTTGTCAGGCTCCCGCCAACGGCCGGTCAGCAGCCGCCCAAAAATCAGTCTGGCTATTGACATTCAATCCGGCTCCAAGGAAAAGGCCCCGGTTATGAGCGATGGGCCAAGGTGTTTAATCTCAAACAAATGGCCGCCGCCCTTGCTTATTTGCAAGACAACGGCTTGACGGATTATGAGCAGTTGGAGCAGAAGGCCACAGCAGCCGTCTGACCAATCAAAAGCACCGAAGCGGCCCTCCATACCAACATGGAATTGAAGGCGGCAACGGTGCAGTATGCAAGACCCGGCCTGTCTCTTGAGAAGTACAAGGCCAGCAAATACAGTAAGAAGTTTCTTTGCGGAGCATGAGGCGGATATTGAACTTTACCGGGCAGCCTGCGCCGACTTCAACGCCATCCTCGGCGGAGCCAAGCTCCCCAAGATGGACACGCTCAAAGAGGAAGGCCGCAAGCTGGCCGAACAGAAAAAGAAGCTCTACGCCGAGTACCGCAAAGCCAAAGCTGATATGCAGGAGGTCACGACCATCAAGGCCAACATTGACTATCTGCTGGGCTACTCGGAGCCGGGCAGAAAGAAGGAACAGGAGCGTTAGGGACTGTGACGCATAAGGAGCAAAGCGACGCTGACACTTCGGGCCAACTTGGCCCGAAGCGCCGGGTTTGGGGAGGCTCCCCAACAAGCAGATTTTCGCAGACGGGCCGCAAGGCCGGGTTGTGAAAATAGCTTCTGTGGCCACAGAAGCATTGCTTGCCATTTAGCGGAACCCCCGGAAAGTCCCCAAAAGCAAGAAAAACGAAGGCCCTTTTTACTTGACCTCCGTTTCTCTGGCTTTTTGTAGTCCCTCTGCTGTGGCCTCCATGACCGTCAATTCCTTTTCGTCCATTGAGTTAAGCAATCTATCAATGTGCTGGCGGCAGTCGCTTTCGCTGTTCTGCCTGTCAGGATAAAAGAATTGATCTACGGAAATGTCCAGCAAGGTGACGATTTGGTAAAAGGTATTCAGGCTTGGATGCTGACCCCGGTTTTCAAAATACATGATAGAGCGTGGGGTACGGTCTACAAGCTGTGCAAGATATTCCTGCGTCCAACCTTTTGCCTCTCTCTTGCGCTTGATCTCCCGGCCTAATGCGTGGAAGTCGAGCCGTCTTTCATCTTGGTACATTCTCATATCACCCATATATTATTCTACATTTCGGGTTTGGTTATGAGAACGAAACACAATTTTATGTTTTAGTAGTATTTTATTGTCTATTCACATACTTGCGGGGGTGCGAAGGAGAATATATAATTTTTCTTGGGAACTTCATATTGGCACACACACATAGTGCTGGTATTCTATTCAAATATGGGAGGTGTTCTTAATGGCGAAAATTTTGATTGTTGAAGATAATCAAGGGACAAACAAGCAAGGATATATGCGAATATATGAAAGAAGCTGGACATACTTTTTTCTGCTTTTACAGGGAGCGAAGCGTTAAAAATATTCCGTGGAGAAGAACTCGATATAATTGTACTGGATATTATGCTTCCTGAAATGTCGGGTATCGTTGTTCTGCATGAAATCAGGAAAATCAGCAATATTCCTGTAATAATGCTTACTGCACTTGACGATGAATATACACAATCCAACAGTTTTGATGAAATGGCAGACGATTATATAACAAAGCCCTTTTCTATGCTCATTTTAGGGAAACGGATTACTGCGTTACTTCGCAGAAGCCAGAACAAGCCTGCTGTTAATACGGTTAAACTTGGAGATATTACCGTTGATTTTTCTGGATATACAGCAAGTAATGAAAATGGCAAGATAGACATTACTCCAAAGGAGCTGGAAATCTTGAAAGTCTTAATCGACAATAAGGGGTTAGTTTTGTCTCGCAATCAAATCTTGGACGAGGTGTGGGGGTATGATTGTGATGTAATTGACCGTACAATAGATGCCTATATTCGCAATATCCGCAAAAAGCTCCGTTTGGATTGCATAACAACGGTTAAAGGAATAGGCTATAAGTTTGAAATGGGGCAAGCAATATGAAGAAGATAAAATTATTTCCAAAGATATTCTTATTTACATTTGCAATGATGCTTTTAATTTCCTTTATAGCGCACTTGTTGATTTTCCTAATTGCGCCTGCCCAAAATGTTCTTGTCACGAATATATTAGTGACAAATGCAGGGGCGAGCACTTTGTCAGAAGTAGATATGCCCCGGCTCATTACTCAAACCATGTTGAAAACATTTCCGATTTCTATACTTGTTGCGCCGCTATATCGGCATTGTTTTTATACTTCTTTTCCAGAGGCATAACCACTCCGATTTTATCGCTCTCAAAATCTGCTAATCAAATGTTGAAATTGGAGCCAGACGCAAAAGCGATTGTATCGTCAAAGGATGAAATTGAGTTTTAGCTACTGATATTAACAATTTATATCAATCCTTACTTTTGACTATCCGCAATCTGGAATTGGAAAAAGAGAAAGTCAGTCTTGCAGAAAAAGAGAAGATTGATTTTCTCCGAACAGCGTCCCATGAATTAAAAATCACCTGTTACAGAGCTAAATGCGACATTGGTAAATATGATTTTAGGCATTGGGGAATACCGTGATTATGAAACCTATTTGCCCAAGTGCAAAGAAATTACTGAACAGCTTGGGGATATGATTAGAGATATACTTAATGCTTCACGCTTGCAAACACAAGGTAATAATGAGCCATGCAGCAACTTTTCATTGAGACCTCCTTACAGAGCTGTGTGAACCGTATCGCTTAATTGCAGAGCCAAGGCATTAAGTTCAAAATAGAGCTTTCAAGTGACGCTTTCGTATATCTTCCAGAAGGCCGGTTGAAAAGCAATATCGAATATCCTTTCAAATGCGGTCAACTATACGGAGGTGGACAATCAATATCAGTTGTATTTGATAAAAATAAACTATCAGTTTCTAACGAATGTAGCGTATTA
>SCPN01001559.1_pt1 | contig 27465 bp, 40 predicted proteins | sample 6106831 | NCBI WGS metagenome assembly SCPN01 (sample SAMN10720447, study PRJNA508395) | human gut metagenome | isolation source: Participant 1, 0 month
AAGTTTGTATAAACCTCAAACTGATGTAAGATAAAATTACTCAGTTTGGAGGTTATTTTCTATAACAAGAAGAAAAGACAGCACAAAAAGCAGCAATGAGAGAAATGATGCGTGACTATCTGAAAACAACGATATCAGCATCAAAGATGGCACCGATGTAAACAGTATCATGCGTGACATGATGTCTGTTCTTTGGAAGGTGCTTTGGACGAGGAACTGGATGAGAATTAGGATATTCCAAGTATGACTATCGAAACAAAGAAACAGACAATAGTAGAAATGGACATTCCAGTAAAACCATGCACACCAGTTATGGAGATATGGATGTAGCTATACCAAGGGATCGCAACGGTGATTATGAACCACAGCTGATTAAAAAAGTATCAGAATACTGTAACTCAGGACATGGAAGAAAAAATACTTTCCATGTATGCCAAGGGAATGACAACTGGAGACATTGAATCCCACATGCGTGAATTATACGATATTGATATTTCTGACAGTACAATCAGCAGGATCACAGATAAAATCCTGCCGATTGTAAAAGAATGGCAGGAACGCCCTCTGGAAGAAGTGTATGCTGTAGTATTTATGGATGCAATCCATTATCATGTCCGCAGTGAAGGACGTATTGTAAAACGTGCGGTTTACATTGCTCTTGGTATCGACATGAATGGAAAAAAAGATGTCCTTGGAATGTATGTTGGAGAAAACGAAAGTGCAAAGTTCTGGCTTTCTATCATGAATGGATTAAAAAACAGAGGTGTTGAGGATATCCTGATTGCATGCGTTGATGGTTTAAATGGATTCCCACAGGCAATCGAGGCTGTTTATCCCAAAACAGAGATTCAGCAGTGTATCATTCACCAGATCCGCAATTCAACGAAGTTTGTTTCATACAAAGACATCAAAAAACTAATGGCTGATCTGAAGCTTGTATATGCAGCTCCAACAGAAGAAACAGCTTTAAATGAGTTAGAATTGTTCAAAGATAAATGGGATTCCAAGTACCCGAAAATCTATAAATCATGGCATGATAACTGGGCAACTTTGTCCACATATTTCAAATATCCGGAGGCAGTAAGACGGCTGATTTATACCACAAATGCCATTGAAGGATTCAACCGTCAGCTCAGGAAAGTGACCAAAAGCAAGACGGTTTTTCCGTCGGATGACAGCCTTTTGAAAATGCTGTATCTGGCAACCATGGATATCACGAAAAAATGGACCGGTCACAGGCAGGACTGGGGACAGATACATTCCCAGCTTGAAATTTATTTTGAAGAACGTCTGGCAGGACGGAACCTGTAAAACAGCAATTTTAGGCAGGTTTTATTGACATGCCTAAAAACTACTGTATAATGCAGATATGGGCAGAATCCGGAAAATCGGCTCTGCCCATTTGTAACTATTCACAAATCTTATATCAGTTTTAAACGTTTACACAAAACTTGAAACGGTCTCTAATATCGGGAATAAATACTCTCAAACAAAGTATCGATAATATCAACAAATATATGTAAATGTTTATACTTTTTTTAAATTTAAAAATAGGTAATACTCGCTTACTTTTCCTGCCCATACAGCAATTTGTTGTTCTACAGTTTTATCGTCGAAGAAAGAGTCAATAGAGGATAAATTAAATTTATTTGTTTTAACACAGAACTTACCACCTTTGATTATTCCTTCCTCTCGTACGCCTTCTTCATTAATTACTAACAACGGAAGATCATTAAGCAATCCAATTGTTCCCTCAATATGGCAAAAAGGACTTGTTAGTGCTTGACCTGATATGTCAATTTCATTTGGGTAGTAAAAAGTGGAATTTTCTCTACCTCCCTTTTTTTGCTTCCTATTTCTATAAATATTTGCTTAAAACCAATAATAGCGATTCCATAACATTGCTTAATTATACCTTTTAGATAATTTATTGAGTCCGTTAAATCATAATTATCAGCTTGCAATGTTACTGTCTGAATGTTATATTTGTCAAATTGCTCTTGTAATTTCAATATGAAATATTGATGAGCATCAAGAAATGGGTTGGGTCTACTTAAAAAAACTAATATTTTATCATTATACATAATACAGTCCTCCTACAACACTCTTCCTCTATATTTATCTGACGGATAACTAAAAATTATCCTTTAGACATATTATACTATATAACACGCTAATTTTCATTCTTATTTTACAAAATGTACAATTACATATAACAACAATGAGTTGTTTGTCACCCATTATGCAGCAGCACCAACCGCATTTAACGATGCCTTTTTTCATTTTTTCTTACTATTTCATCATTACAGAATGCCTCTTGATTAATACTGTTCTCCACCCTATTACACTCTTCCTGCCATACCTTACAATTACCATCCATCTTAGAGCATTCTGTACTAATGCCTCATCTTCTTCATAATCCTTCGACTCCTCATCAGATATACTTTTCGTTCCTGCAGCCACCGCAACATCAATTTTATTTATTACTGGCATTGCAAGCACCTCCACCAGCCTGAATTGCAGCTAACATACTTCCCACCATAGTCATAACTTCCTTATTGGCTTCCTATCGTGCTTCTTCTTTTGCAGCCTACCTGATTCTTTCCTCAATTGCATCCATATCTTCTGTTGATACATATTGCAGTGTCTTCTTTTTCCCTTGTTTCCAGATATGGATCTTCCTGCATACGCATAACCCTCTCATAATAATAGTTGATTTCCTCAATCACAAACCGGTTTTGTGACTTAAATTTTTCTCCTACCTCATTGCTATGAAGACTCTCCCAAGCCTTAATATCTGATTCCTTTTCCATACTAAAACGTTTATTCTGATTTTTATTCATATAATCACCTGTTCCTTTCTTTTTTCTCCAAATTTAAACATAAAAAAATCCATGTATCTGCTTAATTACAAACACATGGATTTTTTAAGTTCTCTGAGATTCTTATAAAAATCTTTCCATAAACTGTGTTGGAGACATAATTTTCGGCTTCTCGACATCTATATCTGAAAAATCTTTATCTCCTGTCACAAGAATATCAACATCCTCAATAATTGCTGTGTAAAGAACCGGGTAGTCCTTTACATCCCTAATATCAAAGAGTCCGCTTTCTATCGTCTCCGGCGTATAAACATACTCAAAGCTCATCATCATAAGTAATTTGTTAATTGCAATCTCCTTACTAGGAAACTTTCTCCTGACTACATTTTTTAACTCATCTACAACGTAAGATGACAACACAAGCTGATGGTTAGTAAATATATAGTTCATCATCGCATTCATTTTAGCTCCAGGAAAAAGCAATACTGATATCAGAATATTAGTATCAAGCATAATTCTCATCTACTTCACCACACGCTTTCCTGCCTAAGAGATTTTATCATTTCCATTACATCATCATCGTCTTTAAGTCCGAGCCTTTCTGCCTCTCCTGCAAATGATCTCTGTGCTTCACAGAAGTGCATCCATAGATGAATTCATCATATACACCCTTCCAGACTCTTCCACAAACAATATCTTATCGCCATTCTTAATTCCAAGTTTTTTTCTAATTTCAATAGGTATTGTTATCTGCCCTTTTGATGTTACCTTTGCTAATTCCATACAAAAACCTCCTTCCCAAGTAATGAATTCCTTACTTTTCTTACAATATAATTATATCCATTTTTCATAAGTTTATCAACCTTAATCATATATATTCCGAAAGATAGATACTTCAAAATCCAATATAAAAAAATCCATGTATTTGCTTAATTACAAACACATGGATTAGTTACTTATTTTACACAGCCTGTTATTTCCGCTATATCTTTAATTCCATTTTTTTCCATAAATGACTGTATTCCTTCAATCACCTTGATGGTTGTCATAGGGTCGTTGAAATTGGCTGTTCCAACTGCAACCATCGTTGCACCTGCCATTATGAACTCTAATGCATCTTCGGCACTTGCAATTCCACCCATTCCAATTATCGGAATGTTTACCGCATTGGCAACCTGATATACCATTCTTACGGCAACCGGCTTAATTGCAGGACCTGAAAGACCGCCTGTTTTATTAGCAACCGCAAATGTACGTCTGTTGATATCAATCTTCATGCCTGTAAGCGTATTTATAAGTGATACAGCATCCGCACCGCCGGCTTCAACAGCCTTTGCCATCTCTGTAATATCTGTTACATTAGGACTTAATTTCATTATTATAGGTTTTTTTGATACCTTTTTAACGGCACTTGTTATCTCCATTGCTGACTCAGCTCTCTGTCCAAATGCAATTCCGCCCTCTTTTACATTCGGGCATGATATATTAATTTCAAGCATGTCAACAGGTGCTTCTGAAAGTTTTTCAACAGCATCAATGTAATCTTCTTTGCTCTTTCCGCAGACATTTACAATGATTTTCGTATCATATTTTTTAAGAAATGGAATATCTCTTGTTAAAAATGTATCAAGCCCCGGATTCTGAAGTCCGATTGCATTAATCATCCCACCGTACGTTTCTGCTATTCGTGGAGTTGGATTGCCAGGCCATGGCACATTAGCAACACCTTTTGTTGTCACAGCACCAAGTCTGTTAAGGTCAACATATTCACTGTATTCCATGCCTGAACCAAATGTTCCGGAAGCAACCGTAACCGGATTTTTAAATGTAACACCGGCAATATTTACTGACATATTTACTGATTCTGCTGGCATTATATCTCCACCTCCTTAGCATTAAATACAGGACCTTCTTTGCAAACCCTCTTATTATGGACTTTTGAATGGTCATCAATATCTTTTGATTTGCATACACATGCAAGACATGCACCGATTCCGCATGCCATTTTTTCTTCTAATGAAATATAACACTCAATATTATTTTCGAGAGCATAGGCTTTTATCGCACGAAGCATTGGCATTGGTCCGCAGGCGTATATAACATCACCCTTAATATTATGTGCTTTCACAGCATCAAGAACATTTCCTTTTGTTCCACAGCTTCCGTCTTCTGTCGCAATTGTAACTGTTCCGTATTTTTCAAATTCTTCATTAAGAAACAGCTCATCTTTGTATCCAAGAACTATCTGTTTTTTGCAGTTCAACTGTTTTGCAAGTTCAAGCATAGGCGGAATTCCGATACCACCACCGAAAATTATTGCATCTTTTGAAGCATATGTGGCATTGACATCATATCCATTGCCGAGAGGTCCCTGAATTGAGAGGCTCTCTCCTTCTTTCATTGATGAAAATTCTTTTGTTCCCGCACCAACTGTTCTATATACAATTCTTAACTTGTTATCGACTATTGCACATATACTGATTGGACGTGGAAGAAGCCTTGAACCGTCAGCACTGTATACTGATATAAACTGTCCCGGTTTTGCTGCCTTTGCAATATCTGATGTCTCAAACCATATCTCATATACCCCGGTCCCAAGACAGCCTGTTTTTATTATCTTAGCATTTTCTCTAAATGACATAAGAAATTCTCCTCATTAATTATCTTTTATTTAAAGCTCCATTAATATCATTAATCATGTCTATTGCTGCCTGTCTTGAAGCATCAGCAAAGTTTGCCTCACCAAACTTAGCATATTCTTCTTTTGCATATGCTGCAATAATTCCTCTTGAGCTGTTTACTATGGCACCGAGACCGTCTTCATTAAAGAAATGCACTAAATCTTCTGCCTTTCCACCCTGGGCACCATATCCTGGAACGAGGATGAATGACTTAGGCATGACTTTTCTTAAAACTTTACCCATCTCAGGATATGTAGCTCCTACAACTGCTCCTACATAGCTGTAATCATCGCCCATGCACTGCATAGCCCACTCATTTACTTTTTCACCGACATGTTCATAAAGAGGTCTGCCATCGATAAGTCTGTCCTGAAATTCTCCACTTGAAGGATTTGATGTCTTAACAAGTATAAATATTCCTTTTTTCTCCTCCTTGCATACTTTGAGGAAAGGATTAATTCCATCTGAACCAAGATATGGATTAACTGTTGCAAAGTCTTCATCAAATGCAGCTATCTCTTTATTTCCAACCTTAACTTTGCCAAGATGAGCAACAGCATATGCCTCTGATGTTGAGCCGATATCCCCCCTCTTGACATCACCGATTACAACCATATCTTTTTCATGGCAGTAATCTACAGTCTTCTTAAATGCAATCATTCCCGGAATACCAAATTGCTCATACATTGCAACCTGTGGTTTTACCGCAGGAACTATATCATATATATTATCAATGATAGCTTTGTTGAACTGCCATATAGCTTCTGCTGCACCCTCAAGTGTCTCTCCATATTCTTTAAATGCAGCATCCTGAAGATGTTTTGGAACAAATTTCATCATAGGATCAAGTCCCACTACTACAGGTGCATTCTGCTTCTTAATCTTGTCTACTAACTTATTAATCATCGTCTAATAAATCCTTTCAATATATATTAAAGTTTAGGAACATCTTTATCTACAATACATTCACAGCCCGGTCTGTAAGAATATACTGTCTTTCCACCGGCTATTGTATAACGTACCCTTCCTTTTACAGTCTTTCCGTTAAATGGTGTATTTTTACCCATTGAAGCAAACATTGAACTGTCAATAACATATTCGTCTGCAGGGTCGATAATTGTTATATCTGCCGGTCTTCCCTCAAGAAGCGTTCCCCTGTCACTCTTTATAATCTGAGCCGGTGTGTAACTCATTCTTTCTGCCATCTGAAGCGGTGTCAAAACGCCTTTATCAACAAGCTCTGTGATTGTGAGTGCTACAGATGTCTCAAGTCCTGTAATTCCAAATGGTGCATCGACAAATGAACGTTCTTTTTCAGTCTTGTGATGTGGTGCATGGTCTGTTGAAATGCAATCCATTATTCCTGATGATAATCCCTCTTTTAACTCATCCACATCTTCCTGTTTTCTGAGTGGCGGATTCATCTTAAAATTAGCATCATCGCTTGTAATTGCGTCTTCTGTAAGCGTAAAATGATGTGGTGTAACCTCAGCTGTTACCTGAAGTCCCTCTTTCTTTGCAAGTTCAACCATTCTTACACTGTCTTTTGTTGAACAATGGCATAAATGCAATCTGGCACCTGTATTTTTTGCAAGAAGAATATCTCTTGCAACAATTACATCCTCAACAGCATTCATAATGCCATAAAATCCCATCTCTTTTGCTTTCTCACCGGCATTCATGACGCCTCTTGCAACAAGATTCTTATCCTCACAGTGAGCAAACACAGGTATGTCAACTTCTGCGGCAAGTCTCATAGCTTGTCTTGCCACTCTGGCATTCATAACAGACTTGCCATCCTCACTTACAGCAACAGCTCCGTTTTCTTTGAGTTTTTCAAAGTCTGTAATATATTCTCCATCCTGTCCGGCTGTTATTGCAGCAATCGGAAGTACATTAATATCTGTAACTTCTTTTGCCTTATCAATTATATATCTTACCATCTCAACGCTGTCAATAGCAGGCTTAGTATTAGGCATGGCACAAACCGTTGTAAATCCACCTCTTGCAGCTGCTCTCGCACCTGTACGGATTGTCTCTTTATGCTCAAAACCAGGCTCCCTGAAATGGACATGTAAATCTATAAGTCCCGGCATTACAAACATCCCGTCTGCGTCAATAACATTTTCTGCATCATCTGTAATATTTTCTGCCACTTTAAGGATAACACCATCCTCAAAAAGAACATCCTTTACAGCATCTGTTTTGCTGGCAGGGTCTAATACCCTTCCTCCCTTAATTAACGTTTTCATTATCCTCTCCTTCCCGACACAACAATCTATTGTATCCTATTTATTATCATTCAGTACTTTTCCAAGATATTCAAATTCAAACTGGTTTGCCGGAACCGGCTTGCCAAAGTAATATCCCTGAATATAATTAACACCTATCTCCTTTAAAAGATTATATTGTTCAATATCCTCGATACCCTCAACAACAATCTGTGTTCCGATTGTCTTTGACAAATCAACAATAAGCTTTACAAAAGCCTGTGCATATTCATCTTCAACTATATCATCAATAAATGTTTTATCCACTTTTATAATATTGAGCGGAAGCTGTTTTATATAATTAAGCGATGAATATCCTGTTCCGAAATCATCAAGTGCAATTCTTGGACCGAGTGCCTTTAAACCGGAAATAATTTTAAGGACTCTTTCCATATCATTTATTGCAAATGACTCTGTTATCTCAAGAACTATATTTCTCGGATTAACACCTGTCCTGCTTAATATACGTCCGACATTCTCAACAACATTCTGCTGAAGGAGCTGTACTACGGACAGATTGACATTAATATGAAAATCCTTGTATCCTTTGTCATTCCATATCTTACACTGCCTGCATGCTTCTTCCAGCACATAATCTCCTATATCTGTTATAAGTCCGAGGTATTCAGCAAGCGGTATAAAATCCCCTGGTCCCATAAATCCGAGTGCCTTACTGTCCCATCGTACAAGTGCCTCACATGACATACATTTTTTGGTAACAGTATCAACAACCGGCTGGTAAAATACTACAAATTCATGAATCTGTGACGCAACCGCCTGCCTCATATTATTTTCTATATCAAGTCTCTGGACCGTATTGTGATTCTTGCTTCCGTCATAGAAATTATATCTGTTCTTTCCGCTTCTCTTGGCATCATACATTGCCATATCTGCCATTTTAACTATTTCATGCACGTCATCGCTGTTATCAGGAAATGTTGCAACACCCATGCTCATTGTACAGAAATATTCCGTTCCTCTCAGATACCATGGCCTGTTAAATAATGCAACGACATTTTTTATGATTTTGGAAAGTCCGATAAACTGTTCAGGCTTTACTATTACAACAAATTCATCTCCGCCCATTCTGTAACAGTGTCCACGAAGCCCTGGAATCCCCTGCAATCCGGCTGCTATCTGCTGTAATAACAAATCGCCATACTGGTGTCCCAACCCGTCATTGATATGTTTAAAATCATCAAGGTCAATAAACATTAATGCACCTTTCTGATTGGAACATACTGCATCACGGATAATATTTCTCAGGTCAAGTTCACACTTCATTCTGTTATAAAGTCCTGTGAGAAAATCATTATTTGCCTGATATTCTATCTTCTGCTGATTCTTCTTTTTCTGCGTTATATCAACAGCCGTGCATACAATAACAGCACTTCCGTCTATCCATGTCAGGTCAGAAAACTTAATTTCAAACCACAGACCTGATTCCGGATCATAATGTTCTATCGGTCTTTCTGTCTCAGTCTCTTCATCGTTTTCCGGCTTCTTGGCATTATCCTGTCTTATAACTCTTTCTTTTACGCACTTTTGTATTGTACGTCTTACTTCATCAGTCTTTCTTGCCACGTCATTTTCAAAATAAATCTCATCGCCGTGCTTATCAAAGACCATTATTCCGGAGCCGATACTGCTCAAAATATCCCTTAATACTTCGTAAGATGACAATAACGAATTATTAGTAACCTTCTTTTGTGCTATGCTCTGTATTATCCTTGATACATCCCTGATAAACTGCATTCTCACTTTATCGAAGCAAAGCTCATTACGGACATCAAATACACAAAATACATGGCACACGAATCATTGATAAATATAGGTACTACTACGCTTGACCTTACTCCGAATGTCTCAAGTGTACATATTTTTCTTCTTCACTACATTTGCCTGTTGCACAACATTTTAACTCATCACTGCCTATCAAAAACTTTTGATTTTGGTATATTGTTTATTTTAAGAGGCAGTTCGCCTTCACCGGCATAACTTATAACTGTATTAATCAGTTTACCATCTGTGCTTACCTGAAGCACTGCCGCATGTGAAGTACAAAGATATCTCTCTGCTTCTCTGAGTATTTTTTCAACAATCTCTGCAAATGTCTCATCAGATTCAAGCAATGAAACTATATTTGTCATCACTTCATCCTTCATAATATAATTATCCACTATACTACACTCAAACCTTCTTTTTTAAATTATGTAAGCAACCAATGTCACCAACTATGGTTTCTGTATCTTATTATATATTATTTTATCATCTTTGCAAACACCTTGTATAAAATTAAATATAATGTTATTATATCAAAGTGCATTTTTATGGGCGTTATATATTACATTTCATTTATTAAAGGATGGTTTTTTCATGGATTATATAAAATATAAGACTACGCTTAAAGCAAGCGGTGATGAATACAAAAAAATTGTTTTCTGGAACAGATTTGTAAGAAATCCTGTCGAGACTATTTTAACATGGACACCTGCCGCCATAACAATTGTTCTTATTGTACTGGGATTTCTCAATACGTACCTGGCAGTTATATATGCGGCATGCTGGGCATACCCGATTTATATATTTTTCTTCCAGTTCAAAAGCAGTGTTAATTATCACTTAAAAAACCGTGAAGCTTCTGAGAGTGCTCCATGTACAATTACACTTATGGATTCGGGAATTCTCGCTGAAATTCCTGACTATGACAAGACACTCAACTATGAATGGGATTCATTTACTACTATATATAAAAAATTCGGTTACTATATGCTTTTTGAAAATTCAAAAATGACTGTTATGCTTCGTGAAGCTGACATTCCTGAAAACCAGCGTAATGCAGCCTCTGATTTTATAAAAAGCCATGTTGATATGAATAAATGCAAAGTTTTATTTTAAAATTATATTGAAGACATGTTTTATTGAAACATGCAAAAAAAACGGATTCATGCTTTATACATGCATGAATCCGTTTTTATATTTATCTTGCAAGCCAGCCGCCGTCAACAGCAACTGTGTAACCATTAACATAGTCAGAGGCTTTTGATGCAAGAAATACTGCTGCTCCCTGCATATCTTCAGGTGTTCCCCAGCGTCCTGCCGGTATTCTGTCAAGAATAGCCTCGCTTCTGTCTGCATCACTTCTAAGCTGTGATGTATTATTAGTTGCCATATATCCAGGTGCTATCGCATTTACCTGAATTCCTTTTGATGCCCATTCATTTGCGAGTGCTTTTGTAAGTCCCATAACCGCACTCTTACTTGCAGTATATGCCGGAACTCGTATTCCACCCTGAAATGAAAGCATTGAGCATACATTGATAATCTTACCACCATCACCCTGTTTTACATATTGCTTTGCAAATGCCTGACAAAGTAAAAATACCATATTAAGATTGACATTAATCACTGAATCCCAGTCTTGCTTTGGCACATCAATCGCATCACATCTTTTTATTATTCCCGCATTATTAACAAGAATATCAACTCGTCCAAATGCATCAAGTGCACCTGAAAGAACTTGGTCAACACTCTCTGTCAATGATAAATCAGCAAGCACCTGTGCTGACTGTCCTCCAAATTCGTCAATTTTTGCCTGGGTTTCATCGCAATTTCTTCTTCCCACAAGAACAACTTTTGCACCAGCCTGTGCAAGAGCAATCGCCATTCCCTGTCCAAGTCCTGTATTGGCACCTGTAACAACAGCAACTTTACCATCAAGTTTAAATAAATCAAGAATCATATTTTATACATCTCCCATTATAAAATTCTAATTAAATCCAATAAGCTTATTCATAACTTTATATCCCATTCTTGAAAGCCATCTTCCGCTCTTTCCCGGAATATTTACAGAATTACCAAGCACACTGTATCTAAGTGAACGATACAGCTTTGCATCACTTTTCTTTGCATAATTCCAAAGTTCTTCTTTCTTTTCAAAATTTTCTTTTGTGCCTGATAATATAAGAAATATTGATGATACTTCCATCATTATCCTCAAATAATTACGCATATACATCCTGCATTTTTTATTCTGTACGCCGCTTTTAATAAATGAATCAATCATACGCTTTGTGACGCGTATCTGCTGGTCTATTCTTGAAATCATAACTGTTTCATTGACAGACTGGTCGTCTCTTCCGATAAAATATCTATAAAAATTAGTATTAATGTAATACATTTTCTTAACATATGGAAGCGGTTCAAATACAAATATGTTATCAACATAAAACGTATGCTTAGGAAGCTGTAATGCACAATCTTTTAAAAGCTGTGTCCTGTATATAACAGAATGCATGAGTATGTACTGGTCTATTTTAAACTTACCTATATCATCCCAGCCAAACATCTGCTCAACAGGAAATACATTATCATAATGAATCACCTTTTTTCTCTTAGCACCAACTTTATCATATACATAATTGGCAATAACCATATCCGGTTCTTCGCCTTCTACAAAGCTTTTTAAAGTTGTAAGAATCTTTTTGTAACTTCTGGCATCTACCCAGTCATCGCTGTCAACCACCTTAAAAAACTTTCCTGTGGCATGTGCAAGTCCTGTATTCACAGCCTGTCCATGTCCGCCATTTTCCTGATGAACAGCTTTTACTATAGTAGGATACATCTTGGCATATCTGTCTGCTATTTCTGCAGTATCATCCTTTGTCGAACCATCATCAACAATTATAACTTCTACATCCTCACCGCCAATAAGAACTGACTTAATACATTTTTCCATATAATCCGCTGAATTATAGCATGGAATGGCAAATGATAATAATTTCATATCTAAACATAAATCCAAGGTTGTGCCCCGGTTTATTCCTCCTTTTTACATCCTCTCAGGACATTCTATTCCAAGCAAATCTATACAGCTTAAAAGAATATCCTTCGTAAGTGAAATCAATGATATATAACTTTCTTTTCTTTCTTTATCCTGCTCCGCAAGTATCTTTGTATCATGATAAAATCCATTAAAAACATTTGAAATCTCATAAATATACTGACAGATTTTATGAGGTGCTTTATCCATATATGCTGCTTCCATCACATCAAGATATTTTACAAGTGCCAGTTCAAGATTCTTCTCAGAAGCACTCACCGGTGGAAGCAATTTAAGATTGTCTGTCTTACCGCCCTCTGCTACATATTTTGCAAGAATTGATTTAATTCTTACTATTGTATAAAGAATATATGGACCTGTATTTCCCTCAAATGAAGTAAATCTTTCAACATCAAACACATAATCTTTTGAAGCCTGATTAGAAAGATCACCATACTTTAATGCTGCAAGTCCGACTATACGTGCAGTATCTCTGGCTTCTGCTTGATCCATTGTCCTGTTTTCAGTTATTTTTCCATAAACAGCATCCTGAATATCTGCTATAAGATTTTCAAGTCTCATAACGCCACCAGAACGTGTCTTAAACGGCTTTCCATCGTTTCCGTTCATTGTGCCGAAGCCCAGGAATGTCATATCAGCGTCAGGCTTTACAATTCCGGCCTTTTTCGCAACTCTGAACACCTGTGTAAAATGAAGTTCCTGACGTTTGTCTGCAAGGTAAATATATGAATCAGGATGATACATTTTTTCTCTTTCTACAAGTGTAGCAAGGTCCGATGTCGCATAAAGTGCTGCACCATCTGACTTTCTTATGATACATGGAGGAAGTTCCTTCGTATCTGTGTCTTCCTGTATGTCAACAACTGTCGCTCCCTGGCTTTCATATGCAAGTCCACTTTCTATCATTGACTGTATCATATCAGGAATGTATGGCTGTGCATCACTTTCACCTTTCCAAAGATCAAAATGAACATTAAGATTATCATAATTTTTCTTCAAATCAGCCTTTGATACATTCATTATATGATGCCATATAGCAGTACATGCTTTATCGCCACTCTGAAGTTTCAATGTTGCTTCATGGGCTCTTGCAAGAAATGCTTCATCATCTTTTGACTTTGCACTTGCTGTCGGATATATTTCTTCAAGTTCTGATATTGTGAATGGTGGTTCAGCCGGGTATTCACCTGTATAATTCTCATCAAAATACGGAAGTTCAGGCTTTCTGTCCCTTAACTCTTCTATAATAAGTCCCATCTGAAGACCCCAGTCTCCAAGATGTACATCTCCAATTACATTATTGCCTGCATATTTCTGGATTCTTTTAACACTCTCGCCGATTACTGCCGAACGAAGATGTCCAACATGAAGAGGTTTCGCCGCATTAGCTCCACCGTAATCAACTATTACAGTCTTATTTGTCACTTCTGGCTCATATCCGAATTTTTCTTTTTCAGACATGCTGTTCACAAAATCAGCAAGATATCCAGCTGCTATATTGATATTAATAAATCCAGGCTTTACACTCTCAATCTTTTCAAACATTGAGCTGCCTGATAATTTTTCTACTACCTCATCTGCAATCATAAATGGTGCTTTCTTGTATGCTTTTGCTGCCGCCATCGCACCATTGCACTGATATTCGCATAAATCAGGTCTGTTGGATATTGTAATCTTTGCATATGATGCGTCATATCCACATTCCTCAAATGCTTTGCTGACAACACCACCAATATGTTCTATAATTGTTTTCATATATAATTATGCCTCCTGGTATATGATTTTTTCAAGAAAAAGTGCGTAACTTTCTGCCGGAAGTGACATCTGTACATCTTTGCCATCCATAATATCTCTTACTGCTTCAGGCTTCTTTAATCCATTGCCAACATCGAGCAGCATACCAATCATATATCGTGCCATATTATGTAAAAAATCATTGGCAGATATTATTATCTTTACTTTATCGCCATTTTCCACTATGTCAATTGAATTAATTGTACGTACAGTTGATTTACTCTTCTTAGCAGTTGTAAACGCTTTAAAATCATGCTCGCCGGCAAAATACCCGGCAGCTTTTCTCATTGCTTTAAAATCAGGTTTCTCAAATGTATTATATCTGTATCTTCTCTCAAATACATCAGCCACATCACCTGTGTCAAGCTGGTATACATATACCTTTCCTTTTGCATTAAGCTGACTGTGAAATCTTTCCGGCACAACCTCTGCTGATATAACAGCAATATCCCTTGGAAGATATCTGTTGAGATAATTTTTCACTTCATAAGGTTTCTTTTGCTCATCAAGCTTGAAATTGATAACCTGACCTCTTGCATGGACACCTTTTTCTGTCCTGCATCCGCAAAATATCTGGATTTCCTCACCCGTCATCTTTCTTAATATCTCAGCAATCTTATATTCAATCGTATTGATGGACTCATCCTTTCCCATACGCTGCCATCCGTCGTATCTTGTTCCATCATATTGTATTACCAGTTTATAATTATACATACTTATTCCTATTCTTCTAATACTTTCTGAACCACTTCAAGAATAACATCACTCTCGAATGGTTTCTGAATAAAGTCTGATGCACCTTTCTTTAATGCTTCAACCATATTGTTTTTCTGTCCTGCAGCTGTGACCATGATAACTTTAGCCTCTTTATCATAATCCATAATCTCGCTAACTGCATCTATTCCGTCAAGAACCGGCATTGTTATATCCATAGTGACTATATCAGGATGTAATTCTTTGTATTTATCAACGCCTTCTCTTCCATTAACTGCTTCATATACAATTTCATGTCCAGCCTTTTCAAGCATATTTCTTAAAAATCTTCTTGATGTCTTTGAATCATCTACAATTAATATCTTTGCCATAACAAATCTCCCTCTGCATTAAACACAATTAGTTTTTATAGTTTTTAAACGTACCTTGTCAGATACTGACATAATCACATTAAACTCAGTTCCGTCAATTTCCATTGTCACAACATAAAATCCATTATCACCGGATATGCTGGCATCACCATAAAATACAGGCGGTCTTAATACCACCTCAATTTCCTGGTCACTCAGCTTTGTTGCGAACATTCCGTTAGTACAATTGATAAACTCACATATTGCATCATATGCATCCGAATCAAATTCATCAAAATCAACTTGTGCAAATCTTGATGCAACCTTTATAAGTGCGTCATCGCTTCCGCCTATTGCAAAAAATACTTCTTCATCGCCATCCATCATCTGGCATCCGACAAAGTGCTCACGATGATTATCTTCAAGATTAACCTGCAAAAGACTTACATCTTCTCCCATATAGTATCTCATGCTCTTTAAAACGCACTGTAACTGCTGGACATATTTGTCGTTTTTCATAGGCACAAATATCGATACCATATTGTCAAGATTGCCCTCTTTTAATGCTTTTAATTCCGCATCGGTAAAATTAGCATCTTTGCGGTTCTTTGCTATATAACTGCTTAGTAAAATATCTCCCATAGGACCCCTCCAGGTTTCTAGTCTTTTCTTTTTCACGACTCCATTGAAAATCAATATAACATAATAAGTATACCTAAATCAGTAAAAATCAAGAAAAAGGAGTTCAAATTGAACCCTCTTTTTCCATAATAATAATTATTAATTTATTTATCTTCAACACTGTAGTTAGGGCTTCCTTTGTGATATGAATATCATGTGGATGACTCTCTCTTAATGCTGCTGATGACATCTTAATAAACTGACCAGTCTCCTGAAAGTACAGAATTGTAGGTGCTCCACAATAGCCCATACCTGAACGGAGCACCCATAAGCTGGAATATTGTATCTTCAACAAGTCCCTTATATGCAACTCGTCCTTCAACGCCTTCGGAACCAGCTTCTTTGCACCTGTCTGGAAATATCTGTCTTTGCTTCCGTTTTCCATAGCTGCGATAGAACCCATGCCTCTGTATACTTTGTATTTTCTTCCTGGAACAACTCAAATGTACCAGGTGCTTCATCACATCCTGCAAGACTTCGAGCATACATACATTACCACCGGCTGCAATAGCCTTAACAATATCACCTGAATACTTGATACCACCATCAGCGATAACAGGATTCCATACTTCTTAGCTTCTTCATATGCACTCATAACAGCTGTAACCTGAGGGCACACCATACCCGCTACAACTCTTGTTGTACAGATAGAACCAGGTCCGATACCAACTTTGACAGCATCTACACCAGCCTCACAGAGCTTTTGCAGCTGCTCCTGTTGCAATATTACCGGCAATAACCTGTAAATCAGGAATGCTGACTTAATATTCTTTAATGTTGTAATAATATTCTTTGAATGACCATGTGCTGAATCAATAACAATACAGTCAACCTTTGCATCAACAAGAGCCTGTACTCTATCCATAACATTAGATGTTATGCCTACTGCGGCACCTGCAAGAAGTCTGCCCTGTGAATCATGTGCTGATGCCGGATACTTAATCTGCTTTTCAATATCCTTAATTGTGATAAGACCTCTTAATTTGAAATCATTATCAACAATAGGGAGCTTTTCCTTTCTTGCCTTTGCAAGAATCTTCTTTGCTTCATCAAGTGTAATTCCAACTGGTGCAGTAATAAGATTCTCACTTGTCATACATTCACTGATTGGACGGTCGAAATTTTCTTCAAACTTTAAGTCTCTGTTTGTGATGATACCAACAAGCTTACCGTTATCATCTGTAATAGGAACGCCTGAAATTCTGAACTTACCCATAAGGTCATTTGCATCCGCAAGTGTATTATCAGGATGAAGATAAAATGGGTCTGTGATTACACCGTTTTCTGAACGCTTAACCTTATCAACCTCTTCTGCCTGCTGCTCGATAGACATATTTTTATGAATAATACCGATACCGCCCTGTCTTGCCATAGCAATTGCCATTCTATGTTCTGTTACTGTATCCATTCCCGCACTCATAAGCGGAATGTTAAAGCTTAATATTCTTTGTAAGCTGTGTTGATAAGTCAATCATGTTAGGTGTTACTTCTGAATACTGTGGTACTAATAACACATCATCAAATGTAATTCCTTCGCCAATAATTTTACCCATTGTAATCTTTATCCTCGCTTTCTTTTATATTATCTTTATGTTGCAAAAATATCCGAATACTTATTCGTTTCGGATATCTCTTTCGGCGTACATCTTCGTCCGCCCTTGCTATAATATTATCAGACAATATAACAAATAGCAAATAGAAAGTCAAGAAATTTTTTCTCATCTTTCCATTTGCTATTGTATTAAAAAACATTGTATATTTTATCAGTCAACCTTATATGACTGCTTAGGGACTGTTTCTTTTACCGCTTCAAGCATTGACTCTGACGGTTCTATGAGTAGTCTCTCCATCTCATTATTTACATTAAATGTATAAATGACAACAGCTTCCTTCCCTTCATTGGAAGTATAATCATGTGTTCTTAACTGTCTGTGTTCCATTCTCAAAGCATCCTGGCTTCCTGTCTTTGCAACAAGCTCAGCTTTACTTAAATCGTAGACACCACATCTTTTTCTTCTTGTTCTTGCCATAATCCTGTCTACTGTAAGTTCTCCGTCAACAAGTGAATACTCATATTCCGCATTGTAATATCTGAATACAAAAACAGTAAACACTACAAGTACAGCAAATAACAGAAGACCGAATGCATGTGTCTGCGGAATTGTTGTAACCGCAAGAATACATGCTATTATCATTATTATTTTAAAGATAAGTGCATTCTTAGGTGCTTTTACCTTTATTATCTGCTCTGTTGAAACATTATACATATTTTACATCATTCCCATTCCGGCACCACCTGCTGGCATTGCTGGAGTATCTTCTTTAATAGTTGCAACAACTGATTCTGTTGTAAGAAGTGTAGATGCAACACTTGTAGCATTCTGTAATGCACTTCTTGTAACCTTTGCAGGGTCAAGGATACCTGCATCAATCATATTTACATATGTTTCATTTAACGCATCAAAACCTGTACCCACTTCTGATTCTCTTACGTTGTTGATAATAACCGCACCTTCAAGACCGGCATTAGCTGCAATATGGAAGAGTGGAGCTTCAAGAGCCTTGAGAATAATCTCAGCACCAGTCTTTTCATCGCCAGAAAGTGTCTTAGTAAGTTTTTCAACTTCCTTAGATGCATGGATATATGCTGAACCACCACCTGAGATAACACCTTCTTCAACTGCTGCCTTTGTAGCTGCAAGGCATCTTCAAGTCTTAACTTATTCTCTTTCATTTCTGTTTCTGTAGCTGCACCGACACGGATAACAGCAACACCGCCAGAAAGTTTTGCAAGTCTTTCCTGAAGTTTTTCTTTATCAAAATCAGATGTTGTCTCTTCAAGCTGAGCCTTAATCTGTGCAATTCTTGCCTGAATATCTTCCTTGTTGCCTTCGCCGTCAACGATTACAGTATTTTCCTTCTGAACCTTAACTGACTTAGCACGTCCAAGCATATCCATTGTTGTATCTTTAAGTTCAAGTCCAAGTTCTTCTGAAATAACCTGACCACCTGTAAGAATTGCAATATCCTTTAACATTTCTTTACGTCTGTCACCATAGCCCGGAGCCTTAACACCGACAACATTGAATGTTCCTCTTAATTTATTAACAATAAGTGTTGTAAGTGCTTCACCTTCAATATCTTCAGCGATAATAAGAAGCTTTGCACCGCTCTGTACAATCTGTTCAAGAATTGGAAGAATTTCCTGAATGTTAGAAATCTTCTTATCTGTAATAAGGATATATGGGTCATCAAGATTTGCTTCCATCTTATCCATATCTGTTGCCATATATGCTGAAATATATCCTCTGTCAAACTGCATACCTTCAACAAGGTCAAGTTCTGTCTTCATTGTCTTAGACTCTTCAATTGTAATGACACCATCATTAGAAACCTTCTCCATTGCATCAGCAACAAGCTGTCCTACTTCCGGGTCACCTGCTGAAATTGAAGCTACCTTTGTAATCTGGTCTTTGCCAGTAACCTTCTGGCTCATCTTTGCAATTGCTTCCACTGCACAATCAGTAGCTTTCTTCATACCTCTTCTTAAAATAATAGGATTAGCACCTGCTGCAAGATTCTTCATGCCGGCATTTACCATTGCCTGTGCAAGAACTGTGGCTGTTGTTGTACCATCACCTGCAACATCATTAGTCTTTGTTGCAACTTCCTTAACAAGCTGTGCACCCATATTTTCAAACTTATCTTCAAGTTCAATGTCCTTTGCAATTGTAACACCATCGTTAGTAATAAGCGGTGCACCGTATGATTTATCAAGGACTACGTTTCTTCCCTTAGGTCCGAGTGTTACTCTTACTGTATCTGCAAGCTGGTTAACACCTGCTTCAAGTGCTTTTCTTGCATCTATGCCATATTTAATTTCCTTTGCCATAATTATTGCCTCCTGATTAAATATTAAATCAAATTATAATTCAATGCCTATATTATCTATTATTCAATTATTGCAAGAATATCTGACTGCTTAACAATTATATATTCTTCATCTTCAAGCTTAACTTCTGTTCCTGCATATTTAGAATAAATAATCTTATCTCCGGCCTTAACCTGCATCTTAACTTCTTTGCCGTCTACCATTCCGCCAGGTCCTACTGCAACTACCTCTGCCTGCTGTGGTTTTTCCTTTGCCTGACCAGGTAAAACAATGCCTGACTTTGTTGTTTCTTCTGCAACTAATGCTTTAATTACGACTCTGTCGCCCAATGGTACTAACTTCATAATTAATATTCCTCCATTCTGCTGTCATTGATTCTTTCCATGCTGGCAGCTCTTATTCTGTTAGCACTCATTATTTTCGAGTGCTAATTACGATAACATTAAAATATCACTACCCTTTTTGTTTGTCAACAGCTATTTTAAATATATTATTTATTTAATGATTTCATTATAATTTTTTAATATTTTTTCTGCTATTCCATAAGGAACTAATTTGTCTTATTTTTCAATCCTATTTTTTCTGATTTTCCATAATAAAAGAGATACTGCTGTGCATAGCCGCCATATTTTCCGAAATGCTCCACGCCGTATGATTCTATTTCCGCGTTGGAATGTTCCTCACCATCAAAATAAAGACTCTGCATAATCCTCTTTATCCAGACGTCAACCGGGAATGCTTCCCTGTAGCCTAATCCAAAAAGGCTCACACAGTTAGCAACCTTCATTCCCACACCTTTTATTTTCATAAGCTGTTCACGACATTCATCCACACCACATTTTCTTAAATTCTCTTCTTTTATTATTTCATTATTCACAAATTCAACCGCATTATAAATATATGGAGCACGAAATCCCGTTTTGCACTCTCTCAATGCATCTATATCTGCTTGTGACAACTGCTGTGGCGTCGGAAAGCCATAGAAATCAATCCCGCCAACACTTCCCTGATATTTGCCGTAATCGTGTGAAATTCTTGCAACGATCTGTTTGATATGCGGAATCTGCTTATTCTGCGAAATTATAAATGAAATCAATGTCTCAAAAAATTCCTGATTAAGAATTCTTACACCCCACATCTTTTCCACAGCCTCACGCAATTTTTCATCTTCTTTCAACAAAAATGACTTTATTTCCCCATAATCTCTATCCAAATCGAAATAATGACACCATATTTTTTCAAATTCTTCTTTTGTTGTATCAAATAAATACAGTTTATCATCCTTCTGGGCTGCATGCAGAAATTTTCCATATGCTGACATTCCATATTCATCATCATCAATTTTCTGAAAATGAAAACACTGTCCGCACTCCATCGTCTGTCCCAGATCAAAATCTTTCAGATTATGTATTATAGTATCTTTTCCTTTATATTCAACGTCCATATGTATACCCCATATCTGTCATGTAATATTATTGCTCATTTTTCTCATATAATATCACACTGTAGCTGCAAAATACGAATTTTTATTATTATTTTATATTTTGCACTTTAAAAAATTTTGTTTATAGAGTAGAATACTTAGAAACAATATATCACAATGACAGTTTTGCTTCGCAAAACAAGGAGGCTAAATCCTCTGCTCCTGCAAGGGCACGGATTTACGCGAGTAATGAGCCAAAGTTTAAGCTTGCTTAAAACCTTGGCGAATACCACGATAACAAGAAAAACTTAAAGTTTTTCTTGTTTTGCTTCGCAAAACAAGGAGGATTATATGGCTAAGAATTCTAAGAAAATTATTGCTTTGACTGCTGCCGCGGGTGCTGTCGGAGCTGTTGCCGCCACATTGGCTGCTTGCTTCACTAAATATAGAAAAAATAAAAATGCTGATAAAACCGCCGATGAAATCACGGCTGATAATGAAAATGATGACATTGATACTATCGACTTTGAATCTCTGACTAATGATACCCCACGCGAATATGTATCAATAAGTATCAATACCCACAAAGAGAAAGAATAAAACAGTTCTGTATTTATTAAATCATTTAATAAAAGCCCACGAAACACCATCAGTTCAGTGCTCCGTGGGTTTTAATTTACTTTTTCTTCTTTTCTTCTTCAGGAAGAACAGAAGCTGTTTTTATCATTGCTCTTGTAAGCGAATCTTTTGCATTTTTCCAAGGTTCATCAGCATATTTATGGTCAAATTTGTTGATAAACCATTCAACATCATCACGGACACGCTTCATGTTTTCAAGATATAACCTATTGGTCTGTTCAACAAAATCATTAAGAATCTGACCACTCATTTTTGATGATGCCTCTTCAATGAGAATTCCGTAATGCTGCGTACAGAATCCTTTGCATTCATTGTATTTTTTCCTAAATGATTCATCCTGTTTGTAAAGATAAATTATTGTATCTATATATCTTTTAAATGTATCTTCTATCCTCTCACATACAAAACATTTTGTATTAAGTTCTTTCGTATAATCAGATATGCCATTAGGCTGCACTTTTGAAAACAGCTTTTTACCTTTTACAGGCTCCTGTGCCTTTTTTGATATATCTGCTATAACCCTATCCATATGAGTTTTCATTACAAGTGCAAAACCAAGCCTATTTTCACAATTGTATACATCTTTGATATGTTTTTCACAAAATCAAGCTCATCTGTCTTTGCTCTTATATCATCCTCCATATAGCTGAAATTTTATCGGTATATTCAACCGCTGCATTTCAAGCTCACGCTTCATATAACATACCGGACACTCACATCCACTGTCAAAAGCATCGTTAACCGGTATTGTAAATATTTTCTCTTTCATCTGCATGCAAATTCCTTTCAATTAATCCACATCATTATTGACATGTATTATTGCTATTATCTGATTATTTGCAGCCTTTGTCAAACTCAGGATTAAATGCATAGAAATTCTTTGAGTTGAGACTATCCTGAATCATTGAAAGTGCTTCGCCAAATCTCTGAAAATGCACTATTTCTCTCTCCCTCAAAAATCTCAATGGGTCAAGCACATCCGGGTCATCTGTAAGCCTTATAAGATTCTCATATGTTGAACGTGCCTTCTGCTCCGCTGCCATGTCTTCTGTTAAATCTGTAATTGCATCACCTTTTGACTGGAATTCGCACGCATTGAAAGGAATTCCACCTGCAGCCTGCGGCCAGATTCCCGCCGTATGGTCAACATAATATGCTTCAAACGGCGTTCCTTTAAGCTGTTCAACCGTCATGTTGCGTGTGAGCTGATGCACCATTGTGCTAATCATCTCAAAGTGAGCGAGTTCATATGCCCACTCATGATGTATATATTTTATTAACAAGCCATAAAATCAAGCTATCTATACTACTTTTGAATTAACAAAGCTCTCAAACTGACGGATTCCGTCACATTTTCTTTTTCCTGTTTGATACTCTTCTGAATTAACAAAGCTCTCAAACACAGAATGGCAGAAATTTGAGATAAAAATGATACTCTTCTGATTAACAAAGCTCAAACCAGTAGATACTCTCATATAAGCAACACATTGTTTGATACTCTTCTGAGATTAACAAAGCTCTCAACGAATTGAATACTTATCATTTTCAGATAACTGTTTGATACTCTTCTGAATTAACAAAGCTCTCAAACATACAGAAGTAAAGACCGAGATTGCACTTGTTTGATACTCTTCTGAATTAACAAAGCTCTCAAACGCTAATGTCAACTCCTCTAATACTCATATTGTTTGATACTCTTCTGAATTAACAAAGCTCTCAAACCAAACTTTGTGCAAATGCTTACAGGAGCAGAGTTTGATACTCTTCTGAATTAACAAAGCTCTCAAACGTCTTAGCTGGGGAAACTGTAAGAGCTGTCGTTTGATACTCTTCTGAATTAACAAAGCTCTCAAACAAAGATACTCCAGCTTTTCACTCACATTAAGTTTGATACTCTTCTGAATTAACAAAGCTCTCAAACCAGCTAAGACGAAAGAACAGGCACATGAAGGTTTGATACTCTTCTGAATTAACAAAGCTCTCAAACACCTGTCTTGGCAATTTCGGATTGAAGTGGTTTGATACTCTTCTGAATTAACAAAGCTCTCAAACAATGCCTTAGTGGCAGCAGACGAGGTTATTGTTTGATACTCTTCTGAATTAACAAAGCTCTCAAACGGACAAACTCCCACATATCTTTATGAAGTTGTTTGATACTCTTCTGAATTAACAAAGCTCTCAAACCGCAATCATTGAGGTTGTACCAGTATTCAAGTTTGATACTCTTCTGAATTAACAAAGCTCTCAAACTATCATATTTGCAAATATTCTTGCACTTGTGTTTGATACTCTTCTGAATTAACAAAGCTCTCAAACCTCAAATTCAAAATTTGAAGTTCTCACCGAGCTGTATGTGCAATGCGATTACACTGTTAATTCATCTGGTTCTATTATGCACCTGTCCCTGTCTAAAATCCAGCGTTTTTCATGTAAATTCACATGAGACTGGTGTGATTCTGCTAAAATAAGATTAACCTTCTCGTATCTGACAAATTCATAAAACATGTCAATATCTTTTTCATTCAAATAATCTTTCAAATTTACAAAAAAGAAATTTTTTATATTACATATTCTGCTTTGAACCTTTATATATTCAATAATATTTTCAATCAATCCCTGAGCATTATTTAAAAGATGCATATTAAATATTTTTAACAACGACGATATTTCAAATTCCAAATCAAATTCAAGAGCATATGAACTATTATCTGCAAGTTCATCCATAAACGCAATCAACTCAGATTTTACCTGTATATATTTTTCCTGACAGACTGTATCAGCAATTTCCTGCAATTCCTGATACAGTTTTGTCAAAACTTTTTTACTATTAATCTCTAATGCAAACGGATTAAATATAACATCACATGATTTTACAAAGTTCTGCTCCTTTACTCCATCTGATAATATTATTGTCCCTGCCTGTCCTTCTGCCTGCAGATTCAAATTCATTAAAAAATCAACATATGCTTCTGTATTTTCAATAGTTATAACCGTAATTTTATTTTCCTGAAGTTCTATATCCAGATTTCCAACACTCCAGACAACCCTCATACTCATATAATCACCAGTCTTTCATCTGTATCCAGAATATTACTTTTCCCACGTCCTACTATATATTCCATTTTTGCATATTGTTTTTCTGTAACCTTGAGTAACTGTACTAATCCTGACGGTGGCCTGTTTTGCTTAATGTTGTTGATATACGCATCAGCCATTGTTGAATTCTGTACAAGTTTACAATATACAGACTCCTGCATCATAACAAAACCGGATTTTATAAGATATTTTCTAAAAATATAATAATCACGTCTGCTCTTTGCTGTTGTTACAGGCAAATCAAAAAATACAATTATTCTCATATATCTATAACTCATCCTTATAAAATTTTATCAATGATGTATCATTTTCATTTAAAGCATCAAAAACACTCTTGCAATAAATTTTAATGGCATTATTGACTACTTCCCTTCTTCCAGCAATTGTAACTTCCTGTTGTAATATTCTTAAAATTTCAAGCTTTTCTTCTCGTTCAAATTTCTGCGGCATTAATGACCTTACAATATAATCAACTAACGGGCGAAATGGTTCCATTAAATCAGAACCAAGATTAAACTGATTAAACATATTATCATGGAAAAGTCCTATCTGTGTTATATAGCCATTAGAAACTATTTCTCTGTTAAATGCAGACAATATAATTCCGTATCCATAATTTAAAGCTGCATTTATACTGTTTTCTTCTGTTCTTGTAAAATCTTTGCCAAACAAAGCATTAAAATATACTTTTGCTGCATGACCTTCCCTGTTACTTGCATCGCCAATTTCTATTTCATTAATATAATTATATAGCATTTCTGCTTCTGCAAGATTCCATTCATCAAGATGTTTTGCCTGCTTTAATATTTTTTCACGTACAATCTCAGTCCATATAATTGATTTAACGTCACTTGTCCATGCCATCTGCCGCCTTATTTTTTCACTTGTATCATGTGCCCCATAATACGATACAAGTTCAGATGACGGATTTCTCTTCTCATCACAAAAAATAACTTTAATCTTTTTCTTGGTAAGCTCACTAAGCAATGCTGCTGTAAGGGATACGGCTGTACTCTCTATAATAAGAATTGATATTTCGCTTATATGTATCTTTATCTCTTCATCTTTACGCACAACCATATATCCCATATGATAATCAAGCTTTGCACTGCTTGAGATTACCACTGTACGCCAACTCATACTCTTAATAAATCAATTCTGTTCTCATATAATCCCGTGACAGATTGATTTATTAAAAGGCATTCGTTAGCATCAGTTATATTCTTGCTCATGAGCATTTTCCCACTTATAGCAGCACCGCCTATTAAAGTCAAATCAGCACTAACTATTCCAACACATGTCAGCTTTATAATCTCAATAAGCAATTTTATTTGTTCTTCTGTAGTAAGATTTACAAACTTATCATATCCATTTTTTATTTTATCGCCTACCGGATTCGGACGCATTGTATATATACCAACATTATGTTTTTCGCATAAAACATTATACAATTCCACATTTTTTTCATCAGTTATAACATTATCAATAAAACCTTTATCCTGATATTTTTCAAGTTTATGAATATAATCAACCCATTTACCGTTAAGGCAAAGCTGAACATAATTCCTTAATGTAAATCTATTGCCTGTTCTTCCCGAAACCTGCATATAATAACCATTAAGTTTTATTAATGACTGCAATTTGATTTTCTTCATTCTTACAGATGGATTTGTATAACCTAAGGTTTCTCTGCAATATTCCTCAAGTTTCTCTTTACTGTTTTCTAATCTATCTTTCAGATATAACGGCACCGTCTCAAGTGTTCTTATCTTTTTCCCTTTTATTTCATGTTCTACAAGAAAAAGATATGCTGTTGTGACACTTGAATATCCGCCATATTTTGTCACATCTGCCATTCTGGCATCAGAAGATTTTAATGGAATATAAGCATCCTGCTTAGCCTTTTTGTGACTGTAAAGTGTTGCATCGGCAATTCCACCATGTCCCTCTATCGTAAGTCTTGTAAGTGTAGGTGTATTTCTTGAAAGCATCTTCTTAACTGTCGCAATCGTTCCCGTTTCTCCTTCTTTTGCTGCTATCCATGCAGTCTTTCCATCTCTTTTCACATCCCATTTATACATATTTCCAAGATTATATTGATACTTGTTATCTTTCGATGAACACTCTTTTCTAATATAATTTAACGGATTTGATGTGAATTTTGTAAAATATATATTTCCAACAACTATATTAAGATAAGCATCATGTGCATGATGAAAATCATTAATAAGCCTGCTCTTAGGAATATCATACTTTTCTG
>SCPN01000471.1_pt1 | contig 27370 bp, 42 predicted proteins | sample 6106831 | NCBI WGS metagenome assembly SCPN01 (sample SAMN10720447, study PRJNA508395) | human gut metagenome | isolation source: Participant 1, 0 month
TGTGAAAGAGTCTGAAAATTATGCTGATATTATTAGCAATGATGAGATAAAAGCTATAGAAAAAGCGGTGCAAGAAGAACCGGAACATGAATTTTCAAAAAATGATGAACAAACTTTAATTGAATACATAGCAGGTGCTGGTAAATCATGTTCTAAAGAAGAGGAAATAAAAAGAGCCGAAACACTTGGGAGGTTGTTTGCGGTATTGAGACAACCAGAAGATTTATATGCACTTCGATTTGCGTTAAGCAACCTTATAAGTTCGATACAAGTGGGTAGTTCTTTTCAGCTTGTTGTTAATTACGACAAAGACTTAAAAATAAAATAATTATAGCTGCGGTTTTGCAAGTAATTGTAGTCTTTGTTTTGCTTAACAAAGACTTGCAGTAAAGAAGTATGTCTAATTAGGACAATTTTAAATATTGCTTTATTAGGGCTGCAACAACCTGCGAAGCAATGTTGGAAAGTGTTGGGAGCGATGTGCATCCTAATTTGTGTCCAACAGTTTTGATTTTTTCCCAATTAGATGGTTCTCTGATATTAGCCAAAAAACTGTGACCATCGGGAGTTAAGTCCCTATGTCTGCGCGGGTCTGGTTCAAAACCGAAAAGCAGCCCGGCAGTAGTAAATATGATAAATGATGGTGTCATTATCGTACTTTTGCATAAGTGCCTTTTGATATGGTTGAATTTCTGGCTGTTCATCAGAGAAATTTGATTGCTGGTATGTTTCTATGTCAACGAAAGCACATAAATGGCGTAAGTCTGTGTTTTCTTCGACGCATAAAAGAATATCACGAACACAATCAAAATTTAAACGCATATGTTAAGTTCTCCTTTCTTTTGGTACTCGGCTACGGCAATAGCCTGTATTGAAAGTATAGAGGTATGAAGTGAAAAAATCAAGGAGGGAGGTGAGAGCGATGGATAAAGCAAAAGAACATAATCGTTTAGACAAGATGATTGCAAGAACAAAAGAACTCCAGAAAGAAATCGACCACAGACATGAGGTCGAGGAAAAAGTTTTTGAACTTTTCTCTGAGGGGAAGTTTGAAGAAGGTGATGCTCTTCTTGCTACATTGGATGATGATAAGGCTAGAGAATTGATGGAAGAAGAACCGGAACATGAATTATTGGATAAGGATTATGTACCTTATGAACAGGCATTAGGTTTTGCAAAAGCATCAACATTTCCAAATGAAGAATTAAGAGAAAAAAACTTTAATAGAGTTAATACAGATGTTTTTGAAAAAGCAGTTGTGTTAATAAAGCACTGGGCGGAGATGATGGAACGTGTAATGTTTGAAGAACATGACTTTCGCATTGAAATTAAGTACAATGCGAAAGCCAAAAAAACTGATTTTGCAATTTACACGCCTACGAAATCCGAGAAAGATGACATTCAGCAGGAACATTCAAAAGGTTAATGTAATAAAAAGAAAGCGAGGTGAGGATAGTTGGGTGACAGTATAGAAGATATGTTAAATGTTACTATGAAGCGACTTGATTATATTATGAATGAAACAGATATTAATAGGGCATTAAAGTCAGAGATAAACAGTCTTATGCAGTCAGCTATTATAATTTTGAAAAGCCATTCAGGAGAAATTCAAGCAGAAAAGATGATGAAATGTTGGAAAAAATTGCAGAATTGGGCAAAAGTTTTATACATAGTTTCATTGAGGATGCCGTATGGAAAACCGCAATTAAAACAATTTCATTGTTCAAGATACTTTATGCACATAATTATTGAGAGCAAAAAGGAAATAAAACTAATTGAAAATTGTATAAAAGAAGCTGACGCAAAAACAGCGTCAGCCAAGAAGAATAAAACAGTTTAATGTTATTAGTAATTACTTCTTCTTTTTGAGCCTGCGTTCCTGCTTTTCTTCATAGGAACAGCGTGGAGCCGCAGAACCAAGCAGACAGCCGTGTCTGTTGATGTCACGTGCGGAACAAATTTTGATATTGCAGCAATCTTGCAAATATGTTCCGTCAATATCCAGACGGTCTTCAAAGTCTGGAGAAATCAGGGGATTTACATAATTTCTTTTCATTGCAGCACCTCCTTTGTTATGGATTGCCAGCTCTGCAATAGCTGACAATTTGATTATAGCAATGGGGAAAGAAAAGGTAAATTATATAATTGCACCTGATTAAACAAAAACTTTTGCATGGTACTTGGAATACGATGCGGAAGCTACAAATGTGTATGTGGATTTTGAGAGAGTGAGGTGAGAGCGATGGATAAAGCAAAAAACATAACAGAGTTGCAAAAAGAACTTGACCACAGAGCTGCAGTCGAAAAGTTGGCTGAGAAGATGATTATTGAGGGGAAGTTTGAGGAAGCGAAAGAGCTTCTTTATACACTTGATGATGACAAAGTTAGAAATCTGATGGAAGAATGTCCAGATGAAGAAATTACAGAGACATATTTTTATCAGGATAAATTTAATCGTGAACATTCTGTTGATAAGCTTGTTACTGAGTATCTTATTGATGAAAAATTCGATGAGGCTATATCACTTTTGAAATCAATGGAAGATGAAAAGGTAATAAAAACTAAGTCACTTAAAAAGGATAGCAGTAGTGATAAGAGTTATACGGAAGGTCATGAGGAAGTAAAGAAAGTTAAAAAACTTGGAAGAATGGTTGTAAAGCAAAAACCATTTGAGATAATGACAATTTTTGGATCAACATTTTTTAGATTTTTGTATTTGACTATGAAATTAAATAAAAACTTCCGCATGGTACTCGAATACGATGCGGAAGCCACGAATGTGTATGTGCATTTTGAAAAGATTATGGAATCTTCTTCACGATGCAACCGGAAGGAATATTAAATATATGCAATATGGTCAAGACATGAACATAAAATAAAACAAAAGCAGAAAAGGAGAGAATTATGGCAAAAAAGAAAGAGATAACGCATAAAATACTTGTGCCGACTAAAGACGGCGGGTATGTAAATTTTAATGATTTGTCAGAGGAGCAGAAGCAGCATATTAGAAATCAGTGCTTTACGAGATTTGCTGACAGCTATATGGGACAGCTTGGGTATACAAGAGTACATACAGAGGATGAAGCAGTTTCACAAAATTAATAAACTTGCTGTGCTATCGGCATGACGGGCTGTTGTTCCTTGTTTCATTTTGATGGGCGGGGAAATCCCTCGCCCTAATGAATTTGAGGACGGCAAAAATCAAGATAAAGGAGGCAAAAAAGTATGGCTAGGTTAAAACTGGACGAGCTTGCAGGCGGTGCGGCTCAGGAAAAGTTTGACAGAAGTTTTAGCAAAGTGGCACAAAATCTTATGGATGTAAATTGCCCGTTTGATAAGAAAAGGGCAATAACGCTGCAGTTTGAGTTTGCATTTAAGGATGAGTCAAGAACTGAACTTGAGGTTAAGATTACATCTAAAGAGTCGCTTGCTCCTCAGATGCCAATTCGTACACAGATGTCAATCGGACAGGATTTAGAAACTAAGAAAATATCTGTGCAGGAATATGGCAGCAGTGTTCATCAGAAATCTCCGGTAAATACAAATGAATTAGAGGATGGTTCAGAGGTGACATTATCTGATGGTTCGGTTGTTAATACGGATACGGGCGAAGTAGTAAATTATAGGGATATTAACAGATTAAAGGCTGTTCAGTAAGGAGGAAATCAATGATTAAAGATGCGTTAGAGTATATTGTAGGAATGAAAAAACCTAACATTACAGAAATAGGCGGTCAAACTTATTCGGATAAAAAGCTGGAAAGGATAAGTTATGAGCCTCATATTGAACCTTTTAAATTATCTACTTTAGATAGTTTAATAAAGTACATTAAATCTGATTTAGAAGTGCCTGTTACCCCATTCTTTTACATATAGTAAGTGAAAAGTGTAAAATGCTCAACACTTGACAGTGATAAGCATAGAGAATGTTTAGCAGTTGTTGATGCAGAAGTTCCAAGATTTGAATTTGTGCGTATATCCCAGGAAAATTTTTGTATCAATCTGAAAACGAAGTTTATTCAGAATGAGGACAGAGAACTTTTAGTTTCATTTGCCGGAAATGTTGAGGATAAAACTGTAGCAGAATATGGTGACGATGGCATTTCACAGAAAGCAACAGTAAAAACAGGAGTTGCTTCAAAAACAGAAACAATCGTACCTAGTCCGGTACATCTGAAACCATACAGGACATTTAATGAAATAGATCAGCCAGAATCAGATTTTATTTTTAGAGTTAAATCTGACAAGTTCGATGGAATTACATGTGCATTGTTTTCAGCAGATGGCGGTGCATGGAAAACAGAGGCTAAACAGAGTATAAAAGAATACTTAAGCAATGAATTGTCAGATTTGATAGAAACAGGAAGAATCATAATTCTTGCTTAACAAGATAGGTCAATATTATTCGAGTGATCCGTTTTTTATCGTGAAGTGCAATAAGTGCGGTAAAGAGGTGTATAGTACCAGACGGAAAAATGAGAAATGTAGTAAGTGTGGAAGTGCCGATGTGCAAACAAAGGCACCGTACCACACAATTGAACAACATAAAAAATGAATATCAGGAGGAACAACATTATGAAGACAATTTGTATTGCCGGGTTGAAAGGTGGTATTGGCAAGACCACTACCACAACAACCCTTGCTTATTTATTACAGGCTGAAAAAGAAAAAAGAGTGCTTTTGATTGATGCGGATTGTCAGGCAAATGCTACCATGACATACGATGTAGAGCCGTCGGATGATGGTATTGCGGATATTATGTCATATGCGTTAAAAGGTGATACGCCGGATATTAAAAGCCACATTATAACTACGGACTATGGTGTGGATATTGTTCCATCGTCTACGGGTTTGCAGGTCGTGAACGGACGCTTACAGGTAGAAAAGGAACATAGCCAGATTGATGTTCTGAAAAGAGCATTGTCTGAGATTGAAAATGAATATGATTACTGTATTATTGACTGCGGTTTGCAGCTTGATATTACGGTTTTAAATGCTATATGTGCTTCTAATCTTGTACTCAGTCCACATAAAATTGGTGGATTTGAGGAACAGGGAAGTGATGTATTGATGAAATTTTATTCAGTTATCCAATACAGATATAGGTGAGAATATAAATTTGAAGATTTGTAACATTGTTCAGAAAAATAAAACAATGTGTAAATTTCTTGCTGCAACGCAGGATAAATATGATTCTACGCTTATGCCGTCATATGTGCGTGAGAGTGTACAGGTTATTAAAAATTCTATGATGTCGGGTCCATTGCCGTATAATTTTAAACATTGCATTGCGGTAAAAGATTACAGGCAGCTTCTTGATGATGTGCTGGAGGTGATGGCATGACGGGGTCAACTATTCTTGACACATTAAATTCAAAAAGTATATCCGGTGGAAACATGAATACTACATATGCGAGATTTCGCTTACAGGATATTCCGATTGATAAAATTTATTCTAACGATAAAAACTTTTACCCTTTGACAGATATTGAACAGCTTGCAAATGAAATTAAACTTTGTGGTCTAATGGAAAATCTTACAGTTGTCAAAGAGCATTGTGAGCGTGGAGATTATCGGCTTGTCAGTGGTGAACGAAGATGGAGAGCGTTGACTTATCTTGTTGAGCATGGAGAGGATAAGTTTAAAAATGTATCGGCTAAAGTTACCAGGTTTGATAATCAGAATGAGGAAGAATTGTATTTGATAGTAGCCAATTCATATAGAACAAAGGATTCTGCTACAAAAATGAATGAAGTTAAAAGAATGCAGGAGCTTCTTCAAAATGCAAAAAATAACGGGACAAGCATCAATGGTTATGATATGCAGCAGGAAAGTATCAGAAGTGTTATGTCGAAACTTCTGGGCATGTCGGAAACTAAGATTGCGGAGTTGACAGTTGTTATAAATCATCTGATAGATGAATTTATGACAATGCTTAACGATGGAACATTAGGCATTTCAGTGGCTTATAAGATAGCAGGAATGTCACCTGATATGCAGCTTGAATTTTTTCAATATTGTGAGGATGAAACTAAGATTGCATTGAATGTTGTACAGCAATTTAAGGAAAAAAAGACAGCGGAGCACGAACAGGAGCAGATACCGGGACAGAGTTCTATTGATGATATTGAAGGAGATTATGATATAGAATCTGAAAATGTTGAAAGTGATGTTAATCATGTAATTATGGCTTTGGAACATGATAATGATGTAAAAGAAAGTATTACAGCATTTGATGCATTGATGGCAGAAAAACATGGAAAGTGTGATGTAAATGTTGAAAATAATATAGAAGTTGAGGCATATGAAACAGATGAAAAAGTAACAGATTATATTGCCAGTATGATGAACAATCCAACATTCGAACAGAATGAAGAAAAAACTGAAAACAATTGTGAAAAGCAGGAGGAAATACGCACAGCCGAGTATGTGATGATAAGGGATAACATCAGTCCGTTTCCAGCAAGAGCAAGAATTGCTATGTGTTGCGAGGACTGTCTTATTAAGCTTGATGATGAACAGATGAGTACAATGAGTGAAGTTTTCAGTCAAGGCATATAAAATGCCCTTGCTGAACAGTACAAGTATGATGAATGACATAATCATTTGAAAGGATGTGGTTCTATTGATTGTTTTTTTATATAAGGCGGATAAACCTTTGAATTTATCAGATAGGAGATGTAATGAGGAGAGATAGACCTTTAAAGAAGCTAAATAAGTTTAAGTATAAAGAACTTGCATATTTCTGCTATCAATATAATGAGTGGTTATCTCAGATTAGAGATATAAATCACAATTTAGGAGTAGCAGGAGTAAATTATGACGGGATGCCGCATGCTCATAATACGGAATCGTCTGTGGAAAAGCTTGCTATTAAGCTTGCAATGCTTAACAGCAGGATAAAACTTATTGAAAAGGCTGCAATGCTTACTGATAAAGAGCTTACAGCGGCATTATTAAAATACTGTACAACTCCAGGGATGAGTTTTAGAGAATTGTGCAGCGTTGAGACTGTAAATTGTAGCGAGAGTACATTTTACAGAAAAAGAAGTGAGTTTTTCAGTATATTAGACAAACTCAAGGAAGAAAGTTATTATTCAGAGCTGCCAAGAAAATACAGGGCAGTTGAGAAACATCATAGAGGTAAATGGACCTCGTAGTATTTTATTATTTTAGTGCTTTATTTTTACGCCCGGGTGCATTATTTATATGCGTTTGGTTATTTTTCAAGAGTTCTATAATTGCTCTGGTATATTCCAAAGTGATTAGGGGTGCTCTTGATGCCTTTGTAAATATACCCTGTTTAAAAGAGAGGAGTGCACAATATGAATCAGAAAGAAGGACTTGACTTCTTTCCGATGAAGTGTGCGACTGACGATAAAATAAGGCTTGTGACAGCAGAATTTGGGTTAAAGGGAAAAGCCGTTATAGTAGAGCTGCTTCAAGAGATATATGGAGTACATGGCTACTACTGTGAATGGAATAGAGATGCTGCAATGTTGTTTTCGCTTAGGATAGGTGAAGGTTGCGTTAGCGTCAATCTATTAAATGAAATAGTGCTCTGCTGCACAAGAAGGGGAGTTTTTTCACGAAAGCAGTTTGAAGAAAACGGGATTCTTACATCACGTGAAATTCAAGAAAATTTCTTCAATGCAACTAAAAGAAGAAAATGCATAAAAGTGAAAAAAGCATACCTCTTAGTTAAAGTCGCCCTTTTTTCGGAAAATGTAAACATAATAGATGAAAATGTAAACATTTTGAGCGAAAATGCTGACATTTTCAAACAGAGTAGAGTAGAGGATATTAATACTACTCTATCTGCTAAAAATCCGACAATTGCTGAGATAAAAAAATATGTCAGTGAAAATTCCATACATATAAATCCTGATAAATTTTATTTGTATTACAAGATGCGTGGATGGAAAGACAAGAATGGGAAATGCATAACAGACTGGAAAGCAGCACTTGATTTTTGGGCACTAAATGAAAGGTCTGAGGGAAAAGAGAGTAAAGCAAAACGATATTCTTTATCTCAGGGAAAAAAGAAAAATCAGTTTAATTCATTTAATGAAAGAAATATAAGTTCATCAGATATGAATGAGCTTGAACAGCGTTTGTTGCAACGTGGCTGATTTGTCGGAATCCGACAAGTAAGAAATTTTGACAGCAAAAAAGTTTTAAATGCACTTTTACATATAGCTGTAGGAAAATTAACATCACAAATAAAGCTGGGAGTGTGGTGCAGCTCCCGGAAAGGAGCAGGAATGAAACAGACAAAGAAAAAAAGTAAATGTATAGGATGTGGAAAGCAATTTACTGTTAATGCGAGAAATCAGTATTATTGTTCCGTTGAATGTCGTGAGTATGAGCGTAAAAAAAGACATGCACAGATGTATAAAAAAAGAAAAACACAGAAAAAGGCAAAACGAATGGAGGAAAAGAAAAAAGAAAAGCATATGGGAGAGCTTGCAAGCTTTAATGACAAAGCAAAGAAGCTTGGACTTTCATATGGCCAGTATATGATATTTTTGCAGACGGAAAACGACAGGAAAGAAAGAGCAAAGATAAGCTAAAACAAATTATTAGGAGGATGTTGATATGTTTAATAAATTGTTGATAAAGATTGTGAAAAAGGTTGGTTATGTGAAGAACTTGGAAATAAATGTGGAACAGCTCAAGGCGGTAGAAACAAGACTTCGTGAAGAAAAAGGGGATGCAGTGAGAGAAAAAAACAGATTAGCATTGAAAGTGAAATATATGGAAAGTGTAGTGATTGATTTAATAGAAAATCCGCATATGATATTTACAGATGAACATGGAAAGTTTATAAGCATTGATGAAGCTGCACTTAAAGAAAACGAAAATAAACATGTTATGTGTGTTCACTCATTTCCGGTAAATCGTATTGTATTGCGGGTTAAGGAGGGGAATGCAGAATGATAGATGAAAAAATAGTAATAAAGGATATTGAGAACAGAATAGATACATTTGTAAAGCAGTATCCAAAGGAAAAGGATTGTAGGTCGGTGCAGGTGCAAAGAGAATTTATACATATACTTGAACTTGCGGCAAAGAAGCAGAAAGCGAAAGAACATGAACGTATGCTGAGTATAGAGAGTGAATTATTAGGTACGCTGAATGATATGAAAGATTCAAAAGAAGATTTTTGTGACAAGCAGAGCGGTAAATGTGAATTGTACGAAAGTTGTTTTAAATGTGCTGTTGCAGGAATAGTTGATGTAGTCAAAAGGCTGGAAGAGGAAGCAGAGTATTCGAGTGCAGATTTTGACGGATATGTAAAAGAGGTTGCACCGTATTTGGATGCCGAGTATGATGATATTTTTTATGCTGGGTTAAAGAGGGCTATTATAGTTATCAGGGCGGCTTGCAGAGAGAAGATGGGAGAAAAATAAAAATGAGAACAGTATTAAAATATCCGGGAAGTAAATGGAATATAGCATCCCAGTTGGTGGAAATGATACCGGAACATCACAGCTATGTAGAACCGTTTTTCGGAAGTGGAGCAGTTTTATTCAATAAGCCAGTATCTGATATTGAGACAATCAATGATTTAGCACATGATGTTGTGAATCTTTTTAGGTGTATACAAGAGGATGCAGCTCGATTAGCTGCAATGGTAATTACTACACCTTTTAGCCGTGAAAAATATGAAGATACATATAAGTTAGATATATGGGAAGTAATGATGCCGGATGAACAATATCATAAGGCATTGAGATTTCTAATTCAGTGTTGGCAGGGACACGGATTTCGTACCAATGACAGTAAAGTTGGCTGGAAAAATGATGTGCAGGGCAGGGAAAGAGCCTATGCGTTATGGAATTGGTATCGCTTGCCTGAGTGGATTATTGACATAGCGGAGAGACTTCGTAGGGTACAGATTGAAAATCGTCCAGCATTGGAAGTTATTAAGAGATTTGATTATGAAAATGTATTTATGTACTTAGACCCGCCATATTTATTGCATACTAGGGCAGGGAAGCAATATAAGCATGAAATGTCAGATACAGAACATGAGGAATTGTTAAAAGCAATAGTAAACAGTAAAGCAAAAATTATGATTTCAGGATATGAATCAGACTTATATAACGAATATCTTAAGAAATGGCATAAAGCAACATTTAATAGCTGTGCAGAACACGGCAAAAAAAGAATTGAAGTCGTGTGGATGAATTATCAAAAGGGACAGATGACTTTAAAGGATTATGTTGTAGGGGATTAAGGAAAGGAGAAGTTATGGAAGATAGATATTTATTTAAAGGAAAGAGAGTTGATAACGGAGAATGGATTGTTGGTTATTTATACAGACTTTCAGAAAATAATCCTCCATTTATAATGTTGCGTAAATATGGAGAGAGCTATGAAGTGGATGAACATACCATCTGCCAATGCACAGGCTTGAAAGACAAGAACGGTAATCTGATTTGGGAGAATGATATTGTAAAAGACTTATTTAGTGATGTTTACGCACAAATCAAATATGGCAGCTATCAAAGTTGTTTTGACAGTACAAAAGTTGAACATATTGGATTTTATGTGAATTGGTTTGGTAGATATGCTAAAAGCCGCAGAAAAGACTTAGGTTACTGGATAAATATGGTTGATACAGAAATTGTCGGCAATACATTCGATAATCCTGAGTTGTTAGAAAGTGATGAATGACATGGATAAGCAGATAGACGAGGGTTTGGTTCTTCGATATACAAAATTGGAGGTATAAAATGCTGATATTGCCTATAAAGAAAAGGTGGTTTGATATGATTCTATCGGGAGAAAAGAAAGAAGAATATCGAGATATTACACCATATTATGAAACAAGGTTTAAAAATTTATGGGGTGATAGATACATGGGCAAGAGAAAGATTATGTTTAGAAATGGATATTCAATACATAGCCCATCTTTTGTTGTAGAATGTGAGTTGAAAGTTGGAAATGGTCGTTCTGAATGGGGAGCCGAAGAAGGAAAAGATTACTACATTCTCAGAATCTGTAGGATATTAAAGTAAATATGAGGAAAAAACATGGTACGAGCAAGTGACGAAGAAAGATTTTATCAATGCTTAACTTGTCTACACATAGAAAGTTGTAATTTAGATGAAGAATCGGAAGATGAAAGAGGGATGTGTGGACAATATAGTGTTGATAAAAATATTGAAAAAAATTACAGAACAGTTTAAAAAACATTTTTTATGTTAGAAAATTAAGGAAAGGCGGTTGAAAGACCGTCTTTTTTGAAAAAAATAAAATAAATTTCAAAAAACTATTGACATAAGGGTAACCTTATAGTATAATATAATTGTAGCAAGGGAATGGCAGGAAAGGAGATAGAAATGGAGAACAACACAATGACAAACAATCAGTTCAAAGGAATTATCAAAATGATAATTGCACTAATAAAAAATGATACACCAAAGGATGAACTTATAGAATATTTATCAGAGTTAATTAAAGATTAAAAGCTCGAAGAAATAATCTTCGAGCCAAACGGAAACCGAGGGCAGACCTACAACTTCCTGCTTCTGTCCTTGGTATAAAAATAATAGCAGGAAAATAAAAAAAAGTAAAGAGGTGATATGATGCCAACAGCACAGACAAAGGCGACTGACAAGTGGCAGAAAAAAGCTGGATATATGACAAAGGGATTTAAGTTAAAAAGAGAGTTAGCTGACGAATTTAAAGAAGCTTGTGAGAAAGCAGGAGTGAGTCAGGCGTCACAGATTTCAAAAATGATGCGTGAGTTTATAGATGAACAGAAATAACTATTTCTCTTGTCGGATTCCGACGAAATATTTTTTCAAAAAGTTGGGAGGCAGGGATAGCAAATCTGTGATATAATGCTAATATCGCAAAAATAGAAATTATGGGGGAAAATGATTGTAATAATTGTTTTCTCCCTTTTTTCGTACATGATTTCGGGGAGGTGAGAAGAGTGAATACGGTTGAACCTATTCGTGATATAAATACGGTTATGGATATTGCTGATTATCTGAGAAGCAGAAGTGAAAGAAACTATGTGATGTTTATGTTTGGGATATACACGGGACTTAGAATATCTGATATTTTAAAGTTTCGTGTGCGTGATGTTAAAGGGAAAGATGCGGTTTATCTTAGAGAAAAAAAGACAGGGAAAGAAAAAAGATTTCCGCTCAATGCCGAATTGAAACCGATTATTGAAGATTATATATCTGACAAGAAAGATTATGAATATCTCTTTAAGTCATGCAGGAGTGGGAACAAAGCTATTAGCAGACAGCAGGCATATAAAATATTGTCGGCGGCGGGCAGGAAGTTCAACATTGATAATGTGGGAACGCATACTTTGCGGAAAACTTTCGGGTATCATATGTACCAGCAGACACATGATGCAGTAACTATAAAAGAGATTCTAAATCATGCAGACATAAGTGTAACGCTAAGATACATCGGCATCAATCAGGATAATAAAGATAAAGCAATAAAAGGTTTGTCATTTAGGAAGAGAGCATAAAGCTCTTTTTTTGTTGGTTATAAATCTAAAAATGGCATAAGATTTATTTTTTTATGTGTTAGTTGTCATATTGTGGCTATGTAAACTTTAATGAATATTTTTTCTTGCACTCTAATGAAAGAATACAGTTTAAAAGAAGTTTACAAAATTACTAGATATGTCAACTATTTTGAAGAAAAAACGGATAAGTGAGAAAAGCCGGGAAGAGTGAAAATTTTTATAAATTTTTTTGAAAAAATTTTAGGTTCTGTGAGCAAAAAATCAGAATCGAGGGTCGGAGCGAGGCCCAAACGTCGGCTAGTTTTTTTTCAAAAAAGTTTTGCATTGCCGTTTCCGTTTTTAAGAAAGGTGGTGGTAAAGATGGCAGATAGCACAAAGGTAACAGATGTATCAGTGGTGACAGTATCAGCAAAGGTGCTTGCAAACATAATAGGCGTTGGTGACAGGCAGGTGAGAAATCTTGCAGATGAGGGAATTCTTGTCAGAAATAGTCATGGACGATATTTGCTTGAGAAGTCTGTAAAAAATTATATTATGAATCTTAAAATATCAAAGGTTGGAGAAACAGTAACCAGTGATTTTGAAGATGGTGAACTTGATTTAAAACAGGAACAGGCAAGACATGAACACATAAAAAGCATGATTTCAGAAATTAAGCTGCAGCTTATTAAAGGACAGGTTCATAAGTCATATGACGTAGCAAATGTAATTACAGACATGTTTACTAAGTTCAGAAGCAAGATTTTGGCTATCCCGGCGGAAATTGCTCCGTCAGTCGAGGGAAAGAGCAAAAGTGAGATTATGGAGGTTTTGCGTGATGAACTTGAAAATGCTCTTAATGAATTGGCAGATTATAATCCATCTGATTATTATCCGGATGAATATATAGAATTGTCAGAGGATGATTTATTTAATGATTCAGCAGGGAAAGTGAGTGAAGCAGATGAGGAATAAAAAGAAAAATGAAAAGGTAGCTTACCACACATTGCATTTTATATGTTCTCTTACAAGAGCTCTAAGACCTAAGGAAAAAATGTCGGTTTCCGACTGGGCGGACAAGCATATGGTTTTACCGGGTGGAAGTAATAAGGCTGGCAAATTTAGAAGTGATTCCGTTCCGTACCAAAAAGAAATAATGAATGCGATTACTGATCCTGCCGTAACGGAAGTGACGGTTATGTCGTCAGCACAGATAGGAAAGACAACTATTGTATTATGTGGTATTGCATATTATATAGAGCATGAGCCGAGTACACAACTTTTGGTGCTTCCTACGCTAAGTCTTGGTGAAAAGTTTTCAAAGACAAGGCTTGCACCAATGATAAGAGATATTCCGGTGCTTCGTGATAAGATAGCACCTGCAAAGTCAAAGGACTCTGATAACACTATTCTTTTTAAACAGTACGCAGGCGGTTATATTGTTGTGTCGGGGGCAAATTCTTCGGCTTCACTATCATCAATGCCTATCAGGGTTGTGTGGATGGATGAGGTTGACCGCTTTCCGGCTAGTGCAGGCGGTGAGGGTGACCCAGTTACACTTGCTCAAAAGAGAGCAACAACATTCTGGAATAAAAAATATATTAAAACATCAACACCGACTACAGAAAATGGTCGTATCAATAAAGAATATTTAAAAGGCACTCAGGAAGAATGGTGTGTGCAGTGTCCTTGCTGTGGTATGTATCAGCCGTATTCGTTTAAGAGAGTGGATTTTAATATAGTCGGAATGAAATGCGAATACTGTGAGGAAGTAATCGAAGAAAAATATTGGAAAGAGTCAGAGCATATGTGGATAGCTGCACATCCGGAAAGAAAAAATAAAAGAAGTTTTCACCTCAATGCAATGGCATCGCCGTGGGTGGCTTGGAGTGATATTATAGACGAATTTCAGAGTGCAATGGATGAGTTTAAGACATATCATGACACGGAAAGGTTACAGGCTTTCGTGAACACAACGCTTGGCGAGACATGGAAAGAGGACGAGGTCGCAGAAGAATCGACCACCGAAGATAAACTTTTGGAGCGTGCGGAGCATTACAAAGCTGAGATACCGGAGGGAGTTCTTTTGCTGACGGCAGCAGTAGATGTTCAGAACAACCGTTTTGAGGTTGAAGTGAAAGGCTGGGCGAGGGATTACGAAAGCTGGGGCATACATAAGACAGAGATTTATGGAAATCTTGAAACATCACAGGTATGGAATGAGCTGGAAGAATATCTTGAAACAACTTTTTGCTTTGAGGATGGCAGGGAACTTTTACAGTCGCAGAATTTTGCTGCTGATACGGTGGTAATCACACAAACAGAGTATATAAGTGGATAAAGGCAATGAAGAAAAAGGGCAAGAAAGCATATGGAATTAAGGGATATGCCGGAAGCCCGCACTGTTTATATAAGCGAAGCAAAGTCGAGATTAAGGAAAAGAGCAGAGACGGCAAGAGAGATATAGTTGTGGACTCAACAACAATATGGATACTTGGAGTAGATGCAGGCAAGGAAAACATAACAAATTGGCTGACGATTGAGGAAAAAGGCGAGGGATATTGTCACTTCCCGAACAATGTCGGAAAAGGTTATGACAGAGAGTATTACAAGGGACTTCTTTCAGAAAAAAAGATAAAAAAGAAAGTCAGAGGTGTAATTAAAGATGTGTGGGTAAAGAAAAGCGGTGCCAGAAATGAACCGCTTGACCTTTTTAACTATAATCTTGCAGTATGTGAGCTTTTGCGTCCTGTGTGGAGTGATTTAGAACTGAAAATTTCAAAAGGAATAAATTATACAAAAGCGGTGAAAAAGGTTAGAAAACAGAGAAAAAGTACAAAAGGTCTGTCAATTTAAGAAAAATTTTTATGAAATTTCAAAAAGTTGGGAGGCAGGGATAGCAAATCTGTGATATAATGCTAATATCGCAAGAGGTGAAGAAAGAGAAATATTGTTGATTTTGAGGAGAGAACGCAGGTTTTCTCTTTTTTTGTGCTCAATTTTATTTGGAGGGTTATTGTGGAAAAAAACAAAGAAAGAATTGCTTTTTTGAAGAAAAGGCTTGAAATGTATTACGAAGCAGAAGAAAAGATATTGCAGGGGCAGTCTTATACTATCGGTTCGAGGACATTGACAAGAACAAGCCTTGCGAATGTTCAGAGTAAAATTAAAGAACTTGAGAGTGAGCTTTCTGCATTGGAGACGAGGGGGAATAGCAAAAGGCGAAGCGTTAGAGTTATTCCACTCGGATAGGAGGTCATATGTTTGATAAGATGATGGCTATTGTTAATCCGAGTGGTGTGGCAAAGAGAGCAGAGGCAAGGCTTAAAATAGCTGAGACGAACATGAAAATTGATGCGGTCAAAATGAAACATACTATGTTGAATGATATTATTTCAGACGGCAGAAAAGATGTGACAAACAGCGGATATTCTCATGGAGCCGCATCAAGAAGGAGAAGCTGGGCGAAGAAATATCATTCAACGAGTTTATCTCCAAAGTCGGATATTGAGGAAAACAGAAAAATTTTAAGAGAGAGGTCGAGAGATCTTGCCATGAACGCTCCGCTTGCATCAGCGGCGATTGCGAGTACAAGAACAAATTGTGTCGGGGCAGGTCTTGTTCCGAAACCTAAGATTGATTATGAATTTTTAGGGATTTCAGAGGATGAAGCAAAGGAAATTCAAAGGCATATCAAGAAAGAATTTGCAATCTGGGCGGAAAGTACAATGTGCGACAATAACGACCAAAACAATTTTTATGAATTGCAACAGATAGCTTTTAACGATTGGCTGCGTAATGGTGAAGAATTTGTTCTGATAAAGTACGACAAGCCTACGGCAAATATGCCGTATCGTCTTAGGATAAAACTTGTTGAAGCTGACAGGGTATGTACTCCGGGAAGTATTGATGGAGAATATGATGGTTTCGATAAAAAAACAGCAAGCGGCAACACGATAATAAATGGTGTTGAGATTGATGAAAACGGCAAGGTTGTAGCTTATCACATATCATCACAGTTCCCGGGTGAGTATAACTCTGCAGAAACAAAATGGACGAGAGTTGCAAAACGTGGGGACAAAACAGGAAATCCAAATATATTACATGTATTTAATGGGGAACGTGCCGACCAATACAGGGGCGTTCCCTTTTTAGCACCTGTTGTTTCTACGATTAAACAGCTTACGAGATATACAGAAGCTGAGATAATGGCAGCAGTCATAAATTCAATGTTTACCATTTTTATTCAGACGGAGAGCGGCGAGGGTATGGATGGATTTGCCGGAGAGGATGAGTATGACGATGGAGCAGAGACAGAAGATGACGAGGTCGAACTTGGTTATGGAAATGTCAATTTTCTAAAGACAGGTGAGAGTGTCAAGACTGTTGAATCATCACATCCAAACGCAAATTTTGATACATTTGCAACGGCAATGGCAACTCATGTTGGTGCTGCATTGGAGATAGCTCCGGAGGTGCTGCTTAAAAAGTTTTCTAACAATTTTTCAGCATCTAAAGGTGCAATGAATGAGACATGGAAAGCTTTCAGAATGCGCCGTACATGGTTTGTAAATGATTTCTGCAAGGAAATCTATGAACTATGGTTTAATGAGGCTGTCAGTACAGGGCGCATAAATGCACCGGGATATTTTGAAAATCTTCTTGTTAGAAAAGCATATCTCAACTGTACATGGAACGGACCTGCACAGGGTCAGTTAGATCCGGGCAAGGAAGTGGTGGCTGCTGCAAAGAGGATTGAGGCAGGGCTTTCAACGCATGAGGATGAGTGTATTGCATTAAATGGCTCTGATTTTGAAGATAATGTCAGGGCATTAAAGAGCGAAAATGAGATGCTTGCAGATGCAAATAAAAGTGAAAGTGAGGATGTAAAAGAATGACAAAAATAAATGTCAAAGGCCCGATAGTATCAAATGACTCAGCTTGGCTTTACCATTATTTGGGATGGGATGCCTGTTGTGTCAATGATATTAACACGGGACTTGAAAGTGCAAATGGTGATGATGTAGTAATTGAGGTTAATTCACAGGGCGGTCTTTGCACAGCCGGATTTGAAATGTATTCGGCTATTAAGCAGTATGAGGGAAATGTAGAGGTTCATGTTATAAATGCATGTTCTGCCGCCACGTTTATTCTTTGCGCAGCGGATAAGGTGCTTATGTCAGATGCAGCGGTTGTAATGATACATAATACTCAAAGTTCTTGGGGTGGTGGTGATTACAGAGATGCACAGATGACCGCTGACATGTTGAGAGAATTTAATGAAAGCGTGTTAAATGTTTACGAGAAAAAAACCGGAAAAAGCAGGGAAGAATTACAGGCGATGATGGACAATAATACATATATGTCTCCTAAGATTGCGATTGAAAATGGCTTTGCTGACGGTATGCTTTTTGAAAATGAAAAGATGGTGAGAGCAGTCAAGCAAATTTTATTGAAGCATCAAAGCAGATGGCTGTTTATAACAGCACACTCCGGTTGTATCAGATGAAAAGCACATGAAATTATGCTTTGTTAAAAGTGGAAAACTGCCGGAAGGAAAAGTGCCTGATGATTTGAACAGCAATAAAGTGGATAAAACATTTGAAAGTGCTGATACAAATAATATAACTAACAAAAACAACGGAAAGGAGCAGAATATGACATTAGAGGAAATGTTAAAGGAGCATCCGGAGCTTAAAGCTGAGGTTGACGGATTAAAGGCTGAAGCTAAGGCAGAGGGTGAAAAAGAGGGAGCAGACAAAGAGAGAGGCAGGATTGAAAATCTCGACAAGATTGCGGCAAATGTGTCTGCGGAAATGCTTAAAAATGCAAAGTACGGGGATGCTGATGCGAGGGTTGATGCAAGAGAACTTGCTTATCAGGCTATGCTTGCGCAAAAACAGGAGGCGGCTGCATATATGCATGATGCAATAGCTGATTCGGAAAAATCGGGAGCATCTGATGTAGGGGCGAGCTTGTCGGATTCCGACAAGGACTTGCAGGATGTTGAAAATATGGCAGCATATGTAAATGGCAGAAGAGGAGGCAAGAGATGAGATTAAACAGTAGTATAAAACATTATAGTGACAAGCTGATTTATGATTCTTCGCATGAAATTGATGCGGAAGTTTTTACAGTGACGCTTCCAACGGAATCAAAAGCAGCAGGAACAGTAAAAAGAGGTCAGATTATTTACTTTGATACGACCAAAAAAGAATATGTTCTGAAAAAGGGTGATGATGGTGTGGCAGCAGTTATTGCTGCAGAAGATACATCTTATGCAGAGGATGACACAGAGGTTGCAGTACAGTCATACATAAGTGGAACATTTAGGGAAAGTGAATGTATTTCTGACGGAAAACTTGAAGCAGATGATATTGATACATTGCGCATCAGAAATATTTATCTCAAATAAAGGGGGAAAACAGAGTGATGGAAGAGAAACTTACAACCAGAAAACAGCTGAAAATGTATCCTTGCAGTACAGTTCTTAAAAGACAGATACTTCCCGGATGGACCTGTTTATTATTCCGAAAAGGCGTTAATCGAGTTCAAGAAAAAAGGACGAAAGATTGCGCCTTTTGTTGTTCCTTTGGTAAATGGAATAGTAATGGAAAAAGACGGCTACAGAACAGATATTGTAGATGCGCCGTATATTGCACCTAAAAGGGTTATTACAGCAAAGGAACTTGAGCAGAAAGCGTTTGGAGAGTCTCCTGAGTCAGGAAGAAGTCCTGAACAGCGTGAAAATGAACTTGAGTCGGAGTTTATTGACGATAACCGTATATCTATACTCAGAAGACATGAAAAGATGTGTGCAGATATTCTTTTGACGGGACAGGTTATAATGAAACATTATGCAACAGCGGAAGATGCCGCAAAGGGTGAAAATTATGATTTTAAATATCTCCGCTTTTATGAGGGTGAGTTTAAAAATAAATATAAATTCACAAAGAAGTTTAAGGACATGACAACAGCCGAAAAAATTCAGGAGTTTTACAAAATGGCTACAGTTCTTCGCAAGAGAGGTGTTAGAGCAACAGATATTGTTATGACATCTGATGTGTCAATGCTTCTTATGTCTGATAAGGACTTTTTAGAGTTCTATAACAAGGCAAAAGTAAACATCGGTGAAATCAATCCGACAGAACTTCCTGACGGTGTGGTATCAAATGGCAGTATCAATATAAACGGTGTAGTTATGACATTGTTTACATATGATGAAATCTATGAAGATTTAGATGGTGAGGAAAAAGCAATTCTTCCGGCAGGAACTATTGCATTTTTACAGCCTAACATGGGAACTACAGTATATGCTCAGGTTACTTTCTATACAAAAGATGGATTTAAGTCATATGCAGAAAAGATTGTTCCTCGTTTAGTTGGAGATGAAAAGTCAAATATGGCAGAAGTTCAGGCGTTTTCAAGACCTGTTATGTATCCAAATGATATGGATGGATGGCTTGTCGCAAATATTTATGACGAGGTTGCATCTACTCAGACAGAAGCGGACAACAGCGTGGATACGCATGAGCCACCGACAGCAGATGTGAGTACATTAAAGACAGAAGCTGAGATTACGGCAATGACAAAGAAAGCGGAACTTATTGCATATGCAACATCAATCGGACTCAGCGGTCTTGATAATTCCATGAAGCTTGATGAACTTCAGGACGCAATTCTTAACTATCAGGAAGAAATCTACGGCGAGTAGCAGGAGGTGACAGGTATATATGATTGCAAATGTATTATTAACTGTTGGCGATAAGAACTATAAGCCGGGTGAGAGTATTGATAAAACGCTGGGTAAGATTGACAAAGAATTTTTATTGACAGAGAATTATATTTCTCTTGAAGATAAAGAAAATCCGAAATCTGAAAAAGCGGTTGAAATATCAAAAGACAAAAAGTCGGAATCCGACACGTCAAAAAAAGATGCCAAGATGTTGAAAAACGGTTCAGAAAACAAAGTAATTGTTGATACAGAGGTTAAATAACATGAGTTTTGTGGAACAGGTAGCAAAAGATATTGATACTGTGTTTTTTGACGAAGATTTTTTCGGAAGCAAACACAGTCTTGATAACAAAGAGATAACAGTGATTGTGGACGAAGATGCACTTGAAGAGATAAAAAAGAACTGGAGGGACGAGCTTGTAAAAAAGCCCGTCCTTCTTTATGTCAAAGAGTGTGACATGGAAAGAAAGCCGTCTGTTGGCTCAGTCATTGAGTACGACGGCAGACCTTACACAATATGGGAAATTTCAAAACAGGATGGTGTTTGGAAAATTTTAATGGGAAGGAGTGGAAATTGATGGGTTCAACATTTGTTGATATAACCACGAATGCTGATGAGGTAGAAAGAAAATTATCGGAAATAACTGATAAGTCAAAATTAGTTATGATGCGTGCTATGAATAGAACAGCAAGTGTGGTTAATACTTCTGTGAAAAAAGAAGTGTCAGCAAGATATTTTATTTCTCAGAAAAAAATATCAGAAACCTTGCATATTGAAAAGGCAAGTACAAGTAATCTTACAGCATTAGTTGTTAGTCAGGGGTCAAAACTTGGGTTGGAAAAATTTAAAGTCAGTCCGCTTCGTCCTGTGAAACTTTCTAAGAAAGGAAAAAGGACACCGGGAGTTTACAAGGCAGCAATAAAAAAAGCAGGAGGATTAAAACCTCTTACCGGAAAAAATATTCTCGGAAGAAAAAACAAACCATTTGTAGCGATAATGCCAAATGGTCATGAAGGAGTATTCTTCAGGTCTACATGGAAAGGGTATCCTATAGATAGCATGATGGGACCGGCAGTGCCACAGCTTGCAGGCAAGAAAGAAGTTATCGAGGCTGTTACTAAAAAAGCAAACGAAACCTTGGAAAAGCGTATAGAGCATGAACTTAGCAGAGTAATGAAATAAGAGGATTTTATGACAGATTTACAGTTGTTAAACGACATCGTTGAGTCACTTAATGAGTTTGTCAAAAGTGATGCTATAACGATGAAACTCGGAAGTGAGTATAAGGATTTAAAAGTATATCCACAGGATTTGCCTGAAAAATATGACGAGGATGACGAAGAACTTCGTAATTATGTTGTTGTAATGATAGCGGATGAGGACGTTGTGGATGATGAATGGCGTGTTGAAGTTCACTTTTCAATAAATATTGAGGATATGGATAAAGACCATTCAGGCTGGATGAATGTAATGTATCTTATGAATGAGATTTACATGCATTTTATAAAAGAGGGAATTGTTGGCAAACATACAAGGATGGAGAGGGAGGCTCACAAACGGTTTAATCAGAATGTATTATACCCGTATTTTGAATCAGACCTCATAACATTCTGGAGACTGCCGACACCACATGAAGAATTTGACGAAATGGAGGTAAGTGCATTTGATGACACAGAAAATTTATATCGGACCAACTGTTCCGGAGTGGTGACAAATGGGACTATTTTTAAGGATAAGCTCCCTGAGCATGTCGAGAGAAAGGCAGCAGAAAACAAAAATATAGCAAGGCTTATCATTCCGGTAAGTGATGTGGTGGAAGCTAAAAAGCGGCTTAATGTTGAAGGCTCGGTGGAGCATACAGCATATAAAAATATTGCAGGATAGGAAAGGATAAAATTATGAAAGTTTATAAACATGGTATTGCAACGAAAACAAGTGGTACTGTCGGTATAACTCAAAGTAAAACGGCATATTCAGCGCAGGTTATTATCGGTACGTTACCGATAAATACACTTGAAAATCCAAGCGAGGCGGTAAATTCGATAATTTTACTTGAAGATTCTGAGGATTTGGATAGAATTGTCGGCAAAACTAATGAAATTGAGAAATACACGGCAATGCAGGGCGTTTATGCTTCGCTTAAAGTACATAAAGTTGCGCCAATTGTTGTTATCAACGTTCTTGATCCTGATAATAGTCAGCATGTGCAGGCTGTTGTCGGAAAAGAATACGATGTATCGAATAAGATGGTGACTATTGAAGATACGGGCATATTGCTTGATAAAGTTGTTGTTTCTGAAAATGAGACAACTTATAAGGCTGATGAAGACTATGTTGCGTCAATAAATTCTGAGGGCTATCTTGTTATTGCCTTAACAAATGATGGAGCTGCTTCATCGTTACAAAAGCTTAATATAAGTTATGCTAAACTTAACCCCGATGGCGTTACGGCAGAGGATATAATCGGCGGTGTTGATGAAAATGGTGTCAGAACAGGTATTGAACTTCTTGACGAGGTATTTATCAATACCAGAGTTATTCCGGCAATTGTTACTGCACCTGGTTTCAGCAAGAAAAAAGAAGTGGCAGCGGCACTTGAAGCTAAGGTACGTCTTATCGGAAGCCTGCATAATGCAAAAGCATATGTTGATATTGACAGTTCAGAAAGTGACGGAGCAACGAACATATTTGATGTTGCTAAGGTCAAGGAAAAAAATGTCCTCCAAAGTGAGGTTATAGATGCTTGCTGGCCAATGGTAAAAAAAGATGGAAATGTGCTTGCGTTTTCAAGTTTTGCGGCGGCTCTTGCTCAGGCAGTTGCAATTGCCAATGGTGATATTCCGGATGGCATTGATAACAGGGAACTTCTTATTGACGGCATTTGTACTGAAGATGGGACACCGGTAAAAGTTACACAGGGCGATGCAAATTCTTATCTTAATGCTAACGGCGTTATAACAGCAATAAGACTTCCGGAATGGAAAGCATGGGGAAATAATACAGCTATGTATCCGGCGTCAAAAGACCCGACAAAGAGATGGTCAAAATGCGTCATGGTGCTTAATTATCTGCAGAATCGTTTTAAAACCGATTATCTTTCAAAAGTCGGAAGAAATGCTAAAGTGAAGTTTATTAAAGGAATTGTAAACGAGTACAATGCAAGTCTTAATGCACTTATTCCGGATTATCTTGCAGGCGGTGAGATAGTATTTAATACGGCTAAAAATCCATCGTCAAGTATGCTTGAAGGGCATTATGTTTTTTCGACAAGGTATGCGGATTATACTCCGGCAGAGTACGTTGAAAATGATTTTGTATATGATGCTCAGATTCTTGTAGATATCTATGGAAGGGGGGAATGAGTAATGTCAAAGCTGATTCATGATAAGACTAATATATTTAAGGCATATTATGGTGTAGTAAATGACAACGCAAGACTTGCTGGTGTGACTGATGAGATGACATTGCCTAATTTTGAAAATATTTCAGAGACATTGAATTTGGCAGGAATGGTGGGAGAGATTGACAGTCCGTCAGCAGGACAGTACAAGAGCACTACAGTTGATATTCCACTCACGCAGGTGTCAAAAGAAGCTTTTGAACTTATGTGTGATGACAGCGTACCAATAATTCTTAAAGCTGCACAGGAAGTTCTTGACACTGCAACATATAAGAAGTCATATGTTGTAAGAACCATAACCATCAAAGGAATGACAAAAGGTCACGATTATGGCAAGTTGAAAAAGGGTGGTTATGGCAATCCGACTATCAAAAAAGAAATCATTTATTATAAAGACGAATTAGGCGGGGATGTACTTGAAGAAATTGACAAGTTCAACGGAAAAGCAGTAATAAATGGTAAGGATGTACTCGGTGATGTTGCAAGCCTTATATAAGGATAAATATTATTGATGTTGGCACAGACTGTATTTTGCAGCAAATAATAAGGTAAGGATGAGAGAAGATGCATTTTAATGAATAATGTATCTTCTCTTTTTAATGCATTTTTAAAAGAAAGGAATTTTTATGGAAATAAAAGAAGAAAATCTTGATCAGTTGCTTGAAAAAGCAGAACTTGAAGCGGCAGGGGATGAAGTTGTTAGTAGAGAAAGAGATTTGTCGGATTCCGACAACGGGGATGAAGAACAGGAAAATCCATATTTGGTTGAATTTGCAAGAAAATATAGCTGGCTTAATGAAAAAGGTGAGATGGAAGAAATATCTACGCTTGATTTATCCGGGCTTGTTGATTTGACAACACTTGATGGTGAATATTTTGATAGAATACTGATTAAATTAAACCACAGACCTCAGAATAAATTTACTGATTTCACATATTGCAAACATGTAGCAATGCATGTAACTAATCGTCCGGCAGAGTTCTTTAATATGCTTGGAATAAGGGACATGATGATTGTTATTGCACTTATTAACCATTTTTTTATGTACGGGCAGGGCTTAGTGACGACTGGGCAGTAATGCTTTCAAAAACTGCCATGCGTCTTGCACTTGCCACAAACAGCGGCATTGAGTACATAAAAAAAGTGCCGGTGATTGATTTTTTGAGGACATACGAGGATTTACTTGATATTGTCAGGAAGGAGGAATAATGGCTAAAAGCAGGTCACAGTATAGTCTTGAAATTTTGCTCGGAGCGAAAAAAGCGTCGAGTTTTCAGAATGGAATTGATGGAGCAAAAAGTGGATTACAGGGTATAAGTTCAACCGCAAAAAAAGTGGCAGGACTTGTTGGTGCGGCTTTTGGCGCAATTCAGATAAAAGACTTTGTCAAGGAATCGGTTGATACATTCTCTGATTATGAACAGTCGCTTGCCAATACTGCGGCTATAGCTAATGCTACACAGACAGAGCAGGAGCAGCTTAACGAAGCAGCGAGAGAAGCGGGAAAAGCTACAACAAAAACTGCAAAAGAAAGTGCGGATGCACTCGGATATATGGCACTTGCCGGATGGAATGTAAAGGAATCTACATCTGCGTTACAGCCTGTATTAAAACTTAGTGCAGCATCGAATATGGATTTGGCTACATGCTCAGACCTTGTAACTGATTCTATGAGTGCTCTGAAACTGCTTCAGTTAAGGATTTGCCGGAATATCTTTGATATGGTCACAAAGGCACAAAACTCATCAAACATGAACTCACAGCAGATGATGGAGGCTTATATAAAAGCTGGAGGTGCAGAGGAGAACATTAGGTATTAGTGCAAAAGACACAGGTGTTGCACTTGGTATTCTTGCCAACAATGGTACAAAAGGTGCTGAGGGTGGAACTGCCCTTAACGCTATGTTGACAAGACTGGGAAGTAATAAGAATGCACTTTCTATGATGGGAGCATTAGGAATATCAATTTTTGATGCACAAGGTAAATTTGTCGGTCTTGAGGAAGCCTTGAAACGTATCAATGCAGGAGTAAGTGGGTTAAGTACGGAAGAACAGGCGAAAGCACTTAAAGAGATTGCCGGAACAAATTATTACTCAAAAATGGCTTACCTTCTCAATGGAGTAAAAGAGGGGGCAAACGGTGCAAAGAGTGCTTGGGATGACCTTGACAAGAAACTCAAAAATTCAGATGGTTCGCTTGAAGATATGTACAATAAGCAGACGAATACACTTTCTGCAACAAGAGAAATTATGAACTCTGCTCTTGATGACCTTAAAATATCATTTGCGGATTCATTTGACGGAGAACTTGCTGATGGCATTAAAAAGCTGACTGAGTTTATAAATGAGACTTCTGAAAATATATCTGATTTTGCAGAGACACATCAGGTAGAGATACATAATGCTTTTGAAGCATTTTATGATGATATTGAAATGGCTGCTGATGTTGTAGGAGATGTCGGAAGTTTTGTTGTTGATAATTTTGATGCTATAGCTTCAGGAGTTGAAGCTGTAGGAGTTGCACTTATAACATACAAAGTTGTTTCGGGAATTTCATCATTGACTACTTCTATTGCAACTCTTGCATCAGGGTCCTATTGGCTGGTAGGAGTTGGCTGCTGCAGCGGCAGCTACAGCGATTGTTGGAATTGGCATTTATGCAAAGAAAACAAAACAGCGGCTTGCGCAGGCGAATCTTGCAGAACATTTTGGGAATATATCGTTATCACTTGATACATTAGATGAAGTAGCTCAGCAAATTGTTGGAAAGAAAAAACTTACACGAATTTCTGAAATGCTTGAATCCATAGGAAAAACGGATGATGCCATAGATTCTATGAGTAAAAGTTTTAAATCAATTACTGAAATTCGCTGGAAAGTAAAGGCTGGATTTAAGATTGACAATGACGATGTTGATAAATATAAATCATCAGTGGAAGAGTATGTTAAATCAGCTAAAGAAGCTGTTGAGAGCAAAGGATATACGGTTTCAATTGCAACAAAACTTTTGCTGGGAGATAATTCAAAAATTGGGAAAGAAAATGATAAGTTTTATTCCGGACTTGATGATGAACTTAATACTTTGCAGAAGAGATTAAAAAAGAGAATAAATAATGCTATAAAAAATGGTACAGATATAGATGTAGACCCAGTTGTTCAAAAAACATTGAAACAGATATCAGATATAACATCTTCTGTAACTGAAGCAGAAAATGAAGCTAAGCTGCAAACAATTGACCTGAAATATTCCGGAAAAAATCTGACGGCAGAAGATTTTAAACAGTTGACTCAGGATGTCAAAGATTATGAAGAGAAAGCTATGGAAGGATATGAGGAAGCTCATACCACTTCATTGACAAATCTAAATCAAAGAAAAGCTTCCGGTAAGTTATCAAATAAAAAATATAATGCTGAAAAAAAGGAGATTGATGCAGCGTATTATAAACAGCAGCAGAATACATTAGCCAGAGGTTCTGATTATATTGTATCCACTATAGAAGCAACATATCCCAAGGCTAAAAAGGCTATGAAGCAGTTAAGAACAAATTTGAAGAAAGAATTTGAAGATATAGCCAATCAGGGGATATCAGCAAAAGAACCATTGTCGTACTTAAATGCGGCTGTAGAAAAGGCGTTATCTAGTGTAGATTTAGGTGAAGATGCCGAAGGTATTTCTATATTATTTGAAAATGGATTAAGTGACATACAAACACAAATGAATGATTTACAAAATCAGATGAAACAAAA
>SCPN01000459.1_pt1 | contig 27276 bp, 37 predicted proteins | sample 6106831 | NCBI WGS metagenome assembly SCPN01 (sample SAMN10720447, study PRJNA508395) | human gut metagenome | isolation source: Participant 1, 0 month
CCTGCAATGGAACAACAGCATGTCCATATGTATCAAAAACACCGCCGGAGATGCATTTTATTTACCGTTTCATAAGAAACATTTATCTCCGGATAAATGTCAACCGGTAATACTTCATCTGTCGTATCTGAATTATAACAGTCATGATGAATATTGGCATCGCTCTTTGCCATATAGGATTATCGTCAATTGCTTTTCAGTAAGTGGTTTATTGGAACAACTGCATTTTCTTCTGTTGTCTTCTGCTCTGATTTTGCCTCCTCTGTCTTTGGTGTACCATTTGCACATCCGATGTGAGCGTAACTGCAGATATAATAAAACGCTAATAGTAATTTTTTTTCTTCCTTTCATTTATACTTTCCTCCTTTTTCCAGCCTTTGTAATCTACTGCTTTTATTATAAAAAAACACTTTTCGTTTTCAATCGCTCTGTCACGAATAGTCAAAAAATAGCACGAATTGTAAATCCGCCCCGTAGTTTGTCTATATGTTTTATGTTAAAATAAACGCATGAGATAAATTTCTTATTTTGAAAGGGGGCATACATAATGAACGATATTCTTCGCCCGACACTTGAACTTACTGTAATTATCCCTGGGATGATTCTTGCCTATCTTCCTGTAAAATCAACACTAAAAATATCTCTTCCAAAGCTAATTGCTTGGCTTTTTCCTCTTCTAATTGCACTCTGCATTTTGGGAGGTATATTATGCTCGGCTTTACAGATTAAAACAGCTCCCATTCTCTTTTTCCTGTTATTGTTCCTCTTGGTGATCTATCATAAAACTCTTGCGATTTCTATTTGGAAATCTTTTAGCATTTTCTTGCGATTTGCGCTGTTTTTCTTGCGTGAATAGTTTTTCCCGCGCAATAAAGTGCAATTATAGATTTGCATTTACCTGCCTCAAAAATATACTCTGGTTTCAGATTGGCACAGGAATCATCTATAACATTATCTGTATTTTATTCCTTTTAGCCGTCTGGTATCCTGCCACTCATACTGTCCGAATCATGATCGATGATGATAATTTTGCTCAGACCTGGTATGTATTCTGGATCTTACCGCTTATATTTATCGGACTGAATCTGTTCATGGTCCCAAAATACGATGGCACCTTATATACCGGACGGATTTTACAGATATATATTGTTGTCAGCCTTGTTCTGTTAATAATTCTTGCATTATTTTATGCTCTGTTTTTATTAATGGCAAACAGTCTAAACCGAAATGCACGGCTTCAACAAGAAAACTATCTTCTTTCAATCCAACAGGAAAGATATACTAACCTCTGCAATGCAATCGAAGAGACACGTCAGGCACGACATGATATGCGCCATCATTTTCTTCAGCTATCCTCAATGGCTGAAGCCGGAATTTAGAAAAATAAAAGAGTATCTATATAGTAACCCAGAAAATCCCGACTATGCATATGCATTTTTGTGAAAATCAGGTCATCGACAGTGTAATCAGCTATTATTGTGCACTGGCTGAACGTAACACAATTCCTTTCCATGTGCAGATTGATCTTCCGGCACAAATTTCAGTCGATGAAACAGACTTTTGTCTTGTTCTTTCTAACCTATTAGAAAATGCATTGGAAGCCAGCTTGAAGACCGCAAAATTCAGACAACGGATCGATATCAAAATCTATCGACATGCTTCTAATCTTATTTTAATTCAAATTGAAAATGCTTTTGATGGTAAAATCCAACAAAAGCATGCATTTTTCTTTCTTCTAAAAGAAATGAAAATGGTATCGGAATTCAATCTGTCCGCCACATTGTTGAAAAGACTGGCGGTGGATGTGATTTCACGTATGATAATGGAATATTTACAGCTAAAATTATGCTTCGTCCTTGTATCAATTCATAAAATTTATAAAAAGAAATGGCCGGAACTTCAAAATTCCAACCATTTCTTTTTTATCTTATTCTTCTTTCTTCTTGTTATCTCTTAAACTAATGACAAGCTCATAAACATCCGGACGGCGTTCTTTCAAATGTTCATCCAGACGATGTCTGCGTTCCTTAAACCGTTGGGCAAGCTCTGGTGTTCCTTGGTGCAATACGGTCATTACTTCTTGTCTGTGCTCTTCCAAACGCGCTGCAAGTGTTCTTTCATCTTTTCCGGAAATATTTACAATTTCTTTCAAATGTTCCTCAAGATGCTCCAGCCACTCATCTTCATCAAATGCATCCATAATGTGTGAAGCTTCCATGCAGCTAGTTTCTCCATATCTCCACTTTTTTCAACTGCTCGTCTGTCGTGCGAATCTTACAATCTCATCTTCTGAATTCGAGCCAAATGCCCAAACAAATTCCTGTACACGATTGTCTACACGCTTTCTTGAAGCGCTGCGCTCTTCATTATCCACCCCATCCTCTAAAGGCCTATTGAAGATTCCATATCTTTTAATTACGTGCTATGTTTGTTCTTCGCACACAACCTTCTCTGATAAGATATCCTAACCCCAGTTTTCTCATCTGCTCATTCAATCCCGCAATGTCTCCGTTATATAAAACGACCCCTGTGCTCAAGGATGCGTAAGATTTAAAGCCTTCCGCTGCTGTGATATCCATACTTCCGATACCGCTTGCATCTAAAATTACTGCCTTCGTATCTTTCTTTTGTTCCAGTGCATCCTCTATATCCTGCTGTAATACCTGCACGTTTGCGAAAAAAAGATTGCTGCTGAAACGATAGATTAAAACATCTTTTATTGCATGAATCTGACTACTTTCATTTAAATCCCGGAAATGTCTGTGCCCCGGCTGAATCCCGAGAAATCCTCTCGCCGGCTTAGATGATCGGATTATCATTTCTGCAAAAGATAAGATAATTCCGATCAATACACCATTGATCGTTCCAAGAAAAAGTACTCCTACAAATGCACCTGCAAAAATAAAAAATTCTGTCCGGCTGACTTTCCACAGCTTCGTCGCAAGATGAAATTCTGTCGCACCTAGCAGTGCTGAAATCACGATGGCTGTAAGCACCGGAATCGAAGATACATAAATCCAGTTCCGCAAAGCAGCAAAATCAACATAGACAAACCTGCAACAATACTCATCACCTGCGTTTTTCCCTGGTATTGTTCCTCCCATCGCAGTTCTTGAAACAGAACCATTGATTGGACAACATCCGGTAAAGGCTGCCGCCATATTCACTGCGAATGCTAAAATCCTGATTGTCATTAATCCGATATCGGTTTTTTTGCGAAATTATTTTCTGCGCAATGTTTCTGCCATAATGACAACCGCAACCGATAAACTAATCGTAATTACTTCACGAATCGGAACAACTGTAAAGTCCGGAATATTCCACTTTGGCAGTCCCGTTTCAACCGCATCCGGTTTTAATTCCCCACGCTGTCATTGGAAGAATGTTTGTAAGAACTGCACCTAATACCATTAACACTACCGCCATCGGAAACTTCGGTACAAGCTTTTTCGCTACAAGTAAAATCACAAGAGAGACACTCCAAGTACAAGCGACGGCATATTGATTTGTCGGACAGCTTTATAATATGTTCCGCCAGTTCCAAGAATTCGCCGGTTCCTGCACTTCCACCCATAAGCTTTGGCACCTGCATCAAAATAATCGTTGTACAAATACCGGTAATAAATCCACCCATCACCGGCTCTGATATATAATTGACAAGCTTTCCTGCATGCATTAAATAAAATGCAAAAACACAGCTACGAAATGTCAGCACCGGAACAACTGCAGGCTTCTTTTGAACCGCCTTCTATGTTCATTCCTAATAATGCTACAGACCAACCAGGGCTGCCGGTGCTGCATCCACACCAAATACAAATTGTGGTGATGTCGAAAATAATGCAAATAAAAGTATTGGAAATACTGAACCATATAATCCATATACTGCCGGAAGACCTGCTATTTGTGCATATCCCATAGAAATTGGGAGTTGACATGCCATCAACCCAGTAATTACATCATGTACTAAATTTTCCCTTATTATATTTTTCGAATCAGTGGGTGCCAAAGGTAATATTTGCAAGCTTCATTCTATGTCATTCCCTTCTTAGCTTTTTATTACATACTTTGGATAAATAAAACGCCTAATGTTCCCGGACCACAATGGCTGGAAATGACGCCGCCAGCCCTTGTTTCTAATATTTCAGAGAAGAAACACCCAAATTTTCCAAATAAGATGTACTTCCCTCTACTATCGATGCGATCCACAACCAGAATGCGTAATAAAAACTCTGTCCGGTCTTGCCGCTTTCAAATCATCCTCCATATCCTTGACATACGTCATAATTGCAGAATTGGATTTTTCCGATATTTTTTGAAGCATTCATTTGCACCATTCTCTACTACGATTTTAGGATGCAGTTTAAAACGCCCCCTGCCATAGCTGAAACCGCATTGCAGCGACCGCCACGATATAAATAAGTGAGCGTATCTACAACAAAGCTTGCTCTGACATTCGGTTTTAACGCTTCTATTGCTGGAAACAATTTCTTCTACTGTGATTATTCTGTGCCATAATAGCTGCCTCTATTACAAGAAGCCCAATCCCTGTAGAAAGATTTGCTGAATCAATTACTGTAATACAATCTTCCGCCTCCAGCTCCTCTGCAGCTTAATACGCATAACATTCCCTGATGTAACATACTGCTTGAAATAGAAAAACATACAATTTCACGACCTTCATCTATATATGGTTTAAAAAGCTCAATTGCATCTGTCAATGCCGGAGCTGACGTTTTTGGTGTTGTTTATTTTCATCAGACCAGCTATAAATCTGCTCGGTGTAATATTCTTTCCATCTTCATATTCATCTTCCCGAGAAGAATATGAGTGGCAAAATGTCAATATCATATTTTGCAATCAACTCTGGAGAGAGGTCGCATGTGCTGTCAGAAATAATTTTTACCATGTTAAGAATCTCCTTTTTTATAATTTGTTTTTTACATTCTCATTTTTATAATAATATTATTGTAACTCACTCTCTCCATTAAGCAAACAAATTTTTTTATTAAGATAATAATAAATGCCGGTCCTTATGAAATTAGAGACTTTCGGCGTTTTCGTTATTATATATTACTCGAATTCGACAGTTCAGTCGGCTTTTGGGTGTGAAATCATAGAGAACTGCCGCAAGTGCTACCAGAAGCAGCTCCCACCAGTGCTGCAATAACACTAGCAATGCGATCCATATCCACATGCTTTCCAGGAACCTTTCTTTTCTGCTCCTAGTCTGTCCGTCTGTCTGTCTGTCTGTCACATCTGTCTGTCTGTCTGTCTGTCTGTCTGTCTGTCTGTCTGTCTGTCACCTGTGTCTGTAAATTGTGCTAGAATCAATAGTATATGTCAAATCTTTTTCATCATCTCCCTTACGGAACTTTACAACTTCAAATTGTTCTGGATTGTGTCGCTGAAGATAAGTTATTGGAACCCCCATATCTTCGACATAATCACTTGGAATAGCATCGACAAACCACTTCAATAGCATCATAATTATCGTATTTCAAGTAACCCTGCTCACGAATTTGCTTATGTTTGCTATATTTCAAATTATCTGCCATAGTCATAAAGAGATAACGGTTGATGACGTCTACCATGGTCAATATTAGTAAACCAGCAAGCATTTCCTAAGCGATGTATAGTTTCCCTTATAACCTAATTTTTCAGCCTTCTCTTTATCTTTTGGCGCAACAATGGCACCCTCCGGCACTTCAAAAACCATATCCTGACCATTATTAGTTGCACCTATCCACAACTTATTCTCTTTGAGTAATGGGAAAATTTCTTTGTATGTTATTGCATTCTGATTACCAATAACCACAATTTTCTTTTCTGCTTCCATAACCCAAGCAACAAATTCCCTAAACAATGAGAATGGTGGATTAGTTACAATAATATCTGCTTCATCACGCAACGCGCATACCTCATCAGCTTCGGGAAATCTCCATCTCCTTCAAGATATTGCCATTCTAAATCATCTATATCTATAACTCCAGACTTATTAATATCCCTTGTCAAAGTAAATATTTTTCCATGTGAATGTGGTTTTTCTTCATCATATTGCGGAAAATTTAATTCAAATAAAGTCATTTGATGATATTGTTCATACTGCTGCTTTTTACGATCAGTAGCATAGCTTGTACTAATCAGTTTTTTTATACCTAACGTTTCAAAATTTTGAGCAAAATATTTTGTAAAATTACTCCATTCTGGATCGTCACAAGGCAACAGAATTGTCTTTCCACGAAATACATTGGGATCATATTCCAAATAAGCATTCATTTCTTTCTGAATATAATCATAGACAGTATTAAAAATTCATCATTTTTCTTGATTTTGCTTTTCCTAAACTTTCATTTGCCATTATCAGTTTCCATCTTTCGTATAGAATTTACCGGAATAAATTACTATTCCCCAACTCATTTTTATTATGATGAGTCCAAACTTCTTTAATTACTCAGCCATACCATTTCCTGCAAAATACTCACCATCTTTCTACTTTATATTACCACAAATTCCATTTATCTTATTAGATTATATATTGGGAATCCCGATGAATAAAAAAGAAGCATCAACCATTATTGCAGTCAATGCCTCTTCAAATTACTCTTCACTTATGAAAAAGATTTCAATATACTTTTTATTACTTTTCGTAATTTTAATCCATCTTTCAGTCCCAGACGATAAAAAAATTCTTCTGTATCTGCTCCACTACTGAATATGGCATCACAGTATTTTGTAATTGCCTCTTCTTGTTCTGGTGATAATGAAGCAATTACCTTTTCATATTCCTCTTCAACTTTATGGCTCTGCCACAGATCTGCTGTTTTATTTTCCATTCTGCGTACTCTTTTCCCATATGCTCCGTTATTGTTAGATTGATAAATTCTTCAATCTCCTCTGTCAATTTCATAGATTTACACCTGCCCTTTCCATTAGTTATCTCTTTCAGGATAACTCCGGTAACTATCTAGAACTGAATCGGTAACACCACTTTCATATATTTTACGAATATCAACAATCTGTTCATCTTTCAGCAATTTCAACCAATCCAATAAATCTTTTCTGCTGTTTGCAAAATTGCAGCATCTTCCATCTGCATATTCAATCCTGTATCTCATACGCTTTTCCTATACATATACCAATTCACTCAACACAATTTCCTGCACACGATTCCTGATGTTATTACACTGTCGCACCCACTCCATAGGATTCTGTACTTTCAATTTCTCCGTAACTCCCTCCGCACTATTTTGTGTCTCAATTAATTCGTATCGTTCCTGTGCCTGTTCATTCAGATCTGCCAGGTAGCCGTCCAATTTTCCAGTCAACAGAAGATAAGAATACATGCCTGATTTATAATTTTTCAGATATTCTTTCCGAAGCATTCCCCAGTAACCAATCGGTCTGGTTTCCTCTGGCAAGCCTATCATCGGCCCAGATAATAATCTTCTACCAACTACATAATCAATCCATTACTGTCATCATGTAATATTTTTTCTGATCCTCATGTCCTTCCTCCTCATCAAATCTTTCTCTGCTCTCGCATATATGCTTCAAATATACTTCTTCGAATCAGCACTTTTTCCCGATTTTATATATCGCACCGGCTTCATGCGCCACGGACAACGGGCTTGATTCCGAGTCTGTAGTATTCACATGCCATATTGTAGGTCACGTAGTCATGGCTCATAAATTAGATCTTCATCACGTCAATCTCATCTGAAAACATCCATACATTACCGCTCATCCGTCTTCTTCTCCCTGTCTTTTCCTGTTGCCGGTTCATGGAAACGTTCCAGGTAGGCATCAAAATATCTCGATTGATCAATACGGTTCCATCAATTCTGTAAATAGCTCCTGCATCACTGGCAAGCTCTAAGAGTTTCTTATGAGAGATACTGTAAATAATCTCTGCCTGTTGATATCGCAGATACTGTCGGCGTAATTTTCTTAGCTATTCCGGAACTTCTTTCATACTTGTAATTGGTTTATAACTTTTACCCATGATGTTTTCCTCCAAAATTAGATTTACTGTTTTACAGAAGTTGACTGCCGGAATATAACTTTCCACGAGAAAAAAAGCACCTCTTAGATCAACTCTAAGAAGTGCTCTTGCTTCATTGCCAAACCCGTGTCTTTCCACCTGAAATTCGTCATGCTTCATAACGATTCATTATTATCCCAAATTTTGTTGTCAAATTGTTGTCAAATGCGGTCTGACATCATGGTTTTAGACATTTTATATTTAATTTTAGTACAGCTTTGCACCAGCCGGAATGTGGTTATCAACCATCAGAAGATGAAGTTTTTCTTCTCCTTCTTCCTCATGAATTGCAGATAAACAGCATACCACAGGATTCAATTCCCATCATGGCTCTCGGTGGCAGATTAGTGATCGCAATTAAGGTCTTTCCAACCAGTTCTTCCGGCTCGTAATAAGCGTGAATACCGCTTAAAATCGTACGATCTGTGCCTGTTCCGTCATCCAGAGTGAACTGCAGAAGCTTCTTGGATTTCTTAACAGCTTCACATGCTTTTACCTTTACAGCTCTGAAATCAGACTTGCTAAAAGTATCGAAATCTACAAATTCCTCAAATAAAGGCTCTACCTTTACCTTGGAGAAGTCGATAACTTCTTCTTTCTCCGGTGCTGCTGTGGAAGTGCTGTTTTCTGACTTCGCAGACTTCTTATCAGCGTCGGGACTTCATTGTCGGGACTTTCTCCATTTCAATTCAAAACCACTCATATTCCTGAGCAACTCCCTACTTTGCTTTTTTCAACCAGATAAAAAGCCTTGTTTACCTTTAAAATTGATTACTTTCCGCATAAGCAGTTGTATTATTTGATGTATTTGATGTAAATCCCGATTGAGAGAATGGGTTCTTCAATCGGATTGCTTACTAACTTATAATCTTTATTATTGAATAAGTCAATCAGACCAAAAAAAGCAGCGTACCAATTTTCATTTTAAAGTACGCCACTTTTTCCTACGCTATTGAATTATTAAAGTATTTATCCAGTCCATCAAACTCGGTTCTTTTTAGTTCCTTTGTTACATCAGTATAGATATTTAAGGTTGTTGTTATATCCTTATGTCCGAGTGTATCCTGAATAACTTTTATATTTACACCTGCTTCACACATTCTTGTTGTAAATGTATGTCTGAGCGAATGACAACTAAAATGTGGTAAAAGCACTTCTGGGTTTTCTGTTTTCAAAAACTGCTCATCGTTGCAATCACGGATTATTCGTCGGATTGCCTTATTCAAAGTCGATTGATGTTGTGGCTGTCCGAAGCGATTGAGAAATATAAAATCTGTATATCCATCTATGGTCGCTTCGCAGTGAACCCCTAGCAGTTCTTGTCTTTCTTTTTCCATAACAAATGCTTCTTTAACAAAATCGAGCATCGGAACTTGTCTATTTCCTGCTTCTGTCTTTGGAGTATTCACATTGAAATAGCAGCCCTTTTTTCCTTCAGAAGTTCTGTGGTCATAATAAACCAACGTGTGATTAACATCTATAATCCCATCTTCCAAATCAATATCACACCATCTGAGTCCAGTAACTTCTCCAACTCTTAACCCCGTTCCAAGCATTACTGCAAACACCGGATACCAATATACTGCTGTATTAGAGTTCTTCAGATAATCCATAAACAATTCCTGCTCAGGTCGAGTAAGTCCCCTGCGTTTCTCTGTCTTGAAGCAATGAGCTTTTTTCAATTCCCTTAAAACATTATTTGTCGGATTGTTTCTGATATAGTTATCATCAACCGCCATATCAAATATCTGATGAAGAATGTTGTGGACACCATCAACCGTTGCTGGCTTCAATCCTCGCTCATCAACCAGATAATTATAAAATCTCTTAATATCTGATTTCAAAAACGTTGAAACTCTCTTAGAACCGATTTGCCGACGTACAAAGGTTTCATAAATATATTTGTAATTCTCAAAAGTGTTGTTTTTCAATCCTCTCTTCAGGTCTTTCCACAACTCATATAAATCATCGAGTGTAACATATCGTGCTTCCGCTTTTATGCCATCACTTTTGTCTTTCTCAATCGCTTCCTCTTTAATCCTGAGTGCTTCAAGCGTTTTTGAATAGACATATCTTCTTTTATGGTTTTCATCAGTCCAACTGTACTGATAACTTCCATCACTTCTTTGAAGTTCTCCCGTGCGAAGAACTGTCCTTGTTTTATCTTTTCGTTTTGGTCTTGCCACGGTTGTTCCTCCTATATTTCATTCCTGCTATTTAAAAATTCCACAAATTTGTCGATGATGACATACACCTGATAACCGTCTGTCGTCATAAAATTGCAGTCTTTCCTTTTCATCAACTCTCGTATTTTTCCCCTTCCGATACCTGTATAAGCGGCTGTTTCATTTACCGACAAACATTTCTTTTTCCAAAATGGCTGCTCTTTTTTCTTTTCTATAAGGCTTTCCCGATAAGCAATCATTTCTTCATCTGCAAAATCCACATTCATCGTTCTACCTCCTAAATCTCATACATTTTTTCAATGTACTCATCAAACAATTCTCTTTTTATCATTCGGCGTTTTCCCACCCATAACACAAATGGACAGTCAGCAAACCTTGTCATTTCACGAAGTTTTTCTCTGCCAATGCCGGTATAGGCAGTAGCTTCATCAATGGTCAGATACGGCTTATGCCATATCGGTACTTCTAATCTTTCTTTTTTTACTGGATTACTCACAATAATACCTCCTCATATCGAATACTGCTTTTTTATAAATTCAACAAATTCTTCTCTCTTGATAAGTCGCTTTGAGCCATTCCATAAAACGAACGGACATCTTTCATTATCGGTAAGCTGTCTGATTTTTCTGCTTCCAACACCTGTATAAGCTGCGGCTTCATCAATTGTAAGCATTACTTTCTCCCAAAGTGGGACATTATAGATTGTTTCATCTTTTTCGTTGTTCATATGCTGTAACCTCCTTTGCGTGGTTACAGCATACTTAAAAATCTACGCTGAGCCAACGATGCGAATTTGCTCATCGCAGATTTGACTTTTTCATTAAATAGAATACTGATTTGCAATATATTCCTCAAAAATTTTTCGCTTTATCATTCGGCGGCTTCCTATCCAAAGTACAAACGGGCAATCTTGCTTTTCCGTCATTTCATAAAGTTTTCCTGTTCCAATATTGGAATATATAGATGCTTCTTCAATCGACAAATTAGGCTTATGCCAAAGAGGTACATTATAACTCAGCTTCTTTACACTGCTATTAGACATTCTTGCACCTCTTTTCTTTCTTTGATGAATATCTGTCGGTAACAACATAATCCCAACCATCTCCATCACACTTATCACATCTGTCTTTTCGCTTTGCAAATGGGTCAAGTCGCCTTACAATATAGTCCGGATTGTGGATGTAATCATTCAGGCACTTCGGGCATAGACAACGAATATTTTCTTTCCCCTCCGGCTTGTAAACCCAAAGTCCAAAAGTCTTTTTCAAAGTTGCGTTTATCTGCCTGAAAAGTTTATCGTCATCTACCGTACCTATGTATTCACGCAAATCTTCTCTATTGACTGTCCGTATCTGCTCCAGAAGAACCATTGACGGTTTCTTCAGTCCAAACTCCTCGCCAAGAATAATGTGCGATGGCAAATATCTTTTCTTGATTACACTTGTAACCGCTGCAACAATAATCGTTGGAGCATTCTGGTTATAATCGTCTGCCTGAACGACAAGCACCGGACGCTCTCCGCTTTGTACTGAACCACTGTTATCTCCAAAGTCATAGTAGAATAAATCCCCACGACAAATCATTTTTTCTTTCATATACATAACCTCACAAGAATCAAATTTTTAAAGTGTCATTCGTATCCGGAATGAAATAACCCCTTCACTCATTTGGACAAAGGGTGCTGAAATGCACACCCAAAATCAGAGATTTTCATAAAATTTGATAAAGTTTTTCTTTGCCGCTGCAATAGACTTATCTACGGAGCTGTAATATACGCCCTCCTGCTTTGCAATCGCTCTGGAACTCAGACCGCAGCACACATTCTTCATAAGGCGTTCCCTTTGAAGTGGCTGCAACATTGAAAGTGCTATCCTTGCTTTCCTGATTTCACACTGGCGTAATTCTTCTCTTTCCAGTTCAAGTCTTTCTTCCTCTGCTCTTTCAAACGGGTCGTCAAACATAATGGCAAGCTCTTTATGGAACTGTGAGGACATTTCATCGTCATATCCATAGCAGTCAAGTGTGCGACTGCTTCTCTTTGCATACTTGTCCTCATTTCCGGTTTGCATCGTTAATTACCTCTCCCTTGCAATGGAAGATGAAACAAACGGAGAATCTTTCTATAACAAGTGGATACTTCTCCAAAGTTCTTTTTACAGATAATTCCGTAATAATTGCCCATTTCTCATCTCCGGTATAACCGTTATATTCGTATTTAAGGTTTATCAGTTTACAATCCTTTGCAAATAATTCTTCTTGTTCTGTTAATGTAAGTTTGTTTGTCATTTCCGTAATCTCCTTTGAATTTTGAAAAATTGATAAGTTTCAAAATTCGGAGATTACGGGTACTCAGCTATCTGGCACTGCCATGCGTTATAAAACATAAAAGTCCTTTCCCAAGTAAGGGAAAAGACCTAATACTGCACGAAGCATAATCGAATAAAACAGCAACAAAAAAAGCACCGTCGAATCTGGACAGCAAAGAATACTTCTATTCTTCACTTATCCGGCTTCGTACGGTGCTTGGTAGTTTAGCAAATAAATTGCTTATCTCCGCTTACTCGATTAGAAATCGTTTCGATATTTACTTGTAATCTTCATCGCCTGCAATTCCTGCCATATCCGTTCCTGCGGATTCTGCGGAAGTAAGCGAGATTTAAGATATGGACATTCTTGCATTTCTGACACTTCACACTCAAATGTCCGGTTGCGTCTGAAAAAACTCTTTGTATCCTGAACCCACAAGTCGGGCAGAGAATATCACGCTCTTTCAGACTTTCAGCTTCCACTCTTGACAGAAGCAATCTCTTTTGTATTTCAGGTGCTACCTGAGTCTGTAACCTCATTGAGAAACACCTCCCAGATTTAACTCATTGGAAATGTACTCAAGGATATTGTGATACTCAAATAGCCCCATATCTCTCAATCTGATAACCAAGGCTGTATAAGATACTCCGATATAAGCTGCCATTCTGCGGATAACTGCTTTATCCTTTGAAGTAATGGTATTATCGCCATAAACTCTTATCGGATTTGACTGATTATATTTCGCCAAGGCATTTTCAATAATTCTTCTCGGCATAAGAAGCGAAGCTCCCATTGTATCTGCCTGCCACTCAACAGACGCAAACATCTGAGCCAGTTCCTCTTTGGAATAACTACGCTCACTGTCATACTCTGCATGAAAGCGTCCTTCACTCGGCATTGCATACATCTTACTCAAGATATGATGTGACGCTTCGTGTGCCATTGTAAATCTGCGACGTCCCTGCTCCTTTTCAGCAAGAAGAAATTTATCAAGTACGATGGTATCTTTCGGGAAAACAAAGGGAATAATTTTTCCGTCCTGATGTACCAGCAGTGGTGTTGCTCCATCTGCCAGAAAGCCAATCCTGCCTGCATCATCTTCTGCGAAAGAAGCGTATTCAATTCGTAACATAAGAAATTCTGTAATGAAATGTTCTATGTCGATGGATTGAATCACTCGATTGCTAAACTTATTAGCATAAGCTGTTATCAAGCCTTCGCTGATTTCTTCTAACTCGGCTCTTGACATATAAATACTCAAGTTGTGTCCACCTCCGACTCCACCTTGTCCGGCGGTGCAACTCCTCCGGCAAAGTTCTGTTGTATTTCCGCACTATCCAAATTGATTAGATAGCGAATTCCTTCAAGTGTTCTCATTCGTCTGTCCTCTGTTATAGTTCTTTGATGATGTGACAAGCCACACCCTGAATGCAGCACTCATCTACAATGATGTCTTTCATCTTCTTATTTTCCGGATGGAGAATGATTTTCTTATTCTCATCATCACGGAAGTAGCGTTTCAATGTATTCTGATTATCCACAAGGGCAACTACTATATCGCCCTCTTTGGCTTCTACCTGCTTTTTGACAACCACAAGGTCGCCGTCATCAATCCCTGCTTCAATCATAGACTGACCGCTTGCTCTTAATATAAAGAAATCTCCTTTGCCGAAAATAGCAGTAGGAAGTGATACATATTCTTCAATATTTTCTTCCTCATACTGAGGGACTGCCACAAGGAATAGAACCTACAATCGGTGTCTGTGTCTGTTCGCCACTGTACTTACGGGTCACATTGGTGCGAATCTCCTGCCCGTCGTACTCAATCATATTCTTCTCAGCCATCTCTACTAAGTATTTATATGCTGTACCTCTGGCAATGCCAACAGCTTCAGCAATTTTTGTAGTCGATGGGGATTGTCTGTTTTGCAGGTAATAATCCTCGATATACTTTTTTATTTCACTCATAAGTTCAGGACTCTTGCTTCTCATACCTGCACCTCACTTTCTTTTCTATCAGAAGCAGTCTGCTTTCGATAGTTTTATTATACCTGATACGAAAATTTTTTCAAGTAGGTTTTTCGCAAAAGAAAAGAGGTGTCGCAATTTGCTAACACCTCCGTACCTTTTAACTCAATTTATTTCTTTTTAACTCAACAATGTTAAAAGTAAAGTTATTGTTTTCATTGAAAATTACAGCCTATAAAGGTTTTTTTGTTCAATTAATTTTTATCCTACAATTTGTGCAGACCGTCTGCACAAATTACTTTTTCATATCAATTCTACTTCTAATATCTTCTACGGCAGGTAATGCATCTTTCAAATCTAACGGTAAATCCGTGCATAAGTGATATTCACTGACACCAATCGGTTTTGACATATCTCTCAATGCATACTCTGCAATTGTTCTATTTTCATCTCTGCACAAAATAAGTCCCACTGATGGATTATCCTCTGGAGCTTTCACTAAATCGTCTAAAGCAGATAAATAAAAATTCATCTTTCCTGCCTGTTCTGGCTTAAACTCGCCAGTTTTAAGGTCTATTGCTACATAACATCTAAGCTTTGTGTTATAGAACAGAAGGTCTATATAGAAATCTTTTCCTCCAACTTCAAGATGATACTGCTGTCCCATAAAAGCAAAACCAGTGCCTAATTCCATCAGTAGAGAAGTAACATTTTTTACAAGTTCATTTTCTATATCTGTTTCCAACATTTCTTCCGTATAATCGATGAAATCAAACATATATGGGTCTTTCATTGTGCTTAATACCATATCCTTTTGTTCAGCCGGTAATCGTCTTTCAAAATTTGATATTTTGTTAGCAACTGCCTGTCGCTCATATAATTGACTCTTAACTTGGGAAGTCAAATCATCAACTGACCACTTATGTTCCAAAGTTTTTTCCAGATACCATATATATTCTTCTCGATTTGACACTTTACTCATCAATATCTGATGATGACTCCAAGTAATCCTTCCCAATCCGTACTCATCTACATCATCTTCCGTAAAAGTCTGTGCAAATTTCTTCATATATTTTAAATTTCTGACAGAATAACCTTTTGCACTTGGAAATCTCATCTTCATATCCTTAGACAGATTTTCCACAAATTTATTTCCCCACTCAAATTGCGGATAATAACATTTCCAATAAATATATTCGTTTTCATTATCTCACTATTTACACTGACAGAAGCTCTGTATTTAGCCTGATTGACGTAATCATTTATTTCTTCTACTGCCTGCAAATATTGATTTGACGGTGTAAGCATATTGACTCCTTCCTAATTGTGCAGACCGTCTGCACAATTTAAAAACATATCATTTTCATATTCATAATAATTGATTTTTCACACAAATTTTAAATCATTTACGAATCACTACTCACTCTCTTGCATATCCTCATCGGCTTTTGCAATCATCTGTCTGTACTGTTCTTTCACACTTTCCGGTGCAAGTATCTGTACCTTGCCATTAAAGCCAAACACCCAACCGAAAAAAGTCGGACTGGCTGATACTTCGGTCTGTACTCTGAAAGACGTCATATCATACGCAAGAGTTGTCACATCTTCTCCGAAGCGGTCAACCATTGTTTTCATCAGGCTGTTATCACACCGTAAATCCACAAGAACTTTCTCGCCTGAGAACATAAAGAAAACTTCCTTTGTGTAATTCTCAATATCAAAATCATCAGGCAAAGGAATAATGTCCTTATCCAATATCTCCGGCTTTGAAGCAATACGGTCTACCCTGAAATTGATAACCTTACTTTTCTTCTCTGAATATCCGAGAACATAATAATAGTCCCCGCACCAGAGAAGTTTATACGGACTGAGCTTATACACTTCGCCCTTGTTCTTCAGAACCTTTTTCTTTAATCCGGTATAATCATAATACTGAAAAGAAATCTGCTTGCCCGCATTGATGGCATCGTTTATAGCGTCAATGATGTAATATATCTGCTCATTATCCGGCTTAATTCGATTGACCACATAGTTATTACGCTTCAGCTTCGACGCCTGCCCCGGACTGGTCATCGTATGTATCTTCTCAATCAGCGTTTCGCTTTTCTTCTTTGTAATAAACTTCGATGACTCTACTGCGTCTATCAGCAGTTTTAGTTCCGGCAATTCAAATTTGCGGCTGGCTACAAAGTATTTGCTCTGAGTAGAATGGATAGTAACAATGTCCATTCCAAATTCCTGAAGTGCAGCAATGTCTTTTGTGACTGTCGTTCTGTGTGCAGATATTCCGTATTCATCATTCAATATATTGATTAACTGTGTTGTGGAAAGAGGATTTTCTTCATCGGTTCTTTCCAGTAAAATCTTTTGTAAATATAAAATTCTTGGCTTTGTTTCCATAGCCTGCCCTTTCTAAACTCATTACTCTGCTCTTGTATCCGCTAAGTACATTCCCCAATCCTTTAATTCTTCCGGCAAATTATACACCGATTTCCCTTTGCAATCACATCTTTCAGCCTGTCCCGGCGTTGCATCAGAAAATGTATCCCATGCTGTAATTAGACTTTCCACTTTTTCAATCCCATGAGCTTCAAAAAAATCATTATAATTCGATAACTGCTGGCTATAAATCGTTACCACATTATATTTATCAAGCATGATTTCGTCCTGACTCTCATGACAGCCATATCCAAATCTGTTCATGCCGTCATTGATAAGAAGTTCTCCATATTTTTCCAATAATACAAGACATTCTTCCTGTGAACACCCATCTATATAATAAACATCTTTATGTGTTTCCTCTAATATTCCCGGAGCAACTGGATTTTCTCTGTCGCACGTAACTGGTAATTCTAAAATAAAAAATAACGGTTCATCATGCATTACAATGAAATGTTGGAATACTTCTTTTATCTTTTCTACATCAACATTAGCCATTAACGTCACGTCATCTGTCACTTCGTATTCCTCATTCAATCTTTCCGGCTCATATATTTTATATCCCTTAGCAAGATTTAGCATCTGCATTTCTCCTTTAACATTTGATTATAGGCTTCAATATGTATCTCGAAACATTTCCGACTCTATATTGACTCTGCTCATTACATTTCACAGAAACATAGAACGATTCGACACAGATTACATGCCATCATTCCATGTTCCCTTTTTAAATTCCTTTGAGTAAATTATGCTATCGTTGCAATATAAAGATTGTCCTTATCTACTAATAACTGTACCGGATTATTATTCAGCCGATTTACAGTATCAATATTATCAATAAACGGACGTACAAAATTACTCTGTCGTTCAATCAACTGACTCATCTGTTTGCGGATTTTTTCTGTTCCTATGTCGCCAAGCTTTTCCCCTGCTGCAATGAGCGTTTCATCAGCCTGCGTATCTCCAACAACTGGTATCCGCTCTACAATCTTACCGACTGCTTTCGTTGTCTTTGATAATCCTTTCAGCAGAGAGGATTGTATAGAAGTAGAAGAATATCCAGATATTTCTTCATAGCACTGCGTATAAAGTTCTCTGTATTTCATCGAATAATCATCCAATTTTTCTGAAATACCGGACAAATACTCTTTGTCATAATTTCCCACAAGCATTACATCTAAGAATGAGGAGAATGCAAGTGTATATAATGCAAGCTGGTAATCTTTAAATTGGTCTTGTACCGCCTGCAACTGCTTATTTACCGTCTGGTCACTATGAATCAAAAATTTCTTATTTACTTTGGCAATTATCTGTTCACGGTAAAATACTATCTTTGCTTCTGCTTCTTTTTTTATAGCAAGCACCATTGTATGATTGCTATTCTTATACATTTCATTATTCCAGTTATACTTGTAATTATTGAACACATCATACAGAAATGTGAGATTTCCTTTTAATTCAGCCTTTTCCTTCTGAACAAGAAAATCCATCATTTCCTGCTGCATTTCTTTTATAGAATCCAGTTTTTTATCAATATTCGCAAGTGCAGCCGCCATAAAAAGCATTGTCGGGTCAAAAGCAAGCGGCATCATCTGAGCCTGTCCGCCGCCAACTAAACCTGCTGATGTTTTCAGAGAACCGATAAAATTGCCCGTTTCCTTCATCTGAAACATTGTTTTTCCGGCTGTATTTACATAGTACAATCCACTTCCACCAGCTCCGGTTACTGCGGTTTGCACAGCAGTTGTCAATGGTTGAAACGCTGTTCCCATAGTTGCCAATCTTGTTACTGGTAATTTTGTGTAATTGGAAACACCAACTTTTGTTTCCTCTAACAATGGACATAGCGATGCATCGTTCATCATTGCCATTATCTCATTATCTTTCCCATTATCCATTCTTACAATTTCGCCCATATTCATACCTCTTTTCGGTCTGTTATTTTAGTTTCATAACAGACCTTGTAAATTTTGCGAATATCCTACCCAATAATTAAGAACATCCAAAATATCCTTGTACTATATCATCTAGCTGTCTCTTTATTTCTGCAAATTCACAATCCAAATCCAGTGTTTTAACTGATATTTGATTTCCACCCATTTTATAATCATTATTAGGCAAAACAATCTCATCTGTTTTGGCATATAATAACATTCCAGCAACATTACCGGAGTTGCTTGTATCAAGATTTTTCACATAAGTAAATATCTGATACAAATTTCCAGAATGCAGCGTATTTGTATTGTATTGACTTTGCGTGGTATGCGCATAGTATTTTGCATCAATTACCAAAGTTTTATCTACGCTTTTAAGCATAATATCGCTTTGCATAACAGGGAGCATTTCTCTGTAATCATCGTCGGTATCCCAAGGAATTTGAGACGCTGACGCCCGAATTTCAGGGTGTTCCTTACGGTAGTATTCAAGAATGAACTTCTCGTAAAGCCTGCACATACGCTGTTCATCAAGGAAGTCCATCAGTTTTGTGCTTCCGTCAGAGGTCGTTTGCAACAACCCTTTAAGTATCAGATAACAAATGGAAATCAGCATTTGATATGTCTGATTATTCTTGTTGAATTGAAGCTTCCAGTTTATGCTCTCCCGGCTCAATGGTTCAACTTCCGAAAAATAGATGAGCAATTTGCGAAGTTGCTTTTTTCTTTCTTTGCTGATTTCGCTTCTTACGAGGACATCCATCGTAGTGCGTATAATTCGGTTCAGATAGGAATTAACCGAGAACTCATCATAATGGCACACCAACTGCTTTTTCAGCATTGATTGTTGTTTTACCGAAGCAGATATATCTATTTTTCCACGGAGGGAAGATAAAGGCTCACTTTGAACCACATACTCCTTACCTAATCCTCGCTTTATTTGCAAAGACACTCCTTTAATAAGGATGGCAGCACATAGCTCCGCAACATTGTCAAATTCCTCGGTAGCGACCTGCTTATATCCTTGCTCATTTAAGACTTGAAACGCATATGAAAGCATATAGTATATGTTTTGTATGCGTATCATTTTATGGCACTCCTTAATGTTGCAGACCAGTCTCTGACCTTAGTAGGTTCATCAAACCAGTATTCTTTAATCAACGGTATCACTTCATATTCAACAACGGATTTAAGCCATTCATCAGTAATTTCATCATCGGTGCAAAAATAGCTATGACCGATTCTAAAGCCATCTCCCAATGACTCATCTGTTGAAATTGTACTGTTCAGGGACTCGACAGCAGCAATCAGCTTTTCCAACTTAGGCGAATCCTTTTCCGACAAGTAGTTTTTGAAGCCTTCCGAAGAAAATGCAGGAGCAAAGTCAAAAAATGCAAATCTTCTTCGGAGTGCATAATCCATAAGAGCAAGGCTTCTGTCTGCCGTATTCATCATACCGATAATTCTCACATTCTGCGGTACGGTAAACCATTCATTGGAGTAGAGCAGCTTAATCTTTTCGCCACGCTTATCCTTTTCAATCAACATCATCAGTTCTCCAAGAATTTTGCTTAGATTACCACGGTTGATTTCATCAATGATAAAGAAATACGGTCTTTCATTATCTTCTTCCGCTTCCTTGCAGAACTTATAAAAAGCACCATTTACAAGTTCAAATCCATCTTTTGAAGGTCTGTATCCCTGAATAAAATCTTCATAGGAATAGCTTTGATGGAACTGCACCATTGCAACACGACTGGTATCTTTCTGCCCCATAATAGAATATGCAAGTCGTTTTGCGGCAAATGTTTTGCCCACACCCGGTGCGCCTTGCAAAATAACATTGTACTTGGCTTCAAGCAGTTCTGTCAGCGTATTGTATGTATCCTCGTCCATATAGACTTTATTCAAGAAATCATCTTTTGTATATGGAGGATACTTGATTTCAATTTGTTCGGAAGTTTCTTCTAATATATCCTCAGCAAACAAGGACAGCAACCGCTGAACATAATCAGGGTAAGGAGAGATACAAGTCAAAGTTTTCATTACTGCCTGTCCCGGATGTTCCCATTCGCCCTTGTTCGTCCATTCAACTTTTCTTATATGCTTGTAGGTTTCTCTTGCAGAATCATAAATGTACTCTGAAGTTACAACGCCTTTTCCGATGATTTTGTGCATACCTTTTTTTACGAAAATGACATCGCCGATTTTGATTTCATTTGCGAACTGCCACAAGCAATGTGCGTTGTTTTTATATGAGTAGCTTGGGTCATAGACCTTTTTCATATAGTCTTTGATTTCTTCTTTTGAAGTAAATTCCTTGAGGTCTGTTACATCGTCCCAACCAATGCCCATAATACCGAGATTGTAAAACTCGTCCCACATACAAGCGTTATCACCCGGAGAGTAAATCCAGTAATCTATTTCTTTCACATTGGAGTCAACTCTGTTTGTTGCCGGCTCGTCAGGAGTTTCTTGGTTGTTTTTCCACGCACAGTATGAAAGCTCCGGGAAACTGTGGTATTCGTATTCTTTTTGCTTCAGGGCATTTTTCGCCTGTTCACACATAAACAGATAACTTGTTCCATCTGGTATGCCTTTATTGATGTCTGAAAAGATTGTCGTGAAATAGTGCGGCATATTATCTACATCGGTAATAAATGCACGGTTTGTTGAGTCCAAGTTGATAAAAGTATATGGTCTTACCCAATAAAGCCCCATCGTGATATTCCACTTAATCATCTTCTGCTTCGATACCGTGTCATAGGCAGTGATAAAAGCATTTTTATTATCTGCGGACGCTTCATCGGAGTAGGCAATGGCTTTTTCAAGTAATTCCCACAGGTTGTCTATGTCGTGTTCTCCACGATTTTCCTTGTATGCGAAGAACCACGCACTTAAATTCATAACAACAGGGATACCATCGAACTCTGTCGGAACAGCAGCTTTGATTGAAAACTGCTTTGCAAACTGCTCTAACAATGCAATGCGGTTAGCGTTTGTAATTCCTTTATTGAACGAACCGAAAACGGTAAAAGGGCAGATGTCCTCATACACTTCTTTACCTTTTTCCTTGAACGGAAAATTCATTTCGGCGTCAGAAAAGATTGTTTTCAGTATACCGATTAGCTCACTACGGTTATTCTTGTATTTTAATAAGGCGGAAGCCAGCTCCATATAGAAACTCGTCCATTGAAATCTTTTATCCATAATAGTTGTCCTCCATCAATTTATGCGTCCATTACATTATCAGTCCAAAGCTCGCACTGTGTCATAACAGTCTGCACAGCGTCTTCCATGCCTTCAGGCGGATACTTGTGCTTTTTCAGAAGTTTTTTGATAAGCATACGCATTTTTGCTCTTGCGGACTCTCGTTTCTGCCAATCAATCGTCTTATTCTTACGGAGGGTGTCAGCAAGCTCTTTTGTGATGGCAATCAGCTCATCATTCTCATAGAAGTCTTTGATTGCCTGCGGTTTTGTCAGAGCATCGTAGAAAGCAAGTTCATCAGCAGTAAGTCCGAGTTTATCGCCCCTTTCTGAGCGGCTGCAATCTGCTTAGCCAACTTCAGCATTTCTTCAATTACTTCTTCGTTGGTTAGCATACCGTTAAGATATGCATTGATAGAACGCTGCATAATCTCGCTAAACTTTTCGGATTTAACCACATTTGTTCTACGGTAAACGGACACTTGCTCCGCTATCAATTTTTTCAGCAACTCAACCGCAAGGTTCTTTTCTTTCATATTGGCGACTTCTTGGAGAAACTTCGGGTCAAACAGAGAAAACTCCTCTTTGATATCGGAAAAAAGATTGATAACACCATCGCTCTTGATACTCTGCTTCAAAAGTTCGTTTATTCTTGCGTTCATTTCCGGCAGAGAAATCTTTTTGCCCACACCGGCATTCGTCAGCCTGAGAACCAGTACACGCACAGACTCAAAGAACGCCGCTTCAAATCTGCTGTCCTCATCAACCAAAGAAGAACAGAGAGACAATGCTTGATGGAGCATAAGAGCTTCTTTTACGAAAGAGTCTTTTTCATCAACTTTTTCTCTGCCCATAATAAAGTTGACAGCACCGCTGATTGTTTTTGCTCTTTCAAGGTCTGTACCGTTTTGGAACTTGGAGTAATCGTATCCGTGGAACTTATCACGGCAAACCGACAGCTTCTCCAAGAACTTCGGATATGCAACCTTTGCAACATCGGTATCGCCGTAGTTCTTTTTATCACGGGAGGTGTAGTCGTTCATTGCCTGCTTCAAGGCAGTGGCAATTCCGACATAATCTACAACAAGACCGCCTTCTTTATCACGGAACACACGATTTACACGAGCGATAGCCTGCATAAGATTATGTCCGGACATAGGCTTGTAAACATACATTGTTGCAAGAGATGGCACATCAAATCCGGTCAGCCACATATCAACAACAATTGCAATTTTAAGAGGACTGTTGTTATCCTTAAATTTTTTTGCAAGCTCGTTTTTGTGGTGCTTGTTTCCAATTATTTCACGCCATTCTTCTGGGTCATTGTTGCCGGAAGTCATAACAACTGCAACCTTTTCTGTCCAAGCAGGACGAAGTTCTAAGATACGCTTGTAAATCTTCATAGCGATAGGGCGAGAATAAGCAACAATCATCGCCTTACCGGTCAACAGATTCTCACGGTTGTTTTCGTAATGGTCGAGAATATCGCAGACAAGGGAGTTGATGGTGTTATCGTTGCCGAGAACAGCTTCCATCTGTCCAAGCTCTCGTTTGCTCTTTTCGATAACCTCATTGTCGGCATTCTCTGCCATAATGTCATATTCGGCATCAATCATCTTCAAGGTCGCTTCGTCAAGATTGAGCTTGATTACACGGCTTTCATAGTAAACAGGACGTGTAGCACCGTCCTCAACAGCTTGTGTCATATCATATATGTCGATATAATCTCCGAATACCTCACGAGTGCTACGGTCTTTAGAAGAAATAGGTGTACCTGTAAAGCCGATATATGTAGCATTAGGAAGTGTATTACGAATAATACGAGCAGTTCCTATTTTAACCTTACCGGTCTTAGCGTCTACTGTTTCGGTAAGTCCATATTGACCTCTGTGTGCTTCATCAGCCATAACTACAATATTGTGGCGTTCAGATAACGGCTCGTGAGACTCCTCGAACTTTTGCATTGTGGTAAAGATAATACCATTTGCTTTTCTGCCATCAAGCAAATTTTTAAGGTTTTCACGACTTTCGGCGTGCATAGGCTCTTGCCTTAAAAAGTCCTTACACTTTGCAAACTGACCATAAAGCTGGTCGTCTAGGTCGTTTCTGTCGGTAATTACAACAATAGTTGGACTATCTAATGCTTGCTGTAATAAGTGAGCATAAAATACCATAGAAAACGATTTTCCGCTTCCTTGCGTGTGCCAGAACACACCACCCTTACCATCGGTAACGGTAGCGTGTTTCGTAGATTCGATTGCCTTTCTAACCGCAAAATACTGGTGGTATCCAGCAAGAATTTTGAACGAATTGATACCCTCGTTAGAAAAGCAGATAAAGTTTTTGATAATATCCAGCAGTCTTTTCTTTTGAAACATGCCCTCAAAGAAAGTATCAAACTGGGCATACTGTGTGTTTTCATAGTCGCCGTCTTTTGTTTTCCACTCCATAAAACGGTCTTCACCGGAGGTGATTGTACCCGCTTTGGAGGTCAACTGATCGCTCATAACACAGATAGCGTTATATACAAACATTGACGGAATTTCCTGCATATAGTTACGAAGCTGTCTATACGCTTCGGAAGCGTCCGTTTCTTCACGGGAGGGAGATTTCAGCTCAACCAAAACTACCGGCAAGCCGTTCAAAAAGAGAATTACATCAGGGCGTTTATTGCTATTTTCAATAAATGTCCATTGATTTGCTACAATAAAGGAGTTATTGTCGGGATTTTTGTAGTCAACAAGATAGACGATAGAGGAGCGTTCCTCACCGCCAACAAGATACCTAACAGGAATGCCGTTTTGCAGATAGTCCATAAAGACAGTGTTTTTCTGCACAAGCTCTCCGTTTTCAAAGTTTTTGAGTTTGAATAAGGCGTCCTGAATTGCGTCATCCGGCAGCTCTCTATTTAAACGATACAGAGAGTCAATCAAAATCTCCTCATATAGTGGACTGTAAAAGTCCCTTTCTATATCGGGACCGTATGCGTACTCGTATCCCAAATCATTTCTGAACAGCTCGATTACTGAATTTTCATAATCGGCTTCGGTATATAATCCCGGCATTTTCGTTTCTCCTTTTTTTACAGCTCGGAGCTGCATATTCTTTCTTCGTTATACTTAATTAAATTGTCGTAGTTTCCGGTTTTACAATCAAACATCACAACCTTAGGAAGTTCAAAAATTCCTTGTGATGTTCTAAGTAGTTTATATGGTGCATACCAAATCAAGTAATCAATTCCGCTATGCAAAAAGACATTTACGAAGTTTTTGTCCCAAAAGAACAAGTGCGGTTTTCCTGCTATCATTTCGCCTTCGTGTGCTTCATCCATATTCGGCTTATTATTTTCACATTGAAGATACGCAGAGGACTCATCCATAACAAACAAAACGGTTTTATAACCGATATGGTTGCTTTGGTAAAGCGGAAGTTTTTTTATGTGTTCAGAAACTACTCGCTCAAAATTTGATTTGTAGAACAAATAGTTGTGGTCTTGCTCTGACGGAAGAAGTGTCTTTGCATTAACTATAAGTTCTGTATTAGGAAATATTTCTTGTATGCCACTTTCTTTAAGTTCTTTATAAAGCTTGCTTTCTCCGGCGTTTGTCGGATTTTGAATTTTTCCCTTTTTATCTACAAAAGCGTGGTCGTCAACTCGCATAACATCCATCATCAGCTCGTCTTTTGGCGAATAATAATCAGGTGGTGGGTCAGACTTACCGGAACTATTTATCCAATTGTTCCATAAGGCTTCCGTGTGAATTGATAAATAAACAGCTTCAATCGTCTCAGACTGAGTGGCAAACATAACCTCATTGTCATTGACTCTCTGAAATTGAGATATTATCTTATCTTCATCATCAAACCTATTCATTTCCGACCCTCCTATCTTTATAAACAATAATTTAGTGGCTTAGAGGTCGATATTGGAGACATCAAGTTCGCCAGACATTAGTTTAGGCAGTAAGTTGTCTCGTAAGGCAGCGAGATGCATATTCTCAGCTTGCAGGGATTCTATTTCTTGATGCATCGGCAGTGCTAAGCCGTGGAATTTCTGTATAATATTGAGGTCACTGTGCAAGTTTAGCTGTTTTATTAAAACTTGACTTATATTCTGCTGTGCAGAACCTACCGCTAGATTTATGAATTTTTGCTGTGACTCATATGCAATCTGAAACAGGTATGTATACGGATAATTTTCGTTACAGAGAAGTGCACAGACTGCTTGGTTACAGGTCATCGGTTTAGAAATAAACCACATGCTCCCCACAGTAGCCATACATAGCAATCAAAGTTTCACTAGTTTAGCAAAAGCCAGATGATTTATTGCTAAATCGTTAATGTGCTCCTCGGTTTCATGAATGTAATTTCCTAGCAGTTCTTTAGATTTCACCCAACAAATTGAACTGTCAGAATAATATTCATCATGCTTCCGCGAAGGTGTTCCTCCGGATGTCGTAGCAACAACCTCTCCAAGAGGTGTATCCATAGCAGAATTACAAAAAAGCCTTGAATAGAGTATGTGCAGTTGCTGAAGTAAATTATTGTTTATAAAGATAGGAGGGTCGGAAATGAATAGGTTTGATGATGAAGATAAGATAATATCTCAATTTCAGAGAGTCAATGACAATGAGGTTATGTTTGCCACTCAGTCTGAGACGATTGAAGCTGTTTATTTATCAATTCACACGGAAGCCTTATGGAACAATTGGATAAATAGTTCCGGTAAGTCTGACCCACCACCTGATTATTATTCGCCAAAAGACGAGCTGATGATGGATGTTATGCGAGTTGACGACCACGCTTTTGTAGATAAAAAGGGAAAAATTCAAAATCCGACAAACGCCGGAGAAAGCAAGCTTTATAAAGAACTTAAAGAAAGTGGCATACAAGAAATATTTCCTAATACAGAACTTATAGTTAATGCAAAAGACACTTCTTCCGTCAGAGCAAGACCACAACTATTTGTTCTATCAAATCAAATTTTGAGCGAGTAGTTTCTGAACACATAAAACTTCCGCTTTACCAAAGCAACCATATCGGTATAAAACCGTTTTGTTTGTTATGGATGAGTCCTCTGCGTATCTTCAATGTGAAAATAATAAGCCGAATATGGATGAAGCAATAACGAAGGCGAAATGATAGCAGGAAAACCGCACTTGTTCTTTGGGACAAAACTTGTAAATGTCTTT
>SCPN01000664.1_pt1 | contig 27192 bp, 23 predicted proteins | sample 6106831 | NCBI WGS metagenome assembly SCPN01 (sample SAMN10720447, study PRJNA508395) | human gut metagenome | isolation source: Participant 1, 0 month
ATCGTTAAGGCTTAGAAGCTCTTCCTCCGTAAGCTTTTCTTCCAGCATCCGGATAAATGCCGTATTCTTAAGGTAATACTCATCAAGATAGTCAACCGCTTTCGCAGTCAGGCGAATCGATATCCTTCTCCGGTCATCTTCCACATGTGCCCGTTCTACAAACTGGTATTTATACAGATTATCAACCAGTTTCGTCACCTGCTGCTTGGGAACCTTCAAATGCTGCGCCAGTTCTGTCATCGTAACCACTCCCAGAGACTTTAAGGTTTCCAGGCAATAATAGGTTTCCAGGCTCATTTCTCCATTCAGGCTGTCTTTAAACGGCCGGACCAGTTTGGAATTCCATACCGGCATGACCAAAAGCAGATTCTGTACAAATTTTTCCGCAGTTTTTTCTGTTTCCATTCCCTCTACTCCGTTTCCATTCTCCTCGCTCCATGTTGACAAAAGAATTCCGCAGTGATATTCTAAGAAATTAGTAAACAAAATATGACTTTTTTAGAAATGTTACAATTTTTCTCTATTCTACTTTTAAAAAGACGAAAAGTCAATCACACTTCCATAAATAAACCCATTATAAAGGAGATGCTGTAATTATGAAACTGTCAGGAATCTCAGAAAGAATTCGAAGCAATTTCCGCCACAGTACTTTGAGTTTCATTTTTATTATTGCCTATGTAAATATTTTCCCCCTGATATTCGGGCCTGAAAACTCTATAGTAGCTGTCATTTCACTAATTATGGATGTTCTGATCAATGGTGCATTGATTCTTACAGCCACCTGGTAAAGCATCTGTTCCTCCAGTCAGCAGTATTGGCATGGATGGGTATTGCTGCCTTTCTGGTCACCACCCTCCCCGCCTTATTTTCCTTTCTTATTAATTTTTTTACGCTGCTGTTGATTCTATATGCTTTTACTTATGAATATTCCAATCACATATATTTTCCTTATATTCTGTCATACCTGTTCCTCATCTTTATTTCGCCTGTACACGCCGGGCAGCTTCCCATGAGAATACTCGGAATGCTCGCTGGCGCCGTATCAATTATGCTCTATCAATGGGTTATGGGAAGAAAACGTGTGCAGGAAACTGCCAGGGATGTCTTAACAGAAATGATTGATGATATTTGTCAGTATATATCACAGCGGACAGCCGGAAATCCGCAGAAGGCGGATCTTTCCGCCATGCGGCACAAATTATGCCGTTTAAGCCGGACAGTCTATGAGCGGAGGAAAAAAACCTTATGTGTTTCCGATGCCGGTTTTTCCATGATAGATGCAGGACGCGGATTAGAGCATCTGATGATCCTGATACAGGAGTTTCCTGAAACATTATCCGGACAGGATAAAATATTTCTTTCAGAAATTGTCAGGCTGCTGAACCAGATGCGTATTTTTCTTCAGCAGGAAGGCCATGTTCTCCCTTCTCTGGAGACTTCTTTGTTTTATGAATTAAAAGATGATAAGACTGCCCGGCTTCTTTATAACAGCTTTGTTTATATCCGGGACCGCCTTCTTCATATGACTGATCCCCAGAGCCGGACACACTACAGAAAAACAGCTCTTTCACTTAAAGTACGGCTCCAGGCAGCGCTGGATTTAAGCCCGGTGAGGGCAGTCTATGCGCTGCGGATCGCACTGCTTTTATCCTGCGCCACATTATTGGTGCAGCTTCTTGCACTTCCGCATGGAAAATGGCTTTTGTTTACTCTGGCATCCGTATCACTTCCCTACGCGGATGATGTTCCCGTGAAAATGAAAAAAAGATTCCTTGCTACAGTGATTGGAGGACTGCTATCAGTCGTTATTTACACATTTATCCCTTCCTCCGCAGGACGCACTGCAGTTATGATGTTATCCGGCTATCTTTCTTTTTATTTTACGGATTATACGGAAACCTTTGCATGCTCTACTATCGGCGCGCTGGGCGGCGCGGTGTTTATGAGCGCTTTTGATTTTCAGGCGGTTGGAAATATTTTTCTTATCCGTATCGGATATATAGTGGCGGGGATTGCTGTCGCATATGTAATCAACTGTCTGCTCTTTCCTTATACGCGTGCCATGGCAACCAGGCAGCTGATGAAAAAGTATAAGGGCATAACAGAATTGCTGACAAAAGTATGCCATTCTGAGCATGTGGATACCCAGTTATACTATAATCTTGTAATCCAGGCCCATCTGCAGGAAGAAAAGCTTACCTCCAATGCCCATTTGGAAGAATGGGGTGAGCTCCCGGCTTTGCTCGCCGAATACAGGGCGAAGGTACGTCAGGCACACCGCGGCCGGATTCCTGAGAGGGCAGATGCGCCTGTCTTTGAATCCGGGCATCTTGCTACCTGATTTATAATTACAGTTATATGATGCTGCGCTACCTGTTAATGGACAGCATTGTATAGGCAGATTTCCCCACATGCTGAAAACAATGCTGTTTCAAATCAGATCTTAAATAAAAAATCCCGCAACCGCAATATTCCAGGTATTCCTACATACTGCAAAACAGTCTCTCAAAATCTCCTCAGGAAACTCCACCGGACCATTCTGTCTCCTCGTAAGACCCAAGCAGCAAACGGACCCCTGCAGCAATAAGAATATCCCCAAAGAGGAATCCACCGATATCGATTCCCGTAACATCAATTCCCATAAGCATTAGCGCCCAGGCAACGATAAACTGGAATACATACAGGGTCAATGCCACTCGGCCAGCCGCAGCAAAGGCCTCAGCACAGCCCATACTTTTCTCAATAGGAAAAGCAGCCCCAATATAATCAGAGAAGGCCCGTCCCGATCCAGCAGTTCAAAGGAGGAACCGCCCTGAGGCTCTGCGTAAAAAAGCATATGCCACAGTACGGGCTGGGCATTCCGCGGCCAGATGGCATACTCATCTATCTGATAGTTCACCGGCATCCGCATAAGCCATGCCTCAAATCCCTGACGTATTCCGGGAAGCAGAAATATATCAAACAGCTTACATGGGTATCAGAGTGCCGCCCACCTGAAATTTACCAGGGCGCACAGCCGTCCGCGTACTGCGCAGCTCCATCCGTCCAAGCGCCATCCCCGCAGTAAAAACAGGCAGCCAGGCAAGTGCGGAAAGCGGCCCCCCTGCAAGGTCATATAATAATGCCGCATCAGAAAACAGGCTTAATCCGATAAGCATAAGCGGCGGGCACACCAGGAATGAAACACAGGATACTGCGGTCAATGTCCGTGAGAGCTGCAGAATAAGAAGCAGCGCCAGCAAAAACAGCATTGCATAAGCCGGCAGGACCACCGCAAACGGACCATTCAGCATAATGAGCAGATAGCCGGCCATATCAATAAAGACGGCCCTGGCCAGCATCCGAGCCCGAAAGGCGGAAGGCTCCGTTCCCTTCTCATTCATCCGCCGTACCATAATTGAGTAGGAAATACCGGAGCAAAGAATAAACAGAATCATGGTATTTCCAGACACAAAGCTGTTTCTTTCATTCAGTGCAAAATGCTGCACATACATTCCAATCACAGCAAGCCCGCGGGCAGCATCCAACGCAGCAAGTCTCCCGCTCTTTCGTTCCCCGCCCGGAGTATCAACATGGGGGGTAGTTATTGTTTCTGACATAATAAAATTTCCTCCTTCAGGTAAGTTTTTTCGTTCCCTACCTTATCACATCCAAAGGCTTTTGTGGGATTTCTGTCCCGGTATGGCTTTAAATGGCCTGAAGAGTGTTCCGTCCGGGTATTTCAGGACAGAATCCCTTCTTTCACGACACCGGCTTTTTTTCGCATCCCTTTTTTGATATACTTTTTATATGGAGGAATTTACAATGCTCAAGCTGATTCTGTGTGATGATGATACCTTTACGCTGCGTACCTTTTCCCGTCTGCTTATAAAGGCCGGGGAACAGTTCCAAATACCTTTGGAAATAAAATGCCAGGCTTCAAATGCCCGGGAGCTGCTCCGTTTCCTTGACTGTAACCCGGATACCTATCTGTTCTTTCTGGATTTGGATATGGGAAGCAGGGAGTTGAACGGCCTGGATATCGGCAGGCTTATCCGTGAAAAGACGCCTGGTTCCAGAATCGTTTATGTCACAAGCCATACGGAAAAGACGATGGACATTCTGAAAAGCGGCGTAGAGCCTTTTTATTTTGTGGAAAAGGACTTCAATCAGGATATGATGATTCTCGAGTTTGGAAAATGCCTGAAAAAAGCATGCGGTCTTCCCGGGGGATTTTCAGATGATACCGGGGAAGAAAAAAGTATCCGCCTGCCCATTGGCCTTGATGAAACGATCAGCGTCCCCGTCCGCCGCATCACATTTGTTGAGGCGCTGAAAGCAAGCGCTCATAATATCTGCTATCATACCCTTGACGGTTCGCAGATTACGGTAAGGGACACGATAAAAAATGCCCTCTCCGCACTTGGAGACGGATTTGTACAGACACACCGTTCTGTAATTGTTAACCGGATTTATATTATTGGCGTTGAAAATGCACAGGTAAAGCTTTCAAACGGTGAAACCGTCGCCTGTGCACTGAGTAAACTGAATGAATTTTCAAAATACAGCAGAAAACAGGGAGGAAACTGACATGCTGCCATCAGGAAGCATCTCTTATATATTTACCAGCGGTCTGGAAGAGATAGCGCTATTTCTAGCCGTATATTTCTTAATTCTCATATGTGCGGCCGCCGCAAAAAAACTGCCCTTCCAAAAGGCCTTCCCATTTGCCCTGATTATTGTGGCCGCTACCATTCTTTTCATTCCTGCCTATGGTGCGAAGCTGGAACTGGCCATCTCGGTTTTTTCTGCGGTTCTCTGTGTCGTCGTCCTGGCTCTCGTCGGCATGACCGACTGCAGCACGGTGGACGCTTTATTTCTTTTTTCTTTATTTCTCACCCCGAAACGTTTCTTTAATTCCACGGACATGCTGCTGGGGCCCGGCATTCATTTCCTTTATATTTTAATGATCGTCCTTGCCTACGGGAGGATAAAGTCCGGAACCTTCAGGGGTAAATTTCTGCCCTACTATGTTTCCTTTATCTATCTTTCCCTGATCTCCTATATATTCAATACCCTGTCTGACCGCATTGCATTTTTTTACCGGATAACCCTTCACTCCGGAAGCTATCTGCCTTTAGCCTCCATACCGGTTCTGTTTGCACTGCTCTGCGGCCTGACTGCTTACTTATGCAAAAGGCTGGAAAAGGAAAAAACAGCCCTGCGGATCTATGGGGCCAGATATTCCGAAATCGAAAAATACCTCTATTTTCTTACTGGCTTTACAGTTGTATTCCTGCTTGCCGCCCACATTCCCTTTGTCGTTACAAGAACCTCAAGCTATACCCTCATGAACGTTTTGTCCATTTTTTATATCATCCTTCTCCTGCTTCAGATACTTTTTCTTGTCCTCTTTTACCAGGTCGCATATTATCGCGATGCTCTGCGTTTTAAAGAACAGGAGCAGAAAAATGAAGAACACTACTATCTATCACTGAAGAAAAATCTGGATTCCATGGCCGATATCCGGCATGATATCAAAAATCTTTTCCTCACAATGGGAAATTTCGTGGAACGCAGCCAGGATGAAGAAATGAAAGCTTTTTACAAAGAAAAGATCTTCCCCTTCGCCATAGATGAAATTGATAAAAATTATCTGTATTCCCAGCTTTACCAGATACCCAATGAGGCACTGCGCGGCTTCCTCCATATGAAACTGTTCCAGGCACAAAACCGCAGGGAAAACATAAAGCTGCAGTTCCATATTGAGGACAGGAATTTTTTCCTGGGCATGGATATCATTGATTTAACCCGTGTCCTGGGAATATTGCTGGATAATGCCTTTGAAGAATGTGAGGCGGCAGAAGGCTCATGTATTGAAATCCACGTTAAAAATAATAGTAATTTATGTACCTATACTATCAAAAATACCCGCCGGCACCTTCCCAGTGAAAATGAATGCACCCGCGGTTTTTCCACGAAACCGGGCCACATGGGTCTTGGCCTTTCCATTGTCCACTCCATCACCGAGCTGTACCCCATGGTTACGCTTAACACCTATTACGATCAGGATTTTTATATACAGAGCCTGAATATCAGCAGAGAGGAATAAGCAAAGGGTCTTTGCAGGCAATCATCAATCAGTACAGCACCAAACTGAAGAAAAGTTCTCAACCAGCCAGGAAACCAACCACAGTCTCCAATACCTGCGCATACTCATCCCCTGAAGCCCATGATCAATCCCTTCCATCAGCTCCAGCCTGCAGTTTTCAGACACTCCTGATACCGGACGGCAGCAGATGCATCAACCACCGCATCATGGATGCCATGAATTACCAACGCAGGTCCCTGGTAATTACCGGTCACTTCATAAATCGGAAGCAGCTTTGCTATCCGGAAATAATGGCCGCCCACTACATGTTCGCCGCCCACACATACCGTATCCGGAATATGCTGCGTATCATAAACCGCATCCATGCAGACACCCTTCTGCGCATCATCCTTCAGCGTAGCCGCCGGAGCCAGCAGGACCAGTTTATGAATCACATCCGGATAATAACCGGCCAGCATGCCTGCAACCACACCTCCCTGAGAGTGTCCGATTACATAGATTTCCGTCACGAAATCCAGCTTCCTCACATATTCAAGAATTGCTATGGCATCCTCAATTTCATTCAGGACATTCATATCCGTAAAACTGCCATCGCTCTTACCATGCCCATTAAAATCAAATCGTACCACAGCAATTCCTTTTTCTGTCAGCAGGTCTGCTAATGCCTGGAAAAGTCCGTCCCTTTCATAACCCAAATCTCCGGTAAAGCCATGAAAAATGATGGCTGCCGGACATTCTTTCCGTGTCGGCCGCTCCAGTCTTCCCGCAGGGTCAGGCCGTCTCGTTTGATATTGATATCCATATATTTGTATCTTCCTTTCTTTTTCAGTGGTATTCCGTCACCTTAATATTTACGGATTTTATTAATTATAATACCATATTCGTCCCTACACTGCACCGTTTATTATTCATGCTATGTTTTCTTTTATTTTATCTCATGAAAAAGGACAGGTGTAATTCAACCTGTCCATTTTTCCGTTTTTACCAGTTCCGCTTCAAGATAAATGTATGGATTATCCTCATGAAGGCGTTCCTTATATACCTGTACTTTATATTTTCCATCCTTAGTTTCGCTGAAAATTAATTTCGTCCAGAAACAGGTTTGCAGGAATTTTGTTTCCACTACCAGTTCCTCTGCATCAGCAAAGGCCGTAGATACCGTCCATGTATAGATTGGAATTGCTCCTTTACTGTACACGGGCCTCAATTCTCCGTCCAAATAAGCATGGATACATGTCCTGTATGTCCCATCATCAAAAACCAGTTCAAGCATATTATTTTTATAATATATGGAAACTTCCTTTACATTTACATCTTCGTGATCATAAAAATCCGTATATACATTATTGTCATCCACCGGCCGCAGCTCCGTATTTATATGAAAGGCCCCGGAGGTAACGCGATATATACCGTTCCAGCGGTTTAAATCCTCCGGAATGCAATTGCTTCTGCGTTTTTTAACTTTTAGGGTACTGATGTAATTACACAATAACCGGTACCCTTCTTCATCCTCTGCCAGCGCCCCTGAGGGAAGCGTCGGACACAGCAGATATTTACTTATGATCTCATTTTCCGCACGGGATCCTCCGTCATCAGCAGACTGGTTAACTGAAATTGTCAGATCATTCGTTCTGCTCATAATCACATCCTTGCATATTCAATCTGGCTAATTCTAATGCTGGGCCTTCTCCGTAATTTTAGCCCTGTTTTTCTCAAATACCGGCTGCATATACTTCTTATATAATGGCATGAGTTCATGATCATAGTTACAGCGAAGCTCCGGCTTTACATCAAAAACCATGGTCTGTTCTTTCTCAGGCGTGCTTGCCGGCCATTCAGGCAGCCCGTTATGATTCGGATTACCGCTGTGTGCAAATGCCATTACCGTATCGAAAATCAGTTTTTCCAGTTTCTCCGCGCATTCCTCCTGGGCGGACGGCACAAACTCCGTATTGTGGAACACATATGAAATGTCAGCGCAGTGCCAGGGCGTGGAACCGCCTTCGATGGGCATATCGTGGTTGAACATGTAGGAATAGGTACACTGATTGAGTCCGCTTCTCATACGGATATATTTATGTATGCCATTCCTGAAAATATAATCCATACGGGTAAGATCGCTGATATGTCTTTCCGGATATGCCTGTTTAAACAGGGGAATCAGCAAAGCTGCCGCTTCGGCTCCCAGCACCTCCTCCACGCCCCTTATTTCCGCTTCCTCCGGCATTTTCTTCTTATCAGCATTTCCCGGCACAAAAGAAGCCATCTCTCCGAATACGGAACCTACCAGCATGGGAATATGGGCAGTTTCCTTCCTGAAACCGTAAAGCAGCGGATCGCCTGCATAGAATTCATTACGGAATGGTAAATCCCCCACATATCTGTTTTCTCCTGCAAAAGCAGGCCGCACCTTTATATAGGCATCCGCCAGACTCTGATAAGGCACCTCTTCCAATTCCTTCACGCTGCGTATGCACAATTCTGCCATAATGCTCTCCGCCAGGGCCTTTCCGCTTTCTTCCTCAACCGGCTTTTCCACATCAAGCACACCGCTCATGGAATATCCTTTGGCATATAATCCGTCAGCCCCGGGAGACTGCAGCAGCGTAGTTACCTTTCCACCGCCTCCTGACTGGCCGAATATAATTACATTATCCGGATCCCCGCCGAATTTTTCCACATTTTCCTGAATCCATTGCAACGCTGCAATGATATCATCTCCTCCTGCATTTCCTGAATTGATATATTCGTCCCCAAAATCAGAAAGATCAAAATAACCGATTATATTCAGTCTGTGGTTAATGGAAACCGTAACTACATCCCCATATCTGCTCATATTTTCGCCTTCATAAGCGATATGCTCAATCGCAGATCCCGATTCGTATCCGCCACCGTGAAGCCATACCATAACCGGCCGCTTCTGATCGTCACACGCCGGTGTCCACAGATTCAGGTTCAGGCAGTCCTCATTCATCGGCCAATAACGGTGCGGTACGAATATTTCCCCATTTGGCCTGGGCAGATACAGCTGCGGGCATACATAGCCAAAGCTTGTGGCGTCGAACACATCATCCCAGGCCGGGACCGGTTCCGGGGCGTGGAACCGCTTCGCTTTTGCATACGGAATTCCTTTAAAGACATAAATATCCTTCAGGATATAGCCCCTGACTTTTCCTTTCGTAGTTTCCACCACTGCCGTTCTGTCGTCAAATTGAAATCTTGTCCCCATTTTTTCTCCTCCATTACCCTTTTATTGAACCAATCATAACGCCCTTTACAAAGTACTTTTGTACAAAGGGATAAATACAAAAGATTGGAAGCGTCCCTACTACTATTACAGCATATTTTACCACTCTTGTCAGCAGGAGTGTCGCGGCCGAGCTGGCGCTGTCCCCCACAGCCAGCATGGCCGCCCCCTGCTGGGAAGTAATTAAATCCTTTAATACAAGCTGCAACGGCCATAAGCTTCTGTCCTGAAGATAGATCATTGCTATAAAGTAGCTGTTCCACTGTGCAACAATAAGAAACAGAGCTATTACCGCAATGCTTGCCTTGGACAATGGATAATAAATGCGGAATAAGATTGTCCATGCGCCGGCGCCGTCCAGCTTCGCACTTTCTTCCAGACTGTCGGGAATAGAGAGGAAAAAAGTACGCATTATAATCAGGTTCATGGGAGTAATACAGCCCGGAATAATAACCGACCATATGGTATCCAGCATATGCAGATTATTCATCAGCACATAGTTTGGAATAAGCCCTCCATTGAACATCATGGTAAATGTAATCAGAAGCATAATCGGATTTTTGAGCTTCAGGTTCTTCCTAGACAGGACATATGCGCCTATCGATGTAAAAAATACCCCCAGCAGTGTCTGGACGGAAACATATAGCAGTGTATGCCAATAGCCATTCCATACAGTATATGATTTCAGGACCTCCCGGTATCCGATCAATGAAAATTTTTTCGGCCATAATACAAGTCCCTTGCTGAGCGCAAGAGCTTCCGGATCCGAAAAAGAGGACATTATCACATGGATAATCGGAAGGATGCATACAACGGATATTACAGTCAATAATATTGCATTACCTGCCGAAAATACAGTTTTTCCCACACTTTTTGATTCAACCATAGCAGCCTCCTAGAACAAATTTGTATCGCTGAACTTTTTTGCCAGCTTGTTTGCCACAACAATCAGTACAAAATTGATAACGGAATTAAACATCCCGACTGCCGTTGAATAACCATAGTTGAACTCCTGCAGACCTTTTCTGTACACAAATGTGGAAATAACATCTGCCGTTTCATAAATATTTGCATTATACAATAAGATAATCTTTTCTGCACCAACAGCCAGCATTGTACCGCATTTCAATATCAGCATGATAATAATCGTTGATGAGATTTCCGGTATTGTAATATGTATTGTCTGCTGCCATCTGTTTGCACCATCAATCGCTGCAGCTTCGTACAGCTCCTGATCAACAGCGGAAAGCGTGGCCACATAAATGATGCTGGAATACCCCAGGCTCTGCCATAGCTCACTTACAGTCATGATTGCCCTGAAATATTTGGGATCTGCAAGCAGATTTTTACTTTCTCCTGTCAGAGCCGTCATAAGTGTACCGCCCAGAAGCCCGTCGGAAGATGTAAAGTCTATAATAATTCCCGCCAGTACTACCAGTGATATAAAGTATGGCATATAGGTTATCGTCTGCACAGCCTTTTTAAACCGCAGACGTTTGACTTCATTCAGCAATAATGCAAATATGATTGGCAGCGGAAAGCAGATTAAAAGACTTAACAGGCTGATGATAATTGTATTCCTTAATACACGCCCGAAATACACACTGTTAAAAAAATCTATGAAGTTTTTAAAGCCCACAAAGCTGCTTCCGAAAATTCCGTTTGCCGGCCGGAAATTCTGAAATGCTATTACCAGTCCTCCCATAGGGACATAAGAAAATACGATAAAATAAATGAGCACCGGAAGCAGCATCAAATAGTAAGCCTTATTAATTTTAAGATCATGGATCAAACCTTTTTTCTTTTTCACATCCATCTCTCCGTAATTATCTGTTATTATATCTTTCATAGCCGGTCTGATAGATATTCAGAGCCTCTTCAATTCCCATGGAATAAATCTGCTTAACCGTATTGTCCCAGTTTGCAAGCGCAGTATCATCTGTTATCGCCTTAATCGTCTCTTCCTGTACATAGGTAGAAATATCATTCATTATTGTTGATACCTGCTGTTCTTCCTCCGCTGTCAGAGACCAGATTGTATTGTACTGTTCCGTAGACTCTGTCCAAATTCTGTCCCATTCCTGATTTTCTTTTGACTTAAACTGTGCATTACGGTATTTTGCTTCATCAGAGATTGCAAAGACACATGCCACATTCAGACGAAGGCCATCGGAGGAGCCGGATGGATGCTGCATAATTTTGTCCGTAAAAACAGGTGTACCGTCATTCATCGTATAGGTTTCGCCTTCAATCCCAAAATTTGTCAGCCTGATCCCATCTTCGGAACATAAATAATCAATAAAATTCATTGCCAGCTTGGGATCGGCGCACTTTGAGGTTATCGCAAACCAACTGCCGTTTCCGCAATAGAGCTGCTTGATAGAAACTTTAGGTTTTGCTCCGTCAGCTACTCTGACAGGGTACCCTACCGCGGCCGCATCCGCATCCGGAACCGTGTTCTGCAGTGCAAGAATCATAGAGGGCAGCGGACCGTCCAAAGTATAACATGCGCCAACCTTTCCTTCCCCAAACATAGCGAGGAATGTGTCCATTGTAGACATCAGTGATCTTGTCATAAATTCCTTGTCCAGCAGTCCTTCCTTATACCATCTGTTCATTGTAATCAGATAGTCCTTATATCCTGCTTCCACAGCACCGTAGGTCAACTTACCGTCAGAACCGGGATAAATGCCCATATCATTACGGAAGTCAACCGGTGCCTTCTCTATTCCATATGCAGCCAGCAGCGCCTGATCCATTCCTGTAGTATTCAGCATACTATAGGGTACTTCAATCCCCATATCCCTAAAAGCTTTCAGTGCGTTTTCCCATCCGTCCACTGTTTCAGGGATATCCAGGCCGGCTTTATCCAGCAGATCCTTTCTGATGACCTGCCCCCACCACTGAAGTTCTTTGCCTTCAAATTCAGGCATATATTTTGCATAAGCCACAGCCATCCTGTTTTCAAGGGTCGTGGCTTCCTTATAGGACTGATCATTTTCCTTAATCAGCGCCAGATAATTAGGCATATATTCTTCCGCATAAGGTGCGAGATCAATAAAACAACCATCCTCTACCGCCTGATCCATTCCTCCCGGATAAGAAATACCGGTATTCCCAACTATAATATCCGGATAATTACCGGATGCAATCAGAAGATTAAACTGTGCTTCTTCTTCGCCTGTTGCAGGAATTATATAATTGATTTTAATGTTGGTATTCTCCGAAAGCTTCTGATAAGAAGGATTATTGTCAATTACCTCCTGTGTGAAGGTCTGGGCTCCTGAAAAATTCGCACCGCCTATGGCAAAGAAAATGCTGAGTTCCTTCTGCTCTTCACAAAGTGGCCCCACATAATTGCCATTTTCATCTCTCTTATTTAATGCCGCTGTATCACTGTCCTTTGCTTCTGCCGCTGTTTCCGCTACGGAAGCAGATGCACCTGCCGCCTGCTGGTTATCAGTCATTTTTCCTGACCCACACCCTGCCAGGGCCGCTGCCGTTAATGCCGTAATTCCTAATAATGCAATCCCTTTTCTTAATTTACCTTTCATTACTGCCTCCCATTCATATTTCAGGTATTTTCCACATTCCATCAGTTTTCCTTCAACACCGTACGCGTCCGGAGCTGAAATACATCTGTGTAACTGCACCTTAACATAGCTTTCGACGTGAAGATAGTTCCATTTTCCAACCAGGGCAAAAGAAAAAATGCCATTTTCCGGCCTTTCCAGGCGAAAATGACATTTTCTGCACAAAACAGGAATAGAAATGACATTTGAAAATCCCCGTCATTCCTTTTTTTCATCTTTCTTCTTTCTGTATTCCGTAGGTGTAACTCCTTCCGACTGCTTAAAGGAACGAATCATGGTTCTGTACGAATAAAATCCTGCCTGCTCTGCAATATCATTAATATTCAGGGAATCATCCTTCATCAGATATTTCACCCGTTCTATCCTCTTTTCATTCACATACTGGATGACCTTCATATCATACTCTTTTTTCATCAGCCGTGTAACATATCCTTCCGATATTTGAAACTTCTCTGCTATTGAAGAAAGGGAAAGATCGGGGCTGGTATAATTAGTGTCAATATATTCCTTGATTCTTTCCGCCCTCGGCCTGACGTGCTCCCCGGCAGACGCATTGTTTTTAAGCATGGCGAAAAGACGTATCATCGAATCTGCAATCCGGTCATTATCATAACAGTTCATAATTCCCATAATTTTATTTTCATCACAGCCCGCCGCAAGCTCTGCTCTGCCGGAAGAAGCATCCCGTATCAGGAAAAGTATGTGGAACAGATACAATCTGGCCGATATGGCATCGCCGTCTGTTTCTCTGACCTCCTGAATAATATCCCTTAAAACCATCTCCGCACTGTTGAGATTACCGTTTTTCAGGAAATTAACCAACCTCCACTCTTTCCGGTTCCGTATGTTGGAATCTATCTCTCTGTCAATATTGCCCCCGTCTCCCATGCTCATCAGACATTCGCTATAGCAACTTCGCAGCTCAGTCAGGCGGATACATTCAAAGCTGCAGAACCAGGAAACCGCGAGTCCCATCCTGTCCTTTAAAAATTCCCTGGTTTTATTGCTTTTCTCCGCTATCAGCTCTTCCACTGCCTGTTCTTCCCGGCTGCTGTAATTAACCAGCAGCACAACAAAGTTGTCACATTCAACTGGTTCCACCACTTCAAAAGTCTCCCGCATACATTCCGTTGCAATATTTTTAATCAGAAAATGAACCAAATCATAGGTTTCCACCTTATTTTTAGCATCATTATCAAAAAACAGATTGGAATAATCGTCCACAGAAAAAGGACCATCCGGAAAATATGGTGCGGGAAATGAATGCAATACTGTTCCAGCGCATTTTCAATTTCTGCCGTAGAGACGTAATATCCCTTGATGATTCGGCTGAGAATATTATTTACGATAATATCCTTCTCCTTATCAATCTGATTTTCCAGGGCATATCTGTCCCTGGCAATTGTCTGGAATGTCTTCTGCAGATATTCAAATTCATTTCCGGCCGGTTCTGCCGGATGCTGCTGTCCTATTGCCTCAATCAGTTTCAAAACCGGATTGTACTGTTTTTTAGCCAGATAATGGGCAAGAAGAACGCTGATAACCGAGCTTGCCAAAATAAAGCAGATATAAGCATTCCTGGTGTGGTTAATATTACGGAACAAAGATAATGTATCAATCCCGCAATAATATTCCCAGTTCTCCGCTTCGGACTTTACTTTAGCTATAAAAATGTCCTCCCCTTCCTTCTGTATTCTTGTATAGGGAGCCATCTGCTTCAGTTCTTCCGCAATTTCGCCATCATAACACCTCTTCCTGCCTATATCATAAAAAATGCACCATTTGCCTGTCATTATTCCTTCCAGTACTCTTCCGTTTTGAAAATTTCCGGCTTCCAAATCCAGCTGAATCAGAATCCACCCGTCAGGGTTTCTGATATTCTCCGACATAATCACACTATAATAATACAAATGCGACTGTCCAAGGCTATCCTCCAAAATTAAAACAGGCTGATTAAGATGATCAAGCATTTCCCATAATTCTTTTTCACTTCTGTTGAAATGTCTTTCATAATCAAAGCCGTGGGATCCCATTTCATTTGATGCCTGTCTGGGTGATATCAGATATCTGCTTTTTCCTGAAAAGATAAAAATATCACTGATACAGTTTTCATTTGCCATCTGCGCCTGCAGGTATTTAAAAACCGACTGTATTGCCAGCTTGCTTTCACCGCTTTGTGTTGTTTCATATTCCATGAAACCTGTAATATCAGGATTTTCCGCTATCTGTCTGCCGATCACATGAATCTTCTCCATCTTCCCATCACATACAGATTTCAGTTGGTTTACACTGTCCTCCTGCATCTGTCGAATCTGTCCGGAAAGGATCTTTCCAACATAGGAAAACATAAAGAAGCTGAGGAGGATAGGAACACAAATTACTGCTATGTAAGAAACAAACCAGGATATAAGGGTTCTGCTGCCCCTCTTATATTTTTTCAATAGATTCTGCCGACATCCCATTGATAACTCCCCTTCTCAGACAATCAAACCGTATATATTCATACTGAAACTGCTCTCATCACATACATCTATAAATTACATAACCCATTAATTTTACCACCATATATCATTATAGTTCACTCTCTTCCGATAAGATCATGAATAAAATACATCGTCATGGCCTCCATCCGCCGATTCCCATTATCGGTAAATCCATGTATCTCCCCGGCAAACACCTCCAATTTTGCCTCCTCATATTCCTCCGCCGCCGATTCACTATAGGAAAGTGGTACAACCTCGTCCCGATCCCCATGCATAATCAAAACCGGCTGTTGAAACCGGCTGATGTATGTATGAAGGTCAAATCCCCTTAAAGTGCGGAAAACTTATTCCCAGTTCCATTCCCCTAAAGCTCCAATTTGAAGGAATATCATCTTCCCTTTTAAAACGACTATTCCAGTTATCCGCAATACAAAATGCAGGATATAATAAAATCAGACCTTTAACATCATCTTTTCTGTCCGCGGCCGCCATAGCGCTTATCAATCCTCCCTGGCTACCTCCAAACAAAAATATCTCTTCTTTTTTAACCTGATCCCATGTAAGAACCTCGTCCAAAACCGCGCACAGATCCTCTTCCTCTGTAAATAATGTCATTTCCGTTGTATGGAAGCCGCTTTCATCCCTCACGCTCCCGCCGCAAAAGGTATAGCAGACCGCGCCGATACCATTATTGGCAAAATACTCCGCCGAAATATCAAAGTCGGATTTATGCCCATTATATCCATGGCTCATAATAATAAGAGGATATTCCTTCGTATCGGGCTCATAAAAATATCCATGTACGTCTCTTCCATGATGTGCAATTGTCAGTTCTCTTTTTTTCATTTCATTTTTCCTCCGATTTTTTTATCGCTTTGATCCACTTCCCGCTACGCAGTCTATAAACGCACCAGACACATTTTATAATCTGATCAATTTTCATGAAAAAATAAATCCAGAACGCAGGCAGCTCCCATACCAGGCCCGCCAGAATCCCCAGGGGCACGCTTGCCAGCCAGAGGAACAGGATATCGGCAAACATCAGGAATCTGGTATCCCCGCCGCCGCGGAGCACTCCTTTTGTGAGTATGGAGTTGGCGGAGGTGAAAATCAGGATAATAGCCACTGAATCCATAAGCTGCTGCGCAATCTGACGGGTTTCCTCCTGGATATGATACATGCCGATGACAGGCCCGCTGATGGCCAGGATTACCAGGCAGGCCGCTGCTCCCAGCAACGCGCCGAAAATCAGGAAGGTGTATCCTTCCCGTTGCGCCTGCTCTCTTTTTCCTTCTCCCAGGGTATGCCCCGTGATGATACAGCCCGCCTGGCTGATCCCCTGCGTCAGCACCGTAGTCATCTGCTGGGTGACGGCAGTGATGGAATTAGCTGACACAAAGGCCGCGCCGATTCTTCCCATTATCATGGCAATCGCGCTGTTTCCCAGTGCAAGAAGGGAATCGCTTATCAATACCGGTATGCAGATTTTCAGATATTCCGGCACCAGCCCATGGCAGTCCATCAACAGATCCTTTACCCGATAGCCAATATTTTTATCCCGCAGGAAAAAATACACGGCGATTGCGGTAAACTCGATTATCCTTGCCAGGAGGGTTCCCAGCGCCGCCCCGGCTACCTCCATGCGCGGCGCCCCCAGGTTGCCGAAAATGAAAACCCAGTTAAAAAACAGATTCGCCATAAAACTGACGCTGGAGCAGATGAGCGGTATTTTTGCCTGCCCCACGCTTCTTAGCACAATCGTACAGGTAAGCGACAGCCCCAGCAAAAGATAGGTGGGCACGGACCAGTTAAAATAGCGGATTCCTTCCCTGATAATGTCCGGATCCGGTGTGTAAATCCGCATCAATGCCCCTGGTGCCAGAATCGTAGCCGCCATAAACAGCAGGCCGAATACAATACACAATCGGAGCATGATGGTAATGGACTGTTTCAGCGATTGGGAATCCCGCATCCCCCAGAACCTGGCCACCATAACCGAAGCCCCCATGCCGATTCCCATACAGCATACGTGGTAGATGTTAATGAACTGGTTGGCCAGGGACGAGGCCGACAACGCCACCTCCCCCAACGCCCCCAGCATTACGGTATCCATCATATTGACCCCTATGGAAATCAGGCTCTGCAGGGCAATGGGAACAGCTATGATTCCCACCCTTTTATAAAATTCCGATGTTCCCAAATATAATTTCAGCTTGCTGTTTAATTGCATTCCTTCTATCCTTTCTCTGTCCTTTTACTTCGTTTTACTTTTGCCTCTGCCTTTGAAATACATCCTGCAGAAACACATCCGCCAGTTGCAGCCACAGCTGGAAATTAGGATACGTTTTCTCTCCTACTATAGTGATTCCGCCCTGCCCGTGTGGTACGCCGGCAAAAGTATGTACCTCCGTTTCCACGCCGTGGGCCAGCAGATCCGGAAGAACCGCGTTCAGGTTATCCAGCGCCGAATCTTCCCTTCCCACTGCAAAAAAGACGGGAGGATACACCACATTTGTATAATCAAATGCAGCCCCCTTATAACGGGGACCGTAAATACACAGAAAAGCGTCCGGCGCCCCATAGTATCTGTCCAGTTCATCTTCCCTGTAATCCGGAAAATGATCCGCCGTTCTCTGTGTTCCGGAATAATACCGGATACAGGCCTCCCCGGTCAGGCCGCCGTTGGAAAAGCCCGCAAAGGCCACCTGGTTTTCCCTGATTCCATAGCGCCCGGCAGATGCCCTGATCATGCGGATTGCCCTTGCAACATCCGCACCGCATTCCTGCCCTGTCCAGGGACGCCTGTTAGTACGGTTCAGCAGAAGAAAACTGTGATACCCCATCTCATTGAAATCCAGGCAGGTCTGATATCCTTCACTCAGGACACAATCTCCATGATCCCCGCCGGCACAAACTACAACAGCGCCCTTTGGCTCCTTGCCCTCCGACAGCAGCATTTCATAGAGATACGGCCTGAAGTCCGGATTATGGTTATATCTGCAGTCTGAATTATCCTCGTATTCCGTCATAACCGGCATCCTGCCGTCCGGCCACAGATAAATCCTTTGCGGTGCATTTTCTTTTTTCTGAAGAGAATCCCTGAGCATACAAAATTCCTGAAGCTGTGCCTCACAGTTTTTACTGTCTGTTTCCGCTTCAAGCTGCCGTCCCAAACGCCACATCCGGACCAGCTCTTCCACCGGATAGCAAGGTGCATCTTCAAAAAAGGAAACCGCTTTCAGCCTCTCTTCCACTATTACTTTTTTTAACATATTGTTACTGTTTTTGTCTTCCATGTCCTATTTCTCCTTGTTTTGCGAAGAAAAATACAATTTCTTTAGAAATTTGCCCTCTGGCAGGCAGCAGTATTTTCCTCCTGACTTTGACGGCCAATATAATCGGTGTTTTGACAAATAATTTTGCTAAAGTTTAGCATCGGTTTATATAAAAAGCGACGCTATCTTCAGATAGTCCGCCGCTTAATACGGGAACATTTTCAGGGGCGCTCCGCCCCTTCGGTTTCATTCACACCTTACGATACAGCAGTTTACGGATCCTGCCTTTCTGTTTTTTTCTGAAAACTTTCTCCATAAATCAATTTCGTCACATGAAGCTTGGAAAGGGTGATATGAAGATCATTCTGCAGGATTGTCAGCAGCAGATGCATGGCATTCGCCGCCATCTCCGAAACCGACACATGGAGCACTGTTACGGTGGGGTAAAGATACTGGCTGAAATCTCCGTCCCCATAGGCGATTATTTCCATCTGCCCCGGAACCGCAATATTTCCATCACGGAGCGCCGCAAGAATGCCGCTGTTCATCCTGCTTGTCTGTACAAAAAGGGCAGTTGGCAATTCTGCGCACTGCAGCATTTGTTTTACCGCTTCATAGCCGCCAATCCCGTTTCCAGGTCCCGATACTTTCCATTCATCCTTTAGCTGTATGCCGCATTTCCTGCACTCCTCCGCAAAACCATTATACCGCAGAACACTGGCGGCGCTGCGGTTTTCAGAGAACACAATTCCCGCGCGCTCATGCCCGTTTTTGTAAAAAAGTTCCGCACACTGTCTTCCGGTCTGATAGTCATCAACATAAACGCTGCTGTAATTTTCCAATGTCTGGTTAATCAATACAATCGGCATCTCAAACAGGTTCTCTCTCAGATAATCGCTGTCCTTTTCCGACAGGCCGCCTATGATAATTCCATCGTACTGCCTTCCGGAAAATGCATCCTCAAAAGCATTCAGATGATCATATTCAAAGGGCTGAAGAACGATTTCCACTTTTATCTGATACTGCTTTACCGTCTCCTGAAATCCGGAATAGAACTGCCCCAAAAGGCCCCCCATGTAATGCAGGTTCCAGAACACACCAATACGGAAGCCATCGCTTTTGCGAACTGTCTTCTGATTCTTTTTCTGGGTTTTGCCTGGCTGATAATTCATCTCCCTGGCAGTATCCATAACAATTTTCTGGGTTTCCCTGGATATTCTCAGTTCATCTCCCCGTCCGTTCAGGACAATGGACACCGTCCCTGAGGACAGCCCCAGGTGCTCCGCTATTTGTTTTACCTGCACACCTCTTGTATTTTTCGGCATTTGCTTCAGCTCCATTTACATTTCTTTATTGTAACTGTTCAGTACCCCTCACAGTTACTCTTTATTTTTACAACATGTCCATAATATGTCAACCGCCGGATGTCCAGGCTACTGCTTTTGATTCCGTAAAAACAAATTTCTTCCCGGGCACACCACCGTCCCGTCATTCAGAAACGGGCTCCACTTACAGGCCGGCCGGCAATGCAGACATTTTCCGCAGCTTCTTCCTTCCAGGACATCATTTCCGAAATTGGGATTTACTAAAAAGCCCCTTCCCACATCGATCATATCCACTCCCGCCTGCAGAATGGCTTTTTCAGCCATTTCCCCATCCGTAATGCCATCTACGCCGAAAACCGGCATATCCGGCAGACGTTTCTTGATTTCCTGGGCTCCATAGATTGCTTCTGAAAAAGGATACCCTTCCGGTCGCAGGGAAATGCTTTCCCCGCCGAAACCATATGATATATCCAGGAAATCAGCTTTTCCCGCCAGGGAAAGCGCATGCTCTATCCCATCCTCCAAAGCTGGTTCAAAGGCCCCAAGCCGTATTCCTGCCACGAAACCTTCCCCGCAGCTTTCCCTGATTCCTTCCAGTATATCCAGCGCGAATTTTTCCCGGCGTTGTCCGTAGATATCTTCCCTGTGATTGATATTACGGTTAAAAAACTGGCAGATAAGATAGCTGTGGCAGCCGCAGCTCAATTCCATCCAGGCCCGCCTGTTTGGCCCGCCGCGCTGCCTGCACAAAATCATCAATCACTTCCCGCACACGCTCCGGAGACATCTCGCAGCCTCTTGCCCGCAGCTCCCCATTGCTGTCCCTGAAACTGTAATCGCTGGGGCAGTCGGCATTTTTCTCGATTCCCGACACGCCTGCGTGATGTAACTGCACAAAAAAGGGCACATCATACTGATGCACGGCATCCGCCAGCCGCTTCCATCCTTCGGTCTGTTTATCTTCCCACAGCCCAAGCTGTGTTTCATGAAGCCTGCCCCGCTTTGTTACCGCCGTGGCCTCGGCGATAATCAGACCTGCTCCCCCTGCTGCCATATCCCGGTAATGCTGCAGGTTTTTATCCGTTACACAGCCGCTGTCATCCGACCAGTGAAAACAGACCATTGGAGGAACGGCAATTCTGTTCTTCGTCCATATGTTTTTGATTTTTACACGTTCTTTTAATTTGTCCATGCAATCTCCCCCCCGGCTTTATGCAGGTTGCCCTGCGGTATTGTTCTTCTGCATTTTATGGTGCCGTGTTTTTACCGGCAAATTCCTGTCTTTTTTAATTGCTCTCTTTTATCATATACTTTTTCAGATACGATGGCAATCGGTCAGATGCATTTTTTTGCTAAATTTATATTTTTTAGCATGACAAAAATCCGGCAGCATGCAGACAAGCAAGCCTGCGCAGCCAACACGCAGACCTGCCTGAAAGGTTAGTTAAAACATTTTCTGTCGTTTTCCCAGCCCGGCGCATTTCTTTCAGCTATACCCGCGGTCCTCCGCCAAATAGCTTCGCCTCCACGCTACGATCCTGCTGTGTCATCATAAACGGATGATTCGTCAAAAATTCCGCCAGTTCCTCTTCCGCATCCGCAGATTTTACCTCACATTCCTTATCAAAATACATCATTGCATGCTGCTTCTGCGTATAGGGCAGCCATTCAGGCGCCCCAGCCGCTTCCGGTCTGCCGGTCCTGGCAAAACTGCACCAGCAGCCGCACACGATTGTCTGCACCAGCTCCGTAATTCCCGGAATGTAGGAAGGCTCTATATAATCCGCGTTATAGAATACATAGGGGATTTCCGCGTTATGCCAGGGAAGGGTTCCCCCGTATACCGGCTGTTCCAGCTGAAACATATAACCATAGGTATTTTCCAGACCGGCCCCGGCGCGTATTTTCAGATAGTCAAAGGTACCCGGCCGGAATATCCGGTCCGTAAAAAGCAGATCCTGTATCCGGTTCCCGGGATATGCCTTTCTGAATAGCTTCATGGCTTCCTCTGCAGCTTCCCCCAGTTTTTCCCGGATCAGCGCTTCCGCTTTTTCTTCCGTCCAGCTGTTTTTGCGGCCGTCATCACAGGTTGCGGCAAAATTCTGGCAGAACTCGCCCAGTACATTTCCTACAATCACCGGCACCTTTTTCGCATGCTCACATATCCCCGCCTCAAAGATACTCCCCATATAAAGGTCATCATCCCTTTTGGGTCCAAAATCCATAAAGGCCTGAGGCCCCAGGCCGGAAATGATCTGCTGGAAACGGTAATAGGGCACCTCTTCAATTTCCCGGATCCGTTCCGGTGTAATTCCCAGTTTATCCAACAGCAGCCGCGCCATATCCGGGCCTTCCGCCTTGCCGGAATGCGCCCGGATTATCCCGCTTTGTATTACAGCCCGGTGGAACAGTCCGGCTGCCGACGGCATCTGCAGAAGAGCCGCGACCTTCCCGCCGCCTCCTGACTGCCCGAAAATAGTAACGTTCCCCGGATCTCCGCCAAAGGCTTCGATATTTTTCTGCACCCAGCGCAGCGCTTCTACGATGTCCGCCATGCCTGCGTTTGCGGAATACCTGTATTCCTCTCCATATGCAGAAAGGTCCAGAAATCCCAATACGTTCAGCCGGTGGTTCAATGTGACCACCACCACATCCCCGAAACGGCTCATATTTTCTCCGTCATATGCGAAATGTTCAATCCCTGACCCCGTTGCGAAGCCGCCGCCGTGGAGCCATACAAGAACCGGCCTCTTCCTCCCCGCATCCGGCGACTGCGTCCAGATGTTCAGATACTGGCAGTCCTCATCCTGGGGATAAAAAACATGCGGTACCGTATAATTATCACTTGGCTGCACCGTCTGGATCTCAGGGCATACCGGCCCATAAATAATAGCCTCTTTCACACCTTCCCAGGACTTTGCCGGCTCCGGCAGATGAAACCTTCTGGCCTCGCAATATTTTATTCCCCTGAAAATATAGGTGCCGTCCACAATTAATCCGCGCAGCTTCCCGTTCGGCGTACAAACCACCGGTTCCTCCGGATTACATATGACCTGTTTTGTCAATTTCTTTATAAACATATTAGCCTCATTTCTTATTTCTTGGATCCCATCAGCTTTGAAAAATCAACCTTCCGTGCAGGACACAGTTCCAGCAGCTCCTTATCGTGATCTGTCTCCAGCCTGCATTCCCGGTCAAAAACCATGGTCCGGTTTTCTTCTCCTCCAAAGGCATCCCACTGCGGGACACCGCTGCCGTTCGGACTGCCTGTCTTTGCGAAATTCACCCAGGCCCCGCTGACAATATCCTGCACCGCAGGCGTAATCCCCGGAATGAAAGAGGGCTCCAGGTATTCTGCATTATGGAATACATAGGGGATTTCCGCATTATGCCAGGGAACCGTGCCTCCGTTAAAGGGGGATTCCAGGGTAAACAGGAAGTTATAAACACCTGCCTTCGAAAATTCCGCCCGCTGCCTGGCAAAAGCCAGGGCATTCTGCCTCATATCCGTATCCATGAACAGAATGTCAGCGGTATTTTTATCCGGATACGCCTTCCGGAAGGCTTCTATTATTTTCTCCGTTTCCTCCCCATATTCTGTGCAAAGCAATTCTATGTACTTATATTCCTCCGTCCAGGAATTTTTGCTTCCTGTACCTACAGGAGAGGCATAATTATTTAAAAATTCCCCGAACACAGAACCGCACAGTACGGGGACATCCCTGGTATCCTCAATAAATCCGTGTTCCAGGGGATGTCCGGAATAAAAATCCTGATCCGCAAAAGGACCGTACATCACAGGCCTCCCCTCTTCCCGGGAGAGCCGCCCGGCGGCATAATCCGCCGCACAGGCCAGCTCGTCATAATGAATGCTCTCCAGCTCTTTCACATGCTCCGGGGAAATTTTCAGATATTCCAGGATGTAAGAGGCAAGCCGGCGGGAAAGAGATCTCGTCATTTCAGTTCCCGGGCGCATGCCCCCGCTCTGCAGGCAGGCCCGGTGGAAAAGCCCCGCCGCCCTGGGCGACTGCAGCATGCTGACTACTTTGCTTCCTCCGCCGGATTGCCCGAACAGCATCACATTATCCGGATCCCCGCCAAAGGCCGCAATATTCTCATGAATCCACTGAAGAGCAGCCACCAGATCCGCCAGGCCGGCATTGCCCGAATATCTGTACTCCTCCCCATAGGCGGAAAGATCCAGAAAGCCCAGCACATTCAAACGGTGATTCAGCGTGACCACCACTACGTCCCCGAACCGGGAAAGCTCCTCCCCGTCATAGGCATAATGCTCCACACCGGATCCGGTCATCATCCCGCCTCCGTGGAACCACACCATAACAGGCTTTTTTACCCCTTTTTCAATACTCTGCGTCCAGATATTCAAAAACTGGCAGTCCTCGCTCTGTACGGTAAAATAATGCGGCACCGTATACTGATCATGAGGCACGCAGGTGAAAATTTCCGGGCAGGCATTCCCATAGGTAATTGCCTCTTTTACGCCTTCCCAGGGCGTTACCGACTCCGGCAGATGGAACCTCTGCGCCTGTGCATAACGCACGCCGCGGAATATGCAGGTCCCGTCAGAAATAACACCGCGCAGCGTCCCCGCCTGTGTATGTACCTCGGCCCGGCCGTAATCCAGAATGACCTGGCTGGTTAATTTTCTTATATACATAATGATTCACTCCCACCATCTATTCTGCCCGGAAGGTCACTGTTTCCGCAGCTCCGTCTTCTGAGGTGAAGGTAACACGCACCTCTCCTTTACCCTCAACCATTACCGCTGCCAGCAAAAGGCCATTGAACATCCTTCTGCCCGGGCTGGAATACAGGGAAAGATCAAGCAGATCTCCCGCGTCCATCCCCACCAGCCTTGCCGGGCCTTCCACCTGGCAGGAAATCATCGGGCAGGCATCCGGTACAAACCGGCCTTCCCCATCCCTGGCGGACAGTTCTATCTGCACCAGGCTTCCCTCCGATATTTCCGTGTTTACCACGTCTGCTGACAGCCCAGCCATTTTTCCTGTGGTACACACCTCATCCACCGCTACAAGCTCCCCGTTCCGGAACCCTTCCGCACGCAGCACTCCCGGTTCATAGGCCACATCCCAGGAAAGATGAAGATCATTTGTTGTGGAACATTTATGGAAGCCTTCATTCCAGGCACGCACTGCCCCGTATCTGGGACACTGATATCCTCTGCTGCCCACATAGCGTCCATTTATGTATAGCTTAACTTCTTCACAGTTAGTATAGCAGATCACCTGTTTATAAACGCACTCCTGCCCCTCAAAATTCCACTGGGGAGCAAGATGAAGCGTAATTTCCTTCGTATTCCATATAGAGCGGAAATAGTAGAAGGTATCCTTCCTGAAGCCTGCCGTGTCAAGCGGTCCGCACGGCGCGCCGCGTCTCGGCCATCTGGTTTCTCCCAGATAATCAATGCCGGTCCACAGATAATCGCCGGAAACAAAATCATGGCTGGCCGTGTAACGCCATAATGCTTCATGATGCAGTGTGGCAGTTGCGTAATTTCCAAACCATCCCTCCTGTGAATAGTCTCCGCGTATGCCTCCCGCGGAAGGATTTTCCGTGCCGATCATGCGGCGATCCGGATACTCTTTCCGATCCTCCTCATAGAAGGTTTCCGCCCGTTCTCTCCACCGTCCCACATAATTATATCCCACCACATCCAGGGCATTTTCAAACTCACGCAGAGTACGGATCGGCTCCACTGCAGCAATATTATCACAGGCGGATGTAACCATACGGCTGGAATCCTCCTGATGGCAGATGTCCTGTAAAAATTTCAGTATTTTCACACCATCCACAGATGACTGCTCGGGAATTTCATTGCCGATACTCCAGATAACCACCGAAGGATGGTTATAGTCGCGTCTGAGCATAGCTGTTAAATCCTCTTTCGCATGATTTGTAAAAAACATGCTTGAACCGTATGCCAGGCTTTCCGAATAATAATTATCCGTTTTGTTCTTCGCCAGGAGCCATTCATCAAAAGCCTCGTCCATAACAAGAAAGCCCAGCTCATCACAGAGATCCAGCAGCACGGGAGCCGGCGGATTATGGGAACAACGGATTCCGTTACAGCCCATATCTTTAAGCTCCTTCAGCCTTCTCTCCCAGCTTTCCCGATAACCTACAGCGCCTGTCAGGCCGCAGTCATGATGGACGCACATACCCTTTATTTTCACAGTCCCGCCGTTTAATAAAAAGCCCCTATCCGCGTCAAATACAGCTGTCCGGATGCCTGTTTTGCAGGTAAAGGAATCCAGCTCCCGGCCGTCCGCGACAACGGTGCTCACCAGGGTATACAGATAAGGATCCTCATCCGTCCATAAATGAGGTGCTTCCACAGTCGGACGTACCATGCAGTCGCTGCTTTCACCCGGCTCAAGATACAGTGCAATCCCTGAGGTGGAAACAAGCTTCCCGTCACGATCATATATTTTATGGAGAACCCCCACATTTTCCGCCGTGCTTCCGTCATTGACAACCTGAGCGCGGATCTGCAGCAGCGCCGTGTCCTGTTTCGGATAAATGCCGTTTGTGGCGCAGCGGACACCGAAATGGTCAAAGTGGATTTCATTTGTACGCACCAGGTAAACGTCCCTGTAAATCCCGGAGCCGCTGTACCAACGGGAGTTGGGAACCAGATCGTTTTTCACGCGCACGGCCACCAGGTTTTCACCCTCCCGCACCAGCTTCGTTACATCCACATAAAAGGAGGTGTAGCCGTAGCCGTGGCCGCCTGCTTCCTTTCCGTTTACATAGACTGTGGAATCCATATAGATGCCCTCAAAATACAGGTATATCTTTTCCTTTTCCGCCGGACGTTCCATCGTAAAATGCTTTCTGTACCAGCCGATGCCGGATTTTGCATACCCGCCTCCGCCGCCTGTCTTTTCATTTTCCTGCGGGGCATAATCCACACTCCAGTCATGGGGGAGGTTTAATTTTCTGAAGGAATTTTCATCAGCCTCCTGTCCTGAAAACGTGGGATTGTCTTCCAGGATAAAATACCAGTCCTTGTTAAAATTCGTTGTTTTTCGCATATAAACTACCCTTTCTGACCCATAGGCCCATTTAATTATTTAAATACTAAATTCAGGAATGCTCTCAATGCCTTCCTCCAAAATGTCCAGTTATGTTCTCCG
>SCPN01000604.1_pt1 | contig 27179 bp, 20 predicted proteins | sample 6106831 | NCBI WGS metagenome assembly SCPN01 (sample SAMN10720447, study PRJNA508395) | human gut metagenome | isolation source: Participant 1, 0 month
GAAATTATCTGAACAGCAAAAAGGAAAATGCACCTATGCAGTTTGAAGCAGAAGTTTTTGGGGCGGACATTGGAAAGGAGTGGAAGGATGAGTAAATTTAACCGTGAAAGAAAAGATTACCATGCAGTAGGAAAAAGTATTCCAAAGAAAGACTCATCACAGCTTCTCCTTGGAAAGCCAGTATTTACAAATGATATAATACCCTCTGACTGTCTTGTGATAAAGCTGCTTAGAAGCCCTCATGCTCATGCTTTAGTTGAGGATATAAATACTGATATTGCAATGAAAGTACCGGGGATAGAAGCTGTTTATACATGGAAAGATGTTCCTGACAAGCGTTTCAGTATTGCAGGTCAGACTTTTCCGGAGCCGTCACCGTATGACAGGCTTATACTTGACAGGAGAGTGAGAAGTGTAGGTGATCCTGTTGCGATAGTTGCGGGTGAGAGTGAGAAAGCTGTTGATAAAGCATTAAAACTTATAAAAGTAAAATATCAGGTACTCGAACCTGTACTTGATTTTCACAAGGCACTTGACAATCCCATACTTGTGCATCCGGAGGATAACTGGATGTCATATGGCAATACGGGTGATGTTAAAAGAAATCTATTACACCATGAGGAAGATGAACATGGTGATGTAAATGCAGTATTTAATGACTGTGAGGAGATAATAGAGCATACCTGGCATATAAAGGCGGCACAGCAGGCTTACATGGAAACGATAAGGGCATATTGTGAGATTGACAGATACGGCAGACTTCATTGCATAAGTTCAACGCAGATAGTTTTCCATATCAGAAGAATACTTGCAAATGCACTTGATATTCCAAAGTCGATGGTGCGTGCGGAAAAACCACGCATAGGCGGAGGTTTTGGGGCAAAACAGACAGCCGTATGTGAAGTATATCCTGCTTTTGTTACATGGATGACGAAAAGGCCAAGTAAACTTATCTATAGCAGAAATGAATGTCAGATAATATCTTCACCACGTCATGAAATGGAAGTGACGGTTCGTCTTGGTGCAATGAAAGACGGCAGGATAAGAGCGATAGACCTTTATACGCTGTCAAACGGAGGAGCATACGGTGAGCACAGCACAACGACCGTTGGACTTTCGGGTCACAAATCACTGCCGCTTTATACGGGCGGATGTGAAGCGACAAAATTTTCATGTGATGTTGTCTATACGAATGTTCAGGCGGCAGGAGCATATAGAGGATATGGTGCAACGCAGGGGATTTTTGCACTCGAATCTGCCGTAAATGAACTTGCGGAAAAACTTCATATGGATCCGGTTGAGATAAGGATGAAAAACATTGTAAGAGAGGGAATGTTCATGCCTGCATACTTTGGTGAGACAGCGAATGCTTGTGCATTGGATAGGTGTATAGAGCATTGTGCCGCAAATTTTAACTGGGCTGAGAAGTATCCGGTCAGGGATATGGGAAACGGCAAAGTCAGGGCAGCAGGAATGGCACTTGCGATGCAGGGGTCGTGCATATCAAATGTTGATGTGGGTTCATGCACATTAAAACTTTCAGACGATGGAACATATAATATGATGATAGGTGCGGCTGACATGGGAACAGGCTGTGATACCATTCTTTCGCAGATGGCAGCAGAAGTCCTAGACTGTGATGCAGATAAAATTTCCGTCTTTGGTGCAGACACAGACGCATCACCTTATGATTCAGGTTCTTATGCTTCATCAACAACTTACATCACGGGAATGGCTACACAAAATGCTGCTTTAAAACTTCGTGAAAACATAATGAAGATAGGTGCAGGGCTTCTCGGCTGTTCTTCTGAAGATGTAGATTTTGATGGTGAGAAAGTGTATATGACGGAAGATGAAAAATCGGTCAGCCTTGCGGATATTGCCACAAAATCACAGGTAAATAATACTATCCCTGTCGATGTGACCGAGACATATTCATCACCTGTATCACCGCCGCCGTATATGGTCGGAATGGTTGAGATAGAGCTTGACAAAGAAACAGGAAGTGTAAAGATACTTGATTATCAGGCGGTTGTCGACTGCGGAATACCGGTAAATCCAAACCTTGCAAGAGTTCAGACAGAGGGCGGTATAGGACAGGGGATAGGCATGGCACTCTATGAAAATGTCACATACAGTGCCGAGGGAAAGATTGCCGAGAACAGTCTTATGCAGTATAAAATTCCAACAAGACTTGATGTGGGAAATATAAATGTTGAGTTTGAAACAAGCTATGAACCGTCAGGACCTTTCGGTGTAAAGTCGATAGGAGAGATAGTTATAAATACCCCTGCACCAGCTCTTGCACACGCAATATACAGGGCAACCGGAGTGTGGCACAGAACGGTTCCATTCACACCTGAAAAAATCCTTATGGGGATGCTTGATCCTGATTGGAAAGAGATTGACTGCCGTATCATATAGTTTAACGCCTGAGGTCAAAAGCTTCTACGGATTAGTCTATATTGATTGAACAGGGAGTAACAGTTCAGCCTTGCATCGCTTATATAAAATTAAGATTGTTTCGCAAATATATAAAATTAAAAAATATGATACACATTATATATATGGCGGCTGGGAACAGCCGCCGTTTTGGAAGTAATAAACTCTTACATATCTGGCAGGGAAAAATGCTTTACAGACATACGCTTGATATGTTATCAGATATTGTAAGCAGCAGAAAAATAAACGAAGATATAAATTATGACATAACACTTACTGTTGTAACACAATACGACAGGATAATAGCTGACCTTGATGGCAGAAAAGATATAAATACTGTGTTTTGCGGTGATAGCAGGCTCGGTGCGTCATATACGATAAAAGCAGGGATAAACAGTTTGATGGGCAGGCTGAAAAAAGACGACTGGCTTTTGTTCATCGTTGCAGACCAGCCGTATCTTAGCGAAAAGACGATACTTAAATTTATCGAGGCAGCAGAGAAAAAGAAAAATAAGAAAGAATTTTCTTCGCAAGATAAAAAAATCGAAGATTACAAATTACTTTTGACGAATGGTGAAAAAAATAATGATGATTATGAAAATATTTTGTCAGAAGAAAAAAAAAGCAAAGATTACAAGGTATTTTCGGCAAGATATAGGGAAAAAGCAGGAAATCCATGTATGTTCTCCTGCGGACTTATACCTGAGTTGTTGATGTTAAGAGGTGACAGCGGAGGCAGAAAAGTCGCAAAAAGACATGAATGTTTTTATATAGATGTTGAAGACGAGAAAGAATTGTTTGATATTGACAGTGAAAAAGATATTAATATTTATTCTCAGGATTGATGTTAACCGTCAGTTATATGCCAATTAACGGATTTGTAACAGTTCAGCCTTGCATTTCTTACATTCATAAACTTGACTTATTGTGCTGTTAGCATATATAATCCCATCTTTGACAGTTTGGAAATAAAAAACGGCTACAACGCCAGTAAAATCAGGTGCTGTAGCCGTTTTTGGCTTCGCAGCGATATGTGCTATATTTCAGCTTTTGATGAATTGTTTTCCTTGGTCTGCTTGATGATACTTCTCATTGTCGATTTTTTGATGAATTCATAGTCTGTTCTAAATCCAAAAGTTTTGTGCAGAAAATCTGTTATCTCGGTTCGTGTGTAGGATGGAACATAGCCGTTTGCCGTGTTTAACAAAGTTAATTTCATCGATCTTAATGTGTCGGCTTCATTTTTAGCCCATGCCATCAGTTTATCTGCATCACCGTCGAACTGTTCCAAAAGAGCATTATATTTGCCGAGTTTTTTATAGATACGGGAAGATGATTTACCATCTGTCTTACGGAAGGATTGGTAAATATAGACATCCTTTTTATTTTTCAACTGTCAAACTCCCGGCTGAATAAGCAAGAGCGTACCAAATAAAATGGTGAAAGATGACTATATTTGGCAGGTATTTGTCGGAAAAGCAAAAATATGTATGCAATAATATGAAAATATGGTACAATGTCATAAATATAAACAGTTATATATTATTGTATTTGTGGAGAATGGATATATGCAGACGGATAACAGATTGATTCAGAAAGAGACGATTTACTACTGTATCAAAGGATTCAGATTAAATGATGAAAATTATAATGTGGTAAAAGAAGCGGTTGATTTTAGCAACATGGTAGGTTTTTTGACTGGTTATTATGATGACAGACTTACCATAGCAAGTGTCAGTGCTTATTTTTTGGAGAGTTTAGGATATGAATATGACGAATTTATGCAGATGTCGCACGGTTCATTAAAAAATATTTTTTTTGGTGAAAACCAGAGCTTTCTTGAGATAGAGAGATTTAAAAAAATACACGGTTCAGGCGAAGGTCAGATGATAAACAAAGCAGATGCACCTGTCTATGTTAGAATGTACAAAGCGGATACCGTGGACGAAAACGGAAATAAAATGTGGGTGTTATCCGTAAAGACTGACTGGGTACAGCAGAATTTAAAACTTATAAATAATGTTCTCAAATCAGGAATGTGGTATTTTGACTTTGATATGAACGGTGACATTGCCGGTGTGTTTTGGAGCCATGAATTTAGAAGAATGCTTGGTTATCATGATATTCTTGATTTTCCTAACAAATTTGAGATGTTGGAAGAGAGTATTCATCCTGATGACAGAAAAAAAGTTCTTGCATTATTAAAGAAGTATTAGCTGACAGGCATGATGAGAAAAAGTATCATATTGAATACAGAGTGAAGAGAGATGATTGACGGGAAGTATCAGTGGTTCAGGACGAATGCAGAAGTTATAAGAAGCCGTGACGGTCTGCCGATAAGGATGGTAGGCACTTTTGTTAATATTGAAGAACAGAGAGAGCAGGAACTCTTTGTAAAGAGGAGCGATGCTTTTCACAGGGCATATACGAAATCAAATATATGTGAATATTATGTAAATCTTAAAGATAACACGTTTGATTCACTTAAAGTGGAGGATTCACTTCTCGGTATTTTTGAAAAAAGTACGACATGGGATGAACTTATTCAGGAATATCTAGACAAATTTGTATGTGAAGAAGACAAGTCAGCGGTTGCACTTATCTATAACAGAGCATATATACTTGAAAAGTTTAACGACGGCAGTCGTGAGTTAAGTATTGAATGCCGCATAAAAATAAATGGTGAAGAACGTTTGGTGAGAAATGTAGTAATGCCGGGTGAGGAAGAGGGTGTGTCACGCTATGCCATGATATTGGTTAGGGATATTACCGAGGCGAGAAAACAGGCTGATGAAATAAGGGAGATAACCCGCAAAAATGTCGTTATGGACAAACTTCTTCAGGGAACGATAAAACTCGTTGACCGTTTTGCAATGTGTAATATAAATGAAGACACATACAAAGTATACAGTATAATGCCTGAAGAGTCGATACATGGTTCTGTAGGTAATTATCATGATTTTGTTGAGAAAACTTCTTTGACATATAAGGTTGTATCCGAGAAACAGTCGATGAAGGGTATTCTTTCGGAAGAAAACCTGAACAAAATATTTCACGGCGTTGGAATTGATTATATATACAAATTTGAATATTGTACGCTTGATGAGAAGATATTTAAAAATATGGCTGTGATTCCTATATCAAAGACAGAATCGGGTAAGATTGAGAGTATTATGCTTATAGTTCAGGATATAACTCAGGAAAAGCAAATGGAAATTGCATCGAGAAAAGCACTGAAAGATGCCTATGATGCTGCAAATCTTGCAAACCATTCAAAAACAGAGTTTTTGTCAAATATGTCCCACGATATCCGTACGCCTATGAATGCGATTGTCGGAATGACTGCAATTGCGGGTGCAAATATAGACAATAAGGAGAGGGTTATCGACTGCCTTGGCAAAATTACAAAGTCGAGCAGACATCTGCTCGGTCTTATAAATGAGGTTCTCGACATGTCGCGAATTGAGAGCGGCAGATTTACGTTGTCTGAGGAAGACTTTAATCTTGCAGAACTCGTAGACAATCTTGTCACGATGACTAAAAATGACATAGAAGCGCATAGTCACAACTTTGAGGTGCGTGTCGGAAAAATAAACCACGAGAATGTGTTTGGTGACAGTTTGCGATTACAACAGGTTATCACCAATGTTATGAGCAATGCGATAAAATACACTCCTGATGGAGGAAATATTATTTTCTCTATTGAGGAAAAACACGATAAATCTAAAAATATAGGATGTTATGAATTTTCTGTTGAAGATAACGGAATAGGAATGACGAAAGAGTTTCAGGAGGTTATTTTTGAGCCGTTTACAAGAGCAGACAATAAGAGAACAACTAAGATACAGGGGACAGGTCTTGGAATGACAATAGTCAGAAACATTGTCAATATGATGAATGGCAATATAAAGATTGAGAGTGAGCCGGGAAAGGGAAGCAAGTTTATAATAACAGTATTTTTGAAACTTCAGGATGAAGAGAGAGAACAGATAGAAGAACTTGTTGACCTTCCTGTACTGGTTGTCGATGATGATGAGATATGTTGTGAAAATGCGATAAATATATTGGACGACATAGGAATTAACGGCGAATGGACAACATCAGGAAGTAAAGCTGTTGAAATGACAAGAAAACGTCATGAATTGGATGAAGATTATTTTGCGGTGATAGTTGACCTTAGAATGCCTGAGATGAACGGAATAGAAACTGCAAGGCAGATAAGGAAGATAGTCGGCAAAGACATCACGATAATTGTACTTATGGGATATGACTATTCATTGGTGGAGGACGAGGCGAGAGAAGCCGGAGTTGATGCATTTATAACAAAACCTCTGTTTCGCTCACGTCTTGTTACAATGCTTAGAAATATAATCAAGGGAAAACCGGGCAGGTCTGCCACAAAATATCTGTCAGGTATTTCAAAATCGGATTATTCAGGTCAGAGAATACTTCTTGTAGAGGACAATGAACTGAATCGAGAGATAGCTAAAGAGATAATAGAAATGACAGGGGCAATAGTAGATACCGCAGAAAACGGCAAAGAAGCGGTAGAGAAAGTCATGGATATGTCTGATGATTATTACAGGCTTGTATTTATGGATATACAGATGCCTGTTATGAACGGATATGAAGCGGCTGCTGCCATAAGAGGACTAGATGATAAAAAGAAAGCATCCATACCTATAGTAGCTATGACGGCAAATGCATTTGCAGAAGACATTATGCTTGCAAAAAATGCCGGAATGAATGAGCATATGGCAAAGCCGCTTGATATAAATAAATTAAACGAAACACTGAGAAAGTGGCTGTGATAAGCTTTTAATCAATACCTACGTCAATGCCGCCTTTTCGCTCAGAAGGCTGGATTATAACAGTGACACCTGTACTACCATGCCATTCAAACTGATAGGACTCTCCGGAAGTCTGCCCTATAAAAGTTTTCCATGAAACATCAGCGGTTACCTGAGGGTCACAGTGACCTTTTCCAATCCAGCATACGACAGCATCGGGATCAATTGAGATTGTACTGCCTGACGACACATTGCTTAAGACTATAGGATTGCCGTCTGCGAGAACCGCAACATATGCGTTTGGACCTTTTGCGGTGAGAGTGGAGGTTGCAAGCCCTTTTTGTGAAAGGATTCCCACACCTATAAAACGTACACTGTAATCGCAATCCTGTGTGAAAGCTAATATATTTTCTGATTCCACAGATACCGTCTCTCCCTCAGCGAGGTGATATACAACTATATGCTGACCGTAATTTGCATAATATGTAACAGAGTCTCCATTTAGATTTACTTTCATCAAAGGTAAGTTTTCTCCGGTGACTCTGCGGACAAGCTGGCCGAATATAGCCTGACCTATATTGTTTTGCGGGCCGAAAAGAACTTTTTCAAAAGTGTAATTTTTAGCACCGGTATTTTCTCCGGCTATAAAAGCACCTGCTTTTGTAAATAAAACATCACTTCCGCTGCATGTGACTTTTAGTGTCAATTCGTTTACTGTTTCAAATTTAAGCATTTTATTCCTCGTTTCCGTGTTGAACTGTTTATTTGTTGAACACTGATTTATTTTTTATAAAGTTGTAAAGACAGACTTAAACTATTTGTACTCCATATAATCCGCAAAGTCCTGCCAAATCTTTAGATACGCCGTTTCCTACGGCATTAAATTTCCAATTTCCATTATGCAGATATACTTCACCAATCATCATAGAGGTGACGTTCTCATAATATTCATCCATTTTAAAACTTACAAGTTCACTGTTGTTTGAATAATTAAGTATTCGCACATAGGCATCTTTAATCATGCTGAAATTTAGTTTCTTTTCGTAAGCTTCGTTTATGGTTAGTACAAAGACGATTTTTTTTACAGATGGTGATAAATTGTTAAGGTCAATGGTTATGCTTTCACGGTCATTTTTTTCAGCCTCATTAAAAATAACGCTGCCATCAGGACTTTTTGTCTGACCGTAAAACACAAACCAGTCATCCCCCGGTACTTTTCCTGTCGAATCAAGCATAAAAGCTGACACATCCACATCACATTCGGTATTAGAAATGTTCCAGCCGAGACAGGCTTTTATTTTTTGGACGGAGCCGCCTGTAAAAAACTGTATTTTCTGTCCTTTCATGGTTGTATGTATTAGCGGCGGGATTGTCATTGTTTTTGTTGTGTTGGTGTTAGTGACTGTGGCTGCATTGTTGAATACAGGAGCGTTACCAATTGTGTTAGTATTATCAGTGTTTATGGTACCTTGATTGGAAGTCTGCCCTGAATCTTTGTTGTCAGACACACCGGCGGTTTGATTTAGATTATGTATTTCTTTTAAATTTAAAGGTGTCTGTACCTTGATATTATTGATTGAAGTTATGGTCTGCTCCGTAAATGGGGCAGATGACTTCATCTGGATATTTGTCATGTTAAACCTCATTTCTGAATTACAAATTTGTAAATAAAATTACTGTTTGGTATATTTTAATATTAAGTGCAATATGTTAAAATGTCAATTATCATAAAAGTAAAAGGAATTAAAGAGGAATATGAATATTACAGTATATCTTGGAGCGAATGAAGGAAATGCTACTCATTTAAAGAAAGAGGTAAAGGAACTTGGAAAATGGATAGGAGAGAGCGGAAATTCTCTTGTTTATGGCGGCTCAAAGTCGGGACTTATGGGAATACTTGCTGACAGTGTGCTTTTGGCAGGCGGAAGAGTTACCGGGGTAGAGCCTGTATTTTTTGTCGAGAGCGAATATCAGCATGAGGGAATACATGAACTTATTGTCACAAAAGATATGCCTGAGCGAAAGGCCAAAATGATTGAACTTGGAGATGCATTTATAGCTTTCCCGGGAGGAACCGGAACTTTAGAAGAAATATCAGAAATAATGTCAATGATTTCTTTAAAACATATGGATGCACCGTGCATATTATATAATCTTCATGGTTATTATGACGGCTTGAAAATGCAGCTTGACACCATGATAAAATATGAATTATCCTCAAAAGATCGTCTTGAGGGTATTTATTTCGCAGACACAATCGATGATATAATCAAAGATTTAGCAAAAATCAAGTTAGTTTCATAAAAATCCCCCTGTGTTTTACAAATATAAATAGTATGATATTTCACAAAAAAGCAGAAATCATCTTATCACTTAAATATTTTAATGGCAAGAAAAATATATCAGCTGATTATTGGGAAATTTAAAAAATTATAATTTCGCATGTAGTGATTTTATCGGACATGTGATATAATTACTCAGAAATTGATATATAAAGAGGAAAAATAAATGTTATACATAATGAGACATGGAAAAACGGACTGGAATGTTCTGCATAAGCTTCAGGGAAGAACGGATATTCCTCTGAATGAAGAAGGACGGAATATGGCGAGAAAGGCAGCTGATATATATAAAGATATAAATTTTGATGTATGTTATTGTTCACCGCTTAAAAGGGCAAAAGAAACGGCAGAGATTTTACTTGAGGGACGAAACATTCCTATAATATTTGATGACAGGCTTAAAGAGATGAGTTTCGGAAAATATGAGGGAACAAAGAGCAGTTTTTCGACAGAGAAACAGTATAAGGCAGAGAACAGTCAGGTTAATATATTATTTCAGGCACCTGAAAAATACATTCCTCCTAAAGATGGAGAAAGTTTTGAAGATTTGTATAAAAGGACAGGAGAATTTTTGAAAGAAGAGGTTAAGCCGCAGCTTGAAAATGGAAAAGACATTCTTATAATAGGGCATGGTGCGATGAATTCGAGCATTGTATGTCAGGTGAAGAAAATTGATATTAAACACTTTTGGGAGGCAGGCATAGAAAACTGTAAATTGATGAAGCTGTTATAGGAAAGTGATGAAAGAGATGATACCTTGACAAGCTGTTGTTTGATAGTTCGGTGTGTGGAATTATAGAATTTAGGATTTATTCAAAAAATTTGTATGGAATAACAGATATGAATCAGGAGGCTGAAAAGATTACAGGTTATGATATCAATGAGATTCTTTCTTTACCACATAAAATAGATATTTCAAAAATGATATATGATGAAGATGTCAATATAGTTGTAAATGAAATTGCAAGTCTTGTGCTTACAGGTAAATCCGAAAAGATTGAATACAGAATAATATCAAGAAGTGGAGATATCCATTGGATATCCGGCAAATTTATTCTTGTTGAGAATACGGATTTTGTGGAAAGTGCGCCGAGTTGTATCATAAACAGTTTTGTATGTATTGATGACAGGAAAGAAGCAGAGGAGAATTTAAGGCATTCTGCAATAGCATATAATCTTCTAAGAGATTCATACTATCGTATAAGTTATGTTAATTTAAAAAAAGATACGCTGCTCAATCTGAAGCTGGTTGAGGGAGAATACGAGTATGAAAAAAAGTTTAAGGGAAAATTTAGTGATGTTGTAAAGTACTGTGGTAAAAGACTTGTATATGCGGATGACGGGGATACATTTATACAGCTTTTAAGTCCTAATAATTTATTAAAATTATTTAAAGGTAAAAAGGAAATAGTTTCTTTTTCATATCAAAGGCTTGTAGATGGTAAATACATGTGGGTACAATCTGATATTATTCCTTTGGATGATTATACACCGGACAAGCCAAGAGTTGTCTGGTATGTAAAAAACATTACGGAGAAGAAAGCAGAGGAAGCAAAGTACAATCAGATGATTTTACAGAAGAATGTCGAACTTATGAATGTCAATGAGGAATTAAATAAAAGAATTGCTCTGATCAGTTCGTTGAGTGAAATATATATATCATGTTATGACATTAATATGTCAACAGGATATTACAATGAATTAAAAGCGAAGACGTACGTGCATAATATAATTCCTAAGTGCGGTGATGCAGCTGAATCATTGGAATATTTTGTTGATACTTTTGTAAGCTGTGAGTATAGAGAAGAGATGGAGAAATTTATAGATCTGTCTACGCTTGATGAGAGACTTAACGGTGAGCAGATAATAAGCATGGAGTATGCAGGGACTATGATAAGATGGAAGAGCTGGCTTTGAAAATCTGTATAACTGCGATGATAAGCGGAAACCGGTTGAAGCATTTTTAGCAAGTCAGGATATATCAAATGAAATAGGCCTTGACAGCAGAATGGCGAGACAGTTTTATGAAGATCTACAGGATAAAAATAAAAATCTTGCAAAGTTAAATAATGAGCTGGAAAAAGAGAAGAGACAATATCATGATGCACTGACTATCAATTCTGAATTTTCGTTCAGTATAGATTTGAATACCGGAATGCTTACAAAAGATATTCAGTCAAGAACAGGCAAAAGTTATGTTGATGAACTTGGAGTGGAACTCCCAATTAATATTAACGAGTTTAACAGGAAATATATTGAAGTTAATTCACTTAAATTTATAGATCCTGAGCGTGAAAAGTTATGGTTTACACCAAGACTTTTAAATGCTTTCGATAATGGCGAAAATAATATTGAAGTTGAATTTTATCTTCCGGCATCAGACAGATATTTAAAGACAAATACACTTATGTCATGGGATGAAGTTACAGGTCATGTAAATGCATTTGTTATTGGAAATGATATTACAGACATAAGAAAAAAAGAAGAGAATGCAAAAAAAGCTTTAATGGAAGCATATGAGGCTGCTAATTTTGCAAATGCGGCAAAAACAGATTTCCTGTCAAACATGAGCCATGATATAAGAACACCGATGAATGCAATTATAGGAATGACAGCTATTGCATTAAATAATCTTGATGATAAAGAAAAAATTGCTTATTCGTTAAAAAGAATATCTTCATCAGGCAGACATCTGCTGGGGCTTATAAATGAAGTGCTTGACATGTCAAAAATTGAGTCAGGCAAAATGAATCTTAACGATGAAGAATTTAAATTGTCTGAGCTTTTTATGGATATTCTTGATATGGTCAGACCGCAGGCGGCAAAGATGCATCACGATTTGCGTGTAAGGCTTCTTGATGTGGAACATGAGGAAGTTATCGGTGACAGAATGAGAATACAGCAGGCATTTGTAAATATTATAACTAATGCCATAAAATACACGCCTGAGGGTGGAAAGATTGCAATAACGGTTTCTGAGAAGCGTAGCAGAAATCTAAAAGCGTCTTTCTACAAATTTGATTTTAAAGATAACGGCATAGGAATGTCGGAAGAATACATAACACACATATTTGAACCTTTTTCAAGAGCAGAGGATTCGAGGGTGAACAGGATTCAGGGAACAGGGCTTGGAATGCCTATAACAAGAAATATCCTTCGTATGATGAACGGTGATTTGCAGGTCAAGAGTGAACTTGGAAAAGGTTCGGTGTTTACTGCTACAATGCTTTTGAAACTGCAGGATACGGAAACTGTTGATGTTTCTGAACTGCATGGTCTTTCAGTTCTTGTGGTTGATGATGACAGAATTTCATGCGAATCAATGTGTGATATGCTTGACGGAATAGGGATGAAAAGTGAATGGACATCTTCCGGAAGAGAAGCTGTTGAAAAGATTGTAAAAAAACACGAAAAAGAAGATGATTATTTTGCTGTTATTGTCGATTGGCAGATGCCTGAAATGAATGGTGTAGACACTGCAAAGGCGATAAGAAAAAATATAGACGGAAATTTACCGATAATAGTTATGTCGGCTTATGACTGGTCGGATATAGAATATGAGGCAAAGGCAGCAGGGATAAATGCATTCCTGACAAAACCGGTATTCAGACTTAACATTATAAATATGTTTAAACACTTTGTAAACGGAGAATTTGACAATAATATACAGCAGAAAACTATAGTTTCGGAAGTAGACGGATGTGATTTTTCGGGAAAACGTGTGCTTCTTGTTGAGGATAATATGATAAACAGGGAGATTGCAATTGAGATTTTGAAAACGACAAATATAGAAGTTGAAGAAGCTGAAAACGGTAAGATTGCAGTTGAACAGTTTGAAAAAAACGGCGCCGGTTATTATGACATAATACTTATGGATATACAGGATGCCTGGAACGGATACGAGGCAACTGAAAAAAGGTCGCTTAAACGTGAAGATGCAAAATATGTTCCTATAATTGCAATGACTGCAAATGCTTTTACGGAGGATGTAGTGAATGCCAAAAATGCAGGTATGAATGAGCATATTCCAAAACCGATAGATTTGAATAATTTTATTCGCACGTTAAAGAGGTGGATTGATTTTTCAGAAAAAAATAAATAAAAATTAAATTTTTAAATCAAAACAAAAAAAGTTCTGTGTATATTTTTGAGGGAATAACATAGTACAACGAAACGTTGCAAAATTCGAATATCGCTGAACTTTTTCTGTAAAAATTTGCTTATAAATTAAAAAAAGAAAAAATCTATATGAAAATTTATATGATTGGGAATAAGGGAGAGTTTATGAATACAATAGATGACATACAAATTATAAATCTTTTGTTTGAAAGACAGGAAAGCGGTCTTTTGAAAATGGAAGAAAAATATAAAAAATACTGTTATTCGATTGCAAACAGAATAGTATTTGATAATGAGGATGCCAAGGAGTGCGTAAATGACACATGGCTTAAAACATGGAATTCAATTCCACCGAACAGACCTGAAAATCTGGCAGGTTATCTGGCAAAGATTGTCAGAAATCTTGCGTTGAACTGTTATGAAAGGAAGAATGCAAAAAAGAGAGGGGGCGGTCAGGTGGAAATGTCATTAGACGAACTTTCTGAGTGTGTTGCAGATTCAAACAGAGTTGAAGAAAATATTGAAAAGAAGGAACTGGTTACAATCATTTCAAATTTTTTACAGAACAGGGATGAGAAAAAGAGGACAATTTTTATACAAAGATATTTTTATATGGAAGAATTATGTGATATTGCTGACAGGATGCAGATGAAAGAAAGTTCAGTGCGTTCTGTTTTATCAAGGATGAGAAAAGATTTAAGAAAATATCTTGAAGAGGAGGGGATTGCATTATGAATAGTTCAGTAGACGAAAAAAGAGAATGTGCAAAAAAAATAATGCATGCAATCGGAGAACTGCCGGATGATATGATTTCAAAGGCAAATCCTGAGAATTGGAAAGACGGTGTGTATATAGGAGAAGATAAAGATACGGCAGGAAATGTATGTGACACCGGGCGTAGAAAAATTACAGTCATAAGTGAATGGATTCGGGCAAAAAGAAAACAGGTGGCTTTTGCGGCAACATTATTTCTGTGTGTTATAGTGGCGGGTGTATGGAAAATAAATTCAGTAGATGAGCATATAGAGGATAAGCTGAAAAATGAGCAGCCGGGTCAGATAATCGAGGGTACAGGTGAACCTGACAGTACTTATGATCCTTTGACCGGGGTTACAAAAAAGAAAAAGAGGAACAAAAAAAATAAGGGTGAGAAAGCGGAAAAGAAAGTTCCACAAAATGAGCACAGGAATTATGTTCATAAAAATAACGGTGACAAAAAGAGTGAGGAAAGTGAACCTGACAGTACAGAACTGCCGGAAATGAAGGACTTCAATGATGATAATGAAAATCATCCGGACAGGAAAGGAACCGGCACAGATGAGGACGGCGAAAACAGTGATAATACTCAGCCGTCAAAGGATGATACGACAGATACACCACCGCAGGCAGCAGTTTCCGATACTCCGGATGAAAGTGCTACACAGGAGAGTGTGACGGCATATAAACTTGATTCACAGGGGAACAAAATAGCAGTAAACATAACATCAGCAGATGCTTTAAAGATAGCTGATATAATTTACGGCAAAAAATATTCACAGGATGTGGAGACAAGCGGATATGCAGCTGTTTTTAGATATAAGGGAAGTGAATATTATTATGACTCAAAATCAAAGATGCTTGTAACATCAGGAAAAGGTGCCAAGCTGTCTGAAAGTGAAAATGCAGAGCTTAAAAAGATTATCAAACTTGACTAATTGTTATGTTACCATATATAATAAATGATAATTATGAAATTGAAATAGGAGGATTTTTATAATGATTAAGCTTTACGACAACGGCGTATATCTTTTAAACGGTACTGAAATTGTTGAAGATGGCGCTCACTTTAGATGCCGTTTTAGCAAAACAGGCAGAAAAGTCACAAAAGAAGAGGCAGCTAAGGGTACTATGGCTTATGGTATTCTTGAAGCACACAATACTTCAGGCAATATGGAAAATCTTCAGATTAAATTTGACAAACTTACTTCTCATGATATTACATTTTGTAGGTATCATTCAGACAGCTCGTGCGTCAGGTCTTGAAAAGTTTCCTGTACCATATGTTCTTACAAACTGCCACAACAGTCTCTGTGCAGTAGGCGGAACTATAAATGAAGATGATCATATGTTTGGACTCACATGTGCAAAGAAATATGGAGGAATGTATGTACCACCTCATCAGGCTGTTATTCATCAGTTTGCACGAGAGATGCTTGCCGGCGGCGGAAAGATGATACTTGGTTCTGATTCACATACACGCTATGGTGCACTTGGTACTATGGCTATGGGTGAGGGTGGTCCTGAGCTTGTTAAGCAGCTTTTGAACCGTACATATGATATCCTATGCCGGGTGTCGTAGCAGTTTATCTTACAGGAAAGCCAAACAAGGGCGTAGGTCCTCAGGATGTGGCTCTTGCGATTATTGGAGCTGTATTTTCAAATGGCTATGTAAACAATAAAGTTATGGAATTCGTAGGTGATGGTGTAGCAAACCTCAGTGCTGATTTCAGAATCGGTATTGATGTTATGACTACAGAGACAACATGTCTCTCATCAATCTGGACAACAGATGACAAGATTAAGGACTTCTATGATATCCATAAGCGTCCACAGGATTTCAAGGAAATCAAGCCGGATGCAGTTGCTTATTATGATGGCATGGTTTATGTTGACCTCAGTAAAATCAAACCTATGATTGCTATGCCGTTCCATCCAAGCAATGTTTATACTATCGACGAGTTAAATGCAAATCTTATGGACATTCTCGATGATGTAGAGAAGAAGGCACTTGTAAGTCTTGACAACAACAAAGTTAAATATACTCTTAAAGATAAAGTTCACAATGGAAAACTTTATGTTGAACAGGGTGTTATCGCAGGATGTGCGGGTGGTGGTTTTGAAAATATTTGTGATGCCGCTGATATTCTCCGTGGCAAATATATTGGTGCAGATGAGTTCTCACTCAGCGTTTATCCTTCAAGCCAGCCTGTATTTATGGAACTTGTTAAGAATGGCAGGATAGCAGACCTTATGGAGACAGGTGCGACAATACGTTCTGCATTCTGTGGCCCTTGTTTTGGTGCAGGAGACGTTCCTCCAAACAACGGTCTTTCAATCAGACATTCAACAAGAAACTTCCCTAACAGAGAAGGTTCTAAAGTTACAAGCGGCCAGATTGCTTCAGTTGCACTTATGGATGCACGTTCTATTGCGGCAACAGCAGCAAATAAGGGCTATCTTACTTCGGCAGAAGATGTGGATGTGGATTTCACTAAGCCTAAATACTTCTTTGACAGCACTATTTATGAAAACAGAGTTTATAATGGTGTAGGAAAGCCTGACCCTGATGTAGAAATCAAATTTGGTCCAAACATCAAGGATTGGCCTGCAATGTCAGCACTTACTGACGATATTGTTATCAAGGTCGTATCAGAAATTCATGATCCTGTAACTACAACAGACGAGCTTATTCCGTCAGGAGAAACTTCATCATTCCGTTCAAATCCTCTTGGCCTTGCAGAGTTTACTCTTTCACGTAAGGATCCTGAGTATGTAGGTCGTGCAAAAGCAGTAGCGAAAGCAGAAAAGGCAAGAGTTGCCGGCGAAGATATTTTTGCAGCATGTCCGGAAGTTGAAGATGTATTTGCAAAGATTAATGCTAAGTTTGATATCAAGCCTGAGAACACACAGATTGGAAGTATGATTTATGCAGTTAAACCAGGTGACGGTTCTGCCCGTGAGCAGGCTGCCTCATGTCAGAAGGTTCTCGGCGGTTTTGCAAATATCGCAAAGGAGTATGCAACAAAGAGATACCGTTCAAACCTTATCAACTGGGGAATGCTTCCGTTTATTTATGAAGAGGAGGAGCTTCCATTCAAGAACGGAGATTACATCTTTGTAAAAGACATAAAGAAATCTGTTGAGAATAAGATTGACACTATCAAAGCATATGTTGTCGGAGATGAGATGAAAGAATTTGAACTTCACCTTGGAAAACTTACAGATGCAGAACGTGAGATTATTGTTAAGGGCTGCCTTATCAATTATTATCGCTCACAGATGTAATAAAGAGTAATGAATTTTAATAAGAGTTGATTAGTCTATAAATAATAAACTGCTTCCAAAAGTAGATATTAAAATGTAATATTTATTTTAGGGGGCAGTTTATTCATGCGAAAATTGTACTGGTACAACGTTCTGCAAATAACCGGACCAATAACTTGTATGTGGGAGGAAAATGTGAATATTTTAAAAGATAACATAAAAAATAACTTAAAATATGGCAGAGATAAGCTGGGACATGGTTTTATTATAGCGGTTTTAATTGTTTCCATAATGCTGTCCGGCTGCGGTAGCTTAAATGATTATATTGACGGCTACAATAATGCATCATCTGAAGGCAGCAGTTTAAATGATAATGTGGAATTGTCACATAAGTCGTACCAGGACAGTCCGTATCAGGTATTATCAAACAATAAGCCGGAATTTACGAAAAAGCAGAAGCGGAATACAAAAGTGTTTGAGAAATACAGCAGACTTGATAGCCTAGGCAGATGTGGTGTTGCCTTTGCGAACATATGTCAGGAACTTATGCCGGATTCAGAGAGAACAGGCATAGGTATGATAAAACCGAGTGGATGGCAGACTGCAAAATATAACGGAGTTGTTGACGGCAATTATCTTTACAACCGCTGTCACCTTATAGGATTTCAGCTTGCCGGGGAAAATGCAAACGAAAAAAATCTTATTACGGGAACAAGATATATGAATGTAGAGGGTATGCTGCCGTTTGAGGATGAGGTCGCAGCTTACGTCAAAAAAACGGACAATCATGTACTGTACAGAGTAACACCTGTCTTTAAAGGAAAGAATCTTGTGGCAGAAGGGGTGAAAATGGAGGCATATTCGGTAGAGGATAAAGGTAAGGGAGTATGCTTCAATGTTTTTGTGTATAATGTCCAGCCTTATATAACAATTGATTATGCGAACGGAAACAGCAGGCTGTCATCTGATGTAAAGGAAAATGGCGGCAGTACAGACAGCAAAAGTAAAAACGCAAATAAAAATAGAAAGAGTACATCTAAAAGCACTAAATATGTAATAAATACAAATACCGGAAAATTTCATCTGCCATCATGCAGCAGTGTAGCAGATACACTCGCTAAAAACAAAAAAGTTTTTAACGGAAACAGGGAACAGCTTATTTCGGACGGCTATATGCCGTGTAAGAGATGCAATCCATAAATTCGTTTACACTTGCGTAATCCTTGCAAAAAAGATATAATTATAGCTTAGAATGTATAAAAAGGAGAAAGTTTATGGCGGCGGCTTCAAAGAAAAAATCGACTAAAGAAAACGATGAGGTCAAAGATAATGCTAAAAATGCTGAGAGTGTTTTTGAAAGCAATACAAAGAAAGGCGGCAGAACCGGAAGTTCAAATGTGAAAAAGACGGTAAGGCCACAAAGTACAGCTTCTAAAACACTCGATAGAAAAAGGAAAACAGCAGATGTAAATATTACACATCAGCGTAAAATTCAGGATGTGACAGAATACAGGGACAGGCTTGCATTTGAGACAGGTATAACTCTTATTGTTATAGGGATAGTAGCTGTTTTTTTGTATATCAGTTTTTTAGGCCTTGGAGGTATCATAGGCAGAATTTTTGGGGGACTCTGCTTTGGAATTTTTGGCTGGATAGCATGGTTTGTTCCGGCAGGAATGATACTTACATATATTTTTACGATTGTAAATAAAGGTGACAGGCGGGTTAAGAGAAAAATGACGGGAATTATCGGTATGTTTCTGTGTTTTGCTGCCATAACAGACCTTATAACTAAAAAAGAAGTCATAACAGAATATTATACGTCAAATCATGTTCTGCACCGTGGTTATTTCGATTGCATGAATCTGACATTGGAAGATGTACTTGAAAGCGGAAAAAGCAGCGGAGGTTTGATTGGAAGATGGATAAGTTCACTGCTTTCAAAAATATGCGGAAATGTCGGTGCGTGTATTTTGTTGTTTGCATTGCTTATATTGTGTCTGTTTGTTTTTGAGGGTGTCGAGATTATGGCTGCCTTAAGAAAAAGAAATGCATACAGAGAGGAAATGGAAAGGCTGTACGGAGAGGTTAGGGATGAGATTGGTTACAGTGAGCCGTCATACAATGTTCTCAGAAATAAATCCTCAATAAATCCATTTGGGGATATAAATAAAAAGAACGATGAAGTAGACATAAGAGAAAAATATAGGAGAACATCAGAGGGAGCAGCAAAAAAATCTGACACACCTGATTATGTTGAAAGCGTAAGAAATAGTACAGACGGTGTAATGCAGTCTGTTGATTTGAAAATGATGGGAAAATTTCTTGATGAACAGAAGAAGAAAGCTGAGGCAAAAGAGAAACAACATAATGAAATATGCGAAATACACAGTGAAAAACCGGGTGTTCAAAAGAAAAAGACCAAAATACAAAAAGAGACTGAAACTAAAATTGATTTAAATAAGCAAAAGAGTACAAATAATACAGAGAAAAAGGCTGAAAAGGAAATCGAAATAAGAATAGACGGTGATAAAGAGATTGAGAAACCAAAAAAGGAAGTCAGTCTTGACTCTGAGAGCATACCTATTTACAGGGAGGAGATGAACCAAAAATTTGGCAGGAACAGAGGAAGATTATCTTACTCCGGAAATTCAAATCTAAATTCAAAACAAAATAATGAGCAGAAGCAGGAGAGTTTTGAGGACAGACCTGTACCTGTATTTGAAGAGGAATATATACCGGAAATAGAGCATTATGACGATAAAAGCGTAAAAGATACTGTGGTAGAAAATAATTCTAATATTGCAGAAAAAACAGTTCTAATGCAGTAGAGCGTTACGATACATATGTAGAAAACATAGCTGCCGCAGAGAAAATGCATCGGGAAACAGTTGAATTTACAGCGCAGACAGAAAGCGGATGGAGCAGTTGAATTTGCTGCAGAAGCAGATACAGAGGATGGAATACCCGGATTTGACACACAGAAACAGAGATGGCAGGTCAAACAGTCGAAGTGCCTGAAATAAATAAAATGATGAATTTTTTGCTGATGAAAGTATTAAATATGCCCAAAATACAGAATTTGAAAATGAGCCTGATAATGTTAGTTCTAATGTAGCCGGTCAGCCGGTCAAATCAACTGTTGAAACCGTTGGAAATGTCGGTACGGTAAATTCATATAAGAAACCGGAAAACAGCAGCAGGCATGGAAAGTTTGGCGGAGAGGATTATGTCTCAGAATCGAAAGCGTTTAATGCTTTAAATGAAACAAAGGTGGCAGAGCCTGTTATTGAACGTGCACATGTATTTCCTACTGTTGAACTTTTGGGAGAACCTGTTCATAGCAGCGATTCAATCAGTGACAGTGAACTCAGGGAGACAGCACAGAAACTGGAAGATACATTAAAAAGTTTTAATGTCAATGTCAGGATGGGGGCTGTTATCTGCGGTCCTACGGTTACAAGATATGAACTTTACCCTGAACAGGGTGTCAGAGTAAATAAGATTACTAATCTTACGGATGATATAAAACTTAGTCTTGCCGCACAGAGTATTCGTATCGAAGCACCGATTCCGGGAAAATCTGCCGTGGGTATCGAGGTGCCTAATCCTACTCCAAGTTCTGTATATTTCAGGGAACTTCTGGAGGGAGAAGCATTTGAAAAGGCAAAATCACCGCTTACATTTGCTGTCGGCAAAGATATTTCAGGAAAACCTATACTTACTGATATTGGAAAGATGCCGCATCTTCTTATAGCAGGGGCAACGGGTTCCGGTAAGTCAGTATGTATAAATACTTTGATTATGAGTATTCTTTACAAGGCAGATCCAAAGGATGTAAAACTTATTATGATTGACCCAAAAGTTGTTGAGCTTAGTGTATACAACGGAATACCGCATCTTATGTGTCCTGTTGTGACAGATGCTAAAGACGCTGCCGCAACATTGAACTGGGCAGTAAGGGAAATGAGCGACAGATATAATAAATTTACTGAACTTGGCGTGAGAAATATTGCAGGATATAATGAAAAACTGCAGAAAGTAAGTGAACCGGAAAAAGCCGGACATACAAAAATGCCGTATATAGTTGTTATCGTTGATGAGTTTGCGGATTTGATGATGGTTGCATCAAAGGATGTTGAAGATGCAGTATGCCGTCTTGCACAGCTTGCAAGAGCAGCGGGCATTCATCTTGTACTTGCTACCCAGCGTCCGTCAGTAAACGTAATAACAGGTACCATTAAAGCAAATATTCCGTCGAGAATAGCATTTTCGGTTTCATCAGCAATTGATTCAAGAACTATCCTTGACAGGAGCGGTGCTGAAAAGTTGTTAGGAAAAGGTGATATGTTGTTCTTCCCGTCAGGTTATTCAGAGCCGGTCAGAGTACAGGGTGCATTTGTGACTGATGAGGAAGTAAGCAAAATTGTTGATTTCCTCAAAAACAATAATGAAGAACCTGAATACAATGACAAGGTTACACAGGTGGTCGAGGAAGATACAACTGAAACTCAAAAAGAATCAAAACCTGAGAGGGATGAATATTTTGAGGATGCCGGAAGATTTGTGATTGAGTCAGACAGAGCCGCAGCGGGTCAGCTTCAAAGAAGATTTTCAATAGGTTTTAACAGAGCGGGAAGGATAATAGACCAGCTGCATAAGGCAGGTGTCGTAGGCCCGGCAGAAGGAACAAAACCGCGCAAAATTCTTATGAGTAAAAACGAGTTTGAAATGATGCTTGGAAATGCACCGGAGCCGGTATCTGAGGAAGAGATAGATGCAATAACAGAGGAATTTGGACAGCAATAAATTATCATGAACTGAGTATTGTAGATAACGCAGTAAATTATCTTGAATTAAGTGTTATAAAAAACTTTCAATAAACAGCCTTGAAATAGAAAAGAGGAAAAATATGAACGTAAAAAATAATATTAAAAATAAAGCACTACTTGTATACAATGATTTTTTGCACAGCGACAAGTTTAATCTGCATTATAAATGGCTCAGGGCTGCCGCTGAAAAACATGGTATATCCTTGGAATGTGAGGGTAATTCAAAAATTTTATGTTCATATGCATCTTCTTTAGACGAAAGTTTTGAAAAGACTCTTTTGAAATATGATTTCATTCTTTTTTGGGACAAAGATATAAGACTTGGAAAAAGATTTTCTGATATATGTTTTAAGGCAGACATTCCAATTTACAATAATATTCAGGCGATAGCTGATTGTGATGACAAGTCAGCAACCTATGAAAAAATATGGAGATGGAATGACAGTCATGATGGCAGTGAGCAGATAAAAATGATACCTACTGTAGTTGCTCCGATGACTTATGAAAACATAGGATACACAAGTTTTGATTTTCTCGACAGGGTAATTTCGGAGTTTGGATTTCCGCTTGTTGTAAAGGAGTGTTTCGGTTCTTTTGGAATGCAGGTGTATATGGTACATGACAGGGACGAGTTTGAGAAAACTGTCAAAGATATAGGCGGAAAACCAATGCTTTTTCAAAAATATATAAAGGAAAGCAGTGGTTTTGACGTAAGACTTCAGGTTGTAGGTGATGAGGTTGTGGCTGCTATGTACCGCTATACGGATGACGGTGATTTCAGGGCAAATATCACGCATGGAGGAAAAATGAGAAAGTATGAACCTGATGCGGCAGAGATAAGGCTTGCCGTGAATACCGTAAAGGCTCTGGGGCTTGACTTTGCGGGTGTTGACCTCTTGTTTTCAAGAGGAAAAAATAAACCGGCAGATATGTTATGTGAAGTGAATTCAAATGCCCATTTTAAAAATATTTTTGACTGCACCGGTGTAAATGTTGCAGACGAGATTATGGATTATATAGTAAAAAGACAGTAGAGAGACGAAACGCAGCAGTTAAAAAGAAAACGGAGAAAAAATGAATATTGCATATATAATTTATTATGACGAGGAAGCAAATAAAAACAGTGGTTTTATAGAGATGTTAAAGTCAGAGTGCAGAAAATATGATATTGCTCTTGAATATATTTCTTTTGAGAAAGTTAATCTTATGTCTGAAAGCTCTTTTGAAAATAAATTCAAAAAGATTTTTTTTGTTATAAACAGAACAAGAGAGTATAAGCTTAGTCTGAGATTTGAAAAGATAAACGTAAAAGTATTTCATTCATCAAAAATTACGGAGCTTGGCAACAACAAATATAAAACATATTGTTATCTGAAAGAGTATTTTGAGAGAAATAAAAATGAGCCACAGGGCGAATGGATAGCACACACTGTCTTGGTCAAAGCAGACGATTTAAATAATGTTTTAAATGATTATATTGGAAAAGATTATGTGATAAAGTCGGTTGACGGTCATGGCGGAAGCCAGGTTTTTTCATTAAACGATGATGGCACGAAACATGGTTCATATAGAAAAAACAGAGATAATGCAAAAAATAATATATATAAAGCACTACAAGGGCATGACTGTGTGTTACAAAAGCGTATAGACAGTGACAGTAATGACATCAGGGTCTATATTGTTTTTGGAAAAATATATGCAGCCGTTTTAAGGCATGGGAATGATGGGTTTAAATCAAATTTTTCTCTCGGGGGAAGTGTAGAGGAATATTTTCCGGATGAAGAGCAGAAAAAAATCATAGAGAAGTTTATAGAAGCATTTGGAGCAGAGCAGCTTTCTATGGCTGGAATAGACTTTATTCTGACAAGAGACGGCAATCTGATTTTTAATGAGCTTGAGGAGATGGTTGGTTCAAGAATGTTGTATAATTGCTCAAAACATGATATAGTAAGAGAATATGTAGAACAAATTGCGAAATTGCAGGAAAGAGGTACAGTATGAAGAGTGACATCGAAATAGCACAGGAAGCAGAAATGATTCATATTCATGAGGTTGCAAAACAGCTTGATATTACAGAGGATGATTTGGAACTTTACGGAAAATATAAAGCAAAACTTACTGATGAGCTTTGGGAACAGGTAAAAGACAGAAAAGACGGAAAACTTATACTTGTTACAGCCATAAATCCGACACCGGCAGGTGAGGGAAAGACAACCACATCTGTGGGTATAGGACAGGCGATGGCAAAACTCGGAAAGAAAGCAGCTATTGCACTTCGTGAGCCATCACTTGGACCTTGTTTTGGTATAAAGGGCGGCGCAGCAGGCGGCGGATATGCACAGGTTGTTCCTATGGAAGAATTAAATCTTCATTTCACGGGAGATTTTCATGCGATTACTTCAGCAAACAATCTTTTGGCAGCTATGCTTGATAACCATATCAAGCAGGGAAATAAGCTTGGTATTGACACAAACCAGATTGTATGGAAACGCTGTATGGACATGAATGACCGAGTTCTCAAGAAATATTGTTGTAGGACTTGGCAGACCGGTTGACGGTGTTGTCAGAGAGGATCATTTCATAATCTCTGTTGCATCGAGATTATGGCCATACCTTTGTCTCTGCCGACAACATGAAAGACTTAAAGGAAAGACTCGGAAGAATGATTGTTGCATACAACTATGAGGGAAAGCCTGTTACAGCGGCTGAGTTAAATGCGGTTGGTGCAATGGCAGCACTTTTGAAAGATGCAATCAAACCAAATATGGTTCAGACATTAGAGCACACACCGGCATTTGTACATGGTGGTCCTTTTGCAAATATCGCACACGGATGTAACAGTGTACGAGCTACAAAGACATCACTCAAACTTGCTGATTATACTATTACAGAGGCAGGTTTTGGAGCAGATCTCGGAGCAGAGAAATTCTTTGATATTAAATGCCGCATGGCAGGTTTGAAACCGGACGCAGTTGTACTTGTCGCAACAGTAAGAGCATTAAAATACAATGGTGGTGTTCCAAAGGACAAACTTTCTGAAGAAAATCTTGCTGCTTTAAAGAAAGGTATTGTAAATCTTGAAAAACATATTGAGAATGTTGCTAAGTTTGGTGTGCCTTGTGTAGTTACACTCAACAGATTTGTGACAGATTCAGAGGCAGAACTTGATTATGTCAAGAATTTCTGTGAGGAAAGAAATTGCGATTTCGCACTTTCAGAGGTCTGGGAAAAAGGTGGCGAAGGCGGAATTGAACTCTGCAAAAAGATTATCAATACACTTGAGACAAAGGAAAGCCACTTTAAGCCACTTTATGATACAAATCTTTCAATCAGAGAAAAAATTGAGACTATTGCAAAGGAAATTTACGGTGCAGCCAGTGTTACATATGATGCGGCAGCTTCTAAGGCAATTGACAGACTTGAAGAACTCGGTTATGGAAATACACCTATCTGTATGGCAAAGAACCAGTATTCATTGTCAGATGATGCAAAGAAACTTGGAAGACCTGAAAACTTTAATATAAATATAAGAGAAGTTTATGTCTCTGCCGGTGCAGGATTTGTAGTTGCTATCACAGGAACAGTAATGACAATGCCGGGACTTCCGCTTCATCCTGCTGCTGAGAGAATTGACGTAAATGATGATGGAGTTATCGTAGGATTATCATGATGATTTTTGACTATATTCGCAAAAAAAGCATATTGTGTATGCTTGTGATAGCATTTGCTTTTATTTTGTGCGGCAATACAAAAAACACCTCGGCACAGAGTGTGTTCAATGATGAGGCAGGTTTTTATTATACTGAAAATGTGGCAAATGGAACATATAACGTTGCAGCTTACAATGGAACAGATATGTCGGTGACAATTCCAAGTTATTTTAACGGAGGGGAAGTAGTATCAGTACTTACTAACGCATTTAGCAATAAGGATATTACGGATGTGTATATTCCGGATACGGTAAAAACATTGGGAGACAATGCATTTGGCTATTGCACGAAGTTAAAAAATGTACGACTTTCAGCAAAACTTACTTCAATCCCTATAGCATGTTTCAGCAATTGCAAGTTGTTGAAAGCAATTTCCATACCTGTGTCATGCACTCAGATAGGATATGATGCATTTGCATCATGTACAAGTTTGTATCAGATAAGTGTATCAAAAGCAGTCAAAGTAATCGCTTCATCAGCATTTGAGGGCTGCAACAAAAACATACTTACAGTAGTTGCACCAAAAAGTTCATATGCTGCCAAGTTTGCTAAGAAATACGGCATTATGACGACAACGACAAAGTCTGCAAAGCTTTCAAGTAAAAGCAGAAAAATGATTATAAAAGAAAAAATTCAGCTTTACCTGTATAATTCACCGCAAAAACCTAAGTGGAAAAGCAATCATTCATCGATTGTCAGTGTAAACAGCAAGGGAAAGATTACAGCTTAAAAAAAAGCAAGGCTACCTACGATTACGGCAGTATGTGGTACAAAGTCATATAAATGCAGCATAACGGTAAAGACAAAGACTGTAAATTCGATGCTGCGTGTTATATACAGCCAATATGTCAAAGATAGTATGAGCGATTACGAAAAGATAGCGGCTGCGCATGAATGAAAACATAAAACGTCAAATATGAT
>SCPN01000696.1_pt1 | contig 27046 bp, 26 predicted proteins | sample 6106831 | NCBI WGS metagenome assembly SCPN01 (sample SAMN10720447, study PRJNA508395) | human gut metagenome | isolation source: Participant 1, 0 month
GCAAAGTAAAGGGTTATGAAGAAGATAAGGACGTTTCTCCATGGGAGACAGCGTCATGGTATATCCCCAGAGAAAGCTAGGAATCGTGTACGAGCCGGCGGATGATAAGGGCGATGTGGGAGTGCAGATCCAGAAGAAAAAAATGAGGATCAATTACAAAAGGCTTCAGCTGAAGGTAGCTGCGGCGGAAATGTACCCGGCGGATTACGATTTCTCCATTATTTTTGATACCGTGGAAAACCGGAAGGCCAGGCATCAGATGGACCGGAAATTCGTACCCGGCCTGGAAATAAGATATGAAAAGGAAGAGGACGGAAAATAGTACCATATATCTCACAGCAGGCTTCACCTTCCGTAGGGAAGGGAAGCCTGCCTTCTTTTTACAGCTTCTGCACAGGAAGAGAGATACATCCGCCCGTCCTGGTATCCGCGCCGAAGTTAAAGGCGGGAGCCAGCTTTGGAGCATAGCGGTACCCAAAGCGTTCCGGCTGATATGTCTCGCTTGCCTGGAAGACAAGCTCGATGGCGGTACAGTAATCCTCTTCATTTTCATAGGGAGGAGACTGGAAGTAAAGATAATCACAGGGAGGAAGCTCGATAAGGCTGCAGCCCTCAGGAATTTTGACAACCGCATCCGCATCCAGCTCCACGCCTGCGGCGGTTTCCGTACTGCCTTCCGGTATCAGGGACGGCGGAAGCGTTATCAGGGCTGCCGTCTCCAGGCGGCTGGGAATGCTGTTAAAAAGCCCCTCCCATTCACAGCCCACCTCCTCACAGAACGAAAAATAATCATGTGCTTTCTTCGCATACATTACAAGAAGCTTCCGTGCGGGCTTGCTGATAACCGTAACGGTGCAGAGGGAGGGAGACGCCTTGGCCTCATTGTTCAGATTGTTTTCATTTTCCATTTGTTTCTTCTCCTTTTGCCTCAGATAGGAGTAATAATGCTTTATGGGATATTGGATAAAGAGAGGAATCGGAGTCTGGCCGTTGCGGTAGCACGAAGGCGTGGTGCCGAACAGCTTTTCAAAGGCCCGTGTATATCCCTCATGGCTTTCATAGTCCGTATCCAGGGCGATGTCAAGAATGTTGGCATCCGTTTTAATTAGAGATTCCGCGCTTGCCGTCATCTGTACGGCCCGTACATATTCCTCCGGCGTCTTATAAAGAAGCTCCTTGAAAATACGGCAGGCGTGCCTTTTGGAATAACCGGTGGACGCATACAGCGCATCCATGCTGAAATCTTCGTCCATACAGTGTTCACGGATGTAATTCTGCATCCTGGAGGCCAGCTCTATTTTGTCCCATTGCATGTTTTGTTCTCCTTCATTTATCAGAATAACAGCGTGGCTGTTAAAAATCTTGACATGGATGGACATGGTGAAATGCTTTGCGGAAAATAATAATGTTCTTCATTAGTATATCATATCTGCTCCGTGGATATAGGCCTTAGGAGGAATTCAGTGCCTGGATTTCTGCGGCCAGATTGGAGAATGGTGTGATGCTCATAATGTGGAATATATCGGCCATGTAATTGAGGACTGCGGCACTCACGCCAGGCTTGGCCTGGGAACCGGACATTTTTTCAAAGCGCTGTGGGGACAGCATATGTCCGGAATTGATGTGGTGCTGCAGCAGATCCGCCCCGGCTATGATAGGAATGAATTTTACAATATCGGCGGAAAAGGGATATATAACGGTACCTTCTTTCACTATGGCCTTGCAAAAATGGGGGCTTCTCTGGGCCATCTGGATCCGAAGAAAAAGGGAAGAACCATGTGCGAGGTTTATGGCGCCTATGGCTGGAGTGAAGGGCTGAAGCTGATGAAGTGGCTGACGGATCACATGCTCGTAAGAGGGGTCAACTGGTTCGTTCCACACGCATTTACAGGCGGAGATTTCCCGGATCCGGACTGCCCGCCGCATTTTTACGCATGGGGAAATAATCCCCAGTATCCCTGGTTTTCCTGCCTTTGCAGGTATATGAACCGGATGAGCCACCTGCTTAACGGAGGAAGGCATTCGGCCGGCATCGCACTGCTTTACACCGCGGAAATGGAGTGGCTGGGAGCTTATCAACCCTTTGAAGAGACCGGCCGGCTGCTGGCGGAAAACCAGCTGGATTATGAAGTAATTCCCCTGGGCCTTCTGGAAACCAGCAGAATCAGCGGCGGAAAAATGTTGGTGGGGAAGGAAGAATTTGAGACGCTGGTGATCCCGGAATGCGCATATATCCCGGAGGAACTGGCAGAATGGCTTCTTGATGCGGCTTCGGAGGGCTTCCCTGTTATTTTTGCCGGTTCTCTGCCGACAGCGGTAGAAAGCGGCTGGAGAGAGGCGGAGCGGTTTTACGGATGGAAAAACGAGGGGGCCCGGACGGATAAACAGGACAAAATGGCTGGAGAATGCCTGAAAAAAGGGTCTGCCGCAGAATGGAACCATCTGGTGAAGGTGGAGGAAGCGCATATGTCCGATGATTCCGGCAGCTTTTATTCCTGCGCCTGCGGTGAGGAAAGCAGGCTGCTCGCTTATCTGGATGCGGTGATGGAACGGGATATTTTCTGTGAAAATACGTCCCCTTATTTGAGATATTACCATTATAAACACCAGAATGGGGATTTTATTTTCTTTTTTAATGAAGCGCCGTTTCTTTCCGTGGAAAGCGTCATAACCCTGAAGGGATATGCGCCGGGAACGGAGAATGCCTGCTGGTATGATGCGTTTGACAACCGTCTGGAGCCGGTACAGAGGGATAACGACGGAAAAATTATGCTGCGGCTTGCGCCCGGCGAAGCGTCGGTGCTTTATCTGGGAGAGCCGCAGGAGCACCTGCCCTGCTGTAAGGAAGTCAGGCGGGGAAGGGTGATGGAGCTGGATGATGGCTGGAGGTTGGCCTTCCGAAGCTTTAAGGAAAAAGCTTTGCCGGAAACAGGGGGATGGCAGAAGCGTACGATGAAAAGAGCGGTAAGGCAGGAGCATCTGCCGGCGCTGCTTCCGGCAGGCTGTACAATATCACAGCAGCGGAAGGCATGGAGGAATTTGCGGGAACAATCAGATATGAAGCGGACTTTATGTGGGATCCGGATCGCGATGGGGAAATGCTTTCGATTGATTTTGGAGCTGTCTATGAAACGCTGGAGGTATGGCTGAACGGCGAAAAGAAGGCCGTGCGTATTGTGCCGCCCTACAGCTGCAGCATCACCGGAGTCGTGAAGGGCAAAAACCGGCTGACAGTATATGTCACCAATACGCTCGTACACAAATACCATGATTTCTTCTCCGTGACCATGCCTGTGGAAGGAAGCGGCCTGCTGGGACCGGTCCGCGCGGAAGGATATTGGGAGTAAAATATCCCTCCGCCCATCCAGAAAGCATACGGGCTTTATACCCTTCTGTAAAGCCCGTTTTCGGTCAGTTCATAAACTGCCGACACCACTTCCCCAATATATTTCCGGTCGTGGGAAATACTGATTATCGCGCCGTCGAAGCTTTTGAGCACCTGACGGATTACCGGACCGGAAAGCGGGGAAAAATTCCGTGTAGGTTCATCCAGTATCAATACATTGCAGCCGTCCAGACTCATTTTCAGGAACAAAAGTTTTGCTTTCTGCCCGCCGGAAAGCTCCCGGATACAATGGGACATTTCATCTGCCGTATACCGCATGCTGCCAAGATAGGTGCGGATCATGGTCTGCTCCGCCTTATCACCCTTAGCGGAAAGAAATTCCACGGGATTCTGATCCATATTTAAAAGCTCTTCATAATCCTGGGGCATATAGGCGGCTTTTAAATCCGGACGGGACAGAAGCAGGGCGGCGATCTGTTTCAAAAGCGTGGTTTTTCCCGCGCCGTTTCTTCCTACAATACATATTTTTTCGGGGCCTGCAATCCGGAGGGAAATGTGGGAGGCAAGAACCCGGCCGCCCGCAGACAGCGTTTCCTGCGTATAATCCAGTACAATTTTACCGTTAGGTATCCTGGTTTCCGGCGTTATTTTTACAAAAATCGCCTTTTCCATATCCGGAGCCTGTGTCATATCCTCTTTTTCCCGTTCAAAACGATGCTCCTGGGATTTGACAGCCTTCATTTTTTTCTTAAGCAGGCGGCCGCCATGGGGATCCTGGCGGCTGATTCCGTTCTGCATTGCTTCCACGCGCTGCTCAATCTGGCGGAAGCGTTCCATTTGCTTACGGTATTCCCGGCGTTCATTCTGCGCCAGCTGTTCCTGGCGCTCAAATGCCGCTTCGCGGCTGCTGATGTATTTCCGGTAGGGCATTCTGACAATGGTATGGCGTGGCCTGGTCTTACGCATGATCTGCTCCAGGTGTATGATAACGTTGGCGGTATTTTCAATCAGAGTCTCATCGTGGGAGACAAAAAGCACCGGTTTTCCGCAGCTGTTGATGAAATGCTCCAGCCATTCCAGCGTTTCAATATCAATATCGTTTGAAGGCTCGTCCAGAAGATAGATATCAGGACTGCCCATCTGCAGCGCAGCAATCTGCAGCTTAACCTTTTCTCCGCCGGAAAGCGTTCCGCAAAGCTGGTCGGAGTAAAAAAAGTCTGCGGGAAGCATAAGCTGTGAAGCGATAGCTGCCAGCTCCTTCGGGGATAAATCAGTAAAGGCAGGCGTTCCGACACAATAGCTGTAGATGGTTTCTTTTTCCAGGCATCGGGAAATTCCTGGGGAAGATATCCAAGCAGTGTTCCCTGGGTGAGTATCTGGCCGGTATATTCCACATAGTCAGAGACAAGTGAGGCATCATAAATCAGCTTCAGCAAGGTGGATTTTCCGTTGCCCTCCTCACTGATTATTACCGCCCTGTCCCCCGTGTTCAGTGTAAAATTAAAATCCTCCAGAAGAGGACGGAGGTCCTTTTTGTGTGTGATTGTCAGATTCTTTATCTGCAGCATTCAGCATCAGCTCCTTTTCAACGCAGTATGTAAATTTACCGGGAAAATACGCCTGCCGAAAGGATATAAAAAAATCCACGTTCCGTCTGCCGCCGGATGTGGATTTTAATGTTATTTACATAACGGACAACGCTGCCGGTGCCGTAAAAAAACACCGCCCGGCCTTCCGGAACACACGGAAAGGGCCTGGATTATGCGCTGAAATCTATTATGAAAATGCTGAAAATCCGAAAATGGCAACAAACGAAAGCAGGCGCGTTCGTGTCTAAAACCTCTGTAATCCCGCGTCTCACTATTGTTTACTGTTAACCTGGTTTTATAACCAGTTACCTGGAGTATGTTTGAAAATTCATTCCTGCAGTCCGCTGCCTGCGATAGCAGGCTCCCTGCTTTACGTGGCAGGTCCCCCTGGTTAATCCCCCAGGCTTGCTGCGCTTCATGGATAGCAGGCCAATACCTCATGAATGGTACTGTTCATCCTGCAGAAAGTAATTTCAAAAAACACTCCCATACCAAATTCAGATTATTTCCGCATTTCTTCTCCTGTCTGCCTGTTATGTCAGGCTGTCAATTCAAAACACTGCTAAATGATGATGGTTATTCTTCAGCCGTTGTCTTTTTCTCTTTTTTGAACTCAGCAACGCTGATTCCCCATCAATATAACATGTTCATTTCGCTTTGTCCAGCCCTAAAATGACAGGCCTGAATGCGGCTCAGCTGTCAGCTCAGGCCTGTTATTTTAGAGTTGGACAAAGCGCGGCCTCAGATAATGCCAAACCTGACAAGCTGGATGCGGAGCGCCTCCGCTTCCTCTGCGACCCTGGGAACGATTGGATCCACATGGGCGTCATGATAATGCATCAGCTCTGTGAACAATTCATAGAAGCAGTTTTTTAATGCAAAGTTTTCACTGAGCCGGACTCTTTGACTGTATTGCTCCAGCAGCCCGTAATCCCTGCCGTTGGCATTGTCCAGCTGGTACAGATCCATCTCGGCATCGGCAAAGCAGCAGTTAAAGGGATCAATCACCCCGGACACCCGGGAAAGATCCTCGCTGAGGAGCAGGTTCCAGGTATTGTAATCCCCATGAATCAGGGATGCCTTTGTGACAGGAAGGTAAAAAACGTCATCTATCCTCTCATAGGCCCTGTCCATCAGGGAAAATACATCCTTTTCCAGCTTCCCGCTTCGGTAAAGGATCTCTGCCTTTTTCAAATCCTCCCCGGCCTTCCTGCGGTAACAGGACAGCCAGTCCTTCTCAGGGGAGGGGGCATTGATCTTCCCAAAACCTCCGGGATTGCAGGTATTGTGCCAGGCGATAAGGTTATCAATCATCACGGCACCCAGTTTTTTCATATCCTCTCTGGAAAGCCTTATTTCACCTCCTGCATTGATTCCCTCCAGGAACTCCATGGCAAGTGCGTCATAGGGGATAAGGCTGTCATTTACACGGACAAAATAGACCTTCGGCATGGGCAGAAGTGCGGTGCGGTGCAGCAGATTCAGCTGCGTTTCCTCCTGCAGGGCCAGCCCGGGATAAAGATAGAGCTTAATTACCACCCGAAACGGAGCTTCAGGCAGCACTGCCAGAAAGACCCTTCCATAAAACCCGCCGCCGAGGGCTTTGACTGAGAGAGGCAGAGGTGATAATGTTCTTCGATTACTGCATTTACATAAGCTTCCATTTGAATTCTCCTGTCTGTATATGCCTGGACTGCATATGAAAAGGGACTTAAAAATATTAGGTAATTTAAAGAAAAATATTAAAAAATAAAGAAAAATGTTGAAAATAAAGAAAAAATATCGTAAATATCCGATTATTTTCCTAGAGTTATCTGTTAACTACCTTCTCAGCTGCTGTCATCATCCACCCAGAATTGTCTTTGGAAATGGATTCTTCCAGCTCTGTTTTCTCTGCTTATGGCCGGCGCATTAAATGTTCAGATGTGCTGAAAATGGGGAAACTGGGGAAACATTACCCCGGATGCCTGTCATCAGAAAAACCATGCTGTGGGAAGTAAAAACAGATAAGGGGCGGTAAATACGGCAAGGGAAAGCGCAAGCTTCTTCCGTATGGCCGTATCCGGCACAGCCTTCTTCAACGCCATCCTGAAGTTCAACTGATAAATGCAGATACCGCTGATAAGGATACAGGCCGTCGTCCACAGGAATGCGGGCAGAGTTTCAAAAGGATCAAGCGCCACGGCATTTGTTATATTTTCGTACCACCATGCCCCCAGCGGAGACTGGTAATCCAGAAAGGAATCTATGAGTACAGCACAAACCATCACTACGGTGCCGATAAAATCAGAAACAAACCCGGAAACCCATATTTTCAGAACAGCCTTTTTAGCGATTTCCTTTCTGCCGTCCAGCTTAAGGCAGCGCATGGTCAGCGAAAGGACAAGCAGATCAATCAACAGGTTCGCCGGAAGCACCACGATCCAGGTCACGGGAAAAATCCACAGCAGCCACAGAGGGAAAATCATATTATGAAGAACTATGCCATGTTTTTTCTTTGGACAGCAATTCTTTAAATTATTAAGAAAATCTACAAGATATGTTTTCATTTTTAATAGTTTTCTCCATTTCTACAAAAAATACAAATAAATTTAAAATATACCTGCAACTGCATCAAACACTGCAGCAAAGAGCAAGGCCGGCAGCATGTTTCCTACGCGGAATTTTTTGCCGAAGGCAAGATTCACGCCCACACAGAAAATCAGCACATTCCCGGTAAAGGAAAGATCGGAAACAATTTGCGGTGTGAGGACAGGTTCCAGAAACCCGGCAAAAATTGTGATGCCGCCCTGCCACAGTCCCACCGGAAGTGCGGAAAATACCGCGCCCTTTCCATAGGAAGAGGCAAAAACCATCACGATTACCGCATCCAAAACCGCCTTGGCGGCAAGCATTGAGTAGTCGCCCCGCATACCATCCTCCAAAGCGCCTACAATGGCCATGGCTCCTACGCAGATGACAAGGGAAGCGGAAACAAAGCCTTCCACAAACTGACTGTCATTTTTTCCGCCCACCTTTTCACGGAGCCATTCGCCGAAACGATCCATCCATTTTTCTATCTGAATCCATTCCCCGAGAAGAGAACCTGTCACCAGGGACGCGATGAGAAGCATGGTGCCCGTAGCTTCCAGTGTGCCGTTCTCCACGCGGAGCATGCCCTTCAACGCTCCTGATATGCCGATAAAAATGGTGCATACCCCAAGGGCCTGCATGAGTATCTGTTGAAAACGTTCCTTCAGCCCTCCCTTCAAAAGCATGCCAAGGCCGCCGCCTAATATGACGGCCGCCACATTGATAATTGTACCTAAACCCCTCATGTCTGTCTCCTGTAATAAATATTTGCCGGTAAGGGCATTTGCGAAGCATATCCATTTACCGCCCGCCCTGTCAGCTGCTGCGGTGCAGCCGGATTAGCTCTGGAGCGGTATTGAAAATTACCCTAGAAATACTTTATCATACCGGAAGCAATTCTTCTATTATAAATAGATATAAATAGAAATAAAATGAACCGGAATGCCGCAGAAAAAGAGCAGGCCGTATGAAACGACCTGCCCGATAAAATCTGTCAGAATTTTATTGCCACTTTGAAATCCCCATGCTTTCCCGATGCGTATTCAAATGCGGTTTCCCACTCCTCAAGCGGGAACATGCTGGATACAACACCGTCCGTTTTCAGGTTTCCATTACTGATGTTCTCAATGACAAACGGATAGCAGTAGGGGCTTAAATGTGAGCCCAATAGATCCAGCTCCTTTCTGTCTCCGATAATAGACCAGTCTGCAGTAGTGGGCTCACCGAAAACACTGAATTCCACAAAACGTCCCAGCTTTCTTATCATTTTCAGTCCCTGGATAACACTGGAGGGATGGCCGGTTGCTTCAATGTAAATGTCGCAGCCATATCCGTCGGTCAGATCCAGAACCTTCTGCACCACATCCTCTTTGCCGGGATTGAGCGTCAGATCCGCACCGAATTCCTTCGCCTTTTCCAGGCGGTTATCCGCCATATCCAGGGAAATCAGCCTGGCGGGATTTTTCATTCTGGCGTAAGTAATCATACCCAGACCCAGGGTGCCGGCTCCGGAGATGACAACCACATCTTCGTTCCCTATCTGCGCCCGATCCACGGCATGCTTGGAGCAGCCATAGGGCTCTATCAGCAGCGCTTTATCCAGTGGCAGATCCTCAGGAACTCTGGAGATGACGGAGGTCTTCGGATACCTTACATATTCCGCCATACCGCCGTTGTTGGTTCCCTGGAAGCCGAAAATGGAGTGGGGCTGGCACATCCAGTACCTTCCGCTTCTGCAGAAACGGCATTCCCCGCAGGGAACGATCTGATCTGCTGTAATACGTTCGCCGAGGCTGAAATTATTCACGTTTGCTCCCAGCTTTACAATATGTCCTAAAAATTCGTGGCCGGGAATAAACGGCGGTTTTACCCAGGGCGCTTCTTTTTCATCGCCCCAGAACATGGCTGCACCATGCTGGCATTTCAAATCCCCTGCACAGATACCACAGGCTTCTGTTTTAATAATAATATCATCCTCCCCGCATTCGGGAACGGGAAAGTCGGTTTCCAGACGGTAGTCGCCTTTAGCGTAAGCGACCAGGGCCTTCATTGTTTTGGGTAAATCAGACATGGTCTATTCTCCTTTTTACTGTACAAAGCCTTTAAGCATAGCTGCTCCGTTTGTTTACAGTCATTATTAATCGTTCAATATGACGTCTACGGAATCACTGAAGGTTTTCAAGGATTCATCAATATCCTGATTATCAAGCATAATAGCCTGGATACAGGTTCTGAATTCTGCTATAACGGGAGTCAGGTTGGCAATACGATAGCTGTCGTCACCATCTGCAAGCGCATCATAAGCAATTTTATAATTGTCGCTTTCCTTCCAGAGCTGCTGAATAGCGTCAGACTGTGCCATGGTTTTGGTAAAAGGAAGATAACCGGAGCCGATTACGAAGGCAAGGCCGCCCTTTTCATCCTCAATAAACCATTTTACGAATTTCCAGGCCGCTTCCTGTTCCTTGCTGGCAGCCAGGATGCCGAAGCCGTTTCCGCCGGTAGGCATGGAAGCTATTTTGCCCTTTACAAGAGGGGCTACTACATATTCAAAGGAATCACCAATGGTATCACGTCTTGAAGTAATGGCGCCTGAGGAATTGATGGTCATGGCCGCCATGCCTGAGGTAAACATCTGATTGTCCTGGTCATTGGCCGGATCGTTGTAATACAGCGCGCCGGAATCCTGTAAATCCTTCATGAAGCTGAAGGCTTCCTTTGCGGTTCCGTCATCAATACATCCAAGGGCGGTTGCATCCTCATTGAAAAACTTGCCGCCCGCCTGCTGGATCAGGGCAAAGAACTCCCACTGATCAAAGGGAACGGATAAGCCATAACGTTTGGTTTCCCCATTTTCAATAACGGTACATTTATTGGCAACATCCTTCAGCTCTTCCCATGTGGTAGGAATTTCACAACCCATCTCATCCAGTACTGTCTTGTTGATGTGGAGAATCTGGGCTGAACGGCCAAAAGGCACAACCACCAGTTTGCCATCATAATAAGCATCGTTTACAAAAGCGTCCACAAAATCCTTATCATCAAAGCCGTCCTTCTGCATAAATGGAAGGAGATCAGCAAATGCGCCGTTTACAGCAAGTCTCCCCACGTTATCCTGGGCAACCTGAAGAATGTCAGGAGCGTTTCCGGAAAAATGGCCTGCTCCGCTTTGGCTGCCGCTTCTGCATAGCTTCCGGAAGGTAGCGACCACCTCAACCCTCATCCTGTGAACTGTTGAAATCAGATACCATCTGATTGATTAAATCACCATTGGTTCCGGACATACAATGCCAGAACTAGTACGGTCGTTTTTCCGCCGCCGGAAGTCTGCTGCGCAGTCTCCGCAGGCTGACTCGGCGGATGCGGGGGTGTCTCGGCCGCAGGAGCGGCTGGTTTCCGTTGATGCAGCTTCTGCCCGCAGCCTGCCAATGTGGCAGCGAGAACAGATGCTCCAATTAAAATACTTAACATTTTCTTTTCATAAAACCCTTTCCCTCTTGGTTTATTTGATTCTGAGTATGCAAAGGACTTCATGATTTGCTTTGAGGCAAACAGGTATACAAGCAGTACAGGAGGACAGTATTGCATTTCCTGCCATTACGATCTCGCCAGTTTGCCATACCTCCATTTCCTTCCAGCTGGGCAATTGCGATGGGAAGCGTTCTGTATCATGTCCGAATTTGTCATACAACCAGCGGCCAGAAATATTCATTCCACTGTCCGACAAAGCTGAACAGAACAATAGATGCGATTGCCGGCTTGACATTGGCATCATTATTTGTAATATCACCCTCCATTCCGATGCACCGTCCAGTTTTGCAGCCTCTATCAGTTCATCCTCTACCTGCATAAAATATTGCCTGAGTAAAAAGATGGCAAATGCATTTGTGATAAACGGCAGTATCTGAGGAAGCAGGGAATTAATCAGTCCCCATTTTGACATCATCAGATATACGGGAAGAAATGTGATCTGTGTGGGCATCATCAAGGCGATCAAAATGCTGCCAAACATAATTTTCTTTCCCTTAAATTCATATTTTGCAAATGCATAGGATGCAGGCACCACTACAAATATCTGCAGCAGTATAACGCTGACAACTACAATCAACGAGTTTTTCAGGTAAATCCACATGCTTCCGTCCGGCCCGGAATGCCAGGCGTCCAGGTAGTTATGGAACTGCAGCACTGCGGGAAAAAACGTGGGAGTAACACGGTTTACTTCATCAATCGTCTGCAGTGAAGTGGAAAGCATCCAGAAAAATGGCCAGCCGAATATAAACAACAGCAGTAATTTCATAAATATGCCGCCGGCTTTTATCAGTCTTTTTTTCGTTTTCATAATTCCCCTCCCGCACCTATTGGTAATGTACCTTCCTGGAGAAGCCCCAGAAATATATAATGGTAAGAATGCTTACAATAATCAGCAGAATCACTCCAATGGCCGCGCTGTAACCGATGCGTAAATTCAGCAGGGCTTCGGTATAGATGCTGTATACAAGGGTGGTGGTAGCATTGTTCGGACCGCCCTGTGTCAGGATCCGTACCGTATCAAAGACCTTAAAGGAGCTGATGGTACGTATAATCAGCGTAAAAAACAGCTGCGGGGATATCATGGGAAGCGTGATTTTGAAAAACATAACCGTTTTGTTGGCGTGATCCAGCCTGGCGGCCTCATAAAGGGAAACGGGAACGCCCTGCAGGGCGGCCAGGAAAATCAGCGTATCATAGCCGACGGCTTTCCAGACCGATACGAGAATTACAGAAGGCATGGCGGTGGAGGAGCCTGACAGCCAGGAGCAAGTAGGAAGGCCTATTTTCTTAAGTACAAAGTTGAACAGACCGAAATTCGGTTCCATCATCCACAGCCAAATCAAAGCGATGGAAACGATGGATACCACATGAGGGCAGAAAACGGCGGCCTGAACCACCCGGTTCAGCCAGGTATCCTTCTCGTGCAGCCATACGGCAAGAAGAAGTGCTATCACCGTTATCAGGAGCACTACCGCGATGGTATAAACGATGGTGTTGCTCAGTGATTTCTGGAAATCGGGCCTGCCAAGAACCTTTCTGTAATTGTCCAGCCCAATAAATCTGCTTTGTGACGGATTGAGCATGTTAGTATTCATAAGGCTTAACTGAACCAGCTTGATGACCGGATAAATCGTAAAAGAATGATTCCGGCAAGGGCCGGGGCCGTCATAATGTAAGGCCTTTATTTTCGCGCAAATTTTTTCTTATTCATTCGGATATCACCTCTTTGGAACAGTAAATTTCTTCCCTGCACAACATTTACCCCTCTGTCTCTCAGCTGCTCCACAAAATCCTTCGGAGTCCGCCAATCCGTGACAATACCGTCCAAATCGGAAATGGAAGCGATGAGCCCAAGGGAATCATCGCCGAATTTGCTGTAATCCAGGGCGATGTAATGCTCCTTGCAGGATGCCATCATGAGCCTTTTCATCCGCGCCTCCTGAAGGTCCGGAGTGGTGAAACCGTGTTCCAGGGTAAGATGGTTCCCGCTGATGAAACCTTTGTCAAAGAAAAGGTTTTTCATCATATCCTCGGCATAGGCGCCTACGCAGGAAAGGATTCTGTGCCGGAAATTACCACCAATAACAATGACGGAAATATCCTCGGCCTCGGAAAGCTCCATGGCGATATTGATTGCATTGGTTCCTACAAGAATCTTCCGTTTTGATCCGCTGCGGATAACTCTCGCAAGCTGTGTGGTGGTGGTTCCACAGTCCAGGAATACGGCGTCCCCGTCACTGATGCATTCATAAGCGGCATACGCGATGGAAAGCTTTTCTTCCGTATGCTTCCATTCCTTTTCCTTATGGGAAAATTCATTCAGGGAACCGTAAGCGCTGATGGCGCCGCCCCACGTACGTTTTACCAGTCCCTCCTGTTCCATGGCGGCCAGAAGCTTCCGGACGGACACATCCGATATCCTGAAGATTTCGCTGAGCTGTGAAACTGTGACAGAGGAATGAGTATCGAGCATGTTGATTATCAGGTTTTTCTTTTCTTGTGTTGTCATTTTGCGTTCTCCTGAAAATGAAACATAAATCATAAATAAGTTACGATTTTCGTAAGAATTTATTTTGATTTTAGCATTAGCGTGTTTCAATGTCAATTATTTACAGGTAAAATATTATTTTCGTAAATATTTAATATATTTTTACCTATAAAACTGTAACTATTTTCGATTGACTTACAAAATAATCCACAATATACTTGTCTTATAATTTTGAATATCAGTAAAAGTGTAAAGGATTTGGTTTCGAATTTAATACTTAAAACGAAACACTATTCGTAATATAATGAAAAGGAGAAGAAACATGATTCCGTATGACACCAAGGTGTTGGCTTTTGATCTGGATGGAACGCTTACACAGCATAAGTCTCCATTATCATCAGAATACAAACAGCTTCTTACACAGCTGAAAACAAGATACACATTGCTTATGGTAGGAGCCGGCTCCTGCGCCCGTATATTTTCTCAGATGCGCCGCTTTCCAATTGAAATCATAGGAAACTACGGTATGCAGTATGCACGGGCGAAAGAGACGGGAGACCGGATAAAGCTGGAACTGTGCAGGGATGACAGGGCGGAGGTGGATGTACCTCTGGCAATCCGCAGAGCGGATGAGCTGAGAAAAAAGCTGGGGTATACTTCGTTTGAAGGGGATACTTTAGAAATACATGAAAGCGGGATGCTTACCTTTCCCATATTGGGAACGCAGGCTCCTATACAGGACAAGCTTTCCTATGATCCGGACCGTTCCAAAAGACGGGCGGTTTATACTCAGGTTGTGGAAATGTTCCCGGAGTATAAGGTATATATCGGAGGCTCATCATCCTTTGACATTGTACCCCATCCCTATGCGAAGCTGTATGCGCTTGATTTGTACTGCGCGGGATTTGGGCTGAAGCATGAGGAAATTCTGTATTTCGGGGATGACTACGGTATCGGAGGAAATGATGAAGATGTTTTTTTATCAGACATTCCATTTCAATGCATTGATGATTACCGGACTATTCCACGGTATTTGATACCCTTGCTAACTGACGATAGAACAGGAGAGGAGAAGCGCTATGAGCTGGAATCAATCGGAAAATAATATCTGGGTGGCGGGCCACAGAGGAAATCCCCAGGAATGCCCCCAAAATACTATGGCTTCTTTTAAAAGCGCCATGGAGGCAGGCGTGGACATGATTGAACTGGATATCCAGATGTCTGCGGACGGCGAACTTGTTATCATGCATAATTTTACCGTTGATGAGACAACGGATGGAAGCGGCAGAATCAGGGATATGACACTGAAGGAAATCCGTTCCCTGGATGCGGAAGCTGGTTTGATAAGAAATTCCGGGGAGAAAGGGTTCCCCTTTATTTGAAGAATTTTGGATCTGGGAAAAGAATATCCAATATGTATTACGATTTTGAACTGAAGGAATATCCGGAAAATGGAAACGAAAGCAGGGCCTATGAAACCGCCGACAGGGTAATTGCCATGATTGAAGAATGCCGGCTGGCCGATAAATGCGTCCTGAATGCCTTCAGTGCCCGTCTGCTCTGGTACATTCATGATAAATACGAAGGCAGATATAAGCTTCACGGCTATTATCCCAAGAACCTGCTGGGAGAATATGATCGGGATCCCTATGATATTTTGTACTGTGCATGTGTATGCGAAGATTTTACCAGGGAAAATTTTGAACGGTTGAAGCAGAGGGGAATCGACACATGGGCGGGGACACGCTTCCGTACAAGGGAAATGATTGAAACAGCAAAGGAATGCGGCGCTACGCTGATTACCTGCGACAATCCCCGGGAGGTAATGCAGATTCTGAGGGATATGGGGCTTCACAGGTAAAAGTATGATAAGAAGACAGAAATAGAAGAAAGCTTTACGCAGAAGCAGAGAAACGATGCCTTATGCGTAAAGTTTTTTTTATTTTCATATTATTGCATTTATTTAATATAAACATTCCAATGTAAAGTAAAAAAATATTGCATTGCACCCGCTTATACACTATAATTAAAATACTTTTAAAAAGTAATAAACAATATTGGGAGGGAAACAGGATGGCAAGTACGCTTACCGTTAAGGATATGAACCAGGAAATTGTGAGGGACTGCATGAAAGGGCTGGGGCCCGTGAGCAAAAGCGTTCTCTCCCGGAAAACAGGCCTGAGCTTTCCCACAGTCAGTAAAACCGTGGATCTTCTCTGTGAAACCGGAGAGGTGGAGGAAGCCGGAACGGAGAAATCAGGCGGCGGCAGATGTGCCGCACTGTACAGACTGAATCCGGTATTTTCCCTTTATCTGCTCCTTACTGTGGAAAACGATACAATCCACTGGTCGTTGAAGGATCTGGAGGGAAACAGCCTGAAGGAGGAAACCTCCGAAGAAAATTTCCCCATTCTTACTGCCATGGAAGCAAAAGTAGAAAGCATCCGAACGCAGTTTCCCTGTCTGAAGGGGATTGTAATCGGAGCAGCGGGCATGGTTTCCGGAGGGAAGATTGTTCTCACCGCGGGAGGAAGTGAACTGACAGGGGTAAACCTGCAGGAGCATTTTTCAAGGAAATTCGGAATTCCCGTAAGAGCGGTAAATGACATGAATGCTGTGGCGGCGGGCAGATGGAGCCTGGCCGGCCGAAGCGACGGCTGCTGTGTCTGTATTTATCTGGGCAAAAACGGCATGGGGGCCGGCATAGTAATCAATGGAAAGGTATGGCAGGGCGCCAGCGATTTTGCAGGGGAACTGGGCTTCCTGCCGGATATGCCCGGAAAGCTCAGGCCCGCAGACAAGAATTTTGCCCCGTCCCGCATGCTGGAAATATACTGTAAAATCATACAAATCTATGCCTCGGTGCTCAATCCGGAAAGAGTGGTGCTGTACAGAAACCCATTCCTGGACGGTGCGCTGGAGGAGCTGTACCGGGAATGTGAAAAAGTAATTCCCGAACACTCCATGCCCCTGCTGGAGATTTCAGACTCCTATGAAACAGACTACGAACAGGGCCTCATGGTAATTGCCAATATGCTGAAAGAAAGGGATATATAGCCTATGAAAAAACATGTGATTTTTGATATCGACGGAACACTGCTCGATTCTGAGGAATCAGTGCTTCTTTCCCTGCAGGAAACAGTGCTGATGAAAAAAGGAAAACATATGGAAACGGAAGAACTGAAATTTGCGCTGGGGATTCCCAGTGAAGCCGCGCTTCGCAGACTGGGCTTCGCGGAGGAAGAGCTTGCGGAGACCGTACAGTTCTGGGGAACTCTGACACCGTCCTATCATAAATATATGCGTATATTCCCGGGAATCCGTGAAACACTTACGGCGCTTAAGGAAAAAGGAATCCGCCTCGGAATCGTCACCTCCAGGAACCGGCCGGAATATGAAAAGGATTTTCTTCCGTTTGGGCTGGAGCCATTTTTTGATACCGTCATCTGTGCGGATGACACCATCCGCCACAAGCCGGACGGCGAACCTGTCAGGGAATATCTGCGCAGGCAGAAGGCACAGCCGGAAGAAGCTGTATATATTGGTGATACGGCCTATGATATGGCATGCGCCGCCGACGCAGGCGTGGAAAGCGCGCTGGCGCTGTGGGGCTGCGCTTCTCCTGAGCATATCAGAGCAGATTTTTATCTTGCGCATCCCGGAGAAATCCCATCCGTATTTGTGCGGGAGGAAGATCCCCGAAAGAACCGCAGATGGCTGAAATGGGCCATGGAACTGCAGTTCATCGCCCAGGCCGGCCTTACCTATTCAAAGGATCGCTTTGATCTGGAACGTTTTGGAAGAATACGCGAAATAGCGGCGGAAATCGTAAGCTGTAACACGGATTTATCCTTTGAACAGGTACATGATCTTTTCTGCCTGGAAAGCGGATACCAGACGCCCAAGCTTGACAGCCGGGCAGCCATCATCAGGGATGGAAAAATTCTTCTTGTCCAGGAAATGACTGGCCGCTGGTCCATGCCCGGAGGCTGGGTGGATATGGATCAGACCATCCGTGAAAATACGGTAAAGGAGGCCAGGGAAGAGGCGGGCATGCTTGTCGCACCGGTAAAAATCGTAGCGGTGCAGGACCGGAACCGGCATAATCTGCCGCCTCAAGCATATAATATCTGCAAGGTATTTATTCTTTGCGAACCCATAGAAGGAAAATTCGAAAGAAATATTGAAACCGTCCAAAGCGGCTGGTTCCCCCCTGACAGGCTTCCCCAAATGGATGCGGACAAAACAACGGAGGAACAGGTTGCCATGTGCTTTGCGGCGGCAGAAAATGAAAACTGGAAGGTGCTGTTTGATTAAAAGTATGCATAAACACTATTTTGAGATTATCGTAAAACCGTATTAGAATGGCAAAAGAAGCTTATATTTACGGGCATTTGGCTTTGACAAGACATTGCACCTATGGTAAACTTAAATGATAAAAAAAGTGGGTAATTATGCCTAATCAGGATTACGGTAGAGGTGGCACCTTGGATAAATATGAGTACAAAATACGGGCAGAGGAAATTAAGACACTGATCTCGCAGAAGAAGTATGTGGAAGCTGCGAAGGTCGCGGATACCATTGACTGGACAAGAGTGAAGAGCGTGATGATGCTCTGCACAGTCAGTGATCTTTATAAGGTAAACAGAAGATTTGACGATGCGAAGCTGCTTCTGGAAATGGCGAACGAACGCCACCCCGCAGGGAGAATGATTATTTATTCTCTCTGTGATCTTTCTATTAAGATGGGAGAAGTGGTACAGGCTATTGAGTATTATAAGGATTTTGTCCAGATAGCCCCCAATGACAGCGGCAGATATGTGCTCCAGTACAAGCTGTACGAAGCGCAGGACGTGGGGTTGGAGGAACGGATTGCAGTCCTTGAGGAACTCAAAAAGAGGGATTACAGGGAAAAATGGGCCTATGAGCTGGCATACCTTTATCACAGGGTAGGTCTGGCAACTAAATGTGTGGAGGAATGCGACGAACTTATTCTCTGGTTCGGCGAAGGGAAATATGTAATTAAGGCCATGGAGCTGAAAATGCTTCATCAGCCCCTTTCACCGGCGCAGCAGCAGAAATTCGAAGCCTACATGATGCGTAAGCAGGGACTGCGCGTTCCGGAACCGGAGGAGAAGCAGAAGGGCCGGAACGCGGCTGCGAAGAACGGCGCGGCAGCTGAGGACGACATCCATGTAAAGCCCATGGACGTGGGGCAGTATAATACCATCAACCTTCAGAAAGAACTGGCCAAGAGCATGGAAGAACTCATGCTTAACGGAAAGCCCGCAGGCGAACCGGTTTCCCTTCAGGCATATAAGGAACAGCTGATCGCCCAGGAACAGGCCTACGCCGACCAGACCTTTGCGGATCAGTCCTATGATATCTCTTCCGATACAGGGGAGATGAATGAACAGAACTTCGCCGGACAGCAGTACGGCGGCGAACAGTATGAACAATATGAATATGAAGGGGGACGGCCGGAGGGAGAGCAGTATCCGGCCGAAGCGGCGCAGGGGTATCAGCAGGAGACTCCCGCGCAGGAATACCAGCCGGAAGCCAATCAGTATAGTTATCAGCCGGAGGCATCCGCACAGGGATACATGCCTCAGAACAGTGTGCAGGAGCAGCCTGCGCCCTATACGGCGGAGGCACAGCCTGTTTATACTCAGGTTCAGCAGCCGGAGGTTCCGGCTGAGGACCGTTATGTAAGCAGTGAACCCAAAATGAACAGTTATTTATCCCAGGAATATGATGGTCAGATCGGTCTGGTTATGCCGGAAGAGCAGCAAATCGAAAGACAAATCACCGGACAGATGAATATTGAAGACATCATGAAGGAATGGGAGAAAATGAAGCATGAGAACGAGGAGAAGCGCCGTAAGCAGCTGCAACAGCGGGTTATGGAGCAGACCGGTTCTCTTTTCCGTGACTTTGATGAGACTGCCAGAAAGGGTGTGCTGGAACGTCTCCAGAAGGAAGAAAGAATTCCCGTGGAGCGCAAACGTCATGCCGATACGAGTGTAATATCCGCACATACCAAGATATGGGCGGCTGAAGAAGTGGAAAACGCCATAAAGCGTGCCGGGGAACCGGTTAGTGCGGCATTACAGGGAAGTGTTCCCGTAAATGCAGTGCCTGTAGCAGGAGCCGGTGTACCATCAGCCGCAGTCACTGCGCCGGAGTCCGGCATGAAAGAGCTTTCGCCCGTTCAGGCTCCCATACAGCAGCAGCCTGGTACAGGAGCCGCTGCTGTACCCCAGCCGGTGCAGCCGGCACCGGAAGCGCAGGCCGTTCCGGAAGCCCAGGCTATCCCGGAAACCCAGTATCATCCGGCGCCTCAATCCTTACCTGAGTCTCAGCCGGCACAGACCGGGTCCTCCGCAGAAGTACATACGCAGCCGGAGGTTCAGCCTGCAGTAATGCCGGAGGAACAGGCACAGCCAGTCCGTACTGACTATAACACAGCCCGCTCAGCCATATTCTCAGCCTCAGCGGAGACCGCGCCGCAGGCTCCCGCATATCCTGAACCGGAAGCCTCATACGGGCAGGAGGAACGAAATGATTCCGCAGCATATGTACAGCAGCCCTATGAAGGAGCTGCAGCAGAGGAAGAGGCGGTTAACGAAGAGGAATATCCGGAGGAGGAAGTCAGCCAGGAAGAAGAGAACGCCGGGAGGACGAACGTCTGGAACAAATCCGTTCCATGAGCCGGGAAGAAAACAGCTATTGCCTCCCTTTGTACCCACGAAGGGCGCGATGAAGAGACTGGTCCGTGCGCTGGACAGGCTGAGCCTTGCCGCATATACAGGAAACCTGATTATACCGGGGACCCGGGCTCAGACACGATGAGCCTGACGAAGAATATTGTCAGGGACTTCCGGGCAAAGGATCATAATTTCTCCGGAAAGCTTGCAAAATAGACGGAGATGCCTTCAGCAAAAAGAATCCGGCGGAACTGATTGAAAAGCTGGCCGGAGGCGCCCTTGTCATAGACTCGGCAGGGGACATTGCCGATGAAAGCATGGGAAGCCTTCTGGATGCGCTGAACCAGGAGCGGACAGGCATCCTGGTAATTCTGGTAGATACGAAGAGAAATATAAAGAAACTGATTTCCGCCAATCCGGAAATGGAGTCCTTCTTTAATGCGAGATTTGACATCGAAGCGCTGGATAACGGTACGCTTGTAGCCTATGGCTGTCAGTACGCAAAAATGCATGAATACGCAATCGATGAGCTGGGAAGGCTGGCCCTTCATACCCGCATTGAAGATATGCAGACAAGCGATCATATCGTAACGGTAAACGACGTCAGGGATATTGTGGACGAAGCGATTGATCACGCCAACCGCAAGACGCCGAAGCATTTTATGGATGTACTGCTGGCAAAACGGTACGATGATGATGATATGATTATTCTGCATGAGGGGGATTTCATATAGAAAGAATCTAAGCCGCCTATGGCGGCGGAAGAGAGGTAGAGATGGCAGGTGTAGCAAAGACAAAAAAAGCACCGGAGGTTTTTATCTCCGAGGCCGATGAGTATCTGTTTGCACAGGGGACACATTATGACATCTACAAAAAACTGGGGGCCCACCCTTCCGTGGAGAACGGAAAGAAGGGAATGTTTTTTGCTGTCTGGGCGCCGCATGCGCTGCAGGTACATGTTTTCGGTACCTTCAACGGATGGGAGGAAACCCAATACCCAATGAAAAAAAAGGGGCCGGGAGGAATTTATGAGCTTTTTATTCCCGGAGTAGGCACGGGAGAGATGTATAAGTTTCTGATTACCGCGCCTGACGGCCGTAAGCTTTACAAAGCGGACCCGTTTGCCAACTATGCGGAAAAAAGGCCCGGCACAGCTTCCATTACCACGGATATTTCCCATTTCAAGTGGACAGATTCCGTATGGATGGAGGAACGTGCGGGAAAGGATATGAACAGGGAACCGCTGGCTGTCTATGAATGTCATATCGGCTCCTGGATGAAGCATCCGGACGGGACGGAGGACGGTTTTTATAATTACAGGGAGTTTGCAGATCGTCTTGTCAGCTATCTTAAGGAAGTGAAATTTACCCATGTGGAGCTGATGGGTGTTGCAGAGCATCCCTTTGACGGTTCCTGGGGGTATCAGGTGACCGGATATTATGCGCCTACCTCCCGCTATGGGACGCCGGAGGATTTTGCATACCTGATTAATACCCTTCACCGCAATAAAATCGGTGTGATCCTTGACTGGGTGCCCGCGCATTTTCCCAAGGATGCCCACGGACTCGCGGAGTTTGACGGAGAACCGCTTTTTGAACATCCCGATCCAAGATTGGGAGAGCATCCTGACTGGGGCACCAAGATTTTCAACTATGGCAAAAACGAGGTAAAAAATTTCCTGATTGCCAATGCTCTTTTCTGGATTAAGGAATTCCATATTGACGGCCTGCGTGTGGATGCCGTGGCTTCCATGCTTTATCTGGACTATGGCAAAAAAGACGGCGAATGGGTGCCCAATAAATTCGGCGGCAACAAGAATCTGGAGGCCATAGAATTTTTCAAACATTTTAACTCCGTCATCAGAGGGACCTTCCCCGGAGTTATGACAATTGCGGAGGAATCCACCGCATGGCCGCTCGTTACAGGGCCTATTGACAAAGGCGGCCTGGACTTCAGCTTTAAGTGGAATATGGGATGGATGCATGATTTCTGTGAGTACATGAAGCTGGATCCCTATTTCCGTAAAAATGATCATTACGCCATGACCTTTGCCATGAGCTACAACAGTTCGGAAAATTATATCCTTCCGCTGTCTCATGATGAGGTGGTGCATTTGAAATGCTCCATGGTAAATAAAATGCCCGGCCTTAGAGCTGATAAGTATGCGAACCTGAGAGCCGGATATGCGTATATGTTCGGGCACGAGGGGAAGAAGCTTCTGTTCATGGGACAGGAATTTGCCCAGGAAAGAGAATGGAGCGAGGCCAGGGAGCTTGACTGGTATATGCTCCAGGATGAACTCAACAGCGGCATGCTGGAATATGTAAAAACACTTCTGAACCTTTACCGTAAATATCCGTGCCTGCATGAAATCGACAATGACTGGAACGGCTTCGAATGGGTGAATGCGGACGATGCGGAACGCAGTACATACAGCTTTATCCGCAGATCCTCAGATGGCAAAAACAGCCTCCTTTTCGTGCTGAACATGACCCCTGTGGAAAGAAAAGACTACAGTGTGGGCGTGCCCAAAAAGAAGAGCTACAAGCTTATTCTGAACAGCGATGATAAAGCATTCGGCGGAAATGGGGCACAGATACCTGCATCCATCCGGGCAACAGCGGAGCCATGCGACTATAAGCCCTACCGGATTACCTTTGACCTTCCTGCATCAAGCGCAGCAGTATTTATGTTCTGATAATTCAAAATAAAAGCACAGTCTTCCCAAAGGAGGCTGTGCTTTTAAATCAGGCAGAAGTCAAGGGGGAAAAACTCTGCCTGCATAAGCTTGCGGCGGCAGATCGAAAAGAGCCGGTGTTATCCGCTTACCGTCTGTTCTGAGGCCTTTAGGCTTGCCGCTTTCTGCAAAAGGTATTTGTATCTTTTCATGACTGCATTCTGTTCATAAATATAGCAGTCAATCAGATCGGGATCTGTAACATAATCAAAACCCGCGTAGGCATTTTCCAATTCACATCTTGTCTTCTGTATGTCCAGCATCAGACTTTCCTGATAGGTAAGGGGCCTGTCCGCTTTATTCACAGAGCCCTGGCTGAAATGGAATTTCATGAATCCTCCTCCTCTGCCTGATTTTGCCAATAAGTACTTTGTAAATAAGTATATACAGAAAAAAGGTAAAATATGCATGTTATATTTTCATATTTTTCACATATGGTGTAGAAAGGACAGACCGATCTGTTTTGGAGGGATGAAATGTGAATAACCCTGCCGAAATACGTCGGGACCGGAGGATAAATGGAAAATATGAACGGAGCCTTGATGATAGGCATCGCTTTTGCGCTTGTACTTCTGATTGCAGCCATGCGCAGCAAAACGGAGCTGTTGATTAATTTTATTATGCGCGCCGTACTGGGGACGCTGGCAATTTATTTTATCAATATGTTTTTGCAGTCACAGGGCTTTGCCTGGCGTGTGGGAATCGGACCCTTCAGTATTATTGCGTCAGGACTGCTCGGGCTGCCGGGGGTGGCGCTGCTGTATGGGATCAATGTGGTTTCTATGCTGTAGGAGGTTTTTTTGACACCTGGAAACTCAGTGTTTTCCAGGTGTTTTCGGCTTTTTTATTCTTTTTATTGTGACACCTTTGGAACATTTTAACAAAAATGATTTAATTTACGTAACCCTATTTACAAAATGGAAACCATGTTTTATACTTCATTTTACCAATCGGAAATATCTAATTTTCTTTTGCGGTATCTGTTTTCAGGCAGAACCGTGTATCATTTTCTGGCTGTTGAATCAGCATTTTCATTTTTCCATCATTTTTATTTTATTCAGGGGAACAACGGAGAGTGGGATTTTACTGCGTATTTTATGAAAATACCCTTTCCATGTGAACCGGGAGGTGTTATTGAAAAAGAATATTTTGGCAGTATGTGACAGAGAGCAGGAATTCGCCTGTCATCTCACGGATTATCTCAGCCTGCTGACGGCAAAGGACGGATTTCCCTTTGAAGTGCAGGTCTTTACCAGCCCGGACAAGCTGAAGCAATTCTGTAAAGACAGCCGCGTTTCCTTTCTGCTGATTACAGAATCCGTATATCGCTCGGAAACGGACTGGGAGGCGGATCAGATTCTGATACTTGAGGAATGCGGGGAGGGGCCGCCTGGCCTGGACACCGTGAACAAGTATCAGTCCATGGACAATATTGTCCGCAGAATTATGGAAATAGCCGCAGACAGAGGAATTCTTCCTCCGGCTACACGTTCTCAGAGGCTGGGGAACGTACAGCTCATCGGAATCTACACACCGGTAAGACGGTGTCTCCAAACCACATTTTCTTTCACTCTTGGGCAGCTTCTCGCCCGCAGACACAAAGTGCTTTATCTGAATTTTGAAAGCTATTCCGGGCTGGCGCGTATGCTGCAGCGGGAGTTTCGAACCGATTTGTCGGATCTGATTTATTTCCTGCATAACGGTGACGGCAGATTTCCTTACAGGCTGGAAGGAATGGTACAGAAGGTGAACGGACTTGACTTCATCCCCCCTGTTTTTTCCTGCATGGACTTGCAGAGAGTGGAAAAAGAGGAGTGGCTGCAGCTTTTTGAAGAACTGGAATTGACAGGAAGATATGAATATATTCTTCTTGATTTATCGGAAGCCATACAGGGGCTTTTCGATATCCTGAAGCTGTGTACCAGGGTTTATACCATTACCAGGGATGATGGATTTGCCGCGGCAAAACAGGAGCAGTATGAAGAGCTGCTGCGCTGTCTTGACTGTGAGGAAATACTGGAAAAGACGAGGAAATGCAGACTGCCTCTTTTCCGTCAGCTGCCGGCGGGGTTGGAGAATATGACCCGGGGCGAACTGGCCGTACTGGTACAGGAACTGATAAGAGAGGACTGGAAGGAAGAATAGATGCGTCACAGCCATATGTATTTCAGACAGATGAATGACTGCAGGTTTGCACGGATAAGAGCAGGCAGAAGGGAGGGTACCGGCAGATGGAACAGGAAAAATATCTGGCAGTAAGGGATGGGATTAAGCGGGAGCTTCTTTCAGACATGGACTTTACCAGGGAGATGTCGGATGAAGAGATACAGGATGCCATAGCTGACCGGCTGCGGGCAAGAGAATTCGCCGGCAGGCTCAATGTATATGAACGGGCCAGGATGGGAAAGGAACTGTTTTTCACCATTCGGGGATTGGATGTGCTGCAGGAGCTGATTGAGGATGAACAGGTAACAGAGATAATGATCAACGGGATGGAAGGAATCTTTGTGGAGAGAGCAGGCAGGCTTTTTGCCTGGCCCTGCGGCTTTGAATCAGGAGAGAAGCTGCAGGATGTCATACAGCAGATCGTGGCAGGCTGCAACAGAGTGGTGAACGAAACCTCCCCAATTGTGGATGCCAGGCTGGAAAATGGTTCCCGGGTCAATGTGGTGCTGGGTCCCATTGCTCTTAACGGGCCGGTGAAGTAACCATAAGACGTTTCCCGGAACAGCCTATTGGTATGAGAGCTGCTGGCAATCGGATCCATCAGCGAGGAAGCATGCAGCTCTGGAGTTGGTAAAGGCCAGATACAATATTTTATCAGCGGGGCACAGGAAGCGGCAAGACAACATTCCTGAATGCACTGGCAGGTTTTATTCCTGCAGATGAACGGCTGATAACCATTGAAGACAGTGCGGGCTGCAAATCCGGGGGATTCCCAATCTGGTCCGGATGGAAACAAAGAAATGCCAATGTGGAAGGCTGCCAGCCCATTACTATCAGATCTGATTAAAACCTCTTTGAGGATGCGGCCGGACAGAATTATTGTCGGTGAGGTCAGAGGGGGAGAAGCGGTGGATCTGATTGCCAGCGCCCTGAACTGCGGACATGACGGATCGATGTCAACCGGCCATGCCAACAGCGCCCAGGATATGCTGATGCGGCTGGAAACCATGATGCTGATGGGAATGGAAATTCCGCTTCCCGCAATACGCAGGCAGATAGCTTCCGGCGTGGATATTATTGTACACCTGGGAAGGCTGCGTGACAAAACAAGAAAAGTGCTGCAGATAGCAGAGGTTACAGGCATTGAAGACGGGGAAATCCGGCTGTCTTCCCTGTTTTCCTTTGAGGAAGAGGGAGAGACGTCCGGCAGGGTACAGGGAAGACTGATAAGAAAGGAGAAGCTGCTGCATGAAGATAAACTTAAAATGGCGGGTTTTGGATCTGCATAACCGCAAAAAAGAAGAGAAGGAAAAGGAGCATGCGCCGGATTATCGGAAATATACCTTTTCAAGGAAGGAAATTCTTCTTTACGGCGCACAGGGAGTCGGTATCGCCGCATTGCTTGCATGGTTTTTCTATCATTCCTTCTGGGCTGTGCTGCCGCTGTCGCCTCTGATTCTGTTCACATTTAAAGAAACGGAAAAAACGCTCATTCGCAGACAGAGACAGCGGTTGGCAGATCAATTCAAAGACACAATTTTGTCTGTCGCAGCAGGGCTGCAGGCCGGATACTCCATTGAAAATGCCTTCCTTGAAGCGGGAAAAGATATGGAACGTCTTTATGGTGATGACAGTCTGATGGCAAAAGAGCTTCGCTTTTTCAGAAAGGGACTCAGAAATCATGTGCCGCTGGAGCTTTTGCTGGCGGATTTGGGAATCAGAAGCGGGGAGCCGGATATTGAGAGAGGTCTTTTCCATAGCAAAGAGGAGCGGAGGCAATCTGAATGATATTATACGCCGCAGCGCAGCCGTAACAGGGGAAAAGATTGAGGTTAAACAGGAAATTCAGACGCTGCTGTCATCCAGAAGATATGAACAGAAAATTATGAATATGGTACCGTTTTTAATCAT
>SCPN01001214.1_pt1 | contig 27003 bp, 22 predicted proteins | sample 6106831 | NCBI WGS metagenome assembly SCPN01 (sample SAMN10720447, study PRJNA508395) | human gut metagenome | isolation source: Participant 1, 0 month
CATACTGCTGGTTGTGGGCATCCATGATCGCTTTTACAATAGAAAGACCAATTCCGGTTCCGCCGTAGGCACGTGTTCTCGCCTTATCTACCTTATAGAACTTCGTCCAGAGATTCGGAATCGCATCCTCAGGGATCGGGGTTCCAGTATTAAAGACAGACACACGGACGATGTTGTTTTCCGGAAGCATTTTGATAATGATCTTTTTCTCTCCATCGATATGGTGGATTGCATTGCTCAGGTAGTTTGTGACTACCTGCTCGATTTTAAATTCATCCGCCCATACATAAACCGGCGTCTGAGCATCAAAATCCACCTGAATCTCATTCTGTTCGAGCAGAATCTTCGACGCGTTCACAACGCCGCGAACCAGTTCCGTCAAATTGAAACGATCCATCACCAGCTTATCGTTTCCGCTTTCCAGAGAAGACAATGTCAGAAGCTGCTTAACCATCTTGTTCATCTTGTTGGCCTCATCAACAATAACATCACAATAATAGTCGCGGCTTTCCTTCTCCTCGCCCATTCCTTCCTGAAGACCTTCCGCGTATCCCTGGATCAGGGCAATCGGTGTCTTTAACTCGTGGGAGACATTTGCGATAAAGTCTTTACGCATCTCATCGATCTTTGTCTTCTCTTCGATGTCCTTCGTGAGCTGGTTATTTGCCGACTTAAGCGCCGAGATCGTTTCCTCCAGACGCTCCGACAATGTGTTCATACTATTTCCAAGAACCTGAATCATCCATTAATCATGACTTCCAGACTCGGCCTTCGCATTAAAATCGAGATCTGACATACGCTCCGAGAGATTCGACAACTTATAGATCGGCATCGTGATCTGTTTTGCCACCAGATATACGACCAGAGCACCGATCAATACGGCGATCATTCCCACATAGAGTAGAAACTGATTCTATGAGACGAACATCTCACCAATGCCGACAGCGGTGAGCTCGCGATAGAAGGCAGTTGCTTTATTATCGGAGAAGAATCCCCAGCTCTCCAAGTACATGCTCTCCCGCTGGGGATCGTATGTCTTCTGGATCTTATACTGGTCGTTTTCCTCCAGAATCGTGTCCCAGCCGAAAATATAACGGTCAATGCGGTCCTTTAAAAACTTCGTATCACGGGATGTTGAATAGACCGTCGCATCCTCCGTGCTGTTGTCAATGATCAGGACAGAAACATTGGCGCTGTCGCTGAAATTCCGGATCAGGCGCTGCAAATTTCCTTCCGTGATATTTCCGTCAGCATCCTTTTCTCTTCTCATGGCGTCTTCGATGGAAATCCCGTTTTCCTTGTTCTCCTCGATCCGGGAGTCGATGGCCTCGTAGGCACCATTTAACGCCTGTACCTTCTTTGTTACATAGAAATCTTCCAGATACCACTTATTGACGCCCCAGATCACTGCCAGGATCACAGCGATCAGACCAATAAACGTGACCGTCAGTCTGGATCGTATCGATTTCATCATCCATCCACCTCGAGTTTATATCCCATGCCCCAAATAGTCTTGATATTATCGCCTTTCGGACCAAGTTTACTTCTCAGCTTCTTTACGTGGGTGTCGATGGTTCTCGCATCTCCGAAATAGTCGTAATTCCAGACATTATTCAGAATCTTTTCTCTTGAGAGGGCGATTCCTTTATTTTCCATAAAATAGGTAAGGAGTTCAAATTCGCGGTTGCTGGATACCGGCACTTTCCATCCACTGGTCACCTCATTGGATATTATCCACTAGTTCCATACCTCCGGTCTCTACCCGTTGATGTACTGCTGCCACGACGCAGGATCGCCTCAATTCTCGCCACAAGGATCTTCGGACTGAACGGTTTTGTGATATACTCGTCAACGCCGAGTTCGAATCCAAGAAGCTCATCCCGCTCCTCGCTTCTCGCCGTCAGCATAATGATCGGAACCTGAGAGTAGCGTCGGATCGTCTTGCATGTCTCCCAACCGTCCATCTTCGGCATCATGACATCCAGAATCACGAGACTGATATCCTTTTCCTTAAAGAAGATATCAATAGCCTGCTCGCCGTCTCCCGCCTCTAGAACACGGTATCCTTTGATGGTTAAAAAGTCTTTGACGAGCTTTCTCATTCTCTCCTCGTCGTCAACCATAAGTATCTTTACTGCATCCATTGTCTGTACCTCCATATATTTTACCTGATGCACTCCGATAAGAACAGAAGCGTATTCCAACACACTTGAGATATTAACCAGTCGATTCGGTGCTACCGGCATCATACATGTGTGCATAAAAATCCCACTTATCATCAGCTATATTTTAGCAGATAATAAGTGGGATTTCTATAAGTTCACGAACATTTCACAAAGGCAGTTTCATGAAGGCGGGAGAACTGTATTATTCTCCTTTTGAAGCCGTCACTCTGTCTCTAGGATTGAGTGCTACTCTGAAGATTATATAATCTTTTCCGTCTTTGTCTTTCCATGTTGTCACAAATATAGATGTTCCATCTGTTCCCTTATTTTTCTGATAATCAATTACACAATTGGAATAATTTCCTATGTAATAGCCATTAATCGTTTTACCGATTATTTCATGTTCTATAACTTCATCAAGTTTTCCTGTAAAACCATTATACGAAAATCTCTGTTTATTGAATTCCTGAAAATTTCTTCCCCCTGTATATATAACGCAGAAAGGTACGATTACATTTGTATTCACCTGTTCATTGATGTATTGTAACAGCGATGGAATCAGCTTTTCATCATCTGCTTGGAATACCGCTCCGCTTTCAAAGTTTTTCTTAGCTCTCTCCATATTTTTTTCATTACTCGTTTTTATTTCTTCTATTCGTTTAGATTCCTTATTTTCCCTTTTCTGCACCTTTTCCTCTATAGATCTATCACCTTCTGGTATATCTTTATAATAGTAAGCTGACGACGTATCCTTATTTTTATAATATTTTTTTGTTGCATCCACTGCATACCATTTCCCATCTAATTTAACAATATTGAATGCATGCTCAATTTCAAATACATATTTTACATCAAGTCCACAAGCTTTTCCTAATGACATAAACGCATTTGCGAAACCTCCACAGACACATCGTCTATCTATAAACGCACCATAAGATGACTGATTATACGGTTCTTGCGCATCATATATCACATTGTCAACAAGCCAATCGTAAATCTTTCGTGCCTTTTGATCCTCCGTCATTGAATTATTAATATTTTTACTTTTCCATTCTGAAATAAAAGCATTTACGCGCTCCTTTTGCTTAGCTCCCAACCAATAATTGTCAGTTCCGGTTTCATAATATCTTTTGTATTCCAAAATATGTTCAGCTGTAACAGAGTTCGCTTTCGGATACATAATACTTCCAATCGCCATGTTACTATAACCTAAATTATCCAGACTAAATTCTATTCCGTTATATGTTTTAGGTTCCAGTGTCCCTGTCCCATCCACAGTATAAGTCGTATCCCCGGAATTTACATTCATCGTAACAACTTTTCCATCCTGTGTTCGTGCACCATTGGCATCCACCGTCTTCTTATCTGGTGTCTCCGTAGACACATACAGCCAGCCACTCTGGTCAAAGCAGTAATTCTCCGCAATTCCATCCCCGTCTCCATCGATCCAGCGCCATCCATTTGTTGCGTAGGTGCCATTGTCCTCGTCATACCACCATTTACCGGCATTTGCTCCAGTTCCCTGTTTCCACTGTCCGGCATATGAGGAAAATGCCAGTCCCAGGCTCAGCAGTGTGGTCACTGCTGTTATTTTCAATACCTTTTTCATATTTCTCTCCCTTTGTTTCCAATATAGCAAATGGAAGCGTCCGCGCAGTTTTTCTGCACAGCGCTTCCATTATTCAGCGTCTCTTTATTATCTTTATTCTTCGTCCCTCTTCTCAACGATCGCGATATCGAGATCCTCAAGCTGCTTCGGATCTACCGGTGCCGGAGCTTCCATCATAAGACAGGACGCGTCTTTTACCTTCGGGAAGGCAATTACGTCACGGATGCTGTCTGCACCTACCATAAGCATAACGACACGGTCAAGGCCGTATGCCAGACCAGCGTGCGGCGGAACTCCGTACTTGAATGCTTCAAGCAGGAAGCCGAACTGCTCTCTTGCTCTCTCTTTTGTGAAGCCAAGAACTTCGAACATCTTCTCCTGGATATCATCCTGATGGATACGGACGGATCCGCCGCCGAGCTCCGTACCGTTTAATACGATATCGTAGGCTTTCGCGCGGACTGCGCCCGGATCAGTGTCGATAAGTGGGAGATCTTCCTCCATCGGCATGGTGAATGGGTGATGCATAGCCACGAAACGGCCCTGCTCCTCGGAGTACTCTAAGAGCGGGAACTCTGTTACCCAGAGGAACTTGAAATCGTCTTTCTTTAAGAGGTCTAACTGTCTTGCGATCTCAAGACGGAGATTTCCTAATACATCGAATACGACTTTATCTTTGTCTGCCGCGAAGAACAGAAGGTCGCCCGGCTTACCGTCCATCGCTTTTACAAGAGCATCCAGTTCTTCCTGCTTCATGAACTTTCCGAAGGAGCACTTATAGGAACCGTCCTCATGGATTGCAAGGTATGCAAGCCCCTTTGCACCGAATCCCTTTGCGTACTCAACGAGAGCGTCGATCTTCTTTCTCGGCATACCGGCCTGTCCGTCTGCGTTGATACCACGGACAGATCCGCCGTTCTCAAGAGCGCCTTGAATACAACGAACTCGCAGTCTTTTACAACATCAGATACGTTCTTTAATTCCATGCCAAAACGCATATCCGGCTTATCGGAACCGAAACGGTCCATAGCCTCGCGCCATGTCATACGGAGGATCGGAGTCTGGACGTCAAAATTGCAGATCTCCTTGAAAAGTTTCTTTAAGAGTCTCTCGTTGACCTCGAGAACATCCTCAACATCCACGAAGGATAACTCCATATCGATCTGGGTGAACTCCGGCTGACGGTCTGCACGCAGGTCCTCGTCACGGTAGCATCTTGCGAGCTGGAAGTAACGGTCCATACCGGAACACATCAGCAGCTGTTTTAATAACTGCGGAGACTGCGGAAGAGCATAGAACTCGCCCGGATGCACACGGCTCGGTACAAGGTAGTCTCTTGCGCCTTCCGGGTACTCTTGATCAGAGTCGGGGTCTCGATCTCGAGGAAACCTTCGTCCGCTAAGAACTGGCGGACCATCGTAGCCACACGGCTTCTTATCATGATGTTTCTCTGGAGATCCGGACGACGGAGGTCAAGATAACGGTATTTTAATCGAAGGTCTTCCTTCGTCTTGCTGTTCTCCTCGATCGGGAACGGCGGTACCTCGGACTCGGAGAGAATTCTTAAGGACTTCGCTCTCATCTCGATAGTACCTGTCTTTAAATTCGGGTTTGCCGCGCCGGAACGTTTTTCGATGGTTCCGACAACCGCTACTGTAAACTCACTTCTTAACTTCTCAGCCTTTGCGAAGCTCTCTGCGCCGCAGTCGCTCTCCTCAAAGATGATCTGGAGGATTCCGGAACGGTCACGAAGGTCGGTGAAGATAATACCGCCTTTGTTTCTGCTCTTCTGGACCCATCCCATAAGTGTCATTTCCTGGCCTACGTTTGCCTCTGTGACTTCAGCACAGCGGCAGGAACGCTTTAAGCCTGCCATTGATTCTGCCATGATTTTCCTCCTGATACAGCTGGAATATTTAAAAACATACCCGCTGAATGTTATTGTAATTTCAAGTCGAACATCCGTGAGATTACTCACCACTTAAAAGAGGTGGGAGTCTTCTCGACTGAGATAAAGCTGTCCTTTTCCCGGTCTTAGTGCTTTAAGTCCTCTTTATAGAATTCCTTAAACTCACTGTAGCCTTCTTTTCCGAGCTGTTCCTTCTGGAACTTCTTATTTTTGTTCATCTGGGCTACAAGGACGATCTTTCCCTCCTTGCGGGCAGTCATCGCCTCTTTCATAATGGAAGCAAGCTTCTCAGAGCTCATTCCCTTTTCGAAGAGCCACGCTTCCTTCTCATTTCCGCCCGGAACTGTAAATCCGTTGTCTAAAAGGATCGTAACGATTCTCTCAAAGCCGATGGAGAAACCACAGGCCGGTGTATCCATTCCTGTGAACTTTCCGATCATCTTGTCATATCTTCCGCCGCCCGCTACGGAGCCGCCGAATCCTTCCATTGATACTTCAAAGATGGTTCCGGTGTAGTAGCCCATTCCACGGACTAAGGTCGGGTCAAACGCAAGTTTGAAGCTTCCGTCAGAAACATCGCCGACTGTCTCCATGATCTGTGCAAGATTCTCAGCTGCACCGTCCTCCAACACACCCGCAAGGATCTCTCCCATACGGCGGACACCTGAGGCATCGTTTGTTGCCTGCCCCATAAGCTCTAAGTATTTATCGGCCGTCTCCTCGGAGTAGCCGTTTTCCATAAGCTCTGCCTTTACACCATCTGTACCGATCTTGTCCATTTTATCGACGGTGATGAATACCTTATCGATATCTTCCTCCGGGAATCCGCTGTATACGGCCATCGCACGGAGAAGCTTTCTGTCGTTGACGCGTACCTCGAAGCTGTTGTCCGGGCAGATCTTCTTTAACGCGGTCGTTGTCGCGAGGATCAGCTCGATCTCGGCCTGATTCGTTGCGTCACCGAGAATATCGATATCACACTGGACGAACTGTCTGAAACGTCCCTTCTGCGGACGGTCTGCACGCCATACGCTGCCTACCTGAAGTGCCTTAAACGGAGACGGAAGGTTTGCGGAGTTGTTGGAGTAATATCTGGATAACGGAAGTGTCAGATCATAGCGGAGTCCGCCGTCTGCCAGATCGTTCTCCGTCTCTGCTGTCTCGATATTTAATTTCTCGCCGCGCTTTAAGATCTTGAAGATCAGCTTCTCATTGTCGCCGCCCTGCTTGCTCAGGAGGTTCTCAATGTGCTCCACGCATGGAGTCTCGATCGCGGAGAATCCGAAGCCGCGGTAAGTCTCTTTGATCTGGTTCAGCACATAATCCCGGATCTGCATCTCTGCCGGGAGAATATCTTTCATGCCGGTGACCGGCTTTTTCTTTAATGCCATAAAGCTACCTCTGTTTCTCTCTTTATCGCGCAATTTCACGCCTACGTTCACCATAATACGCTGATTGCCTTAGGTTTTCAAGGGTTTTTTCTTTCCTTAATAAAAGTATTATATTTTTCGGACATGGATAAGTCAACTTATTTTGTGAGTTTTTCCCATCCCTCAGCGAAAAGATCGTTACTGTACACGGGTAGGAATTTTCTGAGCTGAAAATTCCGTACAGTACAGTGGTGGTAGTGGATTTTGCCGATTTGGAATGCGAAGCATCGGCAAAATCAGTTACTGTTTGCGCAAGGCGTGAACAGTAACAAAAGAGCGGCGGGATCAGCCGCCTGCATAGAAAAAGGACCTCCGCCAGGAAACGGAAGTCCTTTTTCCTTTTATACGTCTTCCTACAGTCCGGTCCAGCCGATGCTCTGTAAGATCGTTAAAGATGCGAATGAGAGGATCACCTGGCATCCGAGGAGCGGCATAAGCCACTTTGCGTATTTTGTCCAGTCTGTCTTTGCGATTGCGAGGGAACCCATCAGAGTACCTGCTGTCGGGAAGAGGCAGTTAGAGAAACCGTCACCGAACTGGAATGCCTGTACAGCAACCTGTCTTGTGATGCCTGCAAGATCAGCAACCGGAACCATAAGCGGCATAACTGCTACAGCCTGTCCGGAACCGGACGGAATGAAAAGGTTGATAAACAGGTTTGCAACGAACATGAAGTTCGCTCCGAGGATGGAACCCATTCCGGACATCGGGATGGACAGCCAGTAAACGATCGTATTTGATGTTTGCAAGCGATCACAGAAATACCATTTGCGAAGCCGACAATGAACGCGGCGTTTACCATCTTGGAACAGCCACCGATAAATACCTTCGTTGTTCCGTTGATACCCATACCATTGAGAAGGCCAACAACAACCGCAAGTGTAAAGAATGTAGCTGCGATCTGATCATAGCTCCATTTATATTTTACAGAGCCAACCAGGATTGCCGCAACCGCTACGACAAGACCGATCAGGCTGATCAGGTGCTTCGTTGTTAAACGTGCTTCGATCGCCTCCGCTCCATCTTTTCCTGCGCCCATGCTGTCAGATACACTCATGCCAGCTTCATAGTTTAAGCTCTTCTTCGGATCCGCCTTGATGGTTTTCATGTAACGGATCGTAAAGAAATAGCAGATCGCGAAGTTGATGATGTTTAATACGACACGGACACTGAAACCGGAGAAGATCGGGAGCTCCGCGATCGGCTGTGCAGTACCGATAGTGGAGGCGTTCGCCCATCCTACGTTGAATCCGGAATAAGCGCCCATATATACAAGCAGGAAGCCTGTGAAAGAATCATACCCTAAGTTTGTTGCAAGGATGATTCCGATCGGGATCAGGGCAACGACAGGATTGGCGAAAACACCTGCTGCGCCGCCGATGGACATGAATGCCATTACTAAAAATACAAGTACGTTTACATTTAAGTTCTGCTTGGAAGCCAGTTTTCCGAACGCAGCGTGGATTGCTCCTGTCTTTTCAAGGATCTCAACGGCACCGCCGACAAACATGATCATAACCATTAACTTTGCGGCTTTGTAGAATCCCTGTACGACTGCCATGATAGTTGCCCACGGACCGACCGGGGAAGCTTCTACGGTGTGATAGGTACCTGCGATAACCTTGTTTAAGTCGCCCACTTTCTCTGTATCGAATTCACCTGCCGGAACGATCCAGGTCAGGATGGCACAGACGATCATGAGCATGAATAACAGTGCACATGTACTTGGAATCTGCAGCTTTTTCTTGTTGTTTTCCATAAGTATTCTCCTTTATCTTAAGAAATCTCTCGCGTACTGGATGATGACGGATGCGCCTGTGCGGATGCACTTCTCATCAAATACGTTTTTAGAGTTATGAAGACCGTGTCTGGAATTCGGATCCTCGTTGTTTCCGGATCCCAAGCGGAACTGTGCGCCCGGTCCGAACTTCGGGAAGAGAACCGAAAAGTCCTCGGAACCCATTGACGGATTCTTCACGTAGGAAACATGGTCAGCACCGATGGTCTTTGCAGCGGCCTCAGCAACTGCCTCGATGATGGAATCATCATTTACGAGCGGCGGGACTCCGATTTCCCATTCAACCTCCGCAGTTCCTCTCATGGACTCGGCACAGCCTTTTACGACGCGGTCGATGGCAGACATCATTTTTTTGCGGCAGTCCGGATCAAGGCTTCTCAGTGTTCCATGCATCTCCACATAATCCGGGATGATATTGTTTACTGTTCCGCCGTGGATGCTGCCGATGGTAAGAACACCCGGATATACCGGATAGTTCTCACGGGAGATCACGGTCTGAAGCTGTGTGATCACATAACCGGCGATTACGACCGGATCGATGCAGTTTTCCGGATGAGCGCCATGTCCGCCCTTTCCTTTGATCTTGATATTAAAGAAATCATTGGACGCGTTTGCCGGTCCCTTTTTTAATCCGATGCTTCCGGCATCGATCTCCGGTGATACGTGGAGACCGATAAATGCGTCCGGTTTCGCAACCTGCGTGAAATTGCAGTCGACAAGCTCTCCGGCTCCCATATGCTCTTCCGCCGGCTGGAAAATCAGCATGACCGTTCCGGCAAGCTCCCCGCGGATCTCTGATAATACCTTCGCGCAGTAGAGAAGCACGGTTGTGTGGATATCATGTCCGCAGGAATGGCAGGCACCATCATTCTCGGAGGCGAACGGAAGTCCTGTGAGTTCCTTCATCGGAAGTGCGTCGATATCCTCGCGGATCGCAACGGTTTTTCCCGGTTTTCCGCCGCGGATAACGGCAACAACGCCGGTCTTCATCCCGATCTCAGCGATCTCCACACCGTATTCCGTCAGTTTTTCGCGGATGAACTCCGTTGTCTTATATTCCTTGTTGCTGAGTTCCGGATGTCTATGAATATGCCTGCGAATGGTAATCATTTCATCTTCATACTTTGCTGTGAGACTCATTGTATCCATAATGGAGTACTCCTTTCCAATTTGTTTATAAAATTTTAATATTTCCATTATAATACATTGTTCTTTAAAGTTCAACCACTTTAATTCGGTAGCACTATAAGAAAAAGATATGTCTGTCATAAACATTTTATATTCTGAATCAGGAACACCCCGTATAAGATTCCCCGGATCTGGGAATCCTTCCGGAAAGCAGCGGCCCAAAACCGCAACAAAACGATTGCAATTTATGTCAAAAAATTTTATAATGGTTGGTATATTTCAGGAGTGTCTGCTTTTGTCGAAAATACTGTGAAAACAGCGGATTTCTGCGGCGGACATAACCGGATGGTACGCTAAAAGTGAAGGTGGGAGATATTATGGAAGAAAACAAACTGAAAACGATCGAAGGCGAGCTGGAAGCGCCTGCTGATTTCACAAGTCCTGATGTTCTTTACCGGGATCTTGTTGCCAGCATCAGAAAGTACCATCCGTCCGATGATCTGAGCATGATCGAGAAGGCATATCAGCTTGCGGATAATGCCCATAAAGACCAGAAGCGAAAATCCGGGGAACCGTACATTATCCATCCGCTCTGTGTGGCGATCATCCTTGCGGATCTCGAGATGGATAAAGAGACGATCGCAGCCGGACTTCTCCACGACGTGGTGGAGGATACCGTGTATACAGAGGAACAGCTCGCTGAGATCTTCGGAAAAGAGGTTGCCCTCTTAGTCGACGGTGTTACAAAGCTGACCCAGTTATCCTGGTCGGCGGATAAGGTGGAAATGCAGGCGGAGAACTTAAGAAAAATGTTCCTCGCCATGGCAAAAGATATCCGTGTCATTATCATCAAGCTTGCGGACCGTCTCCACAATATGCGGACGCTTCAGTACATGCGCCCTGAAAAACAGAAGGAGAAGGCGAGGGAGACCATCGAGATCTACTCTCCTCTCGCTGACAGGCTCGGTATTTCCAAGATCAAGATCGAACTGGACGATCTTGCGTTAAGATATCTGGAACCTAATGTATACAAAGAACTGGAAGAAAAGATCGCCCTGACAAGCGAAGCGCGCCAGAAATTCATCGATGACATTATCGCTGAGATCAAGACCCACATGGAGAACGCGGAGATCAGGTGCGAGGTCAACGGACGCGTCAAGCACTTCTTCAGCATTTATAAGAAGATGTTAAACCAGCACAAGACGCTGGACCAGATCTACGATCTGTTTGCAGTCCGTATTATCGTGGACTCTGTAAAAGACTGTTACGCGGCTCTGGGTGTGATCCACGAGATGTACAAACCGATCCCCGGCCGTTTTAAAGATTATATCGCGATGCCGAAGCCGAATATGTATCAGTCCTTACATACGACACTGATCGGCACAAACGGCCAGCCCTTTGAGATCCAGATCCGTACCTTTGAGATGCACCGTACAGCAGAATATGGTATCGCCGCCCACTGGAAATATAAAGAGAGTGGCAGCGGACAGGTTGCTGCCGGTGATGAGGCGAAGAAGTTAAGCTGGCTGCGCCAGATCCTTGAGTGGCAGCAGGATATGTCCGACAACAAGGAATTCTTAAATGCCATCAAGAGCGACCTCGATATGTTCTCCGACAGCGTGTACTGTTTTACACCGACCGGAGACGTAAAGGCACTGCCAAGCGGCTCCACGCCGATCGACTTCGCTTACTCAATCCACACGGCTGTCGGAAACAAGATGGTGGGCGCGAGGGTCAACGGAAAGCTCGTAAATATTGACTATGTGATCCAGAACGGTGACCGGATCGAGATCATGACATCCCAGAATTCCAAGGGACCAAGCCGTGACTGGTTAAATATCATCAAGAGCAGCCAGGCGAGAAACAAGATCAACGCCTGGTTCAAGCAGGAGCGGAAGGCTGACAATATCTTAAAAGGCCGCGAAATGATCGACCGCTACTGTAAGGCAAAGGGGATCAACTTCTCCGATATCAATAAGCCGGAGTTTGTGGATAAAGTATTAAAGCGCTACGCCTTTCAGGACTGGGATTCCGTTCTGGCATCCGTCGGACACGGCGGATTAAAAGAGGGGCAGGTCATCAACAAGATGATCGAGGAGCGCACAAAGAAGCTGAAACGCGAAGTGACCGATGCGACGATCCTTGATGCCATCGGTGACAACAACAAACCTGCTGTGGTTCCGATCAAGGGCAGCAAATCAAAGAGCGGCATTACCGTAAAGGGAATCCATGACCTTGCGGTTCGTTTCTCCAAGTGCTGCAGCCCGGTTCCGGGCGACGAGATCGTTGGTTTCGTGACGAGAGGCCGCGGAATTACGATCCACAGAACGGACTGTATCAACGTCTTAAATCTCCCGGAGATTGAGAGAAGCCGCCTGATCGACGCGGAGTGGCAGGGCGTTGAGGAGGACAACAGTGCCGCGACCTACTCCACAGAGATCTCGATCTTCGCGAACAACCGGATCGGCATGTTCGTGGATATCTCCAAGATCTTCACAGAACGCGAGATCGATATCAAGGCCATGAGCTCCCGCGTGAATAAGCAGGGCAAGGCGACGATCACCATGAGCTTCGATATCCATGGAATCGAAGAATTAAACAACCTGATGGCAAAGCTGCGCCAGATCGACGGCGTGCTGGATATTGAGAGAACCACGGGCTGATAAAAATTTAGATAACTCTGCATTCAGGTGTGTGAAAGTGCGCCGTGAGTGCGGTGATAAAGGTCTGCCGGAGGTACTACGGACGGCAGGCCTTTTTATACACGAATGTTTGAAAACCACAGCAGAAAACTGTACCGGCATAAAAGCGAAGCACTTCTCTTTATGCTGTTGAAAATGGAGGAAAGTAAACTATGAGCGAGATCCGCATCAAGACTCTGGTAGTTGGCATGGTTGGAACCAACTGCTATCTGGTCTATGATCATGAGACAAAACGAGCTGCCGTTATCGATCCGGGCGATGGCGCCGGTCAGATCGCCAATATGGCGGTATCCCTGGGGTTAAAGCCGGAAGCGATCCTTCTGACCCACGGTCACTTCGACCATATCATGGCGGCAAAGGAACTGAAGGAGACCTGGAATGTACCGATCTACGCATGCGAAAAGGAGATCGATGTCCTGACGGATGGCCAAAAGAGTCTCGTGGCAGGCTATTTCAGAGAGCCGTATACGATCACACCGGATGTCACCGTGAAGGAAGGCGACGAGCTTTCCATCGCCGGATTTACATGGAAAGTATTTGAAACACCGGGACACACCATCGGTTCCTGCTGCTACTATATCGAAAAAGAATCTGTTCTCTTCTCCGGGGATACCCTGTTTGCAGGCTCCTACGGCCGCACAGATTTCCCGACGGGAAGCGGACGCCAGATCGCGGAGTCTGTAAGACGCCTGCTCTCCACACTGCCGGACGACACCATGGTCTATCCGGGTCATATGGACACGACTACCATCGGTTTTGAAAAGAAGTATAATCCTCTTTCGGGGGCAATGGGATGATTGGAATTTTATTGAACGATCCTGCTTATGAGCAGGATATCCGGGAGCTTTTGATGGCGTTTTATCCGGGTAAGACTTTTGTCCATGAGAAACAGGACGACGTGGATTTTTATGTGGAGGGAACCTGCACACAGAACGCGGATGAGACGAAATTTGGCTTGAAGATCACGGATCCGGCGGGCACTGTCGCAGATGAGACCGTATTTCCGATCGACTACGATGTGCGGTTAAACGCAAAGACAACGATCAAGAAAGAGCTTTACGGCATGTTAAAAAAGCGGACGGGAAAAGAACTCCCCTGGGGGACCCTGACCGGTATCCGCCCGACAAAGATCGCCATGACGAGACTTGATCAGGGTGAGGATGAGGAGAGCATCCGTTCCTTCATGCGGGACATGTACCTGACAAGTAAAGAGAAGATCGACTTAAGTGTGGAGGTCGCGAAACGGGAGCGGGAGCTCTTAAGCCATATCGACTATGAGACGGGATACAGCCTCTATGTGGGAATTCCGTTCTGTCCGACCACCTGCCTCTACTGTTCCTTCACCTCCTACCCCATCGGCGCGTGGGAAAAGAAGATTCATCTCTATCTTGAAGCGCTGTTTAAAGAATTAGACTATGTGGCAGAAAAGATGAGGGGACGTACTCTCGACACGGTTTACTTTGGCGGCGGAACTCCGACGTCCTTAAAGGCCGAGGAACTGGACGCCCTGCTCACAAAGATCGAGAATACCTTTGACCTCTCAAAGGTACAGGAATTCACTGTGGAAGCCGGACGTCCGGACAGCATCACCGAAGACAAGTTCAAGGTTCTCCGTGCCCACAATATCTCCAGGATCTCCATCAATCCGCAGACGATGAAGCAGGCAACTCTGGATCTGATCGGACGCCACCACACCGTGGATATGGTGAAGGAAAAATTCCGCATGGCAAGAGATCTTGGCTTTGACAATATCAATATGGACCTCATCATCGGACTTCCGGAGGAAGATATCGATGACGTCCGCAGCACCATGGAGCAGGTCAGAGAGCTTGCCCCGGACAGCGTGACGGTCCACTCTCTCGCCATCAAGCGCGCGGCGAGACTGAATATCTTCAAGGAGCGCTACGCGAACTTAAAGATCCAGAATACCCAGGAGATGATCGATCTCACCGCGAAGTACGCCCGCGAGATGGGTCTGGAACCGTATTACCTGTACCGTCAGAAAAATATGGCCGGAAATTTCGAGAATGTCGGCTACGCGGCACCCGGAAAAGCATGTATCTACAATATCCTCATTATGGAAGAAAAGCAGACCATCGTGGCCTGCGGTGCCGGAACCACCACGAAAGTCACGTTTCCGGCGGAAAACCGTCTGGAACGCGCGGAGAATGTAAAGGATGTAGCTTCCTATATCGAGAGGATCGACGAGATGATCGATAGGAAAGAGAAGTTGTTGAGTAAGTTAGTTTAAATATGTCTGCTGCGCTGACCACAGGATAGCGCAGATCAAACGCCAGATCTGGGCACGTGGCAACAAAATACGCTGTACATGGGGTTCATTCTCCTGTACAGCGTATTTTTTAGATTCAACATTTTTTATTCTTATTTTGCAAAAGTTCTTTCTTTGTAACTTTTCTTGTAACTGTTCAGTAGGTCTGCGCACTTGCTGCGCTGACCGTAAGAAAACATAGGCTGGAAGGCAAAAATCCCATCAGCGAAGCTGATCTGGAATGGATTTTTGCACGTAACTATGAAGGTACTGAATAGTTACCTTTTCTTTTTACCAGGTCTTCCTCATGTATAAAATTCCAGTGAGATCTGCCAGTATCCAGCCGATCGGGATCGCCATCCAGATTCCTGTCTCGCCGAGGGATGTGGCAGAGAGCACGTAGGCAAGTAACACACGGATTCCGAGAGAGATCACTGTAAGCACCACAGACATCTCCGCCCTCTTGATCGCCCTGTAATATCCGTAAAGCAGGAACAGGCAGCCGATTCCAAAATAGAACGCGCCCTCGATCCTGAGATAACGGACGCCGGAGGCGATAACCGCCGTCTCTGCGGAGCTCACGAAAATCTGCATGAGCGGTGCCGCGAAGGCAAAGACCAGCGCTGAGATCACGAGGCTGAATGCCGTGCTGATGGCAAAGGATTCCTTTGTGCCGCGGCGGATCCGTTCTTTATTTCCCGCGCCGTAGTTCTGGGCAACGAAGGTCGAATAGGCATTTCCAAAGTCCTGAACCGGCAGATACGCGAAGGTGTCGATCTTTACTGCCGCCGCGAAAGCCGCCATGGTGGTGGCGCCAAAGCTGTTTACAAGCCCCTGCACCATGAGGATTCCGAAGTTCATAACCGACTGCTGCAGGCAGGTCAGGGAGGAAAGTCCTGCGATCTCCTTTAAGATTCCGCCGTCAAAGCAAAGATCCTTTCTCTCCGAAAGAAGGCTTCTGCATCGGAAAAGAACATAGAGCAGGATACCGATCCCGGATACATACTGGGCAAAGACCGTCGCATAGGCCGCACCGGCGATCCCCCAATGAAAGACCGCCACAAATAAAAGATCCCACGCGATGTTTAAGATCGCGGATACCGCAAGAAACACCAGCGGAACCGTAGAGTTTCCCAGTGCCCTTAACAGGCAGGAGAAGAAATTATAGAGGGACGTGGCGAGCAGACCCGCGAAAATGATCCGCAGATACTCTCTCATACCGCCCCAGACCTCCTCAGGGACCCGTAAGAAGCTTAAAATCGGATCAATGAAAATATAGACAACTGCGTTCAAAACAAGCGTTACAGCGAGGATCAGGCCGCAGGCGTGGGCGATGGAGGACTTCAGTGCTCTCTCATCTCCTTTTCCCCTGTAAATGGAAAACAGTGCGCCGGAGCCCATGCTGAGTCCCAGAAAGATCGAGGTCAGGAATGTCATCAGCGTGTAGGAAGATCCCACCGCCGCCAGAGCATTTTTTCCAAGGACACGGCCGACGATCAGGGTGTCCGCGATGTTGTAAAACTGCTGCAAAAGATTTCCTGCCATCATCGGCAGGGCAAATAAAAGAAGGGAGCGTGAGATGCTCCCTTTTGTAAGATCATGGTACATGGAAACTTCACTCCATTATCGTTATGATTGGACGTCCGCGGCTCTGTTTCATGCGGCGGCACCAGTGTTATAATGATAACATGAGTGCGCTGTTTTTACAACCTATTCCCATTTTTCATATCTGATCATCAGATCACGCCTGTCATTTTTAAGATGAGCTGGGCAATGATCGTAGAACCGAGGAATGTTCCCGCGAACGTGAAGATCGCTACGACTACGATCGCAAATCCCTGTTTCTTAAATGTATCCACATCTTTTCCGATGGAGATTCCGGCATATGCAAGGATCGGAGTGCAGAGCGGAAGAAGTCCGATCTTTCCGATCTGTTCGATCGCGTAATCCGCGATCGGGCTGACACCCGGGATCGTGATCAGGATCGCGATAAATGAGATATAGGCGATCGCCGGAAGATTCTTCGGTGAAACCTTATTGATCAGCTCATAAATGATACAGCCCACCAGCGTGCATAAAAGAAGAAGCACGAGCCCGGGCACTGCCTCAAGCGGGGTTACTGGGTTTCCGGCCTTTGATGTACTGATAAAATTGCCGATGGATGCGAAGATGCATACAAGGACAAGACATTTGATTCTTTTAAACCATACTGCTGCGTCCATATGGATCCCTCCTATTCTTCCCCGGCTGCTTTAACTTTTACCTTAGCGCCGATCGGGAGTCCGTCTTTATAATGCCTGTTGTTCTTTGTAAACAGCTTGTACATGAATTCACACATTGGAAGTGCGATGAAAAGACTCATATAAAGGCCATCCACACTGCTCAGCATATTTGAGGTCGCCGCGTAAGCAGTGATCTCCGCTTCCATATCCGGATATGCCTCAACGACTGCCGCAAGGCTGGCAGAAAGCATGGATGCGGAACCTGTTCCACACGCCATTCCAAGCGCGTACGGATGGAAGATATTTAAGGAGCAGAGGAGGGAAACAAAGATACCGTTGAACATAGTTCCGAATACAGTACCTGTGATATATCCACCCATAACACCGATTCCTTCATCTGAATCAAGACCGTATTTATCGGCAACGACCGCAAGGGAGCTCTCTCTTGAAATAGAGAAGGAGGTTCCGATTGCCGCGCGTCCCATATGGAATACAAATACGGCGATCGGGAGCGCTAAAACCGCAGTTCCCAGATTTCCGAATTCCTGAAGGATCAGCGCCGGTCCGGCTTTGACAACCGCGCCGAGGTTCGGTCCGATCGTGGATGCGATCTTTGCTGTCAGCATCATAACGCTGATTCCAATATACGGTGATGCTTCTGTCATCATCTTCTGTGGAATCATTTTCGCGATTCCAAGGATTGCTCCAAGGATCAGTACATACAGCATCGGAAACAGTGAGAAGGACAAAGGCCCGAAACTGAATTTTTTGGTGCCGATAAATTCGGCAATTACGGTGAGTACGAAAGCAAGCGCATGGATACGCCAATCTGCCATATGTTCTTTCATATTCAATCCTCCTTTTTTTGCTTTTAGCCTCTGCATGTTTCACTCTTTCCGGAATCGTGCGACCTGTCAGCATTTTTTGCGCAAAAAGCCCAGTCTCTTTTCCACAAACATTTGTCCGCAACGCAGAAACAATTTAAAATTGATTCTATCAGATTTTCACAAAAAATCAAGCATTTTTTGTAACAATATACGAAAAAAAAGAGCCCGGCAGTCTTTCCCCTGTCCGGACTCTCTTTCCTTTATGATCCGTGTTATCCCGAAGCTATGCCCGGTCCGCACTATGATTCCTTTGTCATCATCACATTCATATACTGGTACGGGATCTCGATCCCCTCTTTGTCAAACGTGAGCTTGATCGCCTCTGTGATGGACCACTTCGCTGTCCAGTAATCCTCACAGGTCGTCCAGCCTCTGGCGCTTAAAACAACACTGCTGTCTCCCAGCGCATCCACGACGACCTGAACCGGCTGATCCTTCATGATCCCCGGGTTCTCCTCGAAAATCTTTTTCAGGACATTCTTCGCCTTTAAAAGATCAGAAGAATATCCGATTCCCACATTAATGATCAGGCGGCGTTTTCCGGTCCTTGTGAGGTTTGTGAGCGGCGCGCTGGACACGGAGCTGTTCGGGATCGTGATGACCCGGTTATCCGTTGTCAGAAGCGTCGTGTATACAAGGCCGATGGACTCAACGGTTCCTTCACCGGAGCTCGTGCTGATATAATCGCCCACCTTAAACGGTTTCAGGAGCAGGATCAGGGTTCCGCCCGCGAAGTTCGAGAGCGTATTCTGCATCGCAAGGCTGAAGGCCAGAGTGACGGTACCGATGACTGCCACGAAGGAGGTCGTCTTGATCCCCAGCTGATCCGCCGCCATGAATACCATAACGCCGAAGAGAACTGCATGAAGCAGCATGTCCAGAAACTTTTTTAACGTGATCTCCACTCCGGCACGGTCCATAATCTGACCGGCTGCCCTGCGGGCGATCCTGATGATCCGCAGTCCCACAAATACGATGACCGCCGCCCAGAAGACTCTGGTTCCGTATTTGATGAGCGCCGCGGTGAGAATATCCAATGTATGTTCTTTCATGTCATTTCACCTGTTGCTTCCCGGATATTTCCGTCCTGTATTTAATTTCTGCGCTGACTGTCCAAATCAGCCAGGCACAAATTTCAGTGCCGGCTCTCCCTCGCCGTCTTTATGATCTGCCCAACCTTCTCGGAGATCACATCCAGCGGGCTCGCCGGCAGCTTTACCGATGGCTGCCGTGCCGGGCGCTTTCTCTTCTCCGCCGTTTTCTTTTTTTCCGGCTCTGCCTCTTCTTCATACGGGGTACAGGAGAATACCGCCACAGACATCGGGGCAAGATTGATGGCAATGGAGTTTTTTCTCGTATCCCACTCCTCTTTCTTCGACATCTTGACTCTCGGGTTTACCATGCCGCTGCCGCCGAACTGCTTTGCATCACTGTTTAAGATCTCCTTATACTTTCCGGCAAACGGAACGCCGAGGCGGAATTTCTCGTGTTCCACCGGGGCAAAGTTGCAGACAAAGAGAAGCGTTTCTTCCGGCTTGTCCGTCTTTCTCTCGAAGATCACGATATTCTCGTCGTTGTATGTGCAGTTGATCCACTCGAAGCCTTCCGGCTCGTAATCCATCTTGTAAAGCGCCGGCTGTATGCGGTATAAGTGGTTCAGTGCTTTCACATAATCCTTCATCTGGCTGTGAATATCATATTTCAAGAGTCCCCACTCCAGGCTCGCCTTCTCGTTCCACTCATCCATCTGGCCGAAATCCTGTCCCATAAACAGAAGTTTCTTTCCCGGATGCCCCATCATAAAGCCGTAAGCAGTCCTGAGGTTCGCGAACTTCTTCTCCTGGGTGTCCCCCGGCATCTTTCCTGCCAGGGAACCTTTTCCGTGGACCACCTCGTCGTGGGAAAATACCAGGACGAACTTCTCGCTGTAGGCATAGAGCATGCTGAAGGTCAGCTCCCCGTAGTGGTCATGGCGGAAATATGGATCGCACTGCATGTAATCCAGGAAATCGTTCATCCAGCCCATGTTCCACTTGAAGTCGAATCCAAGTCCGCCATCGTTCTCATCACCGGAGACCTTCGGCCAGGCCGTGGACTCCTCAGCGATCAGGACAGAACCTTTTGTGTCCCTCGCGTAGATGGAATTTAAATGCTTTAAGAATTCCACCGCCTCCAGATTCTCATTTCCGCCATAAATGTTTGCGACCCACTCCCCGGCGTTCTTTCCATAGTCCAGATACAGCATGGAGGCAACTGCATCCATCCGGATACCGTCGGCATGGAACTCCTTCGCCCAATATAAGGCATTAGAAATCAGGAAGTTTGATACCTGGGGACGGCCATAGTTGTAGATCAGGGTTCCCCAGTGGGGATGGGATCCCTGGCGCGGATCCTGGTGCTCGTAGAGGCATGTCCCGTCAAAGGCTGCAAGGCCGTGGGCATCCCGCGGAAAATGGGCCGGAACCCAGTCCAGGATCACACCGATCCCTTCTTTGTGCATATGGTCCATAAACGCCTTGAAATCATCTGGTGTTCCGAAACGGCTCGTCGGCGCGTAGTAGCCTGTAACCTGGTAACCCCAGGATTCATCCAACGGATGTTCCATCACAGGAAGCAGCTCCACATGGGTGTATCCCATCTCTTTCACATAGGCTGCCAGCTTCTCCGCGATCTCCCGGTAGTTGTAGAACTGGCTGCCGTTGATGTCCTCACCGTTCTCATTCTGTGCTACCGTTTTCTGCATCCAGGAACCAAGATGGACCTCATAAATAGACATCGGGGAATCCTTCAGGCGGTCTTTCGCCGCGGCCCGCTCTTTGATCCACTCATCATCGTTCCATTTGTAACCTGACATATCCCATACAACAGATGCCGTATTCGGGCGGAGCTCCGCATAGTTTCCGTACGGATCCGCCTTCAGCATCGGAAGTCCCGCTTTTGTCTTGATCTCATATTTGTAGATCGCGCCGGGCTTCAGGTTCGGGATAAAGATCTCGTAGATCCCCGACGGACCTCGCTTTTTCATCTGGTGGCGTCTTCCGTCCCAGAAGTTGAAATCACCCACAACGCTGACGCGCATCGCATCCGGCGCCCACACCGCAAAATGAACGCCCTCGATCCCGGCTTCCACCGCCGGATGTGCCCCGAATTTCTCATAGGAATCATAATAGATCCCCGCACCGAACTTCCGCACTTCTTCCTCTGTAAACGCGGTGTGGAACTGATAGCTGTATGGGTCAACGATTTCCTCGCTGTCCCCGTCTGTGTAAGTGATACAGAAATGGTACGGAACCAGTTCTTTTCGATCTTCTAAAAGCACCGCGAAAAGCCTTCTCGTTTTCCATTGGGAACAATTCCCCGCCGATTTTTACGGACACCTTCTCCGCGTTCGGCAGAAAAGCCTGGATCAGAAGACCTTCCTTTATCACATGTTCCCCTAAAAGCCGTCCCGGATCGCTCGCCTCGGAATAGACAAGTTCCTCGATTCCGGCCCAATCCATCAGATCATATAAGATTTTTTCCATTCAGCACTCCCCCTGCTGCATCCGCATGCCTTTCTCTTGGCACGCTCCGCAAAAAATGATCAGATCCATCAGCGGATGATAATCGCCCGCAATTTTCTTAACAGTATTTTAACATTTTCGCTTTGGTGATACAAGTATTATCACAAAGTCTGGAACATAAATCTGTGAAAATGGTTGCTGTTCTCTCCTGCACAAACTATAACTGAAAATGTTCTCTGCACAGCAAGCATTTTCCGGATCGCAATTCCGTATTTCAGGCTGCTGCCTTCTTGTTATTCGTATTTCGTCTACGGATTTCGCCGGATTTCCTGATGGAAATAAAAAACTTCCTTACCTTTTTCGAAATTCCCTTGCGAAGCTTGACAATTTATCATAAACTCTTTATTGTATGCATACGGGCAATCGTATTTACTCTTACAGTATATCCTTCCCGTAAATATTAGTCAAACGAGGTTATGATCATTTATATGGAAAATAACGAAAAAGAAAAGAAAGAAAAAACAGGCTGGGTGGCAGAGCTCATCAGCTGGGTGCAGGTTCTCGTATCTGCCGCTGTGATCGCCTTCGTGCTCACCACTTTCGTCATTGCAAACAGTGAAATCCCAACAGGTTCCATGGAAAACACTATCATGGCAGGAAGCCGTGTCATCGGCTCCAGACTCCATTACAAATTCTCTGAACCGGAACGCGGCGATGTAGCAATCTTCGTTTTTGGCTGGCAGTGCCCACAGTGCGGTGCGATCATAGAGGGCGATAAGCAGGATACCTGCCCGGCCTGCGGTTCCGAAGTCGGAAAGCGCGGCCACACGATCTACTATGTGAAGCGCGTGATCGGTATGCCTGGCGACGTGATCGATATCGTGGACGATCAGGTCTATTTAAACGGATCTGACACACCGCTCGACGAACCGTACATCGCAGAGCCGATGAACCAGCATGAAACTTACCATTTTGAAGTTCCGGAAAACTGCTACTTCATGATGGGCGACAACCGCAACTACTCCCTGGATGCCCGCTACTGGCAGAACCACTACATTTCCAGAGACAAGATGGTTGCCAAGGTATTCTTCGAATACTTCCCGACACCAAAGGTAATCCACTAAGGTGGAATCCGGCATATATCATTTACTTACACACAGGAGACAGATTATGAAGAAGGTTGTAAAATTTGGCGGCAGCTCCCTCGCAAGTGCCCGTCAGTTTAAAAAAGTAAAGGCAATCATCGAAGCCGACAAGACCCGCTGCTATGTTGTTCCGTCGGCACCGGGAAAAAGAGACAGCAAAGACACAAAAGTGACCGACATGTTATACCAGTGCTACGACGCTGCATGCGCAGGCGAAAGCTATAAGCGCATCCTTGACCAGATCAAGAAGCGCTACACCGATATCATCGATGGCCTTGACTTAAACTTAAACCTCGATTTTGAATTTGCGAAGATCGAGGAGAATTTCTTAAAGAAAGCCGGACGCGACTACGCGGCTTCCAGAGGAGAATACTTGAACGGCATCATCGCCGCAAATTACCTCGGTTTCACCTTCGTGGACGCAGCCGATGTGATTCGCTTCGATGCTGAGGGAAATTTCCTCTCCGAGGAGACCCACGAGGAGATGCGTGAACATCTCGCCTCCTTAAAGCAGGCAGTCATTCCGGGATTCTACGGTGCTAAGCCGGACGGAACGATCCACACCTTCTCCCGCGGCGGTTCCGATATCACAGGTTCCATCGTGGCACGTGCAGTCCAGGCGGACCTTTACGAGAACTGGACAGACGTTTCCGGTTTCCTCGTAGCAGATCCGAGAATTGTTGAGAATCCGGCTCCGATTGAGACCATCACCTACACAGAACTCCGTGAGCTCTCCTACATGGGTGCAAGTGTCCTTCATGAGGACGCAATCTTCCCGGTAAGAAAAGCCGGAATCCCGATCAATATCCGCAACACGAACCGTCCGGAAGATCCGGGTACCATGATCGTCGAGAACACCAGCAAGCGTCCGCACTACACCATCACAGGTGTTGCCGGAAAGAAGGGCTTCTGCGCTATGAACATCGACAAGGCAATGATGAATTCCGAGATTGGGTTTGGGAGAAAGGTCCTCGAGGTATTCGAGAAGAACGGAATCTCCTTCGAGCACATGCCATCCGGCATCGACACCATGTCTGTACTCGTCCACCAGGATGAGTTTCAAGAGAAGGAACAGGCAGTCCTCTCCGGTATCCAGCGCTCCGTTCATCCGGATGTTGTCACATTAGAGTCCGACCTCGCTGTGATCGCAGTCGTAGGCCGCGGTATGAAGGCAATGCGCGGAACTGCCGCAAGAATCTTCGCGGCCCTCGCACACGCTAAGATCAACGTAAAGATGATCGACCAGGGATCCAGTGAACTTAACATCATCATTGGCGTTACAAATGATGATTTTGAGCCGGCGATCCGGGCGATCTACGATATCTTCGTAAAAACTGAATTATAATCCATAAATGAGTTTTCCCCCACATAGGCGGTTTGTTAAGCCCTGTGCTGGGGTTTTATTCATAAACCAAGTTTTCTTAGCAACTTACGAATTACCGTATGAAGGTGCAAAGAAATGCTCTTAGTTGAGGATATCGAAAACAGAGAATTCTCTGCAATCTGTTCCTGTCCATGTATGAGGGAACTTCCTGCACCAAAGAGAAAAAACACCTCAAAATAACGAAAAAAGCCCTTAGCCATGAGTTTTATACCCACAGCTAAGGGCTTTCTAATATGGATTATTCGTTGCACAGCCACCATTCCACCATTCTCCAACTCCAAAACCACTGGACCATAAGAATAATGGCTCTCACGCAACTGTTATCAAATTGTTATCAAAAGACTTTTGAAAATGCCACAAACCCGCATAAATGCTGAATTTACTAAATATTTTTTGTTTACTCAAACTCGGCAAGTCCGAAGACATTATTAGACATATCTGTTTAGTTTTCACCTCTTTTCTGCCGTTATTTTATCTCTGTTACATATATTATTTTGGCTTGCTGATTTTCTGTTGCCAATTTGTTGCCACTTATACATTAATAAATCACATACTTTAATACAAACACACTTTACAAAATTTTTTTCCAAATTCACTCAATTCATACATACTTTTCTTTTCCACAATATTAATCCTAGATTATTCACGGATCAGCCGTGAAAGTGGCTGAAAGCCACATAGTTACTGTATTTTAGCTGAATATTGCTTTTCACCTATCAAGTGAATGAAAAAAGAGCATCCATTTGTGGTAAAATTAAGGTGTTCAAAGTCTTAACAATCCCAAACAAAGGAGCCCTTTATGAGTATTGTAAACACCTTAGCCTTAGAAAGCAATAGACAGATTAAAATAAATTTTGATGGAGGAGATCTCTCATCCGATGCAGGCTTGCTTCTTATCAAAGAATTCATAAGCAAACTTGGTATTGATACGCTTTTAGAAAAAGCGTTTAAAACCAATGATCCTGCTTTATTCCGATATCATTCGGATCAAAAAAACCTGCTCCAAATGATATATATGATTATTGCCGGTTATTTCGAGGATGATGCCTCTGATGAACTGACAAATGATCCTGTATTCAAGTCTGTACTTGAAAAAGATGCGCTTGCATCACAGCCTACGGTATCAAGATTCTTTAACCGTATGGATGAAGACACTTTAAACCAGTTCCTTGCGATTGCCAGAGTACTTCGGAGGAAAATTTACAGTATTCAGATGCCACAGGCTGTTATTCTGGATCTGGATTCCACTCTTCTTGATGCATACGGCAGGCAGGAAGGCAGAGCCTTTAACTTTCACTATCAGAGCAATGGTTATCATCCACTTGTCTGTTATGATGGAATGACCGGGGATCTGATAAAGATCCAGCTGCGTGATGGAACACAGTATTCCTGCACCGGAGTAGTTGATTTTTTGCAGCCGGTACTGGATGAATATCTGCATGACTATCCGGAAATCCCTATTCTACTTCGTGGTGATAGCGGTTCTTTCTACGCCTGATCTTTATAAGCAGTGTGAGGAAAACGGCACAAGCTATGTGATCCGGCTGAAGGAGAATGGCATCCTACGTGGAAAAGCATCCGATCTTGTGGATGAGCTTGATGAAATCACCAGGAATAACAAAGTGGATTATGCGGTAGTTTATGGTGAATTCATGTACAAAGCAAAGTCATGGCCTTACGAACGGCGTGTGGTATGCAAGGTTGAAAAGCCGGAAAACCAGATGGTTTACATGTATACCTTTGTTGTCACAAACATGGATTCCTCACCAGGGTATCTTATCAAATTTTACTGCAAGCGAGGGCTGATGGAAAACTTCATCAAAGAAAGTAAATCCGGTTTTGATTTTGCTTCCGTAAGCAGTCATACCAGAATCGTAAATGCAAACAGGCTTCAGGTACACGCTCTTGCTTATAACATATTTAATTGGTTTAGACGATTGGCGTTATCAGCAAACATGCGCAAACAACGCATTGATACCGTCCGTTTAAAACTGCTGAAGATTGCTGCAAAAGTAGTTCATTCAGCAAGATATATCACATTCAAGCTGTGTAGCAGCTGCCCTTATAAAAATGAATTCTATGAGACACTTTCAAATATCGGTAAGCTGAATGTACAGCTGGAATAGTAACTATTAACGAACCTTGACAGCTTAATAACCGCACAGAACTCTGTCACAGGGATTTTATACCCTTTTTGGAGATTGGTTGAGCGATGTTTAGGCTACATGGGTCAATTTTGGGATTCATGGTACAGTTACCAGTTCAGATACTGCTCCGTGAATAATTCAGGTTAATCTTTTCATTTTCTTCTATACGTGGAAAATATGGATGGTGTTTCAATTCTTCATAATACTTTTTATCTGTTAAAAATCGCTCATAATATACCTCAACAATTCCTAACCTATGTAAATTATCTAAATATTCCGGGAATTTTTGTGGATATTGGCAATCAGCTTTATATCCTATATCACTAAAATACGGTAATAAATCACTCTCGCCAGCATTGTCGGCCAATTTGATTCTAATCTTTATCATCGGTTGTTTATCGTCTTGGTATAAGTACTTAATCATTTTCCCTTCATCCGGAGATAATTGTTTTATTATATTCACAAACGCTGGATGGGCATCAGTAGAATCCGCATTCATAGCTTCCCCTAATAAATTCGTAAACATCTGTCTTAATTCTTCTTTATGCGAAGTATATCTCATTGCCTCGACTACTGGAACTGCAATCGCAGGATCTGGTGAAATGATCTTTTCTTTTTCTATTTTTCTTTTTTCAAAATACTCAGGTATTGCAACATTCAAATAATCTGCAATTTTATCATATCCCCATACTAATGCAGATATTG
>SCPN01001400.1_pt1 | contig 27003 bp, 26 predicted proteins | sample 6106831 | NCBI WGS metagenome assembly SCPN01 (sample SAMN10720447, study PRJNA508395) | human gut metagenome | isolation source: Participant 1, 0 month
TATGAGAAATCGCCAGCCTTCCAGCCGCCCGCCTTGGCGCCGTCCGTGCGGGCGAAGGCTCGCGCAATTCGTCGTGAATATCGGCATAGGTGGCCACGGTGGAGCGTACGTGCCATAATCGAAGAGGTGGCGTCGATAGATTCGCACGATGGATGCCCTCGGCCTCAAGTTCACGCACATGTTCCGGCAACCGCTCCCCCGCCGCCTGCGCTTTGAGCGCGGGAATCAGCGATTCGAGCACCATCGTGGTTTTACCGGAGCCGGAGACGCCTGTCACCGCCACGAGCCGGCCGCGCGGAATATCAACGTCCAGCGGCTTGACCGTATGCAACTGGCTGGTTGTCATGCGGATGCGGCCAAGGTCGAACACCTGCGGTTCCGCCACGCGCTCACGGATGCGCGCGCTCACATTATCGGCCAAGAACGGCGCAATACGACTACTTGGATTCGCCGCCACCTCGCCGACCGTCCCTTGCGCGATCACATGCCCTCCTTCGGCGCCGGCAACCGGTCCCATTTCGATAAGATGGTCGGCGGCCTTGAGCACGCGCACGTCATGGTCCACGACCACCACGGAATTGCCGTCCGCCACCAAGTCATGCATCACGCCGAGCAGCCCATCCACGTTCGAGGGGTGCAGGCCAATGGACGGCTCGTCGAGCACATACAGCACGCCGGTGGTGCGGTTGCGCACGGCACGGGCGAGCTGCACACGCTGGCGTTCACCGGTTGAAAGCGTGGCACCGGCGCGGTCAAGCGCCAGATAGCCGAGGCCCAGATCCAACAGTCGGCGGGCCACGTCCAGGAATGATTCGCAGATGTTGGTGGCCATCGGCCGCATGTCGGCGGACAGAGATTCCGGCACGCCGCGCACCCAATCCACCGCCGCATCCAAGGTCATCGCGCTGGCTTCGGCCAGGTTCAGCCCGCGCACATGCGGGGCCCGGGCTGCGGCGCTCAGTCGTGTGCCGCCACAGTCGGCGCATGGTCCCTCCTTGAGAAATCGAGCCACGCGCTTCAGACCTTTCTCGTCCTTGGCTTTGGCGAGCGCGTTCTCCACCGTGTATACGGCGTTGAAGTAGGTGAAATCGAGTTCGGCGAAATCGTCGCCTTTCTTCGGCTTGTAAAGAATATGCTTTTTGACGGCCGGCCCGTTGAATACGATGTCGCGTTCTTCGGGTGTGAGTTCGTTGAACGGCACGTTGGTGCGCACGCCCATCGCGCCGCACACCTGTTTCATGAGGTCCCACATGAGCGAACCCCATGGCAGCACCGCGCCGTCGTCGATGCTTTTCGACTCGTCCGGGACCAGGGCCGCGCGGTTTACTTCGCGCACGATGCCGGTGCCGGAGCAGGTCGGGCAGGCGCCGGCCGAGTTGAAAGCGAGCGATTCGGCGCCGGGCGCGTGGAATTCCTTGCCGCAGCCAGCACAGGTGATGGGCAGTCCGGCCGCCACGTTCAGCGTCGACTCGTTGCGCGCCCCGCAATGCGGGCACACGTGCGAGGCGACGCGGGAGAACAGGAGTCGCAGGCTGTTGAGCAATTCGGTCATCGTGCCGAACGTCGAACGGATGCCAGGCACCGTGGGCCGCTGGTGCAGGGCCAGCGCGGCCGGCACGTGCAGCACTTCGTCCACCTGGGCGCGACTGGCCTGGGTCAGGCGGCGTCGCGTGTACGTGGACAGCGCCTCCAAGTAGCGCCGCGAACCTTCCGCATACAGCACGCCGAGCGCCAGCGAGCTCTTTCCCGAACCGGAGACGCCGGCCACGCCCACCAGTTCGCCCAGCGGAATGTCGATGTCGATGTTCTTCAGGTTATGCACGCGCGCCCCGCGCACTTCGATCGCCTGCGGCCGTTGATCGTCGCTCATGCTCGGCACCGCTCCGCCGCCGCGCTATCTGACCTCTGTTCAAGTGTCACGCCGTCACCTCTTTCTCGACTTCGCCCTTGGCTGCCGCCGCCTGAGCTTCATGGTCTCCAGTATCATCACGGCCAACGACGGCGGCCGAACGACGGACGAGAATCTTTCGTCTTGGGCACCGTCCGCCACCTGCAATTCGAACTAGCTGAACCAGCGTGACGATATTGTCGGCTATCGATCTGCCGTGATCGTAATGGACATCGTCGTCCGGAAGCACGTCACCTGTTCCGAGAGGAGTCGGCGGCGCGCTTTCATAAGGGCACACAATCCCAAGATCACACCCACAGATCAATACCGATCAATACTCGTACGTGATCGCGGGGTCGCCGATGGTCGGCGTCTGATCCAGTTTGAGGTTGGCCGAGCCGGCCGCGGTGGTCACGTCGTATTCGATGGTCACCGTGTCCTGAGGCGCCAGGGAGATGTCGTCCATGTAGGTCATATGGTCCTTGGCCTGCACCTGTGCGAAGGAACTGCCGTTCGACGCCGACACGTTGCTGACCTCGCCTCCGGCCGGCGTGTAGATGACCACGCGGTTCACCGCCACGCCTCCCTTGGCGTTCGCCGTGATGTATTCCGGCAGGGATCCGGCCTCGCCCGGCTGCAGGGTGTTGGTGAACGAATACGTAACGTGGTAGGTGTTGTCGCCGGTCCTCTTCACCGTCGACTTGCGCTGGATGTACCAGTCCATCTTCGAGGCCTGCATCTCGTTGGAGTAGACGCCGGTCACCGGGTTCTTCGCGTCGTTGGTGATCTCGCCGGTGACGCCGGCGCTGCGCAGCACCGCCTGATCCTCCTCGTGGAACGACCAGAAGTACAGGTGCCGCTGCTCGGCCATCCGGAGCATCGTCTTGGCGACGGTTCGAAGTTCATGTCGCTGATTCGCCGCGGCGGTCTCGCTGAAGTACTGGTCCTGAGCGGAGGGCGTCAGTTCCTTGTAGGCGCCGTTGAGCAGGAATTCGGCGGTGTTCGACCCGTTGAGCACGCGCCCGTCGGACAGAGTCACGTCGCCGGTGGCGCCGATCATCGCCTGCAGCGCGACGGGGTCGAGCGACATCACGCCGTCGGACGATCCGCCGAACGGAGCCGCCTGCCAGAACTTCTGGGCCATGGACGCGACGCGCGGGAAGTCCGGCGTGGACGAAAGATTATGAATGACTTGACCGAAGTACAGTCCGCTGTACAGCGTGCCGTCACCGTCCTGGTTGACGTCATCCAACGCGGCGTTGGAGGGGAACTCGGCATCCGCGTGGAACTCCCCCACCGCGATCTTGCCGTTGTCCGCGCTGAAGGAACCGGCCGAACCGATCAGGCCGCCGGTTCCGCGGATCTCGGAATTCGTCTGGGCAAGCAGCACGTAGTTGCGGGCGCCGTTCGCACCGAGGAAGTTCGGCAGCATGTTGAGCATGCCGCTCAGGTTTTCGGTCACCTGCGCCAGGGCGGCCATCTGCGTCTTGCCGTTCTGCAGCGCGTTGTTCACCACGCCGAGTTTGGCGTCGGGAAGATCCTGGATCGTCCTGGCCTGTGATTGCACGGACTGGTCGACCGTGGCAAGCTGCTGCGCCGCAGCGATGATCGGCTCCATGTTGAGCTGCCCATCGCCACTGGAGAGGCTGGCACCGGTCAGTGTGGTGACGACCTTGCCCAGCTGGGGCAGCGTGGTCTGCGCGAAGTCATCGATGGTACCGATGGCGGTGCGCGCCGTCTTCACGTCACCGCCGACCACGGGCATCTTCTCCGCCAGCGTCCACAGACCGCCGCTGACATCCTGCTTGGCGGCGGCCGCCTCCTTCTGGATGTAGCTCACGTCGGACAGCGCCTTGACCATGTCGTCGGTGGAACCGTCCTTGATGACCTTGGCCGCGTTAACGACATTGTTGAGGTGCGCTTTGGCGCTCATCGCCGACTTGTACAGTTTGAATCCGCTGAAGCCGGCCGCCGCGGCGCACACGACCAGCAACAGCAGTACGACGAGCAGCGCGTTGCGAACGCGATGGGTTGTCCTGGTGACCGTGCGTGCGTGTGATGGCATGGGCTACTTCCTTACGTTATGACATGTATCGATACTGGCTAGCTGCCCGGTTACGCTTTCGCTGGACGGGTAGCCCGGCGGACGGCACGTAGCAGTGCACGACGTGCACATCGCGTATGATGCCGGGGGTTGTCAGCGCGGCTGACTGGGGTGGCCGCGGACCGGTACCTGGACTTGCAGCTGCCCTCCGGCGATGCGTGTCACCTGCAGCGGGGAACGTCCGCTGCAGTTACGGCTATTACCGGCCAGCCGACAGCAATCGCTGGTTTAGTTGTTGGTCTTTTCCGGCTGGTCACCCGTTCCCATGAGCTGGCATGCACCTTTCAGCGAGTATCTCTCCTACCGCATGCCAGTCTACCCATGCCCGCGGGATAACCCAAAAAGCCTTGCAAGAATACCGAATTTCTTTACCTTTGGCCCTGATCGTTCGACGGCTCTCAAGACGGCGTAACCTCATCCAACCGGCCGATCCCCGGAGGCGGAACCAGCGGAATCCTCGTGACCGGGAATGCGATCGTTCCCGCTTGCGCGATGGCGGATGCGCGCAACGCCAACGACGCATCGACAAGCCACTGTATGGCACTCTCAAAATCCTTGCCACGTCCACCAGCTCACACCACGCCGTATACGAACTTCTTGTTCTCTTTCGCCAACTGGGAAGGAATTGAATCCCATACCTGATTGAGACGAAGCGTGGTGACGGCGGGACTATCACGCATATCAACATGTTTGGAGAAATCGTCACGATAATCGGAGACCAGACTATTCTGCAATTTACGAACCGCCGTGAAGTCAGGATTCGGCAGAGTACTGGCGAACGCTTCAACGATCTCCGGCATGCCTCCTGTATACATGAAATACCGCAGCCAAGTCAGTGACCCTGTCATGCATTACGTTAATTACGGAGAATCCTTGGACTCAAGCATTTCGGCCAAGGCATACTGTTTGCACGCATACAGGAATTCAACAAAAGACATAGGATACAGCTTGAGTCTACTGACCTTGCCAACCGGGAATGAAAACCCAGGATGCATGGCGATGCCAAGCGCCGATCCAGTGGCCAAGACGTCATACTCCGGGGCAGCTTCATTGAACATCTTCAGCGAAGTCATCGCCCTCGGCACCTCCTGTACCTCATCGAAAATGACGAGCGTATCCTCGGGAGTGATCCTAGTTCCGGACTCGATCGACAGTGCGGGAATCAGCCGTTCCACACTCAGATCCGCATCAAACAACATACGCATGTTGGCATTGTCGAAAAATGCGACACAACAGCAATACGTAAGGTACTTGACAATCTTTGATGGAGTCGTATACTCATATCTGTCAGGTACTTGACATAATTACTGAAGAGGATGAAAAAGACACACGACCAGCGACGCTTCGCTCGCTTCCTTATTAAAGGAGACCGGCATGAACATCACACATGACATGAGCAACGACCTCACCGAATACGACCCGGAATCCCGTCAAGTAGACGGACCGAACCCCATCGAAAACCGCATCAGCTCCTCCGCGGCCCGTGTTCCCGACATCATCAGCTGCACTTCCGGCATCACCGTCCAGGGCCGCCAACTCCACTCGTTCGCGTTCACCACGGACGCGGCCATCATCCGCAACACCAATGCCGACGCCATTCTCGCCGTATATCCGTTCACCGGCGAACCAGTCATCACCCAGGCCCTACTCACCGCGGCCCAGGCCCCGCTGTTCGTCGGCGTGGGCGGTGGCACCACCACCGGCCCGCGCGTCATCCAACTCGCCATGATGGCCGAGATGCAGGGTGCGGCGGGCGTGGTGCTCAACGCGCCGGCGCCGCCCTCCACGGTGTACGACGTGTCGCGCATCACGAACACCCCGGTCATCGCCACGGTCCTGACCTGCGATGACGAATTGGACGAGAAAATCGAGGCCGGCGCCTCCATCATCAACGTGGCGGCCGGCCGCAGGACGCCTGACGTGGTCCAGCAGATCAGGCAGCGTCACCCCTCCATCCCGCTGCTCGCCAGCGGCGGTTCGACCGACGAGTCCATGGCCGAAACCATCGTGGCCGGCGCGAACGCGCTGACCTGGACCCCGCCGAACGCGCAGGAGATGCAGCGCTCGATGATGATGCGCTATCGCGGCGAATCCACCGGCGACAACATGCAGCACTGACGTAAGGATTCCGAACATGAGCAGCACCAGCAACAACGCCGCCGTAACCGGAAACGACGCGGTCGACGACGTAATGGCCACGAGTCAATCGGCGGAGAACGGCACAAGCCACGACACCGCCGACGGCGATATCAAGAACGATGTTCTCAGCAGTTTCATCAGCATTGGCCGTATCATGGCGTATCGCGCGATACACAGACGGCTCGTCTCCCCCGGCGCCAAATCGCCGCGCGGCGAACATGCTTTCGACCCACGCCGTGGCCAAGGCCGCGTCTTGGCCACGCTCAGGGAATCCGACCAGACCAGCCAGAAGGACTTGGCCGCGATGTTCGGCATGAGCCGCCAGGCCATGGCCGAACTGTTGAAGAAACTGGAGGCCAGCGGTCACATCAGCCGCCGTCCATCCAGGCGGGACAGCCGCGTCATGATGGTCAGCCTCACCAACCAGGGCCGCAAGGCCGCCGATCTGCTGGGCAAAGCGCCCGACCAGACCTCCTCCATGCTGGACTGTCTCAATGAAACCGAGCTACAAACCCTACACGGCTACCTGCAGCGCATCATCGACACCTCCTCCGACGACCTACCGGCCTCGACCGCCGAGGATGTCAAAAAGTGTGAGCTGCTTATCGAACACCTCAAGCGCAGGCGAATGCCGACCGACCGCGCATAGTTTGCGAACAGCCCGCACGACTTGTGGCCGCATAAGCATGCGGCCACACAACAGTCCAGCCGCACAGTCATCCAGCCGCCCCTACAAACACACCCGATTCACCATTTGCACGACATCTTGCACCAAACCCTACTTTGAAATGCGGTATTTTGCACCAAAACCCCATTTTGAAATGCGGCATTCTGCACATACAAGGCAGAAAATGCTACTCCCATAAGGGATATTGATTTTCATCGACGAGGTGCAAGAGGCACCGGATGTAATGACCACGTCAAGTTTGATGTACCGGCGTCGCAATTCGGCGATTTGACGTTTCACCACATCTCGCTGATTGCGAAAAACAGCAAGTCGTGATTCGAGCGTGGCATCACCTTGCTTAGTCATATCAACAAAATCCTTGATCTCTGCGAGACTCATGCCCGTGGATTTCAGACATTCAATGAGATCAAGCAATTCAAGATCGCCGTCATCGAAGCATCTCCGTCCGAAACCAGTTCAAGCGATACCGGGCAAAAGACCTTGGCCGTCATAGTAGCGCAACGTATGTTCGGACAGCCCAGTCTTTCGCGACACCTGACCGATGGAATATCCCATGCCAACTCCTTTCCCTGCAGTCGAGCCAGTGTGAGTCCAGCCATATTCACGGATGTCCTATGCGGAACGGACACTCTTCGACTGCCTGAACCTTGCAGCCCAAACATGCATCAATCAGCACAAATCACAGACAGTGGGCCATATACAACGGCAGCTTGATGCGTTCTCCATCCACTTCGAGTTGGCGGGGATGCAGAACGTATTCCTTGCCCAATCGTTGGGCATACCTTTTGCGGAATTTGTCGAGCGAAGACACACCGTATCGTTTCGTGGATTTCACTTCGATCGGGCTGATGCGAGGCTTCATCGCGGCATTATCGTATTCCCGAACGATGAGGAAGTCTATTTCCATGGTTTTCGAGGCATCCGCCCTATCCAAGCGCGAGAAGAAATACAGTTTGCGCCCATTCGCCCGGAATTGCTGAGCCACCGCATTCTCCACCAGCATCCCTTCGTTGAGCGAGAGTTTATCGAACAGAATATCCCGGTACACATCATCCGGCGTTGTCTCTCGATCGGCAAACGCCTGCGACACCAGCAAACCGGTATCCGCCATATAGCATTTGAATGAATCGTTATCTTCGTACAATCCCAGCCCCACCAAAGGGTCAGTCGAATTACGGCACAGGTTCACCAAGCGGGCGTCTTCCAACCAGAAGAACGCCGAATCGTATTCACGAGATCGAGCCCCCTTATCGACCGATGCCAGAGTGAATCGTTTCTCATGCTTGGACAGCTGCCCTGGAATCTGAGCGAAAATGCCCCGCACGCGGCCGGCATCGCCATTGGCGAACTTGCCGATATCATCACTGTACAGCTGCAGGATGCCACGCTTGATCAAATCCACCTCGCCAAAATCGCGCTGCTCGACATAATCGGCAACCGCCTGCGGCATACCGCCCACCAGCAGATATTCGCGCCACAGCCTCATCGCTCGTTTGTGCAGCGCATCGGGCAACGGGACCAGACGCTCGAACGATTTGCGAATCGTTTCAGCAAGCAGCTCCTCCCCCATGGCCCAGCAGAACTCCTCAAAATCGAGCGGCCCCATGTCCATTTTCCGTTCCTCGGAGGGGATGACGATATTCGCCACATTCCTCTTGATGGAGATCAGCGAACCAGTTTCCACATAGTCATACCGGCCATCCGCAACCAGATATTTGATGAGCTCCCTCGCCGCCGGATACCGCTGCACCTCGTCGAAAATAATCAACGATTCACGCTCGTACAGTCGCTTGCGGTAATACGCAGACAACAGCATGAAAAATGTGTCAAAGTCATCACGCTGGTTTTCGAAGATGTCGCGAACGTCGCGCGGCAAACGTGTGAAATCGATGAGAATATATGACTTGTACTGAGTGCGGCCGAATTCCTCGACAATGGTGCTTTTGCCCACACGGCGAGCGCCTTCGATGAGAAGAGCCTCACGCCCACCCGCTTTTTGTTTCCATGCGATCAGCTTATCCAGCATCTTGCGCTTCAACATGAGCAATCACCTCATTACACGAAAACAACAGTATAGGCATATGCTATTCTACACGAAAACAGAAGTATAGAGATGGCCGATTCTACACGAAAACAACGGTATGGAAACATGCACCGAACCGGCTCACCCCCAATCTCTCCCCCATCACACCGGCGGCCTGTTCGATTGTGCGGTTTTGTGCGAATGGCTCACACGGTTCTTAGTGAGAACCGTTCTCTGCGCACCTGACCCTAGAACCGGATCAGCGCCTTGATGACCTTGCGCTGGTCCATCGCCTCGTAGGCGTCCTGGATATGGTCGAGGTCGTACTCGGCGGTGAACACGCGGCCGGGGTTGATCTCGCCCTTGAGCACCGCGTCCAGCAGACCCTCATCAAGGTCATAGTGGCGCACGGGAGCCGGGCCGCCCTTGATGCCGATGTTGCCGTAGAACGTGCCTTCGGCGCTGATCTCCACGTCGTGCGGCAGGCCCACACGACCAATCACGCCACCGCGGCGAATCAGGCCAATCGCCGTGTCGAAGGACTGCTTGGAGCCCACGCATTCGAGAACTGCGTCCGCACCATAGCCGCCGGTCATCTCCAGCACCTTGTCAATAGCCTCTTGGCCACGCTCGGGCACGATATCAGTCGCACCGAATTCGCGGGCGAGCGCCGCGCGATCCTCGTGACGGCTCATGGCAATAACGCGCGTGGCACCGCGCATCTTGGCGGCAATCACACCGCACAGGCCAACTGCGCCATCGCCCATGACCACGGCGGTGTCACCGGGCTTGACCTCGGCAGAAACCGCCGCGTGATAACCGGTGGACATCACATCGGAAATGGTCAGCAGCGATGCGAGCTGCTCATCGGAATAATCTTCCGGTGAACCGGGCACCTTGACCACGGTGCCGTCCGCCTCGGGCACACGCAGGTATTCGGCCTGACAGGCGGAGAAGTAGCCGCCGTGCGGGCACACGGATTCGAAGCCGGCCTTGCATACCGGGCACTTGCCGCAGCTGTATGGGAATGGCACAACCACGAAATCGCCGGGCTTGACGGATTCGACCGCCGCGCCAACCTCTTCGACCACACCGATGGACTCGTGACCCACCTGGCTGTGTGCGGCCTGTCCGCTCAGCCCACGGAAGAACCACAAATCAGAGCCGCACACGCACGTGCGCACCACGCGGATCACGATGTCATCATCCTGTTCAAGCATCGCCTTCGGCACTTCTTCCACGGTCATCTTGCCAGGCTCCACGAAAATCGCAGCTTTCATGGTTTCAGACATACGTTCATAACTCCTTGTTTTCCGGCATCGAGCGCTTAAGGCCCGTTATCCTCGTGTTCTATTAAACAATAATCGCCTTGCATTAACCAATAGCCATAAACCATGTTTCGCCATACCCATGAGGTATGGCAACAACCGAGCAATTCACTGCGATAGGCCAATATCCGAGATACGCTCACTGTTCGATTCGTCGCCATGAGTAATCTGGAGAACCGGCGATGGAACCCGCCTGAACTCGTTTCGAACCGCACACTGCTGATAGTTCCTACACACGATTTGATATTGCATGGAATCGTTGTGTCTTCAGCAGGATTCAGCGGTTTCAGGAAAGGCTATTATGGATTCGCAATCCCCATCCGCAGGTGCCCGGCCGATTACGCACACGACCACTCCCCCGGCGCACAAACTCCCCGATATCCATCTTGATATTGTGTTGGTCGTCTTCTGCGGCGGTGCCATCGGCACCGCGATTCGCTATGCGTTCGCGCAGATTCCCGCAGCCGGCAGCTTCCATACCGGCACGTTTGTGGCCAACATGCTGGCCTGCTTCTGCTATGCGGGTCTGACCGCCTATTTGGCCGGCTCTTCCCGGTTCGACACGCGTGCCAAGGAGCTCACCAGCCGTGGGCTCGGCATGGGCGTATGCGGCGGTTTGTCTACGATGTCGACGTTGGCATTGGAAGGCTTCACCGCGATTCGCGACGGTCAGGTGGCGGCCGGCATTGCCTATCTACTGGTGACGTTCGCGCTGGGTCTGGTTTGTGCGTCTGCCGGCGTGTGGGCAGGAACGCATCTGGCCGGCTCCTCGAACGCATCCGCCGAAGCGTCCGCTGATACGAATGCCGCTACGACCAGCAAGGGAGGTAAGGCGTGATGACCGTATTCCTACCAATCTTGGTCTGCCTGTGCGGCGGCGTAGGCGCCTCCTGCCGCTATCTGCTTGACGCGACCATCAAAACGTATTGGCAACGCGCATTCCCGCTGTCCACATTCACCATCAATCTCATCGCCGGATTCCTGACCGGTCTGGTTGCGGCGCTGGCACTCGGCGGGACACTTGATGAACCGTGGCGGCTAGTGCTGGCCACCGGTTTCCTCGGCGGCTTCTCCACGTTCTCGACCGCAATCAACGAAATGGTGACGCTCTTCCGCAAACACCGCTACCCCACCGCAGCGGCCTATCTGGTGCTGTCGCTGGGTGTGCCGGTCGTTGCTGCGGCCTGCGGTTTTCTCGTCTGACCGCCACGCCGATTCCCGACGCGGTCAGCGGTATCATTGCGAGGTCGAACGTCACAGGTACATCCGGGAGGTATATGGGCATGGCGAACAATGGAGCGGATGTGAAGCCGAATCAAGGTGTGGGCGCCACAAATACCTCGACCACAACGAATACTGCGGAAAATACCGTGGGCACGGCAACCCCGAAGCAAAATGGACTCGCCGTGCTGGGCAAGTATGTGGGTGTTTCCGCCACGCAGACCATTGTGGAGTATGCGACGTTCGCCATTCTGCACTTGATCGGCGTACCCTCACAGATCGCCAACGGCATCGCCGTGGTGTGTTCGGCGACCTACAACTTCGTGATGAACCGCAACGTGACATTCAAATCGTCCAGCAACTTCACCCGTTCCGTGGCGCTGTTCGTGCTGCTGTGGATCTGGAACTTCACGTTCAGCACGCTGCTGATCGGCTGGATGCCGGGTGCAACCGGGCTGAGTCCATATGTGGTGAAGTTCATTGCGATGGCCTGCCAGTTCGGCTGGGGTTATCCGTTGTGCAAGTACGTGATTTTTAGGTGACACATTCCAATTGCTCACTGTCGTTCGCCTTCGCCTATTTGTATTTGGAGCGCTTATCAGAAGAACAGCATCGCAACACCTGCAGCGAAGCACATGAGCAGAATCGATGTCAGGAAGCTGGCGAGCATCGGCTTCTTGCCCTTGGAAGCGATGGCCTTGAAGTTCACGTTGATGCCGAGCGCGGCCATGGCCATGCCGAGCACGATGTACGCAAAGTCCACGAGCTGCGGGGTGATGGAGGTGACGAACGGTACGAAGGTGCCGATAATCGAAGCGCCGATGAAGCCGAGCATGAACCACGGGAAGGCCACGGTCTTCTTGCCGGTGCTCTGAACCTCGGAATGCTTCTTCTCCCACCAGATGGCGATGATGATGGCCGCGAACACAAGCATGAGCACGCGGGAAAGCTTCATGATGGTGGCGATGTCCACCGCGCCGAACGCGTCGCCGCCCGCGACCGCGTGGGCGATTTCGTGCAGGGAAGCACCGGCGGTGATGCCCAGCTGGTCCTTGGTCATGCCGGTCAGCGGGCCGAGCGCGATCTCCAGCAACGCGAACACAGTACCCATAATGGCTACGATGGCCACGGCCATGGTCACGTCGTTGTCCTTCTCGTCCTGCTTGTCCTCAGGCACCTTTGATGGAACCGGCCAGGCCTCCATGACGGCGGCCGCACCGCAGATGCCGGTGCCACCGGCGGTCAGGATGGCGAGCATCGGGTCGACACCGAGTTTGCGGGCGATGGCATAGCACACGATGATGGTCAGCGTAACGACCACAGCGGCGATCGGCAGACACCTTGATGCCCTGCGTGAACAGCACGGCGAGGTTGAGCTTGAAACCGAGCAGGATGATGCCGAGGCGCAGCAGCTTGTTGGAAATCAGGCCAGCGGCGTCCTTGACGCCTGCCTTGCGGCCATCATTGGAACCGACGTAGGCACTGCGGATCGGGAACTGGATGATCATACCGATGAGCAGCGCGATGATGAGCGCGCCGAACAGGCTGAATCCGGGGAACTGCTTGAGCCAGGAGGCGAACAGCGAGGCCAGCAGAGTCAGAACACCAATGAACAGCATGTCAACGGTGGCAATGCGCTTCCACCATTTTGTACAGAACTCTCTCATGATGTCTATTGAAGCTCAAGCGTTTACATCGGTCAAATCATTGCAACCAATACATATCATCGATTTTGTCGATACCTAATTGATCTCCCTCTGATGAGAGAGGTGGCCGCCGCAGGCGGACGGAGGGAGAGAAACAACGTTCGCAACCTCCCCTCAGTCGACTATCTGACTACCCGCGCAGCGCAGCAATAATCGTCTCCGCCAACTCCCGCTGATCGTGCGTCAGACCGGATCTCGGCACCAGCGCATAGAACCGCCGCACAAACTCATCGCCAAGCTCCCGCTGCACCGGCACGCCCGCCGGCACGGCGGCTTCCGAAATCAACGACTGCCCGAACCCGGCGGACAGCGCCGCCACAATCGCCGCATTACTGGACACTTCCATCGTGCGTGCAGGCACAACCTGAGCGGTCTTGAAATACAGATCCGTGTAATACCGCACGCCGGAACCGTGTTCGCGCACCATCCACACGCCGTCAGGCTCCCCCGCCAACACCAGCCGGTCCTCGCACAGGGTGACGCGGTCCACCGAATCGTTCACGATCGGCTTTTCCACCACGCCGAGCTGCACGGCCTTCATGCTGACCCGTTCGAGAATCGCATCCGAGTTCATCACGTGTACGGCGAAGTCGAAACTGTCCATGTTCCGAGCCATCACCGGCAACGCCTTCGGCAGCAGAATCGCCGCGGTCGTGTGCGAGAACGACACGGCCAGCGGCTCACGCGCCTCCTGCACGCGGGCGATCTGCTCACGCGTATCCCGCCATAATCCGTCGATGCCGATGGCAGTCTGGTACAGCATCCGCCCGGCCTGTGTGGGCGTCACGTCACTTTTCGCATTGCGCACGAACAGCGGCGCGCCGACCATCTGCTCCAATTGGGCGATACGCGACGACACCGTCGACTGCGATACCTTCAGCTCATCGGCGGCCAGCGTGAACTGACCCACCTCGTATACGGCGACCAGGGTTTCGAGCAGAGGGAACATGGTTTAACTGTACGCTGTATGATGCACGAATATTTCAATTAGCTTGGGCGTAGCCCTAGGCCACGGACCTGGACCACCCTCAGTCTCGCTTCGCGAGCCAGCTCCCGACAGCGGAAGCCCAATGGCTTTCACATCACTATGCCTCGCGCAGTTTTGCGAGCTGCGCCTTGGCCTTGTGGAGTTTGGCATAGATCTCGTTGCGCTGGGCCGGGTTCTTGACACGCTGATGGTCACGAGTGAGCTTGTCCACTTCGGATTCGAGCCGAGCAATTTCAGTATGGCGAATGATGCGCGCATCCAGATTCTCGACCTCCGGCGTACCCAAAATGGTCTGTGAGCACAGCGATGCCCACAGCTCATCAATAGTAGAGCCGGCCAGCTCCAGCTGGGCCTCCCCCGCCGGCTGCCAGTCGCCGGCATATACCTGATAGATCGGCGTGTGCCCGGCACGCCCCGGTATGGCGCGGCGCACGGCGAACGCGCATTCCTCACGCGTGCTGCCCTCGAACGGCACGTCGCGTACGCACACGAACACGATGCCCGATTTGCGCTGTCCGGCGATCAGGTCGATGACTTCGTTCGGTATGCCGGTGGCTTTGGCCGTAAGCTTCAGTCCGATGACCAGCACTTCCGGGATCAGTTTGCCGTCCGCAAGCCCCGTGTTGGCCGACCGGGCCAACGCCAGCATGGTGATGGATTCGATCTCGTTCACCAATCGCTGCTTGAGTTTGCCGGAAATCGGCGCTTTGCCTACGAACAAGGCTTTCGGCAGTGTGCCTTTGGCTTCGGGAATCGCCGTGGAAACGGGCAGTCCCAGCGAAATTGCGGATACAGAACCACAGTGAGCGGCCTGTGCACCAGTCATCATCGACCTTCTTTCCCGGCCTGCCATCAGTGTCATATCCTCGCAGTGCAGCAGTCCGTTTATCTATTGGAAAGCAACACTAGCGCATCCAGGCCGGAAGTCGTGGTACATATCCATATCCTGCTGCGGTTATAGAAAATCCCCTCCGAGTTTCCTCGAAGGGGATTTCCTATAACGCTAGTTCAAGCGAAGATTCTTGTCTGATGAAAATCAGGCGAGGATCTTGGTCACACGACCGGAGCCGACGGTGTGGCCACCTTCACGCACAGCGAAGGTCAGGCCTTCCTCCATAGCGATGGGCTGAATCAGCTCAACGGTGAAGGTAGCGTGGTCGCCCGGCTGAACCATCTCGACGCCTTCCGGCAGCTCGATGACGCCGGTGACGTCGGTGGTGCGGAAGTAGAACTGCGGACGGTAGTTGGAGAAGAACGGCGAGTGACGGCCGCCTTCGTCCTTGGTCAGCACGTAGACTTCGCCCCGAACTTGGTGGGGGTGACGGAGCCCGGCTTGGCCACAACCTGGCCACGCTCGACATCGTCACGGCCGAGACCACGCAGCAGCAGACCGGTGTTGTCGCCAGCCTCGCAGGCGTCCATGGTCTTGTGGAAGGTCTCGATGGAGGTGACGGTGGTCTGCTGGTCGCACGGATACCAACGATCTCGACCGGGTGTTGACGGCCAGCTGCGCTCGACACGACCGGTGACAACGGTACCACGGCCGGAGATGGTGAAGACGTCCTCGATCGGCATCAGGAACGGCTTGTCCAGGTCGTGAACCGGGTCGGGATGTAGTCGTCGACAGCGTCCATGAGGTCCTTAACGGACTGGACCCACTTCTCGTGGTCCGGACGTGAGCACCGTAAGCGTTTGTGCAGAGGTCGAGCTGTCGCGAGACCGGACTTCTTCGACGAGCTTCGCCGATGAGCTCTTCATCGTCGACCATGTCGCACTTGTTCAGGGCGACGAGGATCTTCGGAACGCCAACTGACGGGCGAGCAGCACGTGCTCGCGAGTCTGGGCCATCGGGCCGTCGGTGGCGGCCAACGAGGATAGCGCCATCCATCTGGGCAGCACCGGTAATCATGTTCTTCACGAAGTCGGCGTGGCCCGGGCAGTCGACGTGAGCGTAGTGACGCTTCTCGGTCTGGTACTCGATGTGGGCGATGTTGATGGATGATACGCGGGCGGCCCTTCCGGAGCGAATCGATCTGTTGAAGTCGTACCGGGTTGACATCCGGGAACTCCTCGTGCAGCACCTTGGAGATGGCGGCAGTCAGGGTAGTCCTTACCGTGGTCGACGTGGCCGATGGTACCGATGTTAACGTGCGGTTAGTACGCTCGTACTTTCCTTTGCCATTACTTTGTCCTCCTGGACGTCTCGTGAGTTTCCTGCACCCTTCGCACAGGGACTCCGCTTATTCTACTGGGTTTCTGGGTTATGTGCCACTTTGAAGCCAGAACCCAGTCAGCGGTACGATATTACCGACTGAAGACACTGGCTACTTCATGCAGTGGCGCGTGTCACTCGCCGCGCTGGGCGATCTCCTCGGAGACGCTCTTCGGCACCTCGTCGTAGGAGTCCATCTCCATGGTGAACATGGCACGACCCTGGGTCTTGGAACGCAGGTCGCCGTGATGTAGCCGAACATCCGGACAGCGGGACCTTTGGCGTCGATGACCTTGACGCCGACACCGTCGGTCATGGACTGGATGTTGCCACGGCGCTGGTTCAGATCGCCGATGACTTCGCCCATGTACTCTTCCGGCGTACGGACTTCGACCTTCATGATCGGTTCGAGAATGACCGGTTGGCCTTCGGGGCAGCTTCCTTGAAGCTAACATGGAACCTGCGAGCTTGAAGGCCATTTCGAGGAATCGACCGTGCATCTGGCCGTCGGTGACGGTGGCCTTGACGCCCACGACCGGGAAGCCGGCGAGAACACCGGACTCCATGGTCCTCCTTGACACCGGCCTCGATCGGGGCCGATGAATTGGCGGAGATGTGCCGCCGGTGACCTTGTTCTCGAACTCGAAGGTCTTGCCCTCGGTGGTGTCGAGCGGCTCGAAGTTCATCAGGACCTTTGCGAACTGGCCGGAACCACCGGTCTGCTTCTTGTGGGTGTAGCCCTGGTCCATGACGGCCTTGCGGATGGTCTCGCGGTAGGCGACCTGCGGCTTGCCCTGGTTGCACTCAACCTTGAACTCGCGGCGCATACGGTCGACGATGATGTCGAGCTGGAGCTCGCCCATGCCGGCGATCAGGGTCTGGCCGGACTCTTCGTCGGTCGTGACCTGGAAGGTCGGATCCTCTTCGGCCAGCTTGGACAGGGCGATGCCCATCTTCTCCTGGTCGGCCTTGGTCTTCGGTTCGACGGCCACCTGGATCACAGGATCCGGGAAGGTCATGGAGTCGAGGGTGATCGGATCGTCGATGGCGCACAGGGTGTCACCGGTGGTCACGTTCTTCAGGCCCACGAAGGTGTAGATGTTACCGGCGTCAGCGCGGTCCATCGGGTTTTCCTTATCGGCGTGCATCTGGAAGATCTTGCCGATACGTTCCTTCTTCTCGCGGGTGGAGTCGAGCACGGAGTCGCCCGGCACAACGGAGCCGGAGTAGACGCGCACGAACACGAGCTTGCCGTAGAACGGGTGGGTGGAGATCTTGAAGACCAGAGCCGCGAACGGATCGGACTTGACCGGGTGACGGTCGATCTCGACGGACTCATCGCCAGGCTTGTAGCCCTTGATGGCCGGCACGTCTTCAGGAGACGGCAGGTAATCGACAACGCCGTCCAGCATCGGCTGAACGCCCTTGTCCTTGAAGGCGGAACCGCAGAAGATCGGGAAGGCTTCCTTGGCGATGGTGAGCTTACGCACGCCAGCGCGGATGTCTTCCTTGGACAGGTCGCCGTCCTCGAAGAACTTGTTCATGAGGTCGTCGTCGGCTTCGGCAGCGGCTTCCACGAGCTTCTCGTGGTACTCCTGAGCCTTGTCCTTGAGGTCGTCCGGGATTTCAGTGGTGTCGTACTTGGCGCCGAGCTCCTCGGTGCCGTTCCACACGTAAGCCTGCATCTCAACCAGGTCGACAACGCCAGTGAAGTCGTTCTCGGAACCAATCGGCAGCTGCATCACGATCGGAGTAGCACCCAGCTTCTCCTTGATGGTGTCGACGGAGTAGTAGAAGTTCGCGCCCAGCTTGTCCATCTTGTTGATGAAGCAGATACGCGGAACGCCGTACTTGTCAGCCTGACGCCACACGGTTTCGGACTGCGGCTCCACGCCTTCCTTGCCGTCGAACACGGCAACGGCACCATCGAGCACACGCAGGGAGCGCTCCACCTCGGCCGTGAAGTCCACGTGGCCAGGGGTATCGATGATGTTGATCTGGAACTTGTCCTTGGTGTCGTGGGACTGACGGCTCCAGAAGCAGGTGGTAGCAGCGGACTGGATGGTGATACCACGTTCCTGCTCCTGCGCCATGAAGTCCATGGTGGAGGCGCCGTCGTGGGTCTCGCCGATCTTGTAGTTCTTACCGGTGTAGAACAGAATACGCTCGGTAGTGGTGGTCTTGCCGGCATCAATGTGGGCCATGATGCCGATATTGCGGACGTCGTGGAGGTCCGAAATCTCTTCAGCCATCTTTTTCCTTAGTTTTACTCAGGGCGAGTGATTACCAGCGGTAATGAGCGAAGGCCTTGTTAGCCTCTGCCATCTTATGAGTATCCTCGCGGCGCTTGACAGAAGCACCGAGGCCGTTGGAGGCATCCAGGATCTCGTTGGCGAGACGCTCAGCCATGGTCTTCTCACGACGGGCGCGGGAGAAATCGGTCAGCCAGCGCAGCGACAGGGTGTTGGCGCGGTTCGGCTTGACCTCGACCGGCACCTGGTAGGTGGCGCCACCGACACGGCGGGAGCGAACCTCGAGGGACGGACGGATGTTGTCCAGGGCGCGCTTGAGCACAGCCACCGGCTCCTGGTCGGACTTCTCCTTGACCATATCGAGCGCGGAGTAGACGATGTCTTCGGCGATCGACTTCTTGCCGTCAAGCAGAATCTTGTTGATGAGCTGCGCCACCACGGTGGAACCGTAGATCGGATCGGGCAGCACGACGTGCTTCTTGGAAGGTCCCTACGACATATACTTCGCCTTCTTTGCTCCATACAGGGAACGACCCTGCTTACGGTCCTTGACACCCTGGGTATCGAGCGCGCCACGCACGATGTGGTAACGCACACCCGGGAGATCCTTCACACGGCCGCCGCGCACGAGCACGATGGAGTGCTCCTGCAGATTGTGGCCTTCGCCCGGAATGTAGGCGGTGACTTCGATGCCCGAGGACAGGCGCACACGAGCAACCTTACGCAGAGCCGAGTTCGGCTTCTTCGGGGTGGTGGTGTAAACACGGGTGCACACGCCGCGACGCAGCGGGCTGCCCTTCAGGGCCAAAGTCTTGGACTTCTTCGGCTTTGCCTGACGTCCCTTACGGACGAGCTGTTCAATAGTAGGCAACTTGAATTCTCCGATTCAGTGGTTTCTCTTGCTTTTGTGTGACCGCCGCACTGCACCCACACTTTTCAGCACACTCGCTTGGTATCCGCCTGTTGGCGGCACCCGACGAATCGGAAAAGATAGCCCAGTCCACCGGCCCGATGGCCTTCGCCCCTCCCGTCGGCGCATTACTGCGTGCGATCAGCGGTTTGAAGGATATCCCAGCATGCTCGCCTGTTACATAAGGCGTGCTGCTGGCACACACGAATACCTATATTACGATTCCTCCGGACAACGACGCGCCGGGCCACAACTCACTGGTTTGGGGACCTCTTGCGCCCCCGTACTTTTCCTCTCCTCCCAACGCAATATTCCAATGCGTCGCAAAACACACACCCAACTATTCTCCCAACGCAATATTCCCGGGAATGCGTCGCAAAAAGGGAACGCCACACAGCAGGTGCCCCCGCGGAGACTATGTCACACGGGGGCACCGCCAAGGAGGTTACATTATGTTTCTTTTCACCACATCCGCTTCTGTGTTATCTGTTTCCAGCACATCCTCGTGCTCTTCCATATCCGATGGGAACCTCTAGCGACCCGGCCTCTTTGCCGTATTACCTTGCCGCTTTCTGCATTACCAATTATAGCAAAACCGCCCTCGCGAAACGCCCGATACCTCAATCGGGAGTAAGCGGGAGCGGCTATGTTATGCGAGGTAGGAAAGGTGGATGACCGACTGACTGGAGTCGTGCCTTACCTGACCTTTCTCACCATTTCAGGATTTCAGGCAGCGACCTTGGCGGCCTTATCGGCGTCGAACGGGTGGGCCGCTGAAACGGTGCTCTTGGCAGAGCCCTTCTCGCCATTGTCGGAATCCCAGTGGATCTCGTGCTTGTCATCGTGGTTGCGCCACCAGCTGGACAGGATAGAGCCGGAGATGTTGTGCCACACGGAGAAGAAGGTGGACGGCACGGCAGCGAGTGGGTTGGTTGCGAAGGAGGTCAGGGCCAGGGTTGCGCCCAGAGCGGAGTCCTGCATGCCGACTTCGAAGGTGATGGCCTTCTGCTGTGCGTAGCGGAAGCCCTTCGGGTAGATCTTGTACATCAGCTTGGAGAAGCCGAAGCCCAGCGAGTAGCCGCACAGGTTGTGCAGGATGACCACCGGGATGGCCACCAGGGAGCTGGCCACGAACAGCTTCGGACCGTTGGCGGCAACGACCACGCCGATGATAAGCAGAATAGCCACCTGAGAAACGATAGGCAGGGCGACCGTAACCTTCTCGATCTTCTTGCCGAAGATCATGTGGCAGATCACACCGAGGGCGATCGGGAAGAGCACCACCTTGACGGCGTTGAGGAACAGGGACTGAGTCGGCACGGACACGTACTGAGAAGCGAGCAGCTGCATCAGCAGCGGAATCATGAACGGGGCGCACAGGGTGGAGAGGATGCCGATGGAGACATCGAGGGCCACGTCACCACGGGACAGGTAGCTCATCACGTTGGAGGAGGTGCCAGACGGGCAGCAGCCGACGAGAATCACGCCCACGGCCAGCGGGCCGGACAGGTGGAAGATCGCGCACAGGGCCACGGCGATGAGCGGCATGATGATGAAGTGAGCTACGGTGCCGACGATGACCATCAGCGGCTGGGTCAGGATGCGCTTGAAGTCGTCCAGCGTCAGGGTCAGGCCCATGCCGAACAGCACGATGCCCAGCATGTAGCCGGTGTACGCCTTGCCCCACAAGCTGGCGGCCGGCACGAAGTAGTTGAAGACGGCCCAGACGATGACGATGACCGTAAACCACTTGGTCAGCCAATCTGCAAAGGCTTTAACCTTTTCCATGGTGTTTCTTCCCTTGTTTGGTGTAGGTAACATCGCATGAAACTAGGCGGGTCGCGGTTGATATGAAACATAATGCTCACATTGCGAACACTCACGTAATCATTTCTGCAATCCCCGGTCGTACCATCACACCGTCGTTGCCTTGACTTTTCATCAATCGCCGCACAAGACCCACTCATCCACATCCCGCCATCTGAGACAGCCCGCAGCCTGGCCCCAAGAATGAAACCGACCACTTGATTCCATCGCGACACACCGATGAGCACACATCCGCAAAGTTGTGTATAGTATTCACCTGTTGCGCGAATTCAGCTTGCTGAATACGGCACTATGGTGGCCATAGCTCAGTTGGTAGAGCATCTGATTGTGGTTCAGAAGGTCGCGCGTTCGAGCCGCGTTGGCCACCCCAGTAAAACCCTTCCGTTCGCGGAAGGGTTTTGTTTTTTCTCCCTGAATTCCCCGCTCCTGGGTTATAGGCCAAATAGGCATGCCGGGAACCACCGCGTTGTACACTCAGGGCATATCCAATTCACCGAACATAAGGACAAAAGGTCCGTCATGCTGTCTTTTGAGAACGATTACTCCCGCGCCGCCCATCCCGCGGTGCTTGAAGCCGTGGCTGAAGCCAACAACCATCTGTATTCGGGCTACGGGTCCGACGAACTGAGCGATCAGGCCAAGGCCAAGATCCGCGAGGCCTGCGGCCAGCCGGACGCGGATGTGTGGTTCCTCGTCGGCGGCACGCAGACCAACCAGGTCGTCATCGACACCATCACCCCGGCGTATGCAGGCGTGGTCGCGGTCGCCTCCGGCCATCCGAACGTGCACGAGGCCGGCGCCATCGAGTTCTCCGGGCACAAGGTGCTCACGATTCCCCAGCACAACGGCAAAATGGACCCGACCGAACTGGACGAGTTCTGCAAGACCTTCTATGCGGACGGCAACTACGAGCACATGGTGTTCCCGGGCTCCGTGTACGTCTCGCAAAGCACCGAATATGGCACCATCTACTCCAAGGCCGAGTTGCAGGCCATCGCCGATGTGGCGCACAAGTACGACATGCCGCTGTTCGTGGACGGAGCGCGACTCGGCTACGCGCTGACCACCACCGGCTCAGACATGACGCTCGCGGATCATGACCATCGCCGACGTGTTCTACATCGGCGGTACCAAGGTGGGTGCCCTGTTCGGCGAGGCCGTGGTGTTTACCAAGCACAACCGCCGAAGCACTTCTGACCTCATCAAGCAGCACGGTGCTCTTTGGCCAAGGGTTGTGCTGGGCGCGCAGTTTGACGCTTTGTTCACCGACAACCTGTATTTCAAGATCGCCCGCAACGCCAATGAGGCGGCCGATCGGTATTCGCGAGGCCCTGCGCCAAGGGCTACACGCCACTTCGAAGCGCCCACCAACCAGATTTCGTGACGATGGATCAGCCGACCATCGACCGTCTGAGCGCGAGATCAAGCTCGGCTTTACCGAAAAGGCCGACGACACGCTACACCGTGATGCGCATCTGCACCAGCTGGGCCACCACGCCTGAAGAGGTCGATCAACTTATTGAGTTGCTGTAAAACCCTTCTGCTATCCCTCCGTCATCGCTTCGCGATGCCACCTCATCAGAGGGAGGTTTTTCGTAGATCCCTCTGATGGGGAGCTGGCCACCGCAGGCGGACTGAGGGAAAGACCTTCCGCAAACGAGAAGGCTCCTATTCCCTATCGCCTTGCGTTCCATATCCACGAACTTGTGGACCGAGGCTTCCACGGAATAATGCGCCTTGGGTATTCGGCGTATTGCCCCATTGGCGCGCTCGGCCTGATGTGCAGTAATCCACCATCGATGCGTCGGCCAGCAGGGCCGCGTCCCGCACGGGGAACAACGACTCGTCGATCAGCGCGAACTGGCTGGCCGCCGACAGTTCGGACGCGGCGATCACCGGCAATCCAATCCGCACGCCATCGCCTCGATCACGCTCACCGATTCGATGTCGGCAATCGAACAATGCACGAACAAATCGCCCGAACGCAACCAAATCGGGCATATCGGCGTGCTTGTGGAATCCGATATCGGCCTTGCGCGCCAGCAAACGCCCGGCGCGGAACTTGAGATACTGCTTGAGCGGCCCAGTACCGGCGATCACCAGCTGAATATCGCCGGCGTGCCGGGACATCGACACCGCCTTGATCAGCGTAATCTGATCTTTCTCGCTAGCCAGTCGGCCGGAAGCGATGACGCGGAACGGCACGGGAGCCGAGGCATCCGGATCGGCCGGCTTCTTCGGCGAATACACCGGTGAATAACCATTGGAAATCACGTGCAACTTGGCTTTATACCCGTGCGCGCGCAACAGGCTCGCGGTCATTTCGGTGGGCACATGGATGTGGTCAATGTGCTTGTACAGCCAGTGCTTGAACAGCCAGTACAGGAAGCTGGAAATACCGGGAATGCGACGTAGCGGGCCGGCCGAATACAGCACGTTCTCCGGCTGCAGGTGGAATCCGGCAGTCACGGGAATGCCCATTTGGTGGGCGACTTTAGCGGCACGACGGCCGAATTTGAACGGCATATAGATATGCACCACATCCACGCCTTGGAAGGCGGTGCGGAACAACGTGTCGCTGGGTTCGGCGAATTGCATGAGCTGCTTGGCGGCCACCCACGAGACGAGCGGCACCTTATTCACGCGCGCCGGATATTCGGGCGCCCCTATACCGACAAGCCTCACATGATGGCCTTGCCGCTCCAATTCTGCAGCCCATTGCAAGGCCGAATTGGAGGTACCGTTGCCCTGATTGCCCACCGTATCGACCACAAGAGCGATAGTCAGAGGACGATCAATGCTCTCTTCAATCCCGTTTTCGCGCATTGCCCCATCCTAAACCACCGCGCTGCAATGGCGTCGGCCGCGCTGCATGAACGCGTATGAAATGGTATGGGCTGCCGCATTTTGCCCAATATTGAATCACGCGCTCCGCAGCGCACGTCGCCGAATCCGAGCCCCGCATAGGCGAAATCATCGCGGCATGGCAGAATGTGGGTATGACTGAGAACGCCGTAAATACTGCCGTGACTTCCACCTCCTCTCCCGCAATTCCCGCCGAGACTTCCGCCGTCTCCCCCGCAACTCGCGCAGCCAACCGCCCGCTGGGCACACCGCTGGGCAAGCACCCCACCCGCGTGCTGTTTTTGGGCGCTGGTGAGCTGGGCAAGGAAGTGGCCATCGAGCTCATGCGACTGGGCGCGTGGGTGTGCGCCGCTGACTCGTATGCCGGCGCTCCGGCCCAGCAGGTGGCGCATGAATATCGCGCGTTGGATATGGCGAATGCCGCCGAATTGCAGGCATTGTTCGATGAAATCAAGCCGGACATCATCGTGCCCGAGGTAGAGGCCATCGCCACCGATGTGCTGGCCGGTACTGCGGCCGCGGGCGCCCAGGTGGTGCCGAGCGCCGAAATCGCCGCGATTTGCATGGACCGCGAGCGCCTGCGCGTACTGGCCCACGAAGAATTGGGCTTGCCGACTACACCGTATCGTTTTGCCGGCTCGCTGGAAGAGCTGCGCGCCGGAGCTTCGGAAGTCGGCTATCCGTGCGTGGTCAAGCCGGTGATGAGCTCGTCTGGTCACGGCCAGTCGGTGGTGCGTTCCGCCGACGCCATCGATGCCGCTTGGACCGAAGCGCAGGAGGGCCGCCGCGCCGCCGATGAGGGCGATGTGTCGCGCGTGATCGTTGAGGCGCTTGCTCCGCTGGAGCGTGAGCTGACGGTACTGACTGTTTCTTCGTCCGCCGGCATTGTGACGTGCGCGCCGATCGGCCAACGTCAGGAGTCCGGCGATTACCGCGAGTCCTGGCAGCCGGCTACCGAACCCGATGGTGAGGCCGAGCGGGCGCGCGACATCGCACGTACCGCCGTTGAAGGCTTGGTGGCCAAGGCTCAGGCGGCCGGCGAAACCGGTTGGGGCGTATTCGGCGTGGAACTGTTCGTGCTCACCGACGGCTCGATTCTGTTCAACGAGGTCTCCCCCCGTCCGCACGATACCGGTATGGTGACAATGGCCTCCCAGCGTCTGAGCGAGTTCGCGCTGCACGCCCACGCGATTCTCGGCCTGCCGATCACCCCCGAGCATGTGTCGCTCACGATTCCGGCCGGCTCGGTGGCGGCAAGCCATGCGATTGTGGTGGCCGGCGACGGTGAGGTCGAGTTCACCGATGTGGCCGCTGCTCTGGCCGAACCCGGCACGGACCTGCGCATTTTTGCCAAGCCCGAAGTGCATGGCCACCGCCGCATGGCCGTGGCACTGGCCGTCGGCGAGTCCGAAGCCGACGCCCGTGCCAAGGCCGGCCTCGTGGCCGATGCGTTGACGATTACCGTGGAGTAGTCCACGGCCTGATCAGCTCAGCATGGCCTCAATATTATTGCCGTCCGGGTCGTGGATGAACGATCATGACGAACCTCCTTGTACCATTTCGTCACTCCCATTATCGTGTGTATATGGCCGAAGAGTCATGTTTCGTCTATTGACGAACATCTGAGTATTCACACGCGCTTCTGCAGATACCTTCATGCCGGAAGGCTACACGACCGGAGACGAGCTGATCGTACTGGCCAATGACGGCCGCCTCCGCCATCCCAACAGCGTATGGCCGTTCGATGCAGCGACGTATGATGCGCCGGCCGCATCGTAGCGTCATGCTGAGTGTTGTTGTAGCCCTCGATTGGTACCCTTTTACCGTTAGTTCACCCAGAAATTCCACTCCTGAAAGGTGAGTCATGGAGAAGCTGGAAAAGCTCTACGAGGGCAAGGCCAAGCAACTGTACGCAACCGACGATCCCGAGGTTCTGTGGGTCGAATACAAGAACACCGCCACCGCTGGCGATGGTGAAAAGAAGGAAGACTTCACCGGCAAGGGCCGTCTGAACAACCTCATCACCACCATCATCTTCGACCTGCTCAAGAAGCGCGGCATCGACAGCCACCTTATCAAGCGAGTGGACGACACCGGCCAGCTGGTGCGCAAGGTGAATATATACCTCGTTGAGGATCGGCAGCAACGGCCGCCGGCCACTTCTGCTCCCGTCTGGGCGTGGAGGAAGGCCTGCCGCTCAAGGAGCCGGTACTTGAGTACTTCCTGAAGAACGATGATCTGCACGATCCGTTCGTCAACGACGATGACCTGGTGGCCCTCGGCGTATGCACTCGCGAGGATCTCGCCGAGATCGCCCCGCTGGCCCGCAAGATTAACGAGGCCCTGATCGAGATCTTCGCCAAGATCGACGTCAAGCTGGTCGACTTCAAGATCGAAATGGGCCGCGCCACCGACGGCACGCTGCTGTTGGCCGACGAGATCACCCCGGATTCCTGCCGTCTGTGGGACCAGAAGGACCACTCCGGCAAGGTCGAGCACCTTGACAAGGACCTGTTCCGCCGTGGTCTCGGCAGCATCATCCCGGCCTACGAAGAGATCGAGGAGCGCCTCGCCGAACTCGCCAAGTCCGAAGGCATCGAAGTCGCCGAGTAGATATCCGGCTCCCTCCTCGAGTGGTTTCGCATTGTCTTTAATTTCAAGAAAGGATTTCCATGGTTTTTCGCGTGTACGTGGAAAAGAAGCCCGGCTTTGATGTCGAAGCCCAGCAGCTTGCGGGCGAACTGCGCACGATCCTCGGACTGACCGGCCTCAAGGCCCTGCGCATCGTGAACCGCTATGACGTCGAAGGCATCTCCCAGGAGCTGTTCGACCAGACCGTGCCCACCGTGTTC
>SCPN01000595.1_pt1 | contig 26898 bp, 31 predicted proteins | sample 6106831 | NCBI WGS metagenome assembly SCPN01 (sample SAMN10720447, study PRJNA508395) | human gut metagenome | isolation source: Participant 1, 0 month
TCGAAGATCGTAGTTTCCACGATGCGCGCAGAGGATTTTCACGGGGAAGAGCTGGCGGAGACACTGCGGAGAAAATACCATCTTGAGATGGAGATGACAGCGCCGGAGTATGTGATCGCGATGACGTCGCTGATGGACACGGAAGAAGGATTTGAGCGGCTTGGAACGGCGCTGCTGGAGATTGATGGGGCGCTGAGACGCCGCATGGAGTCCGGGCGAAAGGAGAAAGCAGCTAGTGAGACTCCAGAAGGCCTGGAATCTAAACTTTCTCACCCGGTCAGGAGAATGCTCATCTGTGAGGCAATGGATGCTGATACGGAGCGCACAGCGTTTCAGGATACGGTCGGAAAGGTATCTGCGGAGTTTGTGTATCTGTATCCGCCGGGAATCCCGATCATCGCGCCGGGAGAGGTCTTCACGGATGCGATCGTGGAGAAGATCATGGCGTACAAGGCAGCAGGACTTCTTGTCCAGGGACCGGCTGATCCGGATGCGGACGTGATCTTAACATGTCAGACGCCAGGGTTTGTTCATAAAGGATGCTGATGAAAAAGGAAAACGTTAGTAATTCAAGTGCATAAGAGGTGGCTGCATCCGAAATGAAGAGGCTTATCATGTGAGAGTATTTCCCAGGAGAGAAACTTTTGTTACTTTAAAAAAATAAGAATTTGATGAACTGAAAATTCCATGTCATACAGCAGTCTTCACAGATTTTTCCAAGCAGGAACAGGAATTCTTACAGTGTATAAGTGGGAATGCGGATCCCGTGAAATTATCGAGCGAGGATGGAAACAACGGTTGCACGGGACCTCTGATTTTGATACAATGAAAAGATAGAACCTGAAAAGTGGTTGTAAAAGTTCGATCGAAAAGTCTTATCTGACAGGGATAAAAATTATAATACAGAAGGCTGAGAGAAACAAATGGGCAGGATATATTATCTTCTTGGAAAGAGCGCGACAGGAAAAGATACACTGTATAAGGAAATCCTGAAAAGGAGACCAAAGCTGCGGACGGTGACGATGTATACAACAAGACCGATCCGGGAAGGCGAGACGGACGGAGTGGAATATTTCTTTACCGGTCGAGAGGAGCTGGAGAGGCAGCTGGCTTCCGGAAAGGTGATTGAGTCGAGAACTTATCAGACGATCGCCGGTCCGTGGACTTACTATACGGTGGATGACGGGCAGTTTAATGTTGCCGACGACGAGTCCTGTCTTATGATCGGGACACTGGAATCTTACGAGAAGATGTGTACCTATTTTGAATCGGGAAAGATGGTCCCGGTCTATATCGAGGTCCCGGACGGGATCCGGCTTCTCAGGGCCGTCAAACGCGAGGAAAACCAGAAAAAGCCGAATTACCGGGAAGTCTGCCGGAGATACCTTGCAGACGAAAAAGATTTTTCAGAGGAAAATCTGGAACGCCTGGGAGTTACAAAGAGATATCAGAATACGGATATGGAAATCTGCGTGGAAGAAATCCTAAGGGATTTGGATAAATAACTTTTTATAGGCGCTATTTTGTGGTAAGATAAAATGGAAACACCGTTATCGGGAACAGTTAAATGTTCTGTTTGAACCGGGAAGATCCGGCGAAAAAGGCAGTGCCGGAACTAACAGGATGAGGAGGGATGCGGCTATGTCAGAAGAAAAGATCATGGGATTTGAAGAGATCCTCGGGAATGAGATGGTGAAAGATCACTTTAAAAAGGCGATCCAGAACCATAAGATCTCACATGCTTATATCCTGACGGGAGAAGCCGGCATGGGAAGAAAATCGATCGCGAATGCGTTTGCAATGACGCTCCTGTGCGAAAAAGGCGGAAGTGAGCCGTGCATGATGTGCCATTCCTGCAAGCAGGTGATGAGCGGAAACCACCCGGATCTCATCTATGTAACACATGAAAAGCCGGGAAGCATCGGCGTGGATGATGTGCGGGAACAGATCAACGATACGATCATGATTCGTCCGTACAGCAGTTATTATAAAATCTATATCGTGGATGAGGCGGAAAAGATGACGGTTCAGGCGCAGAACGCCTTATTAAAGACCATCGAGGAGCCGCCGTCCTATGCGGTCATCATTCTGATCACGACAAATCAGGAGGCGTTTTTACCGACGATCCTCTCCAGATGTGTCCAGATGAAGTTAAAGCCGCTTAAGGATTTCACGATCAAGAGTTACCTGACCCAGAATCTCCATATTGCGGAGAAGGATGCGGATATCTGCGCTGCATTCGCAAGGGGAAATCTCGGAAAGGCGATTCATCTGGCTTCGTCGGATGAATTTAGGGAACTTTTCCAGAAGGTCATGGTTCTCGTGAAAAACGTGGGAACTATGGATATTTCGATGCTTCTGGATTGTATCCGGGAGATGAAAGAGCAGAACTTTGATATCGGTGAGGTGCTGGACTTAATGCAGCTCTGGTACCGGGATGTGCTCATGTTCAAGGTCACGAAGGACATGAACCTGCTGATTTTCAAGGATGAATATAAAATGATCAACGAGACGGGTGAGAAAGTCGATTATGCCGGGCTGGAAGCAATTTTGGCGGCGATCGACACGGCAAGAACACGTTTAAATGCGAACGTAAATATGGAATTAGCGATGGAATTACTTCTGCTGACCATGAAGAACCCGTCATAAGGAGTAAGGCATGACGAAAGTAATTGGGATCCGCTTCCGAAAAGCGGGAAAAGTATATTATTTCAGCCCTGGCGAGAATGAGATCAAGACCGGTGACCATGTGATCGTCGAGACGGCCAGAGGCGTGGAGTACGGATATGTGGTGCTTGGAACCCACGAGGTGGATGACAAGAAGGTGATCCAGCCGCTGAAACCAGTGATCCGCATGGCGACACCGGCGGACGAGGAGACGGAGCGCCGCAACAAGGAGAAGGAAAAAGAGGCCTTCAAGGTATGCGTTGAGAAGATCAAGAAGCACAATCTCAGTATGAAGCTCATTGACACGGAGTATACCTTCGATAATAATAAGGTGCTGTTTTATTTTACGGCAGACGGAAGAATCGATTTCCGTGAGTTGGTAAAGGATCTGGCTTCCGTATTTAAGACAAGGATCGAGCTTCGCCAGATCGGTGTCCGCGATGAGACAAAGATCGTGGGCGGAATCGGTATCTGCGGAAGACCGCTTTGCTGTGCGTCCTATCTTTCTGAGTTTATTCCGGTATCCATCAAGATGGCGAAGGAACAGAATCTGTCCCTGAACCCGACGAAGATCTCCGGTGTCTGCGGAAGACTGATGTGCTGCTTAAAGTACGAGGAAGATACTTATGAGGAGTTAAACGGAAGACTTCCAAATATCGGCGACTATGTGACAACAGACGACGGTTTAAAGGGCGAGGTCCACAGTGTGAGCATTCTGCGCCAGCTTGTGAAGGTCATTGTGACCGTGAACAACGATGAGAAGGAGATTCGTGAATATAAAGTGGATCAGTTAAAATTCCGCCCGAAAAAGAGACGGGAAAAGCAGTCCACGAACGATGCGGAGCTTAAGCAGTTAGAGGCTCTTGAGAAAAAAGAAGGGAAATCAAAACTCGATGGCGATTGAGTTAAAGGAAAATGAGCGTCTGGATGATCTTCAGAGAAATGGACTGCAGATCATCCAGAAGACAGATGGATTCTGCTTTGGTATGGACGCGGTGCTGCTTTCCGGTTTTGCGGCTGTAAAGCCCGGGGAGAGGGCGCTGGATCTTGGAACCGGGACGGGGATCATTCCGCTTCTTCTTTCCGCAAAGACGGAGGGAGAACATTTTTCGGCACTTGAGATCCAGGATGAGATTGCCAGGATGGCGGAGCGGAGCGTAAAATTAAACCATCTGGAAAATAAAATTGAGATCGTACATGGAGATATCAAGGAAGCCAGCCGGATTTTCGGAGCGGCTTCCTTTGATGTCGTTACGACAAATCCACCGTATATGAATGACTCCCACGGACTTAAGAATCCGACGGAGGTGAAGGCAATTTCCAGACACGAGGTGCTCTGTACGCTGGAGGACGTGGTACGGGAAGGCGCAAAGGTGCTGAAACCGGGCGGAAGAATGTATATGGTGCACCGCCCCCACAGGCTGATCGAGATCTTAGGGACGATGAAGCAGTATAAGCTGGAACCGAAGCGGATGAAGATGGTGCATCCTTTTAAGGATAAGGATGCGAATATGGTCCTCATCGAAGCAGTCCGCGGCGGCGGCGCCTGGATGAAGGTGGAGGCGCCGGTGATCGTTTATAAGGAGCCGGGGGTGTATACGGACGAGATTTACTCAATTTACGGATACTAAAAATTTGGAGCAAACGGGGAATGGGTCCTGTATACACGGAAGATGTTGATAGATTAAGGTAAAGCAGCTGACGCCAGTTTACGGAATGTGGCGTTCGGCAGCAGGAGGAATTGGTCATGCAGGGAAAATTATATTTATGCGCAACGCCTATCGGGAACTTGGATGATATCACGCTGCGGGTGCTAAATACGTTGAAAGAGGTGGATCTGATCGCTGCGGAGGATACGCGGCACAGCATCAAGCTTTTAAACCATTTTGACATCAAGACGCCGATGACCAGTTACCATGAGTTTAATAAGGTGGAAAAGGCGAGAGTTCTCGTTGAGAAGATGAAGGAAGGCACGAATATCGCACTGATCACGGATGCCGGGACACCGGGGATCTCGGATCCGGGCGAGGAGCTTGTAAAGCAGTGCTATGAGGCCGGAATCGAGCTGACTTCTCTTCCGGGACCGGCGGCATGCATTACAGCGCTCACGATCTCCGGAATGGCGACGAGACGGTTCGCGTTTGAGGCGTTTCTGCCGTCGGATAAGAAGGAAAAGCAGAGAATTCTGGAAGAATTAAAGTCTGAGACACGGACGATTATCCTCTATGAGGCGCCGCACCGTCTGGTACGGACCTTGGAAGAGCTTCTTGAGGCGTTAGGGGACCGGAGGATCACGATCTGCCGGGAACTTACAAAGAAGTATGAGACGGCATTCCGAACCACGTTTGAGGGGGCATTAGATCACTTTGAGACGGAGGAACCGCGGGGCGAATGTGTCATCGTGGTCGAGGGAAAGAGCCCGGAGGAGATCAAAAAAGAGAAGGAACAGACATGGGAAGCCATGTCGATCAAGGAGCACATGGACGTCTATCTGTCACAGGGAATCGAGAAGAAAGAAGCGATGAAGCTTGTGGCGAAGGACCGCGGAATCGGGAAACGGGATGTGTACCAGATGTTATTGGAAGAGTAAAGAGTCATGCAGTTTAATTCAGTTGATTTTATGATATTTTTTCCCGCAGTGGTGGCGGTATACTTTGTGATACCGCGAAAGCTGCGGGAATACTGGCTTTTAATTGCCAGTTATTATTTTTATATGGGGTGGAATGCCAAATATGCGCTTCTGATCGGCTCATCGACAGCGATCACATATGTAAGCGGACTGCTCTTAGATCGGGCGGATCATACCAAAGAGGAACGTGCCGGAAAAATTCAGAAGAAACTGGTGCTAGCAGCCTGCATGGCGGTCAATCTGGGTATTCTGGCAGTTTTTAAGTACGGAAATTTCGCAATCAATTCTGTCAATTACATATTGTCAAAAATTCATGTCTCGGCGGTGGAGCGCCGGTTTGATCTTCTTCTTCCGGTCGGAATTTCCTTTTACACGTTTCAGGCACTGGGATACATCATGGACGTATACCGGAATGACGTGGAAGTGGAGAAAAATCCGGTCCGGTATGCGCTGTTTGTATCCTTTTTCCCTCAGCTCGTGGCAGGACCGATCGAGAGATCAAAAAATCTATTGAATCAGATGAGATCCATCGATCAGATTCAGGTGTGGGATGCGAAAAGAGTGGCATCCGGTGGGATTTTCATGGTCTGGGGACTCTTCATGAAGATGGTCATTGCAGACCGGATCGCGATTCCGGTGGATACGGTATTTAACAATTTCCGTATGTACGGGGGAACTGAGATCGCACTGGCGGCGGTGGGATTCGCGATCCAGATCTACTGTGATTTTGGCAGCTATTCCATGATCGCCATCGGGGCGGCAAAAGTCATGGGATTTCAGCTGATGGAAAACTTTAATACGCCATATTTTGCCGTCGGAATCCGGGACTTCTGGGGACGGTGGCATATTTCTCTCAGCACCTGGTTCAGGGATTATCTCTATATCCCGTTAGGCGGCAACCGCAGGGGAAAATTCCGCAAAGCGGTCAATATTATGATCGTATTTCTGACGAGCGGCCTGTGGCATGGGGCGGACTGGAGCTTTGTGCTGTGGGGCGGTATTCATGGATTTTATCAGGTGATCGAGGATGACGGAGAAACTTAGAAATAAACTCATGAACGTAAAACAGATTGCTTCAGCTGGAAATTCCCTTCAGATGGCAGTGACATTTGTTCTGGTGGGTGTTTGCGGATCTTTTTCAAGAGCCGATTCGATCCGGGACGCGCTCGGTGTGATCAAACGGATCGTGATATGCCAGACTCCATGGGTCCTGTTTGACGGTGAGATCTACAATCTCGGTCTGGACCGGATCGAGATGAACATTCTGATCGTCAGTCTTGTGATCCTGTTTCTGGTGGATCTTGTGCGATATCTGAAAAAACAGACGCTGGACGTATTCCTGATGAGTCAGAATCTGTGGTTTGAGTGGTTTGCTGTGATCGGACTTATCGTGATGATCTTCATTTTCGGGGAATATGGACCAGCATTTGATCCGCAGCAGTTTATCTATTTTCAGTTCTAGGAGGGGAAAAGTGAAAAAGACGGTAGTTCGGATCACAGGTTTTTTGCTGATTCTGCTCATGGTGCTGGCAGGAATCAATCGCGTGTTCAAGATGAAGTACGGGGACGGCATCTACAGCCTGACAAAGTTTTACGAACAGAAGAAAGACAGCGTGGATGTGCTGGTTTTAGGCAGCAGCCATGCGTTTGAAAATATTAATACGGGGACACTGTGGGATGAATATGGAATGGCATCCTATGTATTGGGCGGCTCCAGGCAGCCGTCCTGGAATACATACTATTATCTGAAAGAGGCGTTGAAGACCCAGCGACCGGAGTTGATCGTTTTAGAAGGTTATATGCTGCTCTATGATGCGGATTATGAGGAGAGCAGCAGGATCATAAAGAACAATTTTGGGCTGAAGTGGTCGAAGGATAAGATTGAGTCTATTAAGGTCAGCGCACCGAAGAGTCAGTGGGCAGAGTATTTTCTGGAATATACGCAGTACCACACCAGATACCGGGAACTCAGCCGGAAGATTTCCTGAAAACCAGGGATATCGCTACTATGATAACTGGAAGGGGTTTGGATGTAATCTTGATACGGTTGTGGAAGTGGGGACCGATGTGAAGCAGGTGGATGAGGTAAGCCCGCTTTACGGAAAGACGGAGGAGTATTACCGGAAGATCCTGGAGCTGGCCCGGGAGGAGAATATACCGGTGCTTGTGACGATCGCACCGTATTTCCTGGTGGATGAGAAGAGTGAAAGGTTGTTCAACCGGGTTGGGGAGATCGCAGGGGAATACGGCGATCTGTTTCTGGACGGTAATAAACTTGTGGATGAGATCGGTGTGGATTATCAGGTGGACAATGCGGATGATGTGGGACACCTGAATTATCTGGGAAATCAGAAATACACAAAGTATCTCGGAACATACATAAAGGAACATTATACGGTGAGTGACCGCAGGGCGGACGCGGCTTATGAGAGCTGGCAGAAGAATGCGGACTATATCAGGGAGATGATCGTAAATCAGGAGCTGAAGGAGAGCGGGGATATGGAAACGATATCCGAAAAGCTCCAGAACCCTAATTATTGGGTGTTTATCTCGGTGGATGATTCCTGTAATGGAGAAGATCAGGAACTGCAGAGGTTTCTTGGCGCGGCAGGTCTTGGGGATGCACTTCAAAACGGCTTTCCGGCGGGAGTATGGCTGACATCTCAGGGGAAAATCTTAAATGCCACTGGGGCAGGTACCGCTAAGATCTATATCCGGAAGAAGCCGAAGGAATTTTGCATTCAGAGAATGGCCGGTGCTGACGGGCAGATGGAAAACCAGATCATCTGTGACAGGGTCTCTTACCGGAAGGTGGATGCCGGCATCAATGTGGTGGTTTATGATCTGATGACGGAGGAGATCGAGGATCAGTTTGGAATTGATGTTTCTGATGGGTGCAGGATCGTGAGATAGGGAATTGTTGAGAAAATAGATGGGTGAAAAATTACAGATAAATAATGAAAAAATAACGAATATCTTAATAATATGGCGAAGAAATAAAAAATAGTTGAAAAACAGGGGGGGGGGTAAATGATATAATTCAAGTAGATGAAACGGAAACAATCAGCATAGCGGAGGGCGATCTATATGAAGAAAAAAATGTGGTTAACATTATGTAACATAGGTGTTTCAGTAGTGTTTTTATTATCGTTATATAGCTATACAAAGGGTATGAGATTGTTTTCGCTGGGATTAGCAATGGCACTTCTTATAGAAATAGGTATAAGAGGGCTTATTGAGCAGAAATTTGCGCAGGAAGGCGCTGAGGTAAATGGAAATAAGATTTATCATGTATCTGAAATATTAAGATATGCCTGCGCTATTATTTTGGCAATAGCAGTGTGGCGCAATGGGTTTAAATGACAGTGATTAAAATAATAGTTTTAATATAAAATGCTTCTTTTTCCCAAAGCAATAATGCAGTTGGGAAGAAGAAGCATTTTCTCATATTTATCTGTGGAGTTTTGTGTCGTTTCGGAGTATGATTTAAGAAAATGGTTCTTCTGAACGATAAAATCTGAGGTGTTTTATGCTTAAGATAACGATTCTTCTCTTAGGGCTTTTCTGGTGCCTGAGACTTTGGATAGAGGGGCGGGATGCGGCGAAAAGCCGCGCGACCCTGCGTCACGTGGTGCATGTAAACGGCACACGAGGGAAATCTACGGTCTGTCGGCTGATCGAGGCCGGCTTGCGGGCAGGCGGCTTGCGGGTATTCTGCAAAACTACAGGTACGGATCCGATGACAATAGATGTTTCCGGCAATGAAGAGCCTCTGCACCGCAGAGGCAAAGCCAATATTAAAGAACAGGTCGGCATTCTGCGCCGTGCTGCCGCCCAGAATGCGGAAGTTCTGGTGATCGAGTGCATGGCATTGCAGCCCGAATATCAAAGATGTGCGCAGCATCGCATTTTGCAGGCCGATGTGGGCGTGATTACGAACGTGCGGCACGATCATGCCGATGTGATGGGGGATAGTCTTCCGGAAATTGCGGATACGTTGAGCAACACGATTCCCAGAGGAGGCGTTTTATTTACGGCCGATGAGGCCATGGCAGCCCGTCTCAGGAGCCATGCGGAGGTGCTGGGCAGCCGCTTCGTTCTGGCACGTCCCACTGGGGATGAGCCGGATTTTGATTTTGCCGAAAATATTTCCCTGGCACTAGCTGTATGTGAAGATCTGGGCGTTTCGCGGGAAACAGCTCTTGCGGGCATGGCACATTATAAGCGCGACCCTTATGCGCTGGCACTATATAAGATGGGGCAGGGTTTTTGTGAATGCCGTTTCGGTAAATGATTCTGATTCCACCTGCATCGTCTGGGAAGATCTACAGAAAAACTTGGAGGAAGGCCGGAAAGCTTATTTTGATCGTATGCAACCGGGCTGATCGGGAAGCCGCACCGGGATATGCTGACTGTATGTGAGAGACTGGCTCCGGCCGAGGTCTGGCTGGCAGGTTCGCATAAAGACTATATGACTGCCAAACTGCACCGGTTCTTGCCTGATTGCGCCGTGCGCAGTTTTTCACAGGCTGATGATATGCCTCTAAACGATACAGCACCGGGTACAGTGCTGTTTGCAGTCGGCAATTTGTATGGAGCGGGGCGCAAACTGATCGCCCGTGTCCGCGAGGAGGGAGAGCCTTATGTATAATCAAATCATTCTGTTAGGTGTAGTGGTGAGTATGATCTTTACCGAGATTACCGGGCTTTCGGCTGGACTTATCGTACCCGGTTATCTGGTTCTGGCGTTACATAGCCCCGGTCGTATTTTTACTACGCTGATTATGGCATCCGTGAGTGTGCTTTTATGCCGTCTGGCATCGCAATGGCTGATTTTATTTGGTCGACGCCGGTTTGCCTTTCTGATCCTGCTGACCTTTGTGCTGAATTGTGTACTTTCCGCATGGAGACTGCTTCCCTTCAGTGTGATTGGCATTTTAATGCCAGGTATTCTGGCGCGGGAAATCGATAGACAGGGATTCTTCGATGCCTTTCTGGCAATTGCCACCACTACGCTTTTTACGGCGCTGATCTTACTGCTTATCGGGCAAAAGCTGCCCGGCGTGTGAAAGGAGGCGTTTTCGCATGAAAAGTTTGCAAAAACGCCGAAGCACGGCACTTATCCTGGCTGTGGTCTGGCTGGCCGTCTGCCTTGTCCTTACATTGGCGATGGGACAGACGAAAGCCACGGAAGACTATGAGATCAAACTTTTGGCTGCCCAGAAGCTGCAGGACTGGATGGATGATATCCGGGATTATAAGCTGGAAGCAGGACTTTCCCTCACTCCTTATGATACGCACAAGACCGGAATGATCGGCGATGAATATACGCCAATTACCACCAGCCTTGGCTCGGAGGAGGCGAAGCGGACCACAGCAAACCCGGACATGGCCGCACTGCTGGTGCAGATGCTCACCGAGGCCGGGGTAAAGTCCGGCGATAGCATCGGCGCGGGCTTTTCGGGTTCCTTTCCAACGTTGAATCTGGCTGTGCTGGCCGCCGGTGAGGCGATGAATGTGAAGGTGATCTATATCGCTTCCATGGGAGCGAGCACCTTTGGGGCAAACCAGCCGCAGTTTACCTTCCCGGACATGGTCTGCCGCCTTTATCTTGACGGCAGGCTCCAGACACCTCCGGCTCTGATCACACCGGGCGGTGATTATGACTGCGGAGGTGAAATGTTTGAGGAGGAAAAAGAGGAGGCACTTGCCCGCATTGCGTCCTATGGCGTGGCAGATATCATGCAGGAGCGCGATTTCGCGGCAAACCTGAAGGCGCGTGAGGACCTGTATGAGACGTTAGGTCCCATAAGCTGTTTTGTCGGTGTGGGCGGAAACATTACGACCATCGGCCTGGAAGAGGACAAGATGAAGGCCGGTGTGATGGTTCCCTATACGGTTACCAGTGTGCGCAGTGATGACGGACTCTTGCAATATTATAATGCACATGGTCTGCCGGTTCTGCATCTTTTAAACATCAAGCAGCTGGCTGCCCAGTACGGTCTGCCGTTTGATCCAGAGACGATCGTCCCGCCAGGCCAGAGTGCCCTGTATTACCACACGGTATATCCACATCTTCCGGCTCTGGTCGGGGTCCTTGGAGCTGTGTGCATATTAGTTTTTGCCTTTAAAAGGAGATCCATGAGTGATGACAGGTAATATCAAACTGGCGGGGTTCGAGATCCGAAAAATAGACCGCAAAGAAATGATGATCGGTCTGGCGTTGATCGCGCTGAGTTTTTTAATGCCGGTTTTATTTACGGTACAGAACTTTCAGGTGCGGGAGTATATGCATCTTGCGTTGGAAAAGCAGGAGAATACCGATCTGATGGTGGCTGCTTTACGCCTGGTGATGTTAAATGCCCTGCGCGCTGCTCCGCATTATATCGGAGCATATTATATTGCCGAGTCAGTGGAACTCTACCGGAGAGGGAAAAAAAGTTGGATACCCAATGCATGCATGATTTTACTGATCCTGCCGCTTGTATATGAGGGCATTGGTCTGGTGCACGGTATTCGTTACGACTTTGGTTTGCCTGCTCTGCTTTTGGAGTTCATCCGTGGTACTGTTTCGGCGTCTGGATTATCAATACATATCATTAACAAAAGAACCTGAGTGCTGCTGATTTTTACTATAGCTTTTCAGTTCCTGGACATCATGCCGCTGATGAGTGGTCTGCCCGTGGGACGCGGTGAGACGAGTTCTGATATCAAGCTATTTGCTGATGTGCTGGAGGCCAATTCTCTCTTAAATGCCATCGGTGCGGTGGGAATTTTAGTTGTGACCCTGTTTGCAACGATTATTCTCCTGCAGCTGCGGGATGAAAATAATCTTCTGCGTCTGTCGGAGGAAAAAGAAAAAATGCAGACCGTGCAGAGCCGTGCAGCACTGCTGGAAATGAAAAACCGTACCTACCGGGAAATGAAGTATCTGGTGCACGATTTAAAATCGCCTCTGACCAGTACTCAGACTTTGGTGGGAATTTTAAAAATGCAATGCGAGGTTGACGGAAGAAACAGGGAAATCGAATATCTGAGCCGCATTGAAAGCCAGATGGATCGGATGAGCAGCATGATCTCGGAAATCTTATATGAAAACAGATGCAGTCCCAGCGACACCAAGCACATTTTAGATATGGCACTTGCGCAGATATCGGTAGAGGATTACGCATCTAACGTGCATATTGACAATGAGGTACCGGAGCTTCAGGTAAGCGTAAACAGTATTTTGTTTACGCGCGTGTTAGTAAATCTGATCCACAATGCCGCACTGGCGGTTGAGAAGGAGCGGGAGCTTGCCATCTGGATCCATGTACGGGCCCGCCGGGTGGATGACCTGCCGTTTATCACTTTTTCTGTTTCAGATAACGGCTGCGGTATGACCGAGCAGCAGCAAGCCACCATGTGGGAGCAGGGAATTTCCGGCTTTGGCTCCAGCGGTCTGGGACTTGCCTTTGTGAAACAGACCGTGGAAGCCATGGACGGCTCGGTGATATCGGAAAGCCAGCCGGGCAAGGGCACACGGTTCATCATATTTTTACCGGAGGTAGTAAACCATGGAACGAAAGATTACGATACTTTCCATTGACGATGAAGAAAATATTCGCTTTGCCTTAGGCGAGCTGTTTCATTTTCAGGGCTGGGAGGCCTGCAGTGCCCCAAATGTAAAAAAAGGCCTGGAGCAGTTTCGTTTACACAAACCTGACATTGTATTAATCGATTATCACATGCCCGGCATTAACGGCGTGGAAGGAGTGCAGATGTTGCGTGCACTTTCACATACTGTGCCAATTATCGTGTTTACAATTGATGAAAGTCAGGAGGTGGCTGACCAGTTTCTTCAGGCGGGTGCCAGTGATTTTGCCTTGAAGCCCATCAAGGCTCCAGATATTATCAGCCGCATCAAGCTGCATTTACGCCTTTTAGAACGAGAGCATCAAAAACAGGCACCTTTGGACAAAGGCTTAAGTGAGGCCACGATGCAGCTGGTGCTGGATTCGTTAAAAGAAGGTGGGGATTACATGACAGTAAATGAGGTGGCTCGCAGCAGCGGTCTTGCATATCAGACGGTATACCGTTACCTGCAGTATCTGATTCAGAATAAGAAAGTGGAAATGGTGAGCATTTACGGCAAAGTCGGCCGCCCGCGCCAGTTATTCCGCTGGGTTGAAAATATGTAAGCGATCTACAATAAAACGAAAAAAGTTTTACCTTGAGAAAACGAGGTAAAACTTTTTTCGTTTAATATGAAACCCAATTTAATTGATCAAAGGACATTATTACATTTTTGAGAAAAATATGAGAAAAAATAGACTTGAATAGAGTGATTTTGTATAATTTACACAGTTCATACAGAACTTCGACACAGTTTCTACATAAATATTACTATTATCCTGGGGATCAGCTTTCACCCCGACTTGAGATGTGATGGTAAAGCTTTCGCTTACTAATAAAAGACACCATAAAACAGAGAGGAGTTGCCGATGGGCGGCGAACCTCTCAAACAAAAGGAGGATGACAATGAAAAGATCAAATCGTCTGGTTGCAAGATCGGCAGTTGCACTCAGTCTGGCAGCTTCGTTGACTGCCTGCGGAACTGCTTCTTCAACGACAACGACAGCGGTGAGCAGTGAGGCTGCTACCGAGACAGCTTCCGAAACAGAAGCTGCTTCTACGACCGAAAACGTTGGTGAGGATGTCTGGCTGCCTTACAACGAAAACCTCGAGAAGAAGCGTGATGACCGTGACGCTACCGGTAAAAACGGCGCGGTTGCTTCCTGTAACTGGTACGCCAGCAAGGCAGGTCTGGAAATTCTAAAGGAAGGCGGAAACGCCTTTGACGCAGCGGCTGCTGTAGCCTACACTCTGGGCGTGGCTGAGCCGTACTTCTCCGGTCTGGGCGGCGGCGGATTTATGACTATTTACAGTGCCAAAGATGACAAGGTGAGTGTCCTTGATTTCCGTGAGACTGCTCCTGCAGCTGCTAATGCACAGATGTGGTTGGATGAAAACGGAAAGATGGAGCAGTTCAGCCTGGACGGCGTGAACAATCTGGGTGACAAGAGCGTGATCGGCGGTCTGTCGGTAGCTGTACCTGGAGAAGTTGCTGGTTTTGAGTATCTTCTTGATAACTACGGTTCTGATGCCGTAAGCCGTCAGCAGATCTTCCAGCCTGCTATCGACACTGCCAACAACGGCTATGTAGTGGGAGTTACCTTTAAGGAAGAGCTGGACAGCGAGTATACCGGTATTGCTGCAAACGAGACTTTGAGCAATATCTACCTGGATGAGAGCGGACTGCCGTATGAGGTTGGCGATGTGATCAAAAACCCGGATCTGGCAAAGACCCTGCAGCTGATCGCTGATGGCGGTAAAGATGCTTTCTATACCGGCGATATGGCACAGGCTATGGTAGATGCTGTTGCGGCTTGGGGCGGCAACATGACCATGGAAGACCTTGCAAATTACGAAGTAAAGGTTCGTGAGCCTGTCGTTGGTCACTATAAAGATTACACCATCTACTCTTTACCACCGGCATCCTCCGGCGGTACACACCTGGTTGAGATCCTGAACATTCTCGAGAACTACGACGATATGGACAAGATTGGTGTAAACAGCGCCGAGTATGTACATCGTTTCTCTGAGGCTTTCAAGATCGCCTTCGCAGACCGCGCGCAGTATATGGCAGATACTGACTTTGCTGATGTTCCGCTAGCTCAGCTGACAAGCAAAGACTATGCTGCAGAGCGTTATAGTGAGATCACTGACAAGAGCGGCAGCTATGTGGCTGTAGAGCCGGAAGAGTTAGAGCATTATGCAACTACAAGCTTTTCCGTTGTTGACCAGTGGGGCAACATGGTAGCCTGCACAAAGACTATCAACTACGGCTTTGGTTCCAAGGTTGGTGTTCCTGGCTATGGATTTATTATGAACGACGAGATGGATGATTTCTCAGCTGATCCTGAGAGCGTAAACTGCGCAGAAGGCGGAAAACGTCCGTTATCCAGCATGAGCCCGTCTATCGTTTTATATCCGGATGGATCTCCGTACATGACAATCGGAAGCCCGGGAGCTACCCGTATTTTCCCGACGATCGCTCAGGTTATCGAGCGCATGATTGACTACAATATGGATATTCAGGACGCGATCGATTGTGCACGTATCTACGACAACGCATCTGAAAATATCTGCTATGAGTCCGGCGGTGTGAACCCGATCACTCCTGAGGTTGCTAAAGAACTGCAGGATCGCGGACATGAAGTTACCGATAAGGGAGAATGGCAGCTGTTCTTCGGCGGTGTACAGGGAATCTCGATCGGTAAGGACGGAACCCTGCGCGGTGGTGCGGATCCTCGCCGTGATGGTAAGGCTCTGGCATATTAATTTTCATTTCCAGTAATACATGAACTATCAATGCTGCCCGCTTCCCGATAACGGGGCGGGCAGCTGTAAAATAAGAAAAGGAGATATACGATTATGAAGAAACTTGGTATTTTTATTGCGGCTAGTGCTTTGACATTATCTTTGGCTGCTTGTGGCTCCGGCGCTTCCGGCACAACAACTACCGCAGCGGTTGCAGAAACCACAGCAGCAGCTTCCGCAGAAACTACAGCGGCAGCAGGTGCTGCAACTGAACTGACTGAGATCAGCGCAGGTATGTGCTCTACTCCGGCTATCCTGACCAGTATTGGACAGAGTGCTGATGTAGACATTGCAAATACACTTTGCACAAAGGCTGGCATTGAAGTAACAATGAATAAGAACATCACAGGCGCAGATCTTCCGGATGACTGCAAAACTCTGATCCTTGCAGTCGGTGGATCTTCCAAGGGACTTGGTGCTGCCGGTATCGATGCTGACCAGGAGCTTGCACGTACTGACGCTCTGATTTCCGCTGCAAAGGAAAAAGGCATCATTGTTCTTGCTCTGCACACCGGCGGATCCGCTCGTCGCGGTACCTTATCTGACAGCTTTATCACTCCGGCTTTCCAGGGCTGCGATGCTGCTATCGTAGTTTCTGAGGGAGATTCCGATGGTCTGATGTCTGGTATCTTATCCGGCAACGGAACTCCTGCAATCTATGTAGATAACACTGCAGGTACTCTTGACGCTTTAAAAACTGCATTTGGTCTGTAAATCTGAGTTACTAAACAAACAAACTAACCTGCGGCCTGGCTGAACGGGCCGCAGTGATTTTGAAGAGGAGAACATCATTATGACACCTTACGTGATCACTTTTATTGTGATGGTCGGTGTTTTCATGATCGGCTGCTTTGCATTCAAACTGCCTGTTGGCGTATCAATGCTGATAGCAGCGCTCTGCGGTGCTCTTGAGGGCGGCCTCGGCACCGAGACTATTCGTATGATGGTAGAGGGCGAGTTCGGTTATGTAGATACCATTCTGACTATTGGCTGTGCCATGATTTTCATGAAGGTCATTGAGGGATCCGGTGCTCTGGATGCTTTAAGCAGCCTGATTATTGAGAAATTCCATCGTTTCCCTGCTGTTTTACTGGTTTTAATCATGCTCATCATCATGTTCCCCGGCATGATCACCGGTTCTTCCACTGCAGCAGTTCTTTCAGCAGGTTCCATTATGGCTCCGGTTCTTGCATTAATGGGAATTGATGCCGTTACCTCAGGCTCCATTATCGCTATGGGTGCTCTGCTTGGTATGATCGCACCTCCTGTAAATACCGCTGCATTAATTATCTGCGCAGGTATCGATGTTCCTTATGTTGGTTTTGAGGGTCCGCTGGCCTTAATCACTTTCCCGTTAGCGATTCTGTTCGTGCTTTTACTTGGCTACAAGCAGGCACGCCACATGGACTATGAAAAACTGAAACCTGCTCTTGAAAAGCAGGATGCGATCCGCAAGCAGTACGGTGTGCGCATCTACATTCCGTTACTGGTTCTGGTTGCTTTAATGGTTATCTTTAAGGTTCTGAAGTTAGGCGAAGACATCGGTATGCCACTCATGTTCCTTATCAGTGCTGCCGTTGGTCTGTTCACCGGAAAGAAGATCAATGTACTGACTGCTGTACCGGAAGCCATCCGTACCGCAGCACCTGTTATGGGTATTCTGATGGGTGTTGGTATGTTCATCGAAGTAATGACAGCGACCGGCGTTCGCGGTCTGGTAGTTATCAGCTGTCTGCGTCTTCCGAGCACATTGTGGCTCTTAGCCTGCGCGATCAGTATTCCGCTGTTTGGTGCAGTTTCCTCTTACGGCGCATGCTCGGTTTTAGGCGTTCCGTTCGCTTACATTTATGCTTCACTTTTAGGCGGAAATTCCGTTGTGGTTTTAGCTGCTATCAGCCTGATCGCTGCTGTGGGTGATATGATGCCTCCTACCGCTTTAGCGGGTCTGTTCGCTGCACAGGTTACAGGTGTAGAAAAATACACTAAGATCCTGAAGCGTTGTATTGTGCCTATCATCATTCTGCTGGTTTACGCTTGTTTCTTCCTGGCAAATTCAAAACTGATTGCCGGACTGTTTTAAAGGAGGGACTGAATTATGAGTATTATCACGATCATTTATTTAGCCATCGCCCTTCTGGTTTTTGTAAGCACACTGTACAACATGATTTTTAAGGAAGAACGCCTTGTTGATCAGATCAACGCAGCTATGATTTTAATTCCTCTGCTGCTGCGGATCTTCCTGATCAAGTAAGGAGGGTGAATGAAAATGAAGAAAACGTATCTGTCCGCCGTTGCCGTTCTGGTTTGCGCGGCTCTTGTTGGCGGTATTGCCGGTACGAGCTTTTATACCAAGCGCCATTTCAAGGAAGACATCGTGACTGGTCCGAATGTGACCGAGGTATTTAAGCTGAGCCGTTATAATCCAAACCTGGAAGGCACCATCGGCGATTCCGATGTATATGTACTGAAAGGTGAAAAAGAGGGAGGTTCCCTTGTTGTATTCTGGGCAGCACTCATGCCAACGAACCTTCTGGTCATATGGCCGGCATTATTCTGGAAGAGAATGCAAAGGTTGGAAGCGGGAACCATTTATGTGATCCCGAACATCAACAATTCCGCTTTGACCCACAATGACCCGCTGGATGGTTCCCCGCAGTACATGCACTTCACCACAAAAAATGGTGAGACCAGAACATTCCAGTATGGCTCCCGTGCAACCAACCCGATCGATCAGTGGCCGGATCCGGATATTTACACACATAAGTCTTCCGGTCAGACACTTTCCGGTTCAGAGACTCGTAACCTGAACCGCTGCTATCCGGGAGTTGAGGATGGTACTTTATCTGAGCAGGTTGCTTATGCGGTAACCAACATGATCAAGACCTTAGATATTGACATGGAGATCGACCTGCATGAGTCCAGCCCGGAGTATGCCGTAAACAATGCTACCGTAGCTCACGAGCGCGCTTCTGCTATTGCATCTGAGGGCGTTCTGAATCTGGAGTTAGAGGGCATTTCCATGAGTCTGGAGCCGCTCCGGTTTCGCATGGTCTGACTCACCGTGAGTTAGGTGATTATGTACCAATACTTATGCACTGTTAATGGAGACTGGTAACCCTAGTCAGGGTCGTCTTCGTGGCTATACAGATGAGGATCTGGTAAAGACAGGTGAAGATCCTTGCTATGTGATCGCCTATGATCTGGGGCTTCTGTATGTTGACTACAGTTCCGGCAACTTCCCAATCGAGCTGCGTGCTGGTCGTCATCTTGCTGGTATCAGCGCTTACATCGATGCGTTCAACAATAACAGCAGCGAAGATAAGCAGATCATTGTGGAAGGCATTCCGACCTATGACGAGATGATCAACAGCGATTTAGGTGATTTCCTTCTGTAAAAATTTTATACAGACCCAATGAAAACTCCGGTCTGCAGTGCATGAACATTGCGGACCGGGGTTTTTGTTACGCAAATTTTGCCTTTAATGTTCGGATCGCCGGGGACTGTACAAGGATCGTGTAGACCACGCCTCCGAGGACGATTCCTGCGATGGTCTGCATGGACAGGGTGAACATTTCACCGAAGGCAACAACGGTGCCGTAGAGCGGGATCTTTACGAGCGTGTAGCCGATAATATGGGCGATGCCGCCGACGATAGCACCGACAAGCCAGGAATACTTAAAGTTCGGCAGAAGCTTGTAGGCGATAGTTCCGGCGATGAACGCCCAGAGACCTTTTAATAACATGGTCGGGAGAACCCATACCGCGTAGCCGCCAAGAAAATCGGAGAGACCTGCGCCGATGGCACCGGCGAGGACGCCGCGTCTTGTGCCAAATAAGCAGACGGTCAGGATGATCATGCAGTCGCCAAGGTGGGTGTAGCCAAAGGCGGAAGGAATTTTAAAGAAATAGGTTCCGACAAATACCAGAGCGCTCATTAAGCCAATGATGGAGATATCGAGGGTGGTGTCCTGAGATGAATGATTTTTCATGGGGATGTCCTCCTTAAATACAATATTTCAAAATTGTTCAATAAATTCAAATATGTAACCGTTTTTTTTACAGCGGTATACAAAAATCTTTATTTCAATCCCATAAATTTAGCAGCGTTATGATAGAAAATGTTCTCCAGTCCTTCATCATCCACGCCGCATGCCATGATCTTCTGGATCTCAACGGTCGGGGCATGGAACGGGGAGTCGATGCCGAACATGACTTTCTCATGGCCGACGGTGTTGTAGGCGTTTGCGATCTGGACACTCATGGAGGTTCCGGAGGTCTCAAGCCAGATATTGTCGTATTTTTTTGCCATGGTGATCGCTGCATCGACGTAAACACCGTGGGCATGTCCCATATGGATCATGACGATCGGGAGATGCGGGTGGCGTTCAGCCAGAAGTCCGATCTGCCACGGAAGGGAGAACGGCGGATGACCGGAATGGATGAATAACGGTTTTCCGTACTTTTCGCAGATCTCAGCGACGGGATCCACGCAGGGATCATCGGCACAGTAGCCGTCAAAGAGGGACTGAAGCTTTGCACCGGCGAAGTGTTCGTCACGGATATAATGCTCTAAGGCATCGTAAGCCGGTTTTCCTTCGGCACAGTTGATCCACATGAGCGGGATGATCTTATCCGGGTGAGCCTTGAAGGCAGCAACAGTCTCTTCATTTGTGTGCGGACCGTCGGAACAGAGGATCGTCTTTTCAATATTGAATTCTTCCATCTGTTTTAAGAGAAGGTCTGCATTAAAGTGGATATTGAACGGACTGCCGAAGGTGCCGATATGGCTGTGGGCATCGATTTTTTTAAATTTGCTGAAATCGCTTGTAATACTCATAATATCGCTCCTTTTATCTCAGTCAGATAAGACTCCCACTTTTTCTGGTGGTGAGCCATAGCAAATTGTCGGGAAAATTTCGCATGCGGTAAATATGTGATTATCATATCTGAGATATGGCATTGTTAAAATATCCAATTTTAAATAATTTGACCAGTCCAGATGCGGCAAATACTGAGCTTAAACAGGTGAAAAGGCGGCATTCCTTCTTTGCTGCGTGGAACCACAAGGGTACGGAATGGTTGCAGGTTTACTTAAACGGCAGGCGGTGAGAAGGAAAAACAAAAATTCACTTGACAAAACAGCAGACATCTATTACCATTAGAATCAAACATTTTGAATATCAAACTATTTGAAATTAAAAACTACTGCGGGGAATAAAATTCCTTCCGCATAAACGAAATGGCAGGATTTAGAAGATGATGACAGCCAGAATTGCTGGAATCGGCGCGTATGTGCCGGAGAATTTGATTACGAACGACGATCTGTCGAAGATCGTGGACACGAATGACGAGTGGATCCGGACACGGACCGGAATCCGGGAACGCCGGATCTCCTCCGGAGAGGGAACGCGCCATCTGGCGGCGAAGGCAGCTGAGCGGGCGCTTGCGGCAGCAGGAGTTGCCCCGGAAGAGCTGGATATCATCATTCTCGGGACTTCGTCCCCGGACCGGAATTATCCCAGCGATGCCTGCAGTGTTCAGGCGGCCATCGGGGCAGTGAATGCAGTTGCCTTCGATATCTCGGCGGCATGCGCGGGATTTATTTTCGCCATGAATATCGTGGAAGGATTTTTTAAAGCCGGAATTTACAAGACGGCGCTGATCATCGGGGCGGAAACCCTCAGCAAAGTGACAGACTGGAGTGACCGCGGCACCTGTGTCCTCTTTGGAGACGGAGCAGGGGCAGCCGTTTTAAAAGCGGAAGAGACCGGAATCATCGACATGATGATGGGAGCGGACGGAACAAAGGGTGATGTTCTCGCCTGCACCTCGAGAACCGTCGGAAACTTTCTCACAGGGACAAAGCCGGAGCTCGGATTTATGACCATGGATGGACAGGAAGTTTTCAAATTCGCAGTGCGGAAGGTGCCGGAGAGTGTTATGGAGCTTTTACAGCGGACCGGGACAAAAAAGGAAGACATTAAATATTATGTTCTTCATCAGGCGAATGAGCGGATCATTGAGGCAGCGGCCAGACGTCTGAAGGAGCCGATGGAGAAATTCCCGATGACGATCGGTCAGTTTGGAAATACATCAACGGCATCGATTCCGTTACTGTTAGACGATATGATCCGGAAAGATATGCTGAAGAGGGGCGACAAGATCATCATGTCAGGCTTCGGAGCCGGAATGACCTGGGGCGCAGTGCTCATGGAGTGGTAGATATCTGATATTTCCGGAAAGCAGGAGAAATTATCCACATAACAAGAAATAATTAAAAAACAAAAAATTGCAAAAATTCATAAAATATAAATAATAAGAACATTTAAAGGAGATCAAATCATGTTAGAAAAAATGAAAGAAATCATCGCAGAGCAGTTAAGCACAGACGCAGACAGCATCACAGAGGCAACCTCCTTCAAGGATGACCTTGGTGCAGATTCCCTTGACTTATTTGAGCTTGTTATGGCTCTTGAGGATGAGTATTCCGTAGAGATCCCGGCTGAGGACCTTCAGAATCTCGCAACGGTCGGCGATGTTATGAAGTACTTAAAAGATAAAGGTGTTGAGGAATAATCAAACCGAATAACAGAGTATAAAACGCGTCTATGACGCGCTTTTACTGATATAAAGATAATTCCGGGCAATACCCGACAGATAGATTTCAGGAAGTGAGAGCAATAAAAATGAAGACAAGAATTACAGAAATGCTGGGAATCGAATATCCGATCATTCAGGGCGGTATGGCCTGGGTCGCTGAGCATCATCTTGCTGCCGCTGTTTCCGAGGCAGGAGGTCTTGGCCTCATCGGCGGCGCAAATGCACCGGGAGAGGTTGTCCGTGAAGAGATCCGTAAGGCGAAAGCACTGACAAAGAAGCCGTTTGGCGTTAATGTGATGCTGATGAGCCCGTATGCGGATGATGTGGCGAAGGTGGTTGTTGAAGAGGGCGTGAAGGTTGTTACGACAGGAGCCGGAAATCCTGCAAAGTACATGAAGATGTGGAAGGAAGCAGGGATCATCGTGATCCCGGTCGTTGCTTCTGTGGCTCTTGCGAAGCTTATGGAGCGCGGCGGCGCTGATGCTGTCGTTGCAGAGGGAACCGAATCCGGCGGACATATCGGTGAGGCGACCACCATGACTCTCGTTCCGCAGGTTGTTGATGCGGTATCTATCCCGGTCATCGCGGCAGGCGGCATCGGTGATGGAAGAGGAATCGCGGCGGCCTTCATGCTGGGCGCTGAGGCAGTCCAGATGGGAACAAGATTTGTTGTCGCAAAGGAATCCATCGTTCATGAAAATTATAAGCAGAGAATCATTAAAGCAAAGGACATCGATTCTGCGGTAACAGGAAGAACCCACGGACATCCGGTACGCTGCCTGAGAAACCAGATGACCAGAGAGTATAACCGACTTGAGGCAGAAGGAAAATCCTTTGAGGAGCTTGAGTATCTGACACTTGGAACCCTCAGAAAAGCCGTTCAGGAAGGCGATACCACAAATGGAACCGTCATGGCAGGTCAGATCGCAGGTCTTGTAACGAAAGAGCAGACATGCAAGGAAATGATCGATGAGATGATGGAGCAGGCAGATAAGCTGCTTGGCGGATGTCAGAAGTAAGGAGAATCATGGGAAAGACAGCATTTATTTTTCCGGGACAGGGCGCGCAGGTATGCGGCATGGGCCAGGATTTTTATGAAAATTCGGAGACTGCAAAGGCAGTATTTGACCGTGCGACGGAGCTTTTAGGTTTTTCCGTTCCGGAGTTATGTTTTGAGAAAAATGATCGTCTGGACATCACGGAGTATACGCAGGCGGCAATGGTGACCACGAGCGTTGCCATGATGAAGGTTATGGAGGAGCGCGGCATCCATGCGGATGTGGCGGCTGGTTTAAGCCTTGGCGAGTACTGTGCACTGGTGGCAGCAGGCGTTATGACGGCGGACGACGCGATCCGCACAGTCCGGGAGAGAGGAATCCTCATGCAGGAGGCAGTTCCGGCTGGAGTCGGTGGAATGAGCGCTGTTCTCGGCATGACGGCAGATGAGATCAATGCCGTTGTGGACGAGATTCCGAATGTGCAGGTCGCAAACTACAACTGCCCGGGTCAGATCGTGATCTCCGGTCTCAAGGAGGCGGTGGAGACCGCGGCGGTGAAGTTAAAAGAGGCAGGTGCAAGACGTGTGATCCCGCTTAATGTCAGTGGACCGTTCCACTCCTATCTTTTAGAGGAAGCCGGGGAGAAGCTTGGAAGGTTTCTGGAGAATATTCCGGTATCTGAGCCAAAGATCCCGTATGTGGCGAATGTGACAGCCGCTTATGTGACAAAGGCGGAGGACGTAAAGCCGCTCTTAACACGCCAGGTATCTTCTTCTGTCAGATGGCAGCAGAGCGTGGAGACTATGCTGGCGGACGGTGTTGACCGTTTTATTGAGATCGGACCGGGAAAGACGTTAGCTGGATTTATCAGAAAGATCAACAGGGAAGCGACAGTCATCAATATTGAGAAATTTGAGGATCTGGAGAAGCTGAACTAAGTAATCGAAAGAGAAATTAGTAAATAATGTCGTCAGAGACAAAAATCTGGCGGCTGACTGATAGAAACACGGAGGGAAACATGAATTTAACAGGGAAGGTTACTCTTGTGACAGGCGCAAGCCGCGGAATCGGCCGTCAGATCGCTTTGACACTGGCTGGATACGGCGCGACCGTCATCGTCAACTATAACGGCTCCGCAGCAAAAGCAGAGGAAGTCGTAAACGAGATCACAGCAAACGGCGGAATGGCGGAGAGCATGCAGTGCAGCGTCAGTGATTTCGAAAAATCCAAAGAAATGATCGATGGGATCGTAAAGAAATACGGCCGTCTCGATATTCTTGTGAACAACGCCGGAATCACAAAAGACAACCTGATCATGAAGATGTCCGAGGACGATTTTGACGCAGTTATTGCCACAAACTTAAAGGGCGCATTCAACTGCATCAAACATGTCTCCCGCCAGATGTTAAAGCAGAGAGGCGGACGGATCATCAACATCTCCTCCGTTTCCGGAGTGATGGGAAATGCAGGTCAGGCAAACTACTGCGCATCTAAGGCCGGCATCATCGGACTCACGAAATCCGTTGCGAGAGAGCTTGGAAGCCGCGGAATCACATCGAACGCAGTCGCACCGGGATTTATCCGTACAGAGATGACGGATGTGCTGCCGGAGGACGTAAAGAAAGCCATGGGCGAGCAGATTCCGTTAAAGCATTTCGGTGAGACAAAAGACATTGCGGAGGCAGTCGCATTTCTTGCTTCCGATGAGGCAGCTTATATTACCGGCCAGGTTCTTCATGTGGACGGCGGCATGGCGATGTAAAAGACAGTTGGAAAAAGCGCCTGTTCCGGCCACACAGCCGGACAGCGGATGTTTCGGTTATCATCTGCGCGGGGCGTGGATGATAGCATAATTAGAACAGGAGAACGAAAAGCATGAGAAGAGTTGTAGTAACAGGAATGGGCGCGATCACCCCGATCGGAAACGATGTTGAGACATTTTGGAACGGATTAAAAGAGAAGAAACTCGGATTTGGACCGATCACCTATTTTGACACGACCGATTATAAAGCAAAGCTCGCGGCAGAGGTCAAGGACTTCGAGCCGAAGGACTATATGGATCCGAAGGCGGCAAGAAGAATGGAGCGTTTCGCACAGTTTGCGGTAGCGGCAGCCCGTCAGGCGCTGGAGGATTCTTCCCTCGACATGACAAAGGAAGATCCGTTCCGTGTCGGTGTCTGCGTGAGCTCCGGTATCGGAAGCTTACAGATCATCGAGAAGGAATATAAGAAGCTTCTGGAAAAAGGACCGAACCGCGTAAACCCGCTTCTGGTGCCGCTCATGATCAGCAATATGGCAGCAGGAAACGTGTCCATCCAGTTTGGCTTAAAGGGAAAGAACATCAACGTCGTGACAGCGTGCGCGTCCGGTACGAACTCCATCGGTGAGGCGATGCGTGCGATCCAGCACGGCGAGGCGGAGGTCATGGTCGCAGGCGGAACTGAGAGCTGCATCACACCGTTAGGCGTTGCGGGATTCTCCGGACTTACCGCTCTTTCCACTTCTGAGGATCCGGAGCGCGCCTCCATTCCGTTCGATCTTGAGAGAAACGGTTTCGTCATGGGCGAGGGCGCAGGTGTCGTTGTCTTAGAAGAATTAGAACATGCAAAAGCCCGTGGAGCGAAGATCTACGCGGAGTTAGCCGGATACGGAGCGACAGGCGATGCTTATCACATTACTTCTCCGGCGGAGGACGGAAGCGGTGCAGCAAAGGCAATGGAATACGCAATTGCTGACGCGGGAATGAAGCCGGAGGACATCGATTACATCAATGCCCACGGAACAGCGACCCACCACAACGATTTATTCGAGACAAAGGCCATCAAGCTTGCGCTTGGCGATCATGCATATAAAGTAAAGATCAACTCCACAAAATCCATGATCGGCCCACCTCTGTAGGCGCTGCGGCGCGTTGAGTTCATCGACTGTTAAAATCCATCCAGGACGGACTTCGTTCATGCCACAGCAGGATTAAAAGTGGACGATCCGGAATGTGATCTTTGATTATACAAAGGGCGACGGCGTTTCCATGGAAGTAAAGACAGTTTTGACGAACTCTCTGGGATTCGGCGGACACAATGCGTGCCTGCTTGTCAGAAAGTTTGAGGAGTAAGGAGAACGGCGATGGAAGTAAAAGAGATCATTGAATTAATGAAGGCAATGTCAGAGAACGGCATGACCGGCTTCGAGCTTGAGGAAGGCAACTGGAAACTGAGCATGAAGCGGGAAAAGAAAATCGTTGCGGCGGCGCAGACGCCGGTCGTTATGCAGGTCCCGGGACAGGGTTCCATGATCCAGACCGCGGATGTGACCGCTATGGAGCAGGTCTCCGGTGAAAATGCGGAAAAGAAAATTTCCGGAATCTCCGAGAAAGTGATCACCTGTCCGCTTGTGGGTACGTTCTATTCCTCCCCGGCACCGGACGCAGAGGACTATGTAAAAGTCGGAGATACCGTGAAAAAAGGTCAGGTCATCGGAATCGTGGAAGCCATGAAGCTGATGAATGAGATCGAGAGCGAGTATGACGGAATCGTGGAGGAGATCCTTGTGAAGAACGAGGAGACGGTTGAGTAGCGGTCAGC
>SCPN01001018.1_pt1 | contig 26855 bp, 41 predicted proteins | sample 6106831 | NCBI WGS metagenome assembly SCPN01 (sample SAMN10720447, study PRJNA508395) | human gut metagenome | isolation source: Participant 1, 0 month
ATCAAAATGATAAGCAAAAGATGGTATACCACGACATGATTTTAAAAGTTAGGGGCAGCCGATTAAATAGATCGGTAGCTGCCCCAGACATGGTGTCTAGATCTCGGTGAGGATCATTAGTTTTCTGTTTTGAGGACATACCCTACTCCACGAACTGTTTGAATGAGTTTTACATTTTCGTCAGTATCAATCTTTCTTGCGTAAATCTTTGATGTATACATCGATAAGATTAGAGTAGCTTTCATAATCGTATTCCCAAACGTGATCAAGGATTTGTTGACGGATAATACGATGTTTTCGTTACTTGCTAAATAGTATAATAGGTCGAATTCTTTTGCCGTCAATGTGATTGTTTCGCCGTCTCGTTTAACAGTACGTTGAGGCACATTGATGGTAAGTGGACCTACATGGATATCATTTTGTGCATGACGTGCATTACGGCGAGCCAATGCATAGATACGAGCAGTTAACTCTTCAAGATCAAATGGTTTTACAAGGTAATCATCTGCACCGGTGTTGAGACCTGTAACTTTATCTTGTAAGGAATCTTTTGCAGTTAAAAGTAATACAGGTGTTGTATTACCATCGTTACGCATTTGAGCAAGAGCACTAATACCATCGAGGATCGGCATCATGATGTCCATAACGATAACGTCATAGCTAGATGTGTTTACATAATCGATCGCTTGTTGCCCGTTGAAGCATGTATCAACCGTCATATTTTCTGCACGTAAATATTTAGCGGTGATACCATTCAGCATTTCTTCGTCTTCTACAAGTAAAATTTTCATTCTCTGTTCTCCTTATGTATGATTTAAAAATATAGCTCTCCAACTACATTAATTATAGTCATTATATATATAAACTTTCTTTTTTTGGTGAAAGCCACAACACCATATAGAGGGTGACTATATATATAATATTATATAACTTATTTATCTATTATCATACCTTATACAACAGGAATGAGCAAAAGATGAATGTATATGCGAGTTTATAAGCGGCTTCTTCATGTTTTGAAAGCCAAAAGATGGGAAAAACTTGAAACTTAATGAATTCTGCTAATGAATAAAATCTAACTATATCGAAGATTGCCGTATGCGCATAGATGAGGGTGATTTTATCGATTTTAGATGATGTGCGATAAATCACTAAAAAAACTTATGATAATTATTATCACAGAAATAAATGCTTGTTATGAACGGAGAAATACGATAATTTTCGATGATTAAATTCGAGGTAAATTTAGTAGGAATTTAATGGATATTAATTATTAGGAATGGTTAGCAATAATTAAAAAGCTAGTGTTTATGCGAATTCTATAGATACCAAAGGAAATAAAAACATAGAAAAATTTCGGAACCGAATTACTTTCGTAAAATCCTTAACTTCTTGTAAAAATTATTCATATAGGTAATTTTTTGACTCCTCTTTTTACCTTAAAAATGCTAAGTGAAATAAATTATCAATTAGATTAATCAAAATTAATTATGCATAATAGGGTTTAGACATGACCTGAAATGCTCTCTATAATTATATGTAAAGCTATAGAAAAGTCGCATAAGTATGGGGTTTTTCTTGAAAGAAAAATGATTAGGTTATCAAAAATTTTTATAAGTTTTTGAAATGAGATAGTCTAACAGGTTTCTTATTAATAGGTAGTTATGAGGAGGTCATTATGGAACCGTTTGATGTTCTAGTAGTAGGTAGCGGTGGCGCCGGCATGCGTGCGGCTCTTGAAGTAGGTCGTCGCAAAGGCTTAAAAGTAGCTCTTATTACTAAAATTTTCCCAACTCGCTCTGCAACAGCAATGGCGCAAGGCGGTGTAAATGCATGTTTGAATAACGTTGCAGCTGAAGACACAATCGAAACTCATACTTTCGACACAGTAAAAGGTTCTGACTATCTTGGCGACCAAGATGCAATCGAATTCTTCTGCTCTCGTTGTCCAGAAGGCGTACTTGAAATGGACCACATGGGTGCTCCATTCTCCCGTACTGAAGAGAATAAAATTGCGCAACGTAACTTCGGTGGTCAATCCTATCCACGTACTTGCTACTCTGCGGATAAAACTGGTCACGTTATTTTGCACACACTTACGAACAATGCTTGAAAGAATGCGTACACTTCTTACAAGAATGGTACTTTTAGATCTTGTTAAAGACGCAAATGGTCACGTTGGTGGCGCAGTTGTGTGGAACATGAAAGAAGGTCGCGTAGAACAAATTAAAGCAAAAGCAGTTATCTTGTCTACTGGTGGTGCAGGTCGTATTTTCTGGACTCGTACTACAAACCCATTCCTTTCCACAGGCGATGGTATGGCAGCAGCATTCCGCGCTGGTAACGGCTTGAAAGATATGGAAATGATCAATTCCATCCAACTGGTCTTGGTCGTACTGGTATCTTGATGTCCGAAGCGGTTCGTGGTGAAGGTGGCTACCTTCTTAACGCTGAAGGCGAACGTTTCATGAAAAAATATGCGCCTAACAAAATGGAATTGGCATCTCGTGACGTTGTAGCGAAAGCAATCGAAGATGAAATTGCGCAGGTCGTGGTTTCGGTTCTGGTCTTAACGCATATGTAGTAGATGATCTTCGTCACTTGGGCCCTGAAGTTATTATCGAAAAACTTCATGGTATCCGCGACTTAGCAATGTGCTTCGAACATTGCGATCCATTGACTCAACCGGTACCTATTCGTCCTACATGTCACTATACAATGGGCGGTATCGACGTAGTGGATTACAAAACTTGTGCATGTGAATTGCCTGGTTTGTTCGCTTCTGGCGAAGCATCTTGTATCTCCATCCATGGTGCGAACCGCTTGGGTGGTAACTCCTTGGCAGACGGTGTAGTATTCGGTAAGGTATCCGGTGCTGGTGCAGCTGATTATGCTGAAACACATGAACAACCTAACGTAGATGCGGAACTTGGCTGCAGCTGCTAAAGCACTGGGAAGAAAAATTCACTGAAGTAACAACTCGTGAAGGCGGTCGCCCAGTTGTAGAAATCCGCGATGCATTGGCTGATGCAATGTGGAACAAAGTAGGTATCTTCCGTAATGAAGAAGGTATTACTGAAGCCTTAAAAGAAATCGATCAATTAATCGAAGATTATAAAACTTGTTATGTAGGTGACCCTGAACGTACTTACAACATGGCATTCGTAAACTATTGTGAAATCGGTTCTATGTTAACAGTAGCAAAAGCTATTGCAATGGGCGCTTTACACCGTCGTGAATCCCGTGGCGCTCATATTCGTGAAGACCATCCAAAACGTAATGATGAAAAGATACTTAAAACATTCTTTGATCAAATTAGGTGCTGACGGTCAATACGAATTAACAGAACGCGACGTAGTGTTCACTAAATACGAACCACAAGAAAGGAAGTACTAAGATGAGACAAATCACCTACCATATTCACCGTTACCAACAAGGTCGCGCGTTTGTACAGACTTTCAAATTTGACTATGAAGCTGACCGTACAATTCTTTGGGGCCTTCAAAAAATTAAAGATACTCAAGATCCAACTTTAACATTCTTGGCAGCTTGCCGTTCCGCAGTTTGCGGCGCTTGCTCCATTCGTGTAAACGGCGAAGCGATGCTCGGCTGTGAATCTAAAATCGATGAATTAACAGAACGTTATGGCACAGACGAATTGACAATCGCTCCGATCGGCAACTTCCGTGTTATCCGTGACTTAGTTGTTGACTGGGAAGCAAAAGTTGATCGTTTGAAAACCGTTGCTCCTTGGATCTTCCTTAAAGCAGAATTCAACGAAGGTGACAAAATCGTTCGCCAAACTCCAGCTGACTTCAAAAAATTCGTTGCTGGTACAGAATGTATTCTTTGTGGTTGTTGCGCATCTGAATGTAACAAATTGACTGCACGTCAAGATGACTTCTTAGAACCATATGTATTCACAAAAGCTAACCGTTTCGTATTGGATAGCCGTGATGATGCACCTATGGCTCACATTCAACCTGCATTTGACAACGGTCTTTGGAAATGCGTTCACTGCATGAACTGTATCTCCCGTTGTCCTAAACACTTAAAACCTGCTCAAGATATTTCCAACTTGCGTAAAGAAGCTACAAAAGCTGGTCTTACTAACAGCAAAGGCGTTCGCCATGCAGTTGCTTTCAAAGAGGATCTCTACAAAACTGGTCGCTTGAAAGAAGTATCTATGAGCTTGAAATCTGATGGCGTTGTTGATTCCGCTAAACAAGCATTCTATGCTTTACGTTTGTGGAAACACAGCAAAATCAATCCATTTGAACTTGTAGTACCTCAAAAACCTGTAAACGGTATTGATGGTGTTCGCAGACTTATGAAAGCAGCTGAGGAGGTAAGCAAATAATGAAATACGCATTTTTCCCAGGTTGCGTTCTTGAAAGCGCTGCCAAAGAAGACTACTTAGCAACAGTTGCTGTAGCTAAAAAATTAGGCATCGAGTTGGAAGAGCTTGACGGCTGGACTTGCTGTGGCGCGTCCCACGTTCAAGACATCGCTCCAGAAATTACACTTGCTACAAACGCTCGTAACATTGCATTAGCAGAAGAAAAGGTTTGAACCTTTTAACTGTATGTAACACTTGTACTTTGATGCTTCGTGAAGCTAAAACGAGCTTGATAAAACGAAAAAAAAGAACGAAGTTAAAAAAAATTAGCTCAAATCGGTAAACAATACCGTGGTACAACTGATATCACTCATTTCTTATGGGTATTGATCCGCGATTACGGTTTGGACAAATTGAAAGCTAAAGTTGTTAAACCTTTAACTGGTTTACGTGTAGCTGAATACTATGGTTGCCATATTCTTCGCCCTCAAACTGAATTGGGCTTCGAAGATTATCAAATGCCTACATCCTTAGCAGATTTGATTTCTGCTATCGGTGCTACACCAATCGACTTCTCCCGTAAGCTTGATTGCTGCGGTTTCCATGCTGTATACCCTGCACATGATTCCGTAATGCAAATGACTGGCTCCATCAACAAAGATGCGGCTACAGAAGGCGCAGATTGCGTAGTAACTCCTTGCCCACTTTGTCAAATGCAACTTGATATGTTCCAAAAAGAAGCTAAAGAAGTTGTAGGCGGCGGCAAAGATATGCCAATCTTGCACATGTCCCAATTAGTGGGTCTTGCTCTTGGCATCTCCCCTGCAGAAATGGGCATGCCTAAACGTCACTTAACTGACACTGCAGCAGTGACTAAATTCGTTGGTTAATTCGTTTGATTTAGACATGACCTCAGAGTTGGTCTATCTCGTATTGTCTTAAATCTAAACCTATTATCATAATTACCAGAAGAACCCCCTAGCTTAGGCTAGGGGTTCTTTATTAATAAATTTTATAATAAATTAAATATTGATTATAAATTATGAGAAAGTACAATAAATAATGAAAAGATAAAATAAATACAATAATAATACAGTATATATTTATAAATTAATTTAATTTTGATATCAATTGATAATTGTAGTATAATAAATACATTAATTGTATACACTTAAATGAGTAATAGCTAATATGTTATAATTCATAAATTATTATAATGTTATATATACTAGACTATACAATATAAATTTGGGAGATATTATATTGGACATGCTAGTTATTATGCTTTGAGAGGGCGTATTAGCATTATAGAGTGTATATACGGGGGGGGGGAAAATAATGAATGATATGCTATTAGAATATATCGATCGAATGATTGATCAAGAGAAAGACCATCGTGTTTTTTCTGTGGATTTTAACAACAAACAGTACTTTGTAAAACAGGATATCAGTAATCACCGCTCTAGTTGGATTAAACCCGCTCCTAGAGCTTCTTTTGATTATGAGTTTTACAAAATTTCCTTTGTGAATACACAATTGCCAGTAGCTCCTGTGATTGCTGGCTTTAGAGAACATTACTTTGTTACCGAAGCGTGTGGTAAAACTTTAACTTATTATAGTCAATTGCCCGCGCAACATCCTGAGGATGATAGTTTGGAGGATATGGTAAGTCATATTCTTTTATATATTTGGGAAGACATTAGGTCAGTTGCATGATTATGGCTTGAGTCATGGCCGTCCTGCCATGCGTGACATTACCTATGAGCCTGAACTAGATAAGATCACCTTGCTCGATTGGGAGAATAGCCGTCGTTGGCCTGAGTTAACACCGCAAGGCTGGGATTTACTTATCTTCGTTCACAGTTACTTCGGTGAGGACAACCTACCTATTTCTTACCTATACGCTATGATGAATGGCTATAGTTCGGCTCGTACAGCCCGCGATACGGTGTTACATGTAAAAGAAATTTTACGTAAACATGAGTATCTTCTTTAAATTCTGTCGCTTATTAAATCCGCTACACTTTGTGGATACTGAAGCTGCTGTTAAAGCATATGACTTTATATTGGCTGAAAACCGAATAATATGTATTTGAATAGTACTCGCAATAAGAGTACTTTATAGACCTTTACTGGTGGTATCTAGAATATTAATCTTCTAGATATCATTAGGTAGAGGTCTTTTTCTATTTCAATTTATAGTATTACAGTAAGAGTTCAGCTACTTTCACCATAAGTACCTTAAATAACGGCAAGGGGGTTGTCGAACAAGGCCCTCAGGAATATAAGAGGGTGAAAGGAGGTGATACGATGGCTAACATTAAACGCACTAAATTGGTGTTGCGTTTTAACATCGGCACCGAAGATGCGCCGAAGTACAAAGACGTAACCTATACACGTGTTGCAGAAGAAGCGTCTGACGATAATGTGAAAACCGTTGGTAATGCGTTGGCAGCCTTGTATGACCACAGCTTGTCCGACGTGGTCCGCGTCAATGAAGTATCCTTAGGACATTAATTGAATCTTATCCATATTCTTTTTTTAGGTGCTCCAAACACATCCTAAATTGCTAGATTCGTACATTCTTAGATAGTCGTAAAAGGGTGTAGCAATCGCAAGTCCACACATTCCCATCCTTATTGATATGAATCGTAGATACGTATATTTGTAATCTAACATGTTTACAGCCTATCTAAATTCGAGAACTTGTTTATGAAACGTGAAAGGAGGCGCCCACATGGCGGAAAAACGCGTTGTATATCTTACATTTTCTACGGTCGGTGGTAAAAGCACATCAGTCACAATTAGTGCTCCTCGTGCTGGAATTACTTTACAAGATGCTAAAACAGCGGCTAACGCGCTAGTGGCTAACAAAGTAATCCTTGGTTCTGGTGATGCAGAACTTGTTGCATTTACTACGGCTCGTGAAGTAACAACTCAAACTACTGAATTGCAATAGTACTGCTTCTATGATGTAGTCTAGAAAGGTACAAATATAATCTAAAGGTAGTATAAAAGCGATCATGGAGAAATCCTGATCGCTTTTTTTTTGCGCATTAATTGAGATAATAAATTCAAAATTATTTCAGATTCACAGATTATAATGTTCTCTAAAGTGCTTGTTATACATATAAGATTGGAAAATGTAGTATGATGTGATAGACTTATTAAGTGATTTTATTTATCAATTTATAATAGGATAGTCTATTTATAATCAGTTTGTTAGTGTAGGAAATTAGTATATAGAATTAAGCTGTTAATAAAGGAGGTTTACGATGAAAGAGGCGTGGGAATTATTCTTACATGGTGGATTTGTTATGTGGCCATTACTAGTGGCCCTTATCATTGCCGTAGCTATAGCGATTGAACGTATAGCTTATTATCGACAATTGAAGCGGGAAATGTTTGCTCTGAATGATGCATTAGAAGAGAGCGAAATAAACTGGCAATCCTTATTAACTACCTTAGAATCTAAATATACAGCTAATATTTCGTATAATCTGCCTCGCGTGATTAGACAGTGTCAGGATCCAATGTATTGCAGTCCAAAATGGAGGATATGGTGGCTCATGTTTATACACACGCTTCTCGTGGCCTTGATTGGCTTTCTACTATTGTTACGATAGCACCATTATTAGGCTTACTTGGTACTGTAACGGGTATGATTGGTGCCTTTCAGGTGTTCGGTGCTGACGGTGCGGTACCTACTGCTATTACCGGTGGTGTGGGGGAAGCCCTTGTCGCAACTGCTTCTGGTCTTTGCGTGGCTATTGTAGCATTATGTTTCCATGCTGCATTTACCCATCATGTACGCATGACGATATCTCGTTTAGAAGATTCATTTTCTCGTGTTTTAGATTCTTATGATCGGGGGCATGCTGCATGAAACGAATGAGTCGTATGGAGGGAGAAAAGCCTACTTTGATGGTTATTCCTATGATTGATATCATCTTTTTCTTGCTCGTATTTTTTATGATTAGCACCATATATACAATTCCACAACAATCCTTATCTATTATGCTACCAAAAACAAAAACGCAGCAGTCCGCTGAGTTGCGCCCGGTTTTAATTGATTTTGAAAAATCTGGGCAGCTGATGATAGATGATGGGTATGTGACGAAAGAACAGCTTATTAGCTCTGTGAAAGCCAAGATTGGAGAGAATAAAAATCAAAACTTCCTTATTCGTGCTGACAAGGATTTGAGTTATGGCAAGGTTGTGGAATTAATGGATGAGATGAAATTAGCCGGCGCTGCAAGTATTAGTATTGCCACTGTTAATAAATAGGTGATGCTATGGCGAAAACAATATGTAGATGTGTGGAAATATCCACATATGACCTATAAAAAAGCCTTTGTTATTGCTACAGTTATCAGTATTATTACGGTTGGTGTTGCTTTTATTTCCTTTTCTGATTACATCGAATCTCAAATGACCGGATCTTTGCAAATTAATTTTCTAACGGAACAGGAAGCAGAGAAACAAGTAGAGGAAATTAAAGAGCAGATTAAAGAAGAGAAGGCTCATGAGCTTCAATACCAAAAAGAATTGGAAAATAATAAAGTTCAACCTGATAACGGTGGAGCCGGTCACGGAGGACAAAATGGGAACTCTGCTGTTCCTACAAAAAGTGATGTAAGTCCGTCTAGTCAACAAGCGAGTGCTGGTGAAACAGGTACTATTAAACAATCCTCTGTCGGTAGCAATACGGGGAGTGGACTTGTCGGGCCTGAAGGTCCTGGAACGGGTATGCATCAACAGGAAGTGGAGAAGGGCTTAGCAATCGTGAGGGTACAGGAGGCACTGAAGTAGATGTCGGTGGTGGCGGCACATTTAGTTATGATGGATATTGGAGTAATTTACAAAGTGCAATTAATAGTAATTACCCTACAGATGCATACGCTATGGGAATTCAAGGTGATGTAACACTAAGAATTTATTTTGCCCCAGGTGGCAGTGTTGCCAATGTGGAAGTTCTTAATTCTGATGATCCTATATTAACAGAACATGCTAGGGAATATGCTTATAGTGTAGGCGGTGCTGAAAATTCTACAGGTATACAACAATATGCAGATATCACAATTCACTATAATCTGTAAGTATAATGAAAAACTAGTATCTTTATAGATGCTAGTTTTTTTTGCATATATATTACTTTAATATCATAAAATAATATTGATAGTTATTCCTGATAAATATATAATTGAGATTAGATATCGTTTTAACTATTAGAGCCCTAATATATTTTCTGGAGGTGTGTGATGAAAAAATCATGGGCAGCACTATTGTGTGTTGTGTGTCTAACGTCTGCTGCAGGTGTGGTAGGTGCAGAAAATAATAGTTCTACAAGTGTAGTTAGTATGAATGAATCTCAAAATAATATGAGTAATGAGCAGTCAAGACGCATGAAAGATATTACGGTTACCGCTACTCGTACGGAGGCATTAGTTCGCGATGTGCCAATCGCGACAACGATTATTTCACAAGAAGAAATTAAAAATCGTCAATATCGTAATTTAGAGCAAGCCTTACAAAGTGTGCCAGGCGTTGCTTTCAGCACCGATGCTCACGGTGGACAAAATATTACAATGCGTGGTGCCGAATCTCGTCATACATTAATTCTTATTGATGGACGACGTGTTACGGGAGAGTTGACGAAAACGAGAGCTAATGCCATGGGCTGGCTTCGTCAAGGCATGGATAATGTGGAACGCATCGAAATAACGCGTGGTCCGTCGAGTGCCCTTTATGGTTCCGAAGCGAACGGTGGGGTTATTAATATTATTACAAAACAATCCAGAAAGCCAAGTGTAGAGGTTAATACTGAAATTTCCCGGCGTGATGCATCGAGTGCAACAGGATATAACTTCAATGTATTGGCTCGTAGTGGGCAAAAAGGAAAGTGGAACGGATCGGTCGGTGCAGGTATTCGCAGGAATATAGCGGGTAATAATGATTCTGGCTCGGATAATAATTATCATGGTGATCGGATACCGCTTCATTTTGACGTATCTTATCAAGCGGGAAAAAGGGATAAATTTTCCTTCTTTATAGATCGAGAAACTGAAGACTTGGATATGAATACGAAAAAGGGTAGCTCATTAACTCAATCGGTTGATAAAAATACGACTACTACAAGCACAGGTCTTCGTTGGAATGGCCGTCGCGGCCGGTCATCGCTTATGGTGCAGTCTTACTACAATCATTACAAAGACACTTATGATCAATATAAGCGCACGGGTGGCATAAAAAAACTATCCATTTGGGATGAATATTATAATAAAGAATGGATTACAGACGCACAGGTTAACACATCAATCGATAAGAAAAATCTCTTGACGTATGGCGTTCAATTCCGCCGTCAAGAAGCGATTAGTACACGTATTAATAACGGATCCATTGCATGGTCAAGAACTCGAGAAGGCATTACAGATACTGCGGGTAAGGCAATCATTAATTACGGTAGTTACTTTGTGCAACATCAATGGAAACCTAGTCGTAAATGGGTAATTATTCCTGCTGTTCGCTATGATACGTCAAATGCATTTGATAGCCATTGGTCGCCTAAGATTGGTGTTACCTATAAAGCAAATGATAGTCTTCGCTTTAAAATGAACTATGGTGCAGGCTACTCCACACCTGGTATGACGGAAATGTATCATCATTGGCTTATGGCATCTAATGTGCCAAGAGGGCGATTAGGGGACTTTCGATATATATTTGCAAGGTAATCCTAATTTGAAACCTGAAAGCTCTTATAACTTTGATTTCTCTGTAGAAAAAGATTGGAAACGGACAAATGTTAAGGCGTCCTATTTCCACAATGTTATTAAAAATTATATTGAAAGCGGTGCCAATCGTATTGATATGGCAAATCGCCGTATTTATGTTTCGTATTCCAATTTACCTCGTGCTGTATTGCAAGGTGTGGAATTATCTGTAAATCATAGGCTCAATGATAAATGGGATGTATTCGGTAACTATACTTATTTGGATGCGAAGAATGACGTTACCCATAATCGTCTGTTAAACCGTGGTCGTCATGTATTCAGTGGTGGTGTTAATTATCATCAAGGTCGCTGGACTGGCGCGTTCTGGGGTAATTATTACATTAATTACCTCGATGGCATCGATGCTATCGTTGTTAACCCACGTCTCAGTATTCCGAAGAAGAAAAACATTCAAACTTGGAATGTTATGGTGACTCGTCAGTTGAATGATAATGCATCCATGTATGTAGGGGTTGAAAATATATTTGGCGAAAAACAAGACTTACGGGATATTCATGGCGCTACTTATCGCATGGGCCTTAACTTGCGTATGTAATAGTGAGATATTAATGTACGCATGAAATGCTGAGGCCTTAATGTATGAATGAAATACATGCATATGTATGGGTGTATGTAATATAGTGGCATTAATTTGAAACTATAATGTATGAGGTTTAGCTTGCATAAGTAATCTGCGAGGTGATCATTATCAATAAGCCGTTATTATGTTTATTGGGGTCTTGTTACTGTTGTGGGGGCTTTCACTACGGTTATGAGCTTTGAAGGCAAGCGAGAGGTATTTAGCGAGGCTGGTGCTATTCAGATTGAAGATGATACGAAGCAAATTGTGTCGTTGCCAAACATAGCAAGTCGTGTAGTATCTATTTCTTCGGCGGATAGTGAATTGCTTATCACTTTAGGTGTTAGCCCCGTAGGCGTAGTAAATTCAAGGGAGTTACCGGCAGAGGTGCAGGCTAAAATTGCACAGTATCCGAATATGAATAGTGCTGTATCTCCAAGTATTGAACGAATTATTATGTCCGACCCGAATCTCGTTATCGGCATTGCCATGCCGTTTCAAACGGCGTTGCGCAAAGCTTTTAATGCGAATCATATTCCTAGCTTTTACCACTTATCCTCCAATTATGATGACATCATGGACCATATTCGACATGTGGGCACCATGACTGGTCATGATAGGGAGGCGGCTGCGTTGGTCCGGAAATATAATGATATCCTAACGGAAATCATACAGCGTCATAAAGATGAGTCTGCACCGCGTGTCCTCATCGTTTTTGGAACACCTACGAGTTACCAACTAGCCTCCAGTAAAACATATGTGGGAGATATTTTCCAAAGATTAGGGGCAAAAAATGTGGCTGATGTATATTTGCCGCAGGATGTATCGGAGAATGCTTTGGATGGATATATTCCGCTTAATCTGGAGACGATGGCCGTTCTTGATTGTGACAAGGTTATCTTGATTAATCATGGCAGTAGCGGTGAGAAAGATATAGCAGCTTTTAAAAAGGCTTTTAAAACGCCGGCATGGCAGAATGTACCTGCTGTTGCTAATGGGAATATAGAGGTCTTGCCGGGGTCCTTTGTTTGCGTCGGTGCCGACCGCTCGAATGGATCAAGTGTTATTATATGCGGAAAAGGTGTTATATGGACAATCTCATTAATGTGCAGGAACGTCGTGGCTTACGCATTTTTGTGGCTGCGCTGATTCTGTTAATAGCAGGGGTGTTGCTGAGTATGAAACTGGGCGCCGTTCCATTAGCTTGGGGCGAATTATACCAAATCATAACGGGGGGCGACACATCGAAAATTGGTCAAATTATCATGACTATACGCTTACCACGTGTTGTAGTGGGCTTTTTAGCCGGCATGAATCTTGCCTTAGCCGGTGTGATTTTACAAGGTATCTTGCGAAATCCTTTGGCGGATCCCGGAATTATCGGCATTACCTCTGGCGGTGCTTTGGCGGCTATGATTATCATGATTCTCATGCCTACTTACGTTATGCTTGTTCCTATTGGTGCTTTTGTTGGTGCATTAGTGGCATCGTTTTTGGTTTACGGGATTTCTTGGCAAGGTGGGCTCAATCCGTTGCGCCTTATCTTGGCCGGTGTGGCGGTAGCTGCTTTCTTCGGCGGATTTAATACGATTCTATCCGTATTTTATCCAGATCGTGTTCAAGGAACGGTGAGCTGGATGGCAGGTGGTTTTGTAGGGCGCAGCTGGGACGATGTAATGATGATCTGGCCTTATACGGCTATAGGAATTATTGGATCTATGATATCTATCAGATGGCTTACATTGCTTAGTTTAGGCGATGACATACGGCGCGCACTTTGGGTGTGCATGTTGAAAGATGTCGATTGTCCTTACTCGTATTAGCTTCTTTATTAGCCGCATCAGCGGTGAGTGTGTCGGGAATGCTGGGCTTTGTAGGCCTTATCGTGCCTCATGTGGCGCGTCTCATCGTAGGTGTAGGTGTGGATTATCGTTACTTGATTCCTACGTCTATGGTTCTTTGGTGGCATATTAATTGTTTATGCGATAATTGGCGCGCATGATGATTGCGCCTGGTGAAATCCCTGTAGGCGTACTGATGAGCTTTTCTTGGGTGCTCCATTCTTCTTGTATCTATTGAAAGGGGTGGGGCGAAGATGAGTGTGTTAACAGTCGACAATATAACGGTAGGCTATGGAAAACGATTGATACTGGAGAATCAATCCATCGTCTTTGATAAACCGGAAATAATATCTATCATCGGTCCGAATGGTTCGGGAAAATCAACGTTTTTGAAAGCTTTGGCCCGACTTATTAAGCTAAAACAAGGCTCCATATCGCTGGATGAAAAATCTTTACATTCGTGGAATACAAAGGAATTAGCGCGCCATATAGCTTTGTTACCGCAAATTACGACCGCCCCTGAAGGAATGTTAGTTGAGCAGTTGGTTCGATCCGGACGAAATCCGTATGTATCGATTTTTAAGGAACTATCTGATGCTGATTTAGCTGCTGTGGAGCAGGCGATGAAATGCACAGATGTATGGAAATATCGGTATCGGCAAATAGGGGAACTATCCGGCGGTGAACGGCAACGCGTATGGCTTTCATTAAGTTTGGCTCAAGAACCGAATATTTCTACTCCTCGATGAACCGACTACCTATCTTGACAGTCGTCATCAAATTGAATTGATGGAGCTGGTTAAACGTACACAGCGGGAACGAAATATTATGGTCGTTATGGTGCTCCATGATTTGAATCTAGCTTTGCGCTATAGTGACCGCATTATTGCCATCAAAGAGGGGAGCTATCGTCGGTGATGGAGCTCCACATATGATGATGACCGCAGAGAATCTAGCAAGCAGATTGGTTCGGCATTAAAGCGGATATTTTACAAAGTCCTCGTAGTGAAGAAACATGTCCTATATGTGTAAATCCATATGGTCTTGCTTAAACAGAGGAGGTTAAATGCTATATACTAGTTAATTGTTAGCTGCTTTTAATGAGCTGTACACAATAGCAAAAAAAGCTATTGCGAAAATCGCATACTGTTTATACCTTAAAGAGGCCCCACTTGTGGTGAGGGTCTCTTTATTATGGTAAAATATATGGTGTACTAAATGGTTGGGTGAAATTTTCACGAAACGATGTACAAGAATAAGTACATTATAGAACCCGGATGGGGATTTTTAGTGATGAGGGTAAAATAGTGGAATATATTATTTCGTTTATGGAAACATATGGCTACGAGCCATGTTTATTGCAATGGTTCTAGAAAATGCTAACATTCCTATTCCTAGTGAAATCGTCCTTGGTTTTGCCGGGGTATTTGATCGCTCAAGGCGTGTTTGATATGCATACAACAATGGTGGTAGGTATCTTAGCAGGGATTGTTGGTTCTATAGTATCCTACTGGATGGGTGAGCATGGTGGGCGCCCTTTATTATTGAAATATGGTAAATACATATTTTCTTTAATGAACATAAATTTGAACTCGCAGAAAAGTTGTTTAATAAGTATGGCGGTGTAGCTGTATTTTTTGGTCGACTTTTACCCGGTGTTCGTACCTTTATCTCCTTCCGCAGGAATGGCACGCTATCCCATGTGGCATTTCATCATCTGGACGGTACTCGGTACGATTCCTTGGACGATTTTGCTCGTTTACTTAGGCAAGGTACTTGGTGAAAATTGGCAGGATCTTATCGAATACAATCATGAATTCTTGATTGTTATGATCGTTGATTCGTCATTATAGCGGCTGTATTGGGCTTTAAATACTATCGCAATCGCCGATAAGGAGAGCCCTTATGAAACTTTCACGATTAACTCCAGTCGTATTTATTGTATGGCTCGTTTTTTATCTGTTTGGCAATAATATGTTGCCTATTACGGATCCTGTGGAATCTAACTATGCGTTAACCGCGAAGGAAATGGTTCTTTCTGGTGATTGGCTTTCTCCTCAAATTTATGGTACCTATTGGTACGACAAACCCGATTATGATTTATTGGCTCATTGCCTCTTGGATTTAAAGTCTTTGGTATTGCCGATTGGGTGGTGCGCCTACCGAGTGCTATTTTTGGTGCTTTGTCGGTGGCGACCATGTATCAATCGACGCGTACTATGAGCGGTAAGTGGGCACTTGGTCTCATTGGGGCATCCGTTCTAGGCACATCTCTCATGTTCTGGACCGTAGCTCATGGCATTATTACGGACATGGTTACTATATACGACAATCATGGTCATGATTTATTCCTATAAGGGGATGGTGGAACAGAAACCATATGCCATGATTGTAGCCTATGTATTTGCCGGGCTAGGTGTACTCACTAAAGGTCCTGTAGCCATTGTGTTGCCTGGTATGATTCTACTTGTTTTTGCAGGTATTAATCGTTCTTGGTCTATGGTGAAAGCCATCTTCGATTGGCGTGGCATTTTAGCTTTTTGTGTAGTTTGTTTGCCGTGGTATGTGTATATGTATAGCGTTCACGGTCAAGATTTTATCAATGGCTTCTTAGGACTTCACAATGTAAACGGTGCCACACAATCTGAGCATCCTGAAGATAATGTTGGTGGTATTATCTGGCTATCTTCCTCGGCGCTTCTATGCCGTGGACGGGGGCCGTTATTTACGGTATTATCGATGGTTTAAAACAACGTCATACAGGTTTTATCTATAATATGACCTGGGGTGTTGGAATTGTGCTATTCTACACCTTGATGGCTACAAAATATCCTTTATATACCTTTGTTAGCTTAGTTCCGTTTAGTGCTATCGGTGCTATGGGCGTTATGAAACTTATTCGCAAAGGCAAATCTAGAGCCTTAAAATGGATTATTATGGGGCCGACGTTGCTGTTGTGGATTGCCTATGTAGCAGGTTCTTTCTTCGCACCATGGGGTTTTTATTGTTTGCTCTATGTCGTGGTTGCTATGGCAATATTGGCTATGTTCTATACATGGTATACGAAAAGAGGATATCGTTTAGTTACAATTATTGTCCTTGGTACGATGGTGATATCTTCTATCGTTGTTATAGAAGGCTTAGAGCCATTTGTTAAACAACGTAGTAATATTGATGTAGTACCAGTAGTGGATTCTTATGATGGCGATGTATATTACTATAACGGCTATAGTACGGCTGTTGTGTATTATACGGGTCATAAGGTTATCAAGATTAATGGTGATGAAAGTCGCTGGGATGATCGAGATAAATTAAAAAAACGCAGTGCTGAATGGTCAAAGAAATATCTTATGGAACAAGTCAATGAAGAGGAATTTAACAAGATTATCGAATCTGGTAAGCCACTTATGTTAATCGTTCCAAAAGGGGAAATTAAGCATTTCCATCAGTCCTCCATTTATCCACATGTATCTGAGTCTAGTGAAGCAGGTACATCTGAAGTTTACGTATTAAATAAAAAGACTCTATTCAAATAATTGTGAAAACTTAATAAACATTAAAAACAGGTAGTATCCAATGGATGCTATCTGCTTTTTTGTTAATTAGCGCCTTACCACTTTTTCGTTAATTAGTTGTTTGCTGTTTTTGGTTAATTAAAATCTTGCGGCTTTATGTTATCTGAACGTTTACTGGTGTTGATCCTCTACATACTATCTATTTATTTGCCTTTTATATTAAAATGCTTATTTAAATGAATAGGATCTTGTTTATATTGACATTTTTCGTACATAAATAATAATACCTACAATATTACTGTGTTTTATTGACATGATTAATACATATTGATATAGTAGGGTATAAATAAGTTTAGAAGACGAGGTGTTCTAAAGCCTGATTTCATCTAAGGTATAGAAAAATGCGGAAATTGACATGAGTCATAAACGCCCCTTGTTGTGAGGTAGAAAGAGGGGACATTATGAAGAAAACTTGGTATCTATTCATTGCTATCGTGCTTTGATATAAGTGGGCTAGCGTATGGTTATCATGAACACAGTAAACCAAAGACCGCCCAAGAATTAAAAACTGTACGCGTAGCGTATTTGCCGATTACTCATGCGCTGCCGGTATTTGCTACGAAGGAATTGGAGACAGCAGATGGTCCTGTCCATGTAGAGCTTGTTAAATATGGTTCCTGGCCGGAACTCATGGATGCGCTCAACACCGGTAAAGTAGATGCTGCAGCCGTTCTCGTTGAGCTCGGCGTAAAGGCTCGTGAACAGGGCATAGATGTGCGCGCGGCGGCATTAGGTCATACGGAAGGCAACATTATCGTTGTAAATAACGACATTAATTCTGTACAGGATTTGAAAGGTAAATCCTTTGCTATCCCTCATAAGCAATCTACACAAAAAAATCTCGTAGACCTCATGCTTGAACGGGCAGGCCTTAGTGAGAAGGACGTACAGATAGTGGAGATGAGCCCTCCTGAAATGCCGTCCGCATTGTCGGTCGGTCAAATCGCTGGGTATAGCGTGGCTGAGCCATTTGGTTCTCTTGCCATAGAAATGGGCGCCGGGAAGGTCTTTGAAGACCCTGATCACTTATGGCATGACAATATCTGTTGCGCCCTCGTGTTCAACGGTCAATTTGTCGATGAACACCACGACTTGGCGAAGGCTTTCACAAAAGCTTATCTCGATGCAGGTACATATTTAGACGAGCATCCGGAGGCGCAAAAGGAGATTTCCTTAAAATACATGAAGTTTAAGGATCCTGTTATTGAACGTTCCCTCAAAGTGATTGGGTTTAAAGATTTAGCCCTTACAGAGGAGCGTTACAATGCGCTCGTGCATCACATGACACATATTGATTTAATCAAAAACGTGCCGAGCTATTCAGAGTTTGTAGATCAAACATTGTTACCATAGGAGGGGGACCATGAAGAAATATACATATGTGCCAGGCTCATTTATCGCAGCGTGGCTAATTTGGGAATTAATCGTTCGCCTTAGCGGATTTAACGAAGCCTTGCTGCCGACGCCATACAAAGTGTTGCTCGGGTTTGGGGAGCTCATCGGAGACGGCGTGTTATTCAAGGATGTTGCAGACAGTTTGGTGCGCTTTTTCATAGGCTATATCATTTCCGTCGTAGCCGGCGTATTCCTGGGACTTATTTTAGGCTGGTATAAAAGGGTATTTGGAACTATATTAATCCCATCGTTCAGGTGATTCGTCCCATTTCACCGGTGGCATGGTTGCCGTTTATCGTACTGTTTTTCGGTATCGGACAGGCGCCGGCTATCGTCATCATCTTTATTGCGGCGTTTTTCCCGGTTCTCTGTTGTCCACGGTGTCCGCGATTCAGAATATCGATCCCGTATACATCAAGGTGGCCCGAAATTTTGGTATCAAGCAGCCGGAACTGTTATTTAAAATCGTATTGCCCGCCGTGTTTCCCGGTATTGCATCAGGACTTCACATCGCGCTCGGAACGGCGTGGATCTTCCTGGTGACAGGGGAAATGGTAGGCTCTCAGACGGGTCTTGGATTCCTCATCATCGATATGCGGAACAATTTGCGTAACGATCTTCTGATGGTGGCGATTTTGACGATTGGCTTTGTAGGACTTTTGCTCGATTGGGGCGTGTCCCTCATCGAAAAATGGATTTATAGACGTTGGGGCATTGAAAAATAGGAGGTGGACGCATGGGTTACATTTCGGTGCGCAATGCACACAAGGAATTTATGAAAGATGGAGAACCGCTCACCATCCTTGAAAATATTAATCTGGATATTGAACGAGGTGAATTTATTTGTCTTCTTAGGTCCTTCTGGGTCAGGTAAAAGTACGCTTTTAAATGCTATGGCAGGCTTTGAGCTCGTTACTTCGGGTTCTATTACCATCGACGGCGCGGAGGTGAAAGCACCTCAACTGCGGTATGTAACGGTCTTTCAAAATTACGGACTGTTGCCGTGGCGAACGGTGGAAAGCAATATTGAACTGGGTCTTGAAAGCAAGAATGTACCTAAGGAAGAGCGACCTGCTATCATCGACAAATGCGTGAAAATGGTGGGGCTCGACCATGCGCGCAATCGCTATCCGGCGGAGTTGTCCGGTGGGATGCAGCAACGTGTATCCATTGCGCGGGCGTTGGCGGTCGATCCGGACATTATCTTCATGGATGAACCGCTAGGGGCCCTCGATGCGTTGACACGCATCAATTTACAGGACGAAATCTCCCGTATCTGCCGTGAAGAGGGTAAAACGGTCGTATTCGTTACGCATGACATCGAAGAGGCGGTAGTTCTTGCAGACCGTGTTGTAGTGCTTGCCGCTAATCCGGGACGGGTGCAAACCATTATCCCTGTCAATCTCATCGATAGGACGGACAGGACCTCGGCGTCCTTCGTCAATATTCGAAACCACATATTTGAACAATTCCAACTCGCCAAAGAAGACAAAATCGAGTTTTATATATAAATGTGATGTTGCATGTAGATATATTTGAGTATTAATTTTGCATCAAACTTTCAGAAATAGGTGCTATTATAAATATAGTAACAGCAACATTTTATGTAGTGCGTGATTATCGGATATAGTATCACATATCATGATTGGGCATCGTAATATATGGATTGTATTACTATAGGTTTTAGTGTATAAATACAGTATATAAAAGCTTGGTAATCATGATATACAGCATTATTAATTATATAGTTCGGTAGTATAAATTGGGAGGAGAGCCTATGTCCTTATTTGCATCAGAGGAAGAAAAAACGCTGTCTTTTGATGAATATATAGCCTCGTTTGATACGAATCAGATTGCAAAAGTACAGCAGTTTGTAGATTGGCTCGGTCAATATAGGGGCGAGCTTGTTCACAATCCGTGGGGTGAGGTGAACCCTCCGACCTCGAAATTGTTCGGTCTGGCTTTGATGCGGCTCAGGTGCGTCGTAATAATTTGACGGCGTATTTGTTGCCGCGGTTGGGACGGCTCCAAAATCTTTGTAGTGGCGGAGGCTGTTGGATATCAAGGTGGGCGCTTTTCGGGCATTGCCATTACCTGTGAGCGTATGTTGTTGGATAGGCATAAAACGATTCGGGCCCATCAGATAACGCCTGTTACATTACAAAGAACCAGCTCCCCTGTGAGTCCTATGCTGAAACGGACTCAACAGGAACAAGGGTTTAACGAACCTACGGATACGGTAGTATGGAGTGCCATCATTGAACAAGGTATCGATCCGTACGATGCACTGTTGTGGAATATATTCCCCTTTCATCCTCATAAGGCGGGAGAACCGCTCACTAACCGGACGCCGACTGAGTCGGAGCAACAGTTGGGTTGGGAATATACGAAAAAACTGTTGGCATTGCACACCGAATTAGGAGGACCGAAACCTCTTGTGCTCGCGTCGGTCAAAAATCGGCGGACACGATGGGGCGATTCGGTCTTTCAGCCATCGGTCTTAGACATCCGGCTAACGGTGGGGCTAATTTGGAGTATCGCGAAGGTTTTATAAGCTTACAGCCAACGTACAAGTGGTGAGGCGTTGAGGAACATCGCCATTGACAAACGGTTGGCATCTATTATGAAAGTATCGCCTACGAGCAGCGCTTTCACTACTCGAATTCTCGTTGCATTGCTGGTGAGTGCATATTGAAGGGTTTTATAAAAGTATGCCAGATGATAAATAATGAAATGCTTTGGGGCGGTTCAGTTTGAGCCGCCCTTTTAAGTAGTAGTAAAATTTTATGTTACTTTTGATGAATCAAGCGTAGAACTCTTTTGTTTATGTTGTTTTTATGTTATAATGAGCACAACGTATGAAAGTGAGGCTTTCATCAAAATCGATCGGACTATATTGCACTGCGTATCGGATTGAGATAAAAACAGAAGTCTCTTGTCAGTTGAAGCATCTGATAGTGCAATATACTCATTTGCTACGGCAAATGGCACACGACACTAGGAACGGCAAAAATTTGATAGCGCATTTTTGCGCCTATTTGACGAGACGCTAGTATTTTAGCGCCTTTTTCTTTGTGTGACATGGCCTCCGTGGCATAGATTAATTCAAGTGATAGGTGAGAAAAGAAACTATGTTAAATAAATTAATGAACAAAATTTTAGGAGGAACTGTGAATACAACAGATAATCAGGTTACTGCACAAGTGAAAGCAGAACCAACAGTAGCAAAAACCTGCTACTCTTACAGCTGCGGCTGAAGGCGAGCAATAAACAGACTCGCCGCCGTACAAATACACGCCGCCCTGCTGGCGAGGGTCGTACTCGCCAACATACAGCTGGTGAAGGTGAAGGTGCAACACGCCAACGCCGTTCTACAAATACTCGCACAAGTGCGAATGGTGGCCGTACTAATACGACTCGCCGTACAAATACACGTCGCAATGCTGAACAAGGTGAAGGTCAAGAACGTAAAACTCCCAAACTCGTGCACCGCGTGGTGAAAATACGCGCAATACGCGTACTAACAATGGTCGCAATAGTCAAAACCGTAACAACAACCGTCCAAATAACCGCTCCACAAACCGCAACAATCAAGAGGCTCCTGTGGAATTAGTAGGTCGTACACCAAATGGCGCCAATAAGGGAAAATTCCAAATTATCCCTCTTGGCGGCCTTGGTGAAATTGGTAAAAACATGACCATCTTCCAATATGAGGACGAAATCATCGTTCTCGATTCTGGTCTTGCGTTCCCTAGCGAAGATATGCTTGGCGTAGATATCGTTATTCCTGACATGAGCTATATCATCGAGAATAAGGACCGCGTGAAAGCTGTCGTAATTACCCATGGTCATGAGGACCATATTGGCTCCTTGGCATACCTTATGAAAGAAATTAGTTGCCCAGTATACGCAACAAATCTCGTTTGTGGATTAATCGAAGGCAAGTTTAAAGAACATAAGGTATCTCCAAAATGTCTTCCGTACTATTGCAGCCGGCGATGAAGTACAAATTGGTCAAGTTACTGTTGGCTTTATCCAAACAAATCACTCCATTCCTGACTCCTGCGCTGTATACTTTAATACACCAATCGGGACGGTACTTCACACAGGGGACTTTAAAATTGACCAAACCCCAGTTGATGGCCGTTTGATGGATATGCACAAATTTGCTGAGCTCGGCAATAAAGGTGTATTGGCGTTGATGTCCGACTCTACAAACGTTGAAAAACCAGGTACTACCGGCTCTGAAAGTTCCGTAGGCCCTGCGATTAAACAAGCTGTAGGCGAAGCAAAAGGTCGCGTTGTTATTGGCTACATTCGCATCCAACGTATCCCGTATCCAACAAGCTATTGATGCGGCAGTTATGTATAACCGTAAGGTTGTCGTTATGGGGCGCAGTATGGTAAATGTTACAGAAATCGCTCAAGAACGCGGTTACTTGAACATTCCACCAAATACAATTATCGACGTAGATGTAATGCACAACTACACTGATGATCAAATCATGATCTTAACAACAGGTTCTCAAGGTGAACCGATGGCAGGCTTGTCCCGTATGGCTACAAGCAACCACCGTACTGTAGAGTTGGCGCCGAATGATACTGTTATCATCTCTGCCACACCAATTCCAGGCAACGAAGGTGCTGTAGGTAGAACTATCGATAACTTGCTCCGATTAGGTTGTCACGTAGTATACGGTAAAGATCGTGGTATCCACGTATCTGGTCATGCGAGCCAAGAAGAGCTTAAAACTATGCTTAACCTTGTTCGCCCAGAATACTTCATCCCAGTTCATGGTGAGTACCGCATGTTGCGCCGCCATGGTGAACTCGGCGTGGCTATGGGCGTAGATCCTAAGAAAGTTCTTATCGGCGATAATGGTCAAATCTTTGAGTTCGATAAAGATGGTGGTCGTAAAGGCGGTCGTGTACAAGCTGGTGCTATCTTCGTTGATGGCCTTGGCGTTGGTGATGTAGGTAATATCGTTATCCGCGACCGTCAACAATTGGCACAAGAAGGCATGGTTATCGTTGTAATGGCGATGGATAAAGCTTCTGGTACAATCGTAGCTGGTCCAGACCTCGTATCTCGTGGCTTCGTATACGTACGCGACGCAGAAGAACTTATGATTGCTGCAGAGCGCCGTGTAGAACAAGTTCTTGAAGATTGTGAAATGCAACGTATTAAAGATTGGACAACTATTAAGCAAAACGTACGCGACGCATTGGGTAAATTCTTCTACGATAAAACCCGCCGCCGTCCTATGATCTTGCCGATTATTCAAGACGTATAATCACATATAATATACAAAAGTACCGCACCTCATGGTGTGGTACTTTTCATTTTAAAAGAGCAATAAAAACTACTATTAATAGCACTGCTATCGTATTTCTACTATATGGGGTATTTGAAGTTACCCTTTTTAAACTGTTATAATTAAAAGATACCAATTAATATCTATCTTCTATTAGTTAGAATGGTGATTTATGAATACAAACAAATACAAGAGCGATGGTGGAAACTGCCTTTGTATCGACCATCGTCGCTATGTTGACTATAATTGGGGCAGTCATGCCGTTTTCAGCTTTTTCTAGCAACTATGGTAGCTCCAGCAGGTATTTCTATCATTGGTATCCGTTGGGGTAGTAGATATAGCTGTACTTCCTCGGTAGTAGCCTTTATGTTAGTAACACTCTTTCTTGGTCCATTAATTGCTATGTCTACAGTCCTAGTATATTCATTGCCGAGTATATTTTTGGGTGAAGCTTTTAGAGCAAACTGGTCTTTTAGAAAGTTAATATTAGTGCCTGCTGCTGTATTGTTTTTGGTATTCCTATTCAGTGGTTGCATAAGCTAGTTTGCATCTGTAGATTTTATTAGCCTTAGGACAAAATGTAAATAATGAGTTAAAAGAAGCTATGATTGAGTCTATACGACAACAATCAGTACCGCAAGAACAGATTGATACGATGATTCAGCAACTTAATTATTCATTTGCTCAGGCAGAACGTATGATGTTATCATTGTGGTTCTGTGCATGCTCTATCATAACGTATATTCATGGCTAAATTAGTATCTTATATTGGTCGTCGGACTAATACAGTTCATAGAGAATTACCTACCTCCTATGGCTACTTGGCGTATGCCGATTTGGGGTGCTGGAGTTCTAGCCATAGGGATTATTATTGTTTATGGCTTATCCTATATTGGATATGATAATAGTTTACTTAAAGACATTCGGAATGAATATTGCTTTTGCAGGTTCTTTCATTTGCTTAGTTAATGGTATTACCTGTTTAATGGCAGTTATGAAAACCTATGAGTAAAGTGGATTGCTCAATTTATAATTCTTTTCTTCTTATATATAATGAGTCCGTATGGTCTTGTTTTCTATGGTATTTTTGATATGTTTTTAGATATGCGAGCGCGTTTCCAAAAACGTAGCTTGTAAGAGAAAGGAGGCCGTTATGAAATCCTTTCAACGGAAATGGGAAGGTTTAGAAATTACCATTATCACCGTTATCGTATTATTGTTATTATTGTTGGCCTATTTAAACTGGGCTGTTGCAGTTTTAGCACTAATTATCGTAGTAGCGGCATATTTGGTTAACTACAACACCATTCATAACCGGCGTCGTTTAGCAAGGGAACAGTTTGGGGCGATGATGAAAAACGTCACACAAGCTTCGAACTTTGCTTTACAAAACTTGCCAATGGGGCATTGCTCTTGTTAATAAACAAGGTACTCTCGTATGGAATAATAGTGTCTTTGCAGACTGGGTTAAGGTAGACTGGAATAAGCTCCAAAAAATGTCTGCCCTGATACCTGGCTTCCGTATTGATAAAATCTGGGGCAAATCTGGATATATGACGGAAAAATATGAAAATCGATATTCCAAATTATTTACAAATTTATTGATCCTCGGTGATACCGACCAGATATTCATAGTGAAGATGAACTGGCAGAACATGCAGTAATGGCACTTTACTTTAAGAACATTACAGACTTAGAAAAGGCCCGTATTAAAGCCGAAGAAAATCAGCCTGTGTGGGGCATGATTCAAATCGATAATCTCGAAGAATTGACAAAAGGTCTTAGTGACCGCGAGTATACTAGTGTTTGGGCAGATATTAACAACATTATTATGGATGAAATTGACCGTTATGAAGGCTTTATTCGTAACTTCCAAGATGATATGTATACCTTTGCCTATTTCTCGTGGTGCGCTTCATGAAATGGAGGAAGATGGTTTTAAAGTGCTCGAACGAATCCGTAAAGTACCATCTCCACGTCAAGTTCCATCTACGATTTCTATTGGTATTAGTGAAAATGTAGGTTCTGTGAAAGATGTGTCTAGTCGTGCTCGCGCTGCCTTAGATATTGCCTTAGGTCGCGGTGGTGACCAAGTGTGTATTATGGATGGTGAAAGCAACGCTTCTTCGGCGGTAATACGGCTGGTGTTGAGAAGAATACGCGCACGTGTTCGTGCTCGTGTTGTATCTCAAGCAATACATGAGCTTATGATTGATTCTGATAAGATTCTTATCATGGGGCATCAACGTGAAGACTATGATGCATTAGGTGGCATCATCGGTGTCACCTCTATTGCTCGAGCACTTGGTAAAGACGTGCGCATTGCACTTTCAAAAGAAACTAGTGCCATCGATAAAATGGTGAATGTTCTTAATGAGTCAGAGTTCTGGAAAGAGAATATTATTACTGCAGAAGCTGCAAGAGTATGGGTAGATGCGAATACGCTCACTATCGTGTGTGATACGCATCGTCAAGAAATGGTAGCAGCTCCAGAGGCGCTTGAAATTTCTGAACGACGCATCGTTATCGACCATCATCGCCGCGCAGCGGACTTTGTAGAAAATCCATTGCTTACGTACTTGGAACCAACTGCATCGTCCACATCTGAGCTCGTTACAGAGCTCGTACAATATGCAGGCGGTGGTGTGAAGCTTTCAAAAGCAGAAGCTACAGGCATTTATGCAGGCATCGTTCTCGATACGAAGAACTTTGTGCAACAAACTGGGGCCCGTACCTTTGAAGCGGCTGCATTTCTTGCGCCGTGCAGGGAGCGGATATCGAAAAGGTTAAACAATTGTTTATTGAAACCTTCGATTCTGTCCAATTGCGTGCTAAAATGGTATTTGAAGCTAGTCGAACTGAAGGGATTGCTATTTCCGTAGCACCTGAAGGTTTGAAAGATATGATGGCATTAGCTGCACAAAGTGCGGACATGCTCATCAGTAATGAAGATATTGAAGCAGCCTTTTGTACTGTATTCCCTGAATGACGGCGGTATCGGCGTTAGCGCTCGATCCAAAGGCAAGGTGAAATGTACAAG
>SCPN01000880.1_pt1 | contig 26690 bp, 22 predicted proteins | sample 6106831 | NCBI WGS metagenome assembly SCPN01 (sample SAMN10720447, study PRJNA508395) | human gut metagenome | isolation source: Participant 1, 0 month
GTGCTGCCATGTGTGTAAATGACGTAGCATGTGCAGGTGGCGAACCTTTATTCTTCCTTGATTATATTGCATGTGGTAAGAATTATCCTGAGAAGATCGCAACCATCGTTGCAGGTGTTGCAGAAGGCTGTAAGCAGGCAGGCGCAGCGCTGATCGGTGGTGAGACAGCAGAACATCCTGGTCTTATGCCGGAAGATGAATATGACGTAGCAGGCTTCACTGTTGGCGTTGTAGATGAGAAGGATATGATCACCGGTGCTGACTTAAAGGCAGGCGACACTCTGATCGGTATTGCTTCCAGCGGTGTACACAGCAATGGCTTCTCACTGGTCAGAAAGGTATTTGAGATGACCAAGGAAAGCCTGAATACATATTATGATGAATTGGGTGCTACTCTGGGTGAGACACTTCTTGCACCTACTGTTATCTATGTAAAGGCACTGAAAAGCATCAAGGATGCTGGCGTCCGTGTTAAGGCATGCAGCCACATCACAGGCGGCGGCTTCTATGAGAATGTACCAAGAATGCTTCCGGAAGGCGTACATGCAGTAATTAAGAAGGACAGCTATCAGGTTCCTCCTATCTTTGGTTTAATGCAGAAGAAGGGCAACATTGATGAGCATATGATGTACAATACTTTTAACATGGGTCTTGGTATGGTTCTGGCAGTTGATCCTGCTGATGTAGACAAGACAATGGCTGCAATCAAGGCAGCAGGCGAGACTCCTTATGTAATTGGTGAGACCAAGGCAGGAGAAAAAGGAGTAACATTATGCTAAGAGTCTGTGTATGCGTATCAGGCGGTGGAACGAATCTGCAGGCAATTATGGATGCCATTGATTCAGGTAAGATCACCAATGCAGAGATTGTACGTGTTATCAGTAATAATAAGACAGCATATGCATTAGAGAGGGCTAAGAACCATGGGATTGATGCAGTTGCTGTATCTCCAAAAGATTATGAGACAAGAGAGCTTTTTAACCAGGCTCTCCTAGATACGATAAATGAAGTACAGCCGGATCTTATTGTACTGGCTGGCTTCCTGGTAGTGATTCCCAAGGAAATGATCGCACAGTATCGTAACCGCATTATTAATATTCACCCCTCTTTGATTCCATCCTTCTGCGGTACAGGATATTATGGATTGAAGGTGCATGAAGCAGCGCTGGAGCGTGGTGTGAAAGTAACCGGTGCTACCGTGCATTTCGTGGATGAGGGAACCGATACAGGTCCGATCATTCTGCAAAAGGCAGTATATGTAGAACCGGGAGATACTCCCAAGGTATTGCAGCAGAGAGTCATGGAACAGGCAGAGTGGCAGATACTGCCACAGGCAATCGACATGATCGCCAATGGCAGGCTATAGATGATTGCAGGTTATTGAAAGGTATGGGGATTATAATGAAAGTATTGATCGTAGGAAGTGGCGGAAGAGAACACGCAATTGCAACAAGCGTAGCAAAAAGTCCGAAAGTAGATAAAATATATTGTGCACCCGGTAATGCCGGTATCGGTCAGATTGCAGAGTGCGTGCCTATCGGTGCTATGGAATTTGAAAAGATAGTGGCTTCTTGCCAAAGAAAATGCTATTGATCTGACTATCGTAGGAATGGATGATCCACTGGTTGGCGGTCTGGTAGATGCATTGAAGCAGAAGGACTGCGCATTTGGACCTCGTAAGAATGCAGCAATTTTGAAGGTTCTAATTTTCCAAAGACCTGATGAAGAAATACAATATTCCTACTGCAGCATATGAGACATTTGACAATGCACAGGAAGCACTGAATTATCTGGAAACAGCAGATTTTCCATTGTATTAAAAGCAGACGGACTTGTCTTGGTAAGGGGCGTATTGATCTGCAATACACTGGAAGAGGCAAAAGAGGGCGTTAAGTCCATTATGCTGGATAAGCAGTTCGGTACAGCCGGTAATCGTATGGTCATCGAAGAATTCATGACAGGACGTGAGGTATCTGTATTATCCTATGTAGATGGTAAGACAATCAGACCATGACCTCTGCCCAGGATCACAAGCGCAAAGGACGGAGATCAGGGACTCAATACAGGCGGTATGGGTACTTTCTCACCGAGTCCTTTCTATACAGCAGAGGTAGATGAATTCTGTAAGAAGTATATTTATCAGGCAACTGTAGATGCAATGGCAGCAGAAGGCAGAGAGTTCAAGGGCATTATCTTCTTTGGACTGATGCTGACACCTAAGCCAAGAGTATTGGAATACAACGCAAGATTTGTGATCCTGAAGCACAGGTAGTATTGTCCTCGTATGAAGAATGACATCATCGAAGTGATGGAAGCCTGCATTGACGGCACACTGGATCAGGTTGATCTGCAGTTTGAAGATAATGCGGCAGTATGCGTTGTGCTGGCATCAGATGGTTATCCTGTTAAGTATGAGAAGGGTCTGGAGATCAGAGGACTTGAGAACTTTGAGGGCAAGGAAGGTTATTACTGCTTCCATGCAGGTACGAAGCTTGTCGATGGTAAATTTGTGACCAATGGAGGCAGAGTTCTTGGCATCACAGCCAAAGGTGCAACTTTGAAGGAAGCCAGAGCAAATGCCTATGCGGCGACAGAATGGGTAGATTTTGACAATAAATATATGCGTCATGATATTGGTAAGGCAATTGATGAAGCATAGAACAGAAGTTAAGGGAAGTGAGAGAACAGATGAAGTTATTGAGACATAAAGAACATAGAGGCAGCAGAGGCTTCATTCGTGTATTGGCAGCTATGATGTTTTGTTTGGTTTTAAGCATCGCTACAGTATGTTATGCAGATGAAGTATCAGCAACAGTAACAGTTGCCAGTGCAAAGATCCGTGCATCAGCCGATCCAAGCAGCCAGCAGCTGGGAAGTGCCAAGCAGGGTGGTACAGTGTCCATTATCGGACAGACAACGGGAACGGACGGTAAGACTTGGTATCAGGTATTTGTAGATGCGAATACCAAGGGGTTCATCAGAGCAGATTTGGTGAATGTAACAGGAACAGGAACCATCGGTTCTGTTTCATCTGATGCATCAGCATCTGCAAGTACAGCAACAACTACTACAACCGATACGCAGGTCAGCTCAACGGATAAGAAATCAGGTACAGTACAGACCAATAATGTACGTATCAGAAAAGGTGCGTCTACCACAGCTGACGTGGTAGCTACAGCCAACAGAGGCATGGTAGTAACAGTAACAGGTGAAGCAGCAGGCGATGACGGCAAGACCTGGTATCAGATTTCCTTTACTTATAACAGTAAGGAAATCACTGGATTTATTCGTTCAGACCTGGTGACTTTTGATACATTACCGGCAGATACGGCACAGACAACCATCAATGGAACCAGTGAAACAACAGAAGAACCTGCAACAGAGGCGACCACAGAAGAAGTGACAGAATCTGCGACAGAGGAACAGCCACAGGAGCAGGAAAGCAGCAGCTCTTCTAATGATACACAGAACATGATACTGATGAATGTGGAGGATGTTCCCTACATTATGCCTGAGTTCAATCCCATCATTCTGAAGTGGGAAGATCAGGATATCAATGCATACAAGAATGGTGACTTCTACCTTTTCTATGCACAGAAGCAGAATGGAGAAGAAGGCTGGTACGTATTTGACTCTGTGAATAATGTATATGAACGCTATGTATACAGTACAGCAGGAGCAACAGTTCCAGAGACAAGTGCTATGTCAGGTAATATGTTACCGGTTATTATTCTTGCTGTTATCATTGTAATTCTGTTGATCGCAATTATTCTGATGTTCATGAAGCTGAGAGAATACACTGGCGAGTATGAAGAATACGAAGACGATGAGGAAGATGACGAGTACGGTGACGAGGAAGAGGCTGAAGAAGAGGAAGAAGAACTTGTAGAAGAACCTGTCAGACGTCCCATGCAGCAGCCAAGAAGACAACCGGCGCAGCAGCCGCGTCCACAGCAACAGCAGCCTGTGAGAAATCAGGAGCCGAGAGAAGAAGGACAGTCGGCAAGACGTCCTCAGCAGCCGGTGAGACGTCCACAGGGTGAAGAGCAGAGAACACAGCAGCAGCCACCAAGACGTCAGGAAGGACAGCCGGCAAGACGTCCTCAACAGCAGGGACAGCCGGTAAGACGCCAGGAAGGTGAACAGCCAGTAAGACGTCAGGCACAGCAGGCTGAGTCAGCAAGACCGGCAGGCAGACAGTCACAGGGTAATCCAAACCGCAGACCTGCCCAGCCAAGACCTGAGAACCAGCCACAGAGAAATGTACAGCAGGGCAGAAAAGCCAAGAATTTCCTGGATTCAGAAGATGATGATATGGAGTTCATTGACATATAATAAATATTCAAAGACAGTGGGAGAGCTTTACCTGAAAAGGTAAAGCTCTTTTATATTTTTTTTACTTGTATACAGTATTTCATTGTGCTAGAATTGTTATAACAGTAGTATGTATAGGCGCTATAAGGCAGTCTATACACAAATTTGCAGATACTGGAAAGGCATGGATGTTAATATGTATATAGAAATTGATTTTAACAGTGATGAGGCTTTGTATCTACAGCTTAGAAATCAGATTATTATCGGAATCGCCACATCTCAGTATCAGGAGGGAGACACGCTCCCATCCGTGAGACAGCTTGCAGATACCATTGGAATTAATATGCATACAGTAAATAAAGCATATTCTGTATTGAAGCAGGAGGGCTTTGTGAAAGTAGACCGCCGTAAGGGCGCTGTCATTTCCGTGGATATTGATAAACTGCAGGCAATTGAGGAACTGAAGAAGGATTTGCAGGTGGTTCTTGCCAAGAGCAGATGTAAGAAGGTATCTAAGCAGGAAGTACATGCACTGATTGATGAGATTTATCAAAATTATGAAGACAATGGAGGCATAGAGTAATGCAGCAATTTACAGATAAAGCCAAGACAGCTTTACAGTTGGCTGCGAAGGCTGCGAAGGATTTACATCAAAGCTATATCGGCAGCGAGCATTTGTTAGTGGGCCTTGTCCGTGAGAAGACGGGTGTGGCAGCTAAAGTACTTCAGGATAATGGAGTAGATGAAATCCAGCTGATCAGCATGATTAAAGATCTGATCGCACCGGAGAGTAATCTGGCTGTGTTGGAGAGGGATGGATATTCACCAAGAGCAGCCCGTATCCTGGAAGACAGTCACAGGCAGGCACAAAGATACGGTAATCAGATGACGGGAACAGAACATATTCTTCTGGCTTTGTTAAGAGAAGGAGAGAATGTAGGACTGCGTCTGCTGAATACGGTAGGAATTAATATACAGAAGTTATATATGGATACTCTGATTGCTATGGGAGAGGATATTTCCCAGCATAAGGAGGATCTGAGAAAACGCAATGCCAAGAAAGCAGGCGGCGCAACTTCAACACTGAATCAGTACAGCCGCGATCTTACCGCATTGGCAAGAGAAGGTAAGCTGGACCCTGTTATTGGAAGAGATACAGAGATCATGCGAGTTGTGCAGATCTTATCCAGAAGAACCAAGAATAATCCCTGCCTGATAGGTGAACCGGGTGTAGGTAAGACTGCAATCGCAGAAGGACTGGCACTCAGAATTGTGAATGGTGAAGTGCCGGATACCGTAAAGAATAAGCGTGTTGTGACTTTGGATCTGTCAGGAATGGTAGCCGGTTCCAAGTATCGTGGAGAATTTGAAGAGAGAATTAAGAAGGTTATCAAAGAAGTAATAGAAGCAGGTAATATTTATCTTTTCCTGGATGAATTGCATACTCTGATCGGCGCCGGTGGTGCAGAAGGAGCAATTGATGCTTCCAATATTTTGAAACCATCTTTATCAAGAGGCGAGATACAGCTGATCGGAGCTACCACAATTTCAGAATATCGTAAATATATCGAGAAGGATGCGGCACTGGAGCGTAGATTCCAGCAGGTTATGGTCGAGGAGCCTTCCCAGGAGGAAGCAATCCGTATCCTCTCAGGTATTGCATATAAATATGAAGAACATCATAAGGTGACTATTTCACCAGAGGCAATTGAAGCTGCAGTAAAGCTTTCAGACAGATATATCAATGACAGGAATCTGCCTGACAAGGCAATTGACCTGATTGATGAGGCATCCGCAGCTCTTCGTTTGAAAAATATGAATATTCCTGAGAATATTAAGGAAATGCAGGATGCAATCAGAAAGTACGATCTTGAGATTGAGGATGCAATTAAGAATGAAGCCTATACAGAGGCTGCTGAACATCGCAGGAATCAGCAGGAACTGATGAAAAAGTATGATAAAGCAGTAAGCCGTTATGAAAAGGCACAGGCACAGAAGAATCTGGTAGTAACAGAGAACGATATTGCAGAGGTAGTGTCCAACTGGACGAAGATTCCGGTGCAGAAGCTGGCTCAGAAAGAGAGCGAGAGACTGTTAAAGCTGGAAAGCATACTGCATAAGCGTGTGGTAGGACAGGAAGAAGCAGTCAGTGCCGTAGCAAGAGCCATGAAGCGAGGCAGAGTTGGATTACAGGACCCGAACAGACCGATAGGTTCTTTCCTTTTCCTGGGACCGACTGGTGTGGGTAAGACAGAACTATCCAAAGCGCTGGCAGAAGCCATGTTTGGTTCTGAGAATGCGCTGATCAGAGTTGATATGTCAGAATATATGGAGTCTCATTCGGTATCCAAGATGATAGGCTCACCGCCAGGATATGTGGGATTTGAAGAGGGTGGACAGCTCAGTGAGAAAGTACGCCGTAACCCATATTCGGTTGTTCTTTTTGATGAGATTGAGAAGGCACACCCTGATGTGTTCAATGTCCTTTTACAGGTATTGGATGATGGGCATATCACAGATTCCAAGGGACGTAAGGTAAGCTTTAAGAATACGGTGCTCATTATGACTTCCAACGCAGGTGCACAGAGAATTATTGAACCTAAGAATCTGGGATTTGCGACCAAGACAGATGAGAAGGCTGATTATAATAAGATGAAAGCCAATGTCATGGAGGAAGTAAAGCGTCTGTTCAAACCCGAATTCATCAACCGAATTGATGAAATTATGGTATTCCATCCATTGACAGAGAAGGATATGAAACAGATTATTACACTTCTGTCCAAGAATCTGTGTGATCGTTGTAAGACACAGATGGATATAGACCTGACATTCACCAGTACATTAAAGGATTATCTGGTAAAGAAGTATTCAGACCTCAAGATGGGAGCCAGACCTTTGAAGCGTGCAATCCAGAATGTAGTAGAAGATGAGCTGGCTACAGCGATTCTGGAGGGCAGAGTGAAACGCGGTGATGTGGTTCACGCAGGTATCAAGAATGATAAAATTACTTTTACAGTTAAGGAATCAAAATAGCTCGATGAATTTCAAAAAACTTGTAAAATTCTTGTGGAAAAACTGCAAATTTTATTATATACTGTAACAAAAAACCAAAGTATTTTTTTAGGAGGACGAAAGAAATGGCAGTAGTGGAAGAATTACTACGCTCCGAAAGCAACGGAAATATCAGTTTTGGTAATCATATGCTGAAACAGAAAGCGAAGCTTGAAGATTTTGAGCATGCAGGGGATATTTATAAAGTAAAGACATATGATGCAATGACCAAGCTGGAGAAGAATGGAATGTTTCTATATGAATCAGTTCCTGGTACATCCGTATTTGATTTTGCTGAAAATAGCACAGGAATTGCATTTACAGTAGAAGGAGAAGAGGATGCGCAGATAACAATCGGCCTGGAAGATGACTCCGAATATGAAGTATTTATTGATGATGCCAGTGTAGGCACCATGAAGACTAATCTGGCTGGAAAGATCAATGTCAGCGTAGAATTAGCCGGTATTGGTAAGGCGCAGGTAAAGCTGTTAAAGCGCGGATAAATAAGAATTAATAGCCTTCTCGTATGAGGAGGCTTTTTAAAGTTTAAAAGGAGGTATATATGGCAAAAGCCAGGACGGCAACAGTGTTTTTCTGCCAGAACTGCGGGTACGAATCTGCCAAGTGGATGGGGCAGTGTCCTGCATGTAAGCAGTGGAATACACTGGTTGAGGAGAAGGTAAGTGTTACGGGAAGCGGTATGGGGGGAAGTGCGAAGATCACCCCGGCAAAGGATAGACCCAAACCTGTAGCAATCAGTACCATAGATATGAAAGAGGAAGACAGGGTGTCTACAGGACTTGCAGAGCTGGATCGTGTACTGGGAGGCGGCATTATGGCTGGCTCGCTGACTCTGGTGGGCGGCGACCCCGGAATCGGCAAATCTACACTGTTATTGCAGGTATGCAGAAATCTTGTGAATGCGGGACATAAGGTACTCTATATATCCGGTGAGGAATCTCTCAAACAGATCAAGCTTAGAGCAAATCGAATCGGTGAATTTAAAGATACGATGCTTCTGTTGTGTGAGACTAATCTGGAGCTGGTTGAAGATGCCATAAAACAGGCTCAACCGGAAGTAGTAATCATAGATTCCATTCAGACGATGTATCAGGAGTCTGTATCCTCAGCACCGGGCAGTGTTTCTCAGGTCAGAGAAGCAACGAATATCTTTTTACAGCTGGCAAAAGGCATGGGAATCTCCATTTTTATCGTGGGTCATGTAACAAAAGAAGGAACTGTGGCAGGACCACGAGTGCTGGAGCACATGGTAGATACTGTGCTGTATTTTGAGGGTGACAGACATGCTTCCTATCGAATACTGCGAGGCGTAAAGAACAGGTTCGGTTCTACCAATGAAATCGGAGTTTTTGAAATGCGCAAGGATGGACTTGCAGAAGTGGCGAATCCTTCCGAATTCATGTTAAATGGTAAACCGGAAGGCGCCAGTGGTTCTGTAGTAGTGTGCTCCGTAGAGGGAACAAGACCTATTCTGATCGAGATTCAGGCACTGGTGTGCAGAACGAATTTCGGGATTCCAAGACGTCAGACGACAGGAACGGATTTTAACAGGGTGAACCTGCTTATGGCTGTTCTTGAGAAAAGACTGGGAATACAGATCGGTGACTGTGATGCCTATGTGAATATCGCCGGTGGAATGAAGATCAATGAACCGGCAATAGATCTTGGAATTATTATGGCGATTGTATCCAGTTACAAGAATCGCCCGATTGATGAGAAAACAATTGTATTTGGTGAGGTCGGATTAAGCGGTGAAGTCAGGGCTGTCAGTCAGGCACAGCAGCGAGTCCAGGAAGCCAGAAAGCTTGGCTATGAGACAGTAATCATGCCAAAAGTCAGCGCAGAAGGACTGGAAAATATAAAAGGAATCAAAATAATCGGCGTATCCGGCATTGGAGAGGCGATTGACATTATATAATGAAGGAGATTAAGAATCAAAATGGAAAAAATACAGCAAAATTCAGAAATTCAGAACTTAATGAAATTCCTTGATAAAAGTGTAACAAACTATCATGCAGTACAGGAAGTGTGCACACAATTAGACGAACAGGGATTTGTACAATTAAGTGAAAAAGAACTGTGGAGATTAGAAGAGGGTGGGGCATATTATGTGACCAGAAATGACTCATCTGTAATGGCATTTCGAGTGCCTGACTGCACAGTTGAGGAGATTAAGGGTTTTCATATCTATGCAGCACATTCTGATTCTCCGGCTTTTAAGGTTAAGGAACACCCGGAAATGGAGAAAGAAGGGTGCTATGTCAGCATCAACACAGAGAAGTATGGTGGAATGATCCTGAATACCTGGCTGGACAGACCACTTACAATTGCAGGAAGAGTATGTGCGGAAGAGGACGGAGAGATTATAACCTATCCTGTGAAACTGAAGGATAATGCGTGTATGATTCCTAATCTGGCAATCCACATGAATCGTGAGATGAACAATGGTGTGGCATTGAATCCACAGGTTGACATGCTTCCGCTTATCACCATGACAGAGGAAGGACAGGAGAAGTTCTCTCTCAATAAGGCTTTGGCAGAGGCGTTGTCCAGACAGAATGGTGTAACCTACAAAGCAGAAGATATTCTATCTGGAGATCTGTATGTAGTCAACTGTGAAAAGGCAGTACTGGCAGGAGCAGAGGATGAATTTCATGACAGGCAGATATGATGACCTGGGATGTGTGTAAGGCGCTGCGCTTCAGACAAAGCCTGGTAATTATATAGATATATTGGCAGTATTTGACAATGAAGAGGTGGGCAGCCTGACCAGACAAGGGGCTGATTCTACGTTCCTACCAGACACATTGCACAATATTTCAGACGGATTGAAGGTCAGTAATGCAGTGATGCGAACCTGGATCGCTGACAGTTTTCTACTGAGTGCAGACAATGCACATGCCTGCCATCCCAATCAGTCAGGTAAGGCAGATCCTACCAACAGACCTTATCTCAATCATGGAATTGTATTGAAGTTCCATGGCAGTCAGAAGTACTCCACAGACGCATATTCTGCGGCTTTTGTAAAGAAATTGTGCAAAGAATGTGAAGTACCGGTGCAGGCCTATGCGAACCGTTCTGATATAGCTGGTGGATCTACACTGGGTAATCTCGCTATGGCACAGGTATCCATGCCGGCAGCTGATATTGGTCTGCCACAGCTGGCAATGCACTCTGCATATGAGACAGCTGGGGCGAAGGATATTGCATATTTAATTACTTTGACGAATAAATTCTTTGAATAAGTAATAAAAATGGGCTATTTTTGTGCATTTTCACGGTTGTTTTTTTCTTTTTCAATGTTATAATAATGACTTGTGTTTCAAAAATGTTACTAATTTATTAACAGAGTATGGAGGCAAGTAATTATATGTTAAAAAAAGTTGTGGGAGCCATTGCCACGCTATCGTTCATGATAGGTACACTTGGTATGGGATATCCACATGAAAGTGAGAGTCAACAGGAAAATGCGTATCTGGTATACTCAGAAGCAGTCACGAGCCGGATGTCAGAAGAAACACATTCTTCGGCACAGACAGTATCAAGAGTACAGGCGCAGGGGGCAAGAAGCATTGCAAGATATGCTAAAGAAGAGGCCCGCATACAGGAAGCAGCTATGCCGCTTGTAATGAACAGGATAGAGGCATCCAAGAGGAAAACTTCTGACAGAAGAGGAAATACAGCTTCTGCAGAAGGTAGTATCCGCAGAATCAAGGGGAGAAAGCAGCGAGACACAGTACACAGTAGCATGTGTTGTGCTTAACCGTATCGAATCTGATATCTTCCCTGATACACTGGCAGAAGTTATTGTTCAGAGTGGACAGTTTGCCTGTGTAGAGAATGGTGCAGTCTACAGCGCCCCTATTACAGAGAGTGTTGCAGAGGCAGTAAATAAGGCACTGGATAATAATACAGTCGATGAGAATGTATTGTGGTTCCGCAGTGGACATTACCACGGATTCCATAACAGGGCATTCCGGCTAGACAGGATGTATTTTTCCCAGATGTAAGCAAAACCGTTACTGTACACAGTAACAGCAAAACGGACAGGTTGAAGGACCTGTCCGTTTTCTGTGTTGACGTATGAAGAAGATATTGCTATACTAATGTATATGTATTTAAGAAAGGCAGACATTATGAGTTGTTTTAATGAAGACCGTGCAACATTAAATGAACAGGCAGCGAAGCTGGATATGGCATTACAGACATGTGGATTTGATGCAGTATTACAGGAAGCTTTTGAAGATGGCATGAATCTGGATGAAATCAGCTATGTACTGAATACACATACTGAGAGAACCGTTCGCCGTTATATTGTTCAGGCTCAGTTAAAGAGAGCTGCGAATAAAGATAAATAATGAATGAAAAAGCCCCCCTGTTAATTATGGCAGGGGGTTACTGGTTTAGTAACTAAATAATATATAAAACAAAAGACCATATTTTAGAATATATTCTTAAATACGGTCTTTTTAAAAATAACAGGGGTAGTAAGAATCGAACTCACGTTGACGGTTTTGGAGACCGCTGTTCTACCGCTGAACTATACCCCTATATCAAATAATTATGTAACTCTTTCTCACTGACGAATGTTATTATAGCATATATATCTTCCAGAATGCAAGTATTATTTTAAATTATTTTAAAATATTCTGTTTCCTATTACAAATTGTTTCTGAATTAAAGAAAGGGGATGAGACACACTTTGTTACAGCTCACTTAGTTAGACATTAATTTATCAATGCTTGTGTTTTCCAGGAATCCAGTGTACAATTCGTGTAAGCGGTTACATATCATGGCGGAGAATGATATGAAGAAAAGAGGATGAACATGACACTGCAGGAAATACAGGAAACACTGAAGATTTTGGATTCACTTGATATTGAAGAATGTCTGGGGCTTATGCAGGAGAGAATACAGCCTAAGCTGACAGACATGGAGATAGAGTTATTACAATCCTGCGGGATGGTAACATCAGAGAATATTTATGCCCGGATGTCAGTGCCGCCTTTTCCAAAATCAGCCATGGATGGCTATGCAGTGTGTGCGGAGGATATAGAGGAAGCATCACATGACACGCCTGTCATTTTGAAAGTACAGGGTGAGATTCTTGCCGGAGATTATAAAGAGTTCCCATATCACAAAAATACAGCAGTCCGTGTGATGACAGGTGCAATGATACCGCAAGGCTACGATGCTGTAGTCAGACAGGAAGATACAGACTATGGGGAAGAACAGGTACAGATCTATGCATCAGTAAGACCTTATATGAATTACTGTAAGGCAGGAGAGGATATCCGGAAAGGACAGCTTCTGGCAGCGAAGGACACCAGAATAGAGCCTGTACATATCGGGCTTCTGGCTAGTGTCGGTATAGATAAGGTCAGAGTGTATGAACCTGTAAAGGTTGCCATATTATCTACAGGAACAGAGCTGTGTACCATCGGACAGCCACTCTCAGAGGGCAAGATTTACAACAATATAGCATATCTTCTGGCTGCTGCCATGCAAAAGCAGGGTGTGCAGATCAGTTTCATGGAGACCTGTGCAGATGAAGAAAGTCTTCTTGCACAGAAAATACAGGATGCACTGGAGGTATCAGATCTGTTGATCACCACAGGGGCAGTCAGTGTAGGGAAGAAGGATATTGTACCCGCCGTATTAGGGCAGATAGGAGCGCAGATCCTGTTCCGCCGGGCGAATATACAGCCGGGAACACCTACGACAGCCAGTGTATATCAGGACAAGCTGATTTTGAGTCTGTCCGGTAATCCTTATGCAGCCTATGCCAATTTTGAACTTTATTTCTGGCCATTATTGGCGTCAATGCTGCACAATGCAGCATATGATGTGAAGGTGGATACAGCCATATTACAGAGTGAATACACGAAGGTCAACAAAATGCGAAGGCTGATTCGTGCAAGAGCGCAGGATGGGTATGTGTATCTGCCGGCCCAGGTACATGCTTCCTCAGTCATCAACAATCTGCTGGAATGCAATTGTATGATAGATCTGGAAGCAAACAGGAAAGTTTCAATTGGAGATACGGTGAAGATCCGGTATTTTAAATAAAGATATGAAGAAGATAGCAGTTGGTGTCCTGGCGGGTGGTAAGAGTACCCGCATGGGTGAAAATAAAGCATTATTACAGATAAATGGCAAAAGATTCCTGAATCAGATCTGTGGGGAGCTGGGTGATTTCTCACAGGTCATTATTTCTGCTGCCCGTAAAGGAGATTATGAAGATCTTGGACTGGACGTTGTCTATGATGAACATCAGGATATCGGTCCCATAGAGGGAATCTATCAGGTCTTATCCCATGCACAGGAAGAGTATGTGTTTATCTGTGCTGCGGATATGCCTTTTATTACAAAAGAGCTGGTGGCATACATGACAGAGTTCATCAGCTCTGATTATGACTGCTACTGCATGATGGATGAGGATCACATTCATCCTCTGTGTGCCATCTATTCCGGAAAAATGCTGCCGGTCATCAAAGAGCTGATTGATAAGGGGCAGTATCGCCTGATGAATATACTGCATGCAGGCAGAACCAAATACATCAGGCTGGAGACCTCCTGCTTTGATAAGCGTGTTGTAAAGAATATCAACACAAAGGAAGAGTATGTCCGTCTGGTGCTTCCTGTTGTCTTTTGCGTCAGCGGAGTAAAAGACAGTGGTAAGACAGGGTTGATCGTTAAGCTGATCAATGAATTTATTACGCAGGACTACACAGTTGCCGTAATCAAGCATGATGGTCATGAATACGAGATGGATCACGAAGGAACAGATACCTGGTGTTTTACAAGAGCTGGCGCAAAATGCAGTGCCATTTTTTCTGATACACAATATTCTCTGAATGGACAGGGCAGGACAGATGCAGATACGATCAGACAGATGATTGGCTGCCAGCAGGGGATAGATGTGTATATCATAGAAGGTATGAAATATTCGCCATATCCCAAAGTGGAAGTAGTAAGGCAGGAGATATCCGACAAAAGTGTATGTGATGAGAATTCGTTGATCTGTATAGCAACTGATGTAGTATCCCAGAAAGATGTGAAGTGTCCGGTGTATGACATGGATGATGTTTCCGGGATTTTTTTATGCATTAAAGGATACTTTGGATTAAACTGAAAGGCAAGGTTATTTCATATGAAGCTGATTAGAACAGAAGATGCAGTAGGACAGGTGCTTTGTCATGATATTACGCAGATCATACCGGGAGTGGTCAAGGATGCGGTATTCCGTAAGGGACATATCGTGACGAAAGAGGATATCCCCATGTTGTTATCTGTAGGAAAGGAACACCTCTACGTGTGGGAGAAGAAGGAGGGAATCCTGCATGAAGATGAGGGCGCTGCGATTCTTAGAGATATCTGTATCAATGAAAATATGTCTGCCTCAGAGCCAAAGGAAGGTAAGATAGAGATAAAAGCACAAATAGATGGATTATTGAAGGTGCGTACAGAAGCGTTGAACCGTGTTAATGCGCTGGGTGAGATGATGATCGCGACAATCCATGGTAATTTCCCGGTCAGAAAGGGAGATAAAATTGCAGCAACAAGAATCATTCCTCTGGTCATAGAAGAAGAGAAGATGAATCGTGCCAGAGAGGCAGCGGGAGAACAGCCATTACTGGAGATTCTGCCTTTTGCCAAAATGAAAGCAGGCATTGTGACAACCGGCAGTGAGGTATTCAAGGGCAGAATCCGGGATGCATTTGGACCTGCCATACGTGCCAAGCTGGAGGAATATGCAGTAGAGGTCACAGGACAGAAGATTGTTGATGATAAGCAGGAGGATATCGTGGCTGCGATACAGTCCTATCTGGATATGGATGTGGATCTGGTGTTGTGCACAGGCGGTATGAGTGTTGACCCGGATGACAGAACACCGGGAGCAATCAAGGCAGTAGGTGCGGATATCGTATCCTATGGTGCGCCGGTGCTTCCGGGGGCGATGTTTCTGATTTCGTATTACAATAATGTAAACAACAAGACAATACCTGTATTGGGACTTCCGGGGTGTGTCATGTATGCGAAGCGCACCGTGTTCGATCTGGTTCTGCCAAGAATTCTGGCAGGCGAGAGACTGACACCACAGGATATCAGCACTTATGGAGAAGGAGGCTTGTGTCTGAACTGCGAAGTCTGTCATTTCCCCAATTGTGGTTTTGGGAAATAATGTGAAAGGAAAGATTGTTATGGCAGGGTTTACGCATTTTGATCAGAATGGGAATGCAATTATGGTAGATGTGACAGCGAAGGCAGACACGGAGCGTATTGCAGTTGCTACGGGATATATTCAGGTGAATGAAGAAGTATTTAACGCAATACAGAATCAGACAGCGAAGAAGGGGGATGTGCTGGGAACAGCAAGGATTGCAGGCATTATGGCGGCAAAGAAGACCTCAGATCTGATTCCCATGTGCCACCCACTTATGCTGACCAAGGTCACGGTAGATTTTGAAATGAAAGAAGAGGATCATACCATTCACTGTTATTGTACCACGAAGCTGTGTGGTAAGACCGGCGTTGAAATGGAAGCACTTACAGGTGTGAATGTGGCACTTCTGACCATCTATGATATGTGCAAGGCAATGGATAGAAGCATGGAAATGTCAGGCATTCACTTAGTAGAGAAGATGGGTGGAAAAAGCGGGCATTTCATCAATCGCAAATAAGAGGAGCAATGGATGAAAAAGAAAATAGCAGCAATGATTATGACAGTCGCTTTAGCGGCAGCATCTTTAGCAGGTTGTGGTACACAAAAGGCAGATACAGCACAGGAGACAACCGTTACACTGTTTGCAGCCAAGAGTCTGAATACAGTTATGGAAGAGCTGATTGCCGCATATCAGGAGAAACATCCCAATGTAAAAATTGTAGGAAGCTATGACAGCTCAGGTACACTGATGACACAGATTGAAGAAGGCGCAGCCTGTGATATTTTCTTCTCTGCGGCACAGAAGCAAATGAATCAGCTTGAACAGGATGGACTGCTGGTGGATGAAACCAGACATAACGTCGTAAATAATCAGGTATGCGTGGTTACCTATAAGGGAAGTAATACAAAAGTGACAGGACTGTCAGATTTATCGGCAGCGTCCAGTCTGGCACTGGCAGATGGCTCTGTCCCGGTAGGTAAATATACAAGACAGGCTCTGGTCAACGCAGGAATCCTGAATGAGGCGGAGGATGTGTCCAAGATCACAACACAGGAAGTCTCCGAAGCTCTTGGTGGAATAGAGATCAATGAGTGTGCCAATGTTGGTGCAGTAACCTCTGCTGTAGTAGAAGCAGCCAATGAAGTAGGAACCGTATATTATTCAGATACTTATGGATTTGAAGACAAGCTGGAGATTCTGGAGAAAGTGCCTTATGACCTTACAGGCAATGTCATCTATCCGATTGCACAGGTGGTAAATAAGGAAGCAGATGAATCACAGCAGCAGGCATCGAAAGAATTTGTGGAATATCTGGTGTCAGAGGATGCCAAGACTGTTTTTGACAAGTACTACTTCGATACAAATGTTGAGGATTAATCTGAAATGAAAGAAATAGGACAATACATAGCGGGGCTGGATTTTAGCCCCCTTCTCATATCATTAAAGACTGGTGTGGTGGCAACGGTATTTTCCTTCTTCCTGGGGATATTCACGGCGCAGAAGGTAGTCCGGGCCAACACCAGGGTAAAAGCCATTGCAGATGGCATTCTGACACTTCCTATGGTACTTCCGCCTACTGTGGCAGGTTTTTTCCTGTTGCTGATATTCAGTCTGAGACGACCTTTTGGTGCATACTTATATGATACTTTTCAGATCAAAGTCGTACAGACCTGGCTGGGATGTGTCCTTGCGGCTACAGTAATTGCTTTTCCGCTGATGTATCGTAACGCAAGGGCGGCATTTGAACAGGTGGATCAGAATCTGATCTATGCAGCACGCACACTGGGTATGTCAGAAACGGCAATCTTCTGGAAAGTATTGATGCCGGCAGCAGGACCGGGAATTGTATCCGGTACGATTCTGACCTTTGCAAGAGCACTGGGAGAGTATGGTGCCACTTCCATGCTTGCGGGCAATATCCCAGGCAGGACGAGCACGATTTCACAGAAGATCGCAATGGTCATTCAGGACAGTGATTATGCCACTGCCGGGTTCTGGGTTGCAGTGATCATGATGATAGCCTTTGTGGTCGTATATGCAATGAACGTCGTTACAGCGAAATGGACACAACAGTAAAGGAATAGATAGATAGAGATAAAAACAATGGCATTACAGGTGAAAATCACAAAAAAGCTGGCAAACTTTACGTTGGATGTGGATTTCTCAGTAGAGCAGGAGATTTTTGCCCTGCTGGGGGCTTCAGGGTGTGGTAAGAGCATGACACTTAAATGCATTGCGGGAATTGAACAGCCGGATGAAGGTGTGATCGTGCTGAATGGACGGACCTTATTTGATTCGGCTAGGAAGATTAATCTGCCGCCCCAGAAGAGACAGATAGGGTATATGTTTCAGGATTATGCGCTTTTCCCCAATATGACAGTATTGCAGAATGTCATGGCAGGCATGGGAAGAAGACCATCCAGAGAACAGGCGCAGGAGTATTTAAGACAGTTCCATATTGAAGAGCTGGAACAGCAGTATCCCACCAGATTATCAGGTGGACAGAAGCAGAGGGTTGCCATGGCACGTATGCTGGCTGCCAGACCGGAAGTGATTCTTCTGGATGAACCGTTCTCGGCTTTGGACAGTCATTTAAAATGGACTATGGAGCAGCAGATGAGACAGCTTCTGCAGGAGGTGCATAAGCCTACCCTTCTGGTATCTCATAACAGGGATGAAGTGTATCGGCTCTGCAATGTGGTAAGCTGTGTCAACCGTGGCAAGCTGGAAGTCATCGAGCCGGTTAAGGAGTTCTTCAGAAATCCAAAGACGAAGACAGCAGCCGCTTTATCAGGCTGTAAGAATATAGCAGATGTAGAGCTGGCTTATGAAGAAGGACAGACTGTGTTGCAGGCTGCGCAATGGGATTATAAATTTGCTTTCACATCATTTCCGACACAGATGTCAGAAAATAAGATGAGCTGGGATGAAGTGGGGGCAATAGGAATCAGGGCACACTATCTGGAACCCATTTATCAGGGACAACAGGTGCAAATGGCAGAGAATGACAATATGCTGGAGCTTGCAGAATACCAGGTAATAGAGGATTCCTTTGAATGGATTGTTCTGTTCCGGGTAAGTGATAAGGGTGACTGGCTTCAGTGGAAGACCCCAAAGCTTCAGGAACAGGAGCTGGAGCTTCCATGCCGGTTCAGAATCCGGCAGGAGAATCTGTTATTTCTGAGGAAAGAATAAGCAGTAGAAGGATGGGACAGATACATGCAGGATAGTTTTGGAAGAAAAATAGAATATTTAAGAGTGTCTGTAACAGATAAGTGTAATCTCAGATGCCGCTACTGTATGCCACAGGAAGGCATAACAAGACTGGCGCATGATGATATCCTACGTCTGGAAGAGTGGGCAAGAATCATCCGAATCATGCAGGAGCTTGGCATCACCAAGGTACGCTTTACCGGGGGTGAGCCTCTCGTCAGAAAGAATCTGATTCAGTTAATCAAGGATGTTCATGCACTGGATGGAATCAGTCAGATTGCCATGACTACCAATGGAATTTTGTTAGGAGAACAGGCAGCTGATTTAAGAGAAGCAGGGCTGACCCATGTTAATATCAGTCTGGATACATTAAATCCTCGGACTTTTGAAGAAATCACCAGAGTAGATGCGCTGAATCAAGTACTTTCTTCCATTGAGAAAGCATTGCAGGCAGGATTACAGGTTAAGATTAACTGTGTGCCTTGTCAGGAATGGAACGGAGAAGATCTGACAGATACTGCAGCGCTGGCGAGACAGTATCCGCTGGATGTCCGTTTCATAGAACTGATGCCGGTAGGCTGTGGCAGCCAATATCATGGCATTTCTTCTGACAGGGTATTGGAGAAGCTGGAACAGCAGTATGGAAGGGCAGTTCCAGTTCAGGCAGACAATGAGAAGGGAGGTCCTGCAAAGTATTATGATTTTGCAGGATTTCAGGGCAAGGTTGGAGTAATCAGTGCCATGTCCCATCAGTTCTGTGGAAGCTGTAACCGAATCAGGATGACAGCAGAGGGCAGACTGAAGCTGTGCCTGCACTATCAGGATGGGATAGAGTTAAGACCATTATTAAGAGAAGGCAGGACAGATGATGAGATCAGAGAGGCGATTGTGGAGGCTGTCAGACAAAAGCCCAGAGCACATGATTTCGCACACACGGCAGAGCATACAGATGCAGATCAGAGAAGAATGGTTCAAATTGGAGGTTAAAATGGGTAATATTGTAGCAGTATGTATCAGTGAGAAGAAGGGTACAGCGAAGCAGAATGTAGGTACTTGCAGGTTCATAGAGAACTGGGGTCTGGAGAAGGATGCACACGCAGGCAGCTGGCACAGACAGGTCAGTCTGTTATCTTATGATGAAGTGGAGAAGTTCAGACAGAGAGGTGCCAATGTGGCAGACGGCGCATTTGGAGAGAATCTTCTGGTAAAGGGCTTTGATTTCAAAACGTATCCTGTGGGAACGATTTTCAAGTGCAATGATGTAGTGCTGGAGATTACGCAGATTGGTAAGAAATGCCATTCAGAATGTGAAATTTTTCACCAGGTAGGAGACTGCATCATGCCAAGGGAAGGTGTATTTGCCAGAGTGCTTCATGGTGGTGAGATTCATGTAGATGATGAATTGGTGGTATATCCTTTCCGGGCAGGAATCATAACAGCCAGTGATAAGGGAAGCCGTGGAGAGAGAGAAGATCTGAGTGGACCTGCCATTGCGGAGCTGATCGGGCAGCAGGGTTATTATGTATGCAGCAGTAAGATACTGCCGGATGAGGAAGAAGACCTGTATCAGGAAATGGTACGTCTGGCAGACGAAGAGAAGGTGGATGTGATCTTTACAACGGGGGGAACAGGACTTTCGCCAAGAGATAATACACCGGAGGCAACACTCAGGGCTGCAACTAAGAATGTACCGGGAATTGCAGAGGCAATCCGTGCATACAGCATGCAGATCACACCAAGAGCCATGCTGAGCAGGGCAGTGAGCGTGATGCGTGGTCAGACTCTGATCATCAATTTACCCGGAAGTCCTAAGGCAGTGAAGGAAAGTCTGGAATTTCTTCTTCCATCCCTAGCCCATGGAATCCAGATCATGAAGGGCGAAGCAGGAGAGTGCGCCAGAAAGGGATAGAGGATGAATAAGGAAACCACCAGGAAGATACAGACAGTCATGGTACGAAATGACGGAACCATAACAACACAGTCAGAGGAAATCGTATGTGAGCATTTTCTGGATGTGTATGTGAATGAACAGCTTGTGGCACGACTGGTATGCACGCCTGAATATCTGAAGGAGCTGGTAATTGGAAGACTTCTGACAGAGCGTATCATTGAGCATATCGAAGATATAGAACAGATATATATTTGTGAAGCGAAGCGAAAGGCGAAGGTCTTTTTGAAAGAACAGATACAGGTGAATCTGGAGCCTACGCTGAAAGCAGAGCCGACCTGCTGCACCGGGAATCAGATTTACCTGCGCAATACGGCAATAGCTGAAAGTGGTACTTTGCCCAAAACGCAGTGGAAAAAGGAATGGATCTTTGCCCTGGCGGGTGACTTTGCCAGGGGGACCCTGCTGCATAAGAAGACGAAGGGAACCCACAGCTGTTATCTAAGTGTTGCAGGAGAGACAGTGTTTGCGGTAGAAGATATTGGAAGACACAATGCATTGGACAAGGTGATAGGATATGCAGTATTGCACCATATCGCTTTTGAAAAATGCATTGTTTTTACATCGGGACGTGTGCCTACAGATATGGTCATGAAAGTAATTGCTGTGGGGATTCCCGTTCTTGTCTCCAAAGCAGTACCCACTGACGCAGCAATAGAGCTGGCGCAGCTTCGGGGGCTGACGCTGATATGCAGGGCGTGGGAAGACAGCTTTGAAATCTATACAGGAGATTGTTAATTAATTATTTTAATTGTTTTTATCCATGTCTTATAGTATGATGGAGTAAAGCGTGAAAGCGCTTACATATAAGATATAGGAGGATCTCATGTACTCTGAAAATGTAATTCAAAAGAACGAAATGAATGAAAAAACAACGAAGTTCCTTGATAAGTTCGTGAAGCGTGTTAAGGCAAATCCGCCAGGAGTCTGTCCCATTGCAGTGCAGCTGGCTTTTTTACAAAGTGCCAGAAGTCAGACCTGTGGTAAATGTGTTCCCTGTAGGGATGGTCTGGAACAGGTCGAGAATATGATGCGGCAGATACTGGATGGCAAGGCTGATATGGAGACTTTTGATAATATGGTAGAGTTAGCCCAGATGATCCAGGACACGGCAGACTGTGCGATTGGATATGAGGCGGCTAATATCGTATTACAGAGTGTGGAATTATTTCATGACGAGTATATGAGCCATATTGAAAGCCATAGATGTAAGGAAGAGATCGGACAGAAGGTACCATGTATCTCCTATTGCCCTGCAAATGTGGATATTCCCGGATATATTGCGCTGATCGGAGAACATCGTTATGCAGATGCGATTAATCTGATCAGACATGATAATCCTTTTCCAACCGCATGTGCTTTTATCTGTGAGCATCCCTGTGAAGCAAAATGCAGGAGAGATCTGATTGACAGTCCCGTTAATATCCGTGGATTGAAGAAATTCGCAGTAGACCAGGTGGCAGCAGATCAGGTCAAAGTGCCGGCATGCAATGTTTCTACAGGTAAGAGGGTTGCAATCGTAGGTGGAGGTCCATCCGGCTTAACGACAGCGTATTTCCTGTCTCTGATGGGGCATAAGGTAGTCGTATTTGAAGAAAGAGAACATTTGGGTGGTATGTTAAGATATGGAATCCCCAATTACAGACTGCCTAAGAACAGATTGGATGAGGATATCAATGCCATCCTGTCTACCGGCAATATCGAAGTCAGATATAATACTGCCATTGGTAAGGACATTACCATGGAGCAGCTGCTGGAGGAATATCAGGCTGTATACATAGCAATCGGCGCACAGGCAGGCAAGACTGTAAAGGTAGAAGGTGCCAACAGCAATGGTGTATATTCTGCAGTGGATATGCTGGGAGAGATTGGCAGGGGTAATCTGCCGGATTATACAGGCAAGAGAGTTGTTGTTGTCGGTGGAGGAAATGTTGCTATGGATGCAGCACGTTCTGCAATCCGTTGTCATGCCAAAGAAGTTACGATTATTTACCGTAGAAGACAGGTGGACATGACTGCATTGCCATCTGAGATTCAGGGAGCCATCGAAGAAGGTGTAGAACTGCTTACCTTAAATGCACCTGTAAGAATCGAGGCAGACGAGGCTGGCAATGTGCGTGCCTTTGTGGCACAGCCCCAGATGATCCATGAATATGACCGACAGGGAAGACCATCTTCTGTCAATGCCAACAAACCCGAGCTGGAGATTCCTTGCGAGATCGTATTGATGGCAATTGGTCAGGACATTGTATCACAGGATTTTGAAAAATACAGTGTAAATCCCAGAAGAAAGACCTTTGAGACCCATGACACAACCAGAGTAAAGGGTTATGAGAAAATATTTGCAGGCGGTGACTGTGTCTTTGGACCTGCAACTGTAATCAAGGCAATCGGAGCAGGCAAGATCGCAGCCTTGAATATTGATGAATACCTGGGATATCACCATAAATATCTGGATGATATCAGGATTCCGGAACCCAGGGAGAATGACAGAACACATTATGGCAGAGTGCATCTGACAGATCGTTCCGCAAGAGAACGTAAGACGAATTTTGAGCCAATTGAGAATGGAATGTCCTTTGATGAAGCCATGCAGGAGTGTGGTAAATGTTTAAGATGTGACCACTTTGGCTGCGGTGTAATAGAAGGAGGACGAGTATAATGGGAGAGACACAGATGACTCATATTACAATAGATGGAAAAGAAATCGAAGCAGATTCCTCCTTAACAATACTGGAGGCGGCACAGAAGGCAGACATCAAGATTCCTACACTTTGCTATTTAAAAGAAGTCAATGAAATCGGCGCCTGCAAGATGTGTGTTGTGGAAGTAGAAGGTAAGAATCATCTGGTTACTTCCTGCAATACGAAGGTTGCAGAGGGAATGCAGATTCATACAAAGTCTGATAAAGTTGTAAGAAGCAGGAAACAGGTATTGAACCTGCTGCTTGCCAATCATGATGTCAGATGCTTCTCATGCAGCAAATCCGGCGACTGCCGCTTACAGGATCTGTCTAATGAGTATGGCATTACCAAGTCATGCTACGAAGGGGATGCAGCGAAGTTCGCACCGAAGAAGGAGAATCCATTCCTGACATACTATCCTGAGTTGTGTATCAACTGCCAGAGATGTGTCAGCACCTGTAATAAGGTAGCCTGCAACGGTACATTACATAATGAGAAGATCGGTACAAGAACTCTGATCGATGCTCCATTTGGTCCCGACTGGAAAGAAACAGACTGTGAATCCTGCGGTAACTGTGCAAGAGTCTGTCCCACAGGCGCACTGGTTGCCAAGAACAGAAAGAAATATCAGGTAGGTAAGGTGGAGAAGGTACTGACCACATGCCCTCACTGTGCAACAGGCTGTCAGTATTATCTGGTAGTAAAAGACAATGAGATCGTAGATGTAGAACCTGCCAATGGTCCATCCAATCAGAATCTTCTCTGTGTAAAGGGTAGATTTGGTTCCTTTAATTTCGTACATTCACCGGAGAGATTGAAATATCCGCTGATCAAGAATAAAGAAACAGGAGAATTTGAACGTGCTACATGGGATGAGGCATTAGATCTGATTGCATCCAGATTCAAAGGAGATCAAGAAGCAGTACGGCTCAGATGCCCTTGCAGGATTTGCCTGTTCCCGTTCTCTAATGAAGACTGCTATATGCTGCAGAAGATGGTGCGCTGTGCATTTGAGGTACCAATAATGTGGATAACTGTGCCCGTGTATGCCATTCTGCTACAGTAGCCGGTCTTGCAAATGACCCTGGGTTCAGGTGCAATGACCAATCCAATCTCAGATATCACACATGACGTAGATGTCATTATGTTAGTTGGTTCTAACCCGGAAGAAGCACATCCTGTCATTGGTATGCAGATCCGTCAGGCAGTGGAGAGAGGAACCAGACTCATTGTAGTAGACCCCAGAGATATCGGTCTGTCCAGAAGTGCAGATATTCATCTGAAATTAAAGCCCGGAACCAATGTGGCTTTTGCCAACGGTATGATGAATGTGATTATCAACGAAGGCCTTGCAGATGAAGAATTCATCAGAACCAGAACAGAAGGCTTTGAAGAATTAAAGGAAATTGTAAAGGAATATACACCTGAGAAAGTAGCCCGGATCTGCCACATTGATCCGGATCACCTGCGTGAAGCTGCCCTGATGTATGCCAAAGCGAAGAAAGCACCGATCATTTACTGTCTTGGCGTAACAGAGCATTCCACCGGAACAGAGGGCGTTATGTCCATGTCCAACATGGCAATGCTGGTCGGCAAGCTTGGTAAATCAGGATGTGGCGTGAATCCGCTCAGAGGTCAGAATAATGTACAGGGCGCCTGCGATATGGGTGCGTTACCAGGAGATTTTCCCGGATATCAGAAGGTAACAAATCCCGAAGTCGTTGCGAAGTTTGAGCGTGCATGGGGTGTGAAGTTAAGCAATAAACCCGGTGTGCATGCAACAGATGTATTTGGCGCAGCCATCCACAAGGAAATCCGGGGATTGTTCATATTCGGTGAAGATCCGGTGGTAACAGATGCAGATCAGCATCATATCAGAAAGGCACTGGAAAGTCTGGACTTCTTCGTTGTATCAGACCTGTTCATGACAGAGACTACAGTATGCAGATGTAGTGCTTCCAAACCAGCTATGCGGAGAAGGAAGGCACATTCAGCAATACAGAGGGCGAGTACAGCGTGTGCGTAGCAGTGCAGCTGGAAGGCGAGATGAGACTGATACAGACATCTTTATAGATCTGATGAATCGCATGGGCTATCCACAGCCACATCTGACTTCAGAGGAAATCATGGATGAGATTGCTTCTGTGACACCGATATTTGGAGGAATCCAGTCATAGAAGGCTGGATAAGGGCGAGAGCATTCAGTGGCCGTGTCCTGATAAGAATCATCCAGGTACACCGATCCTTCATGTCGGCAAGTTCTCCAGAGGATCACTGGTTCTATCCGGCAGAATATGTGCCAAGTGCAGAGCTTCCGGATGAGGAATATCCTTTCATCATGATGACAGGACGTATTCTGTATCATTACAATACGAGAGCCATGACAGGCAAGACTCCCGGACTGATGGAGAAAGAGGGACATTCCTTTATCAGAGATCAATACAGAAGATGCTGCAAGGCTTGGTATTGAGAATGGAGAAAAAGTCAGAATATCTTCCAGAAGAGGCAGTATTGAATCCACGGCAAGAGTCGGTGAGAAAGTATCTCCCCATGAGACCTGGATGCCATTCCATTTCCCGGATGGCAATGCCAATGTGCTGACCAATGCAGCTCTGGATAAATATGCGAGAATACCAGAATACAAGGTGTGCGCAATTAAGATAGAAAAGCTTTAAAGATAAGATAGAACAAAGGTGCCGTTTTCCAGTGAAATGGCACCTTTTTTGTGAGATAAATAAACTGAAAACCCGCTCTGTTAATTGACATCAAAACAGGGCATGAAGTATAATAATATTATAATATGCCATCAGTGTGACGTGATGGTGAGTGAAGGGGGGCATATGTCATGCCGGGATTTGACAGAGATGAGTTTTGGCTGAAGGTTCCTATCCATTACAGCATTACAGCCAAGAGAATAATTACCTGGTTAAACTGAATGAAGAACAGACGAAGGAATTGAAGGCTTTATATATCGAACAATATATTCCAACGGAGAAGCTGAGCCATTATGATGATGAGAAGCTGATTAAGAAGATGATGACGGCAATTGTATCAATCTATAAGCTTGACAAGGATATAGCCAGCAATTATGGTGAAGTTGTGGAACTGGTGAATTCAGTAGATTATGATGGAAAGTGTCTGTATTTGCATTATGCGAAGATTTCAGAAGTGAAATTACGGAGATTTCAGTTGGGCAGATCACAGAAACAGGTTGCAGAGAAAATGGGATGCAGTGTCTCTACTGTGAAGAATTGTGAGGAATTCTTCTGTGATCTGGACAGGCAGCCTCCC